>Ga0209931_1000053_pt1 | contig 58619 bp, 52 predicted proteins | sample SalPonR1_B_D1_MG_FD_185697 | JGI IMG/M metagenome (GOLD analysis project Ga0209931, IMG submission 185697) | Salt pond soil microbial communities from South San Francisco under conditions of wetland restoration - Salt Pond MetaG R1_B_D1_MG... ...
AGCTGGGCTGGACCAGCTTCATGCGCCCTGACACCACCGAGAAGGCACCGGCCGAAAGCTCTGAGCGCGTCACATGCGCGATCTTCTCGGCCTCGTACCTACGCCAGGCCGAGATCGCGACCGCGCCCGAAACGATGAGGCCCCCGAATATTTCCAACAACATCGAAGACAGTGGTGATGCCCCCGACACCACCGAGACAGGAGTCATGTCATGACAGAGATCAGCCTCGAAACCGTCACCGGAAAGCTCAATCGCGTGGGCTACGATGCCTTCATGCAGGCCCTGCGCCATGCCCGTGGCGAGGGCAACCGGCACCTGGAGCTGACACACTGGATCTTCCACCTGCTTGAGAATGAACGCTCCGATGTTACCGTGTCACTGCAACACTACGGCATCGACCGAGGCCGCGTGCTGGGCGATTTCGAAAAGGCCATCGCGGGGCTGCGCCGCAACGTGACCGAGATGCCGGGCATTTCCGCCCACATGACAGACGCGCTGGATCGCGGCTGGCACTACGCCACGCTGCTGTTTGGCGAGGCCCAGATCCGGTCGGGACATGTGTTGGTCGCCATGCTGCGCACACGCGACCTCTACCAGGCGCTCAAAACCATCAGTCCGCTGATGGCGACACTGGACGCCGACCAGATCGTCACAGATGCACGCACCGTTTGGGCCGGTTCAGAAGAAGAGGACATGCGCCCGATGGACGGCTCCGGACTGACCGGCGCGGGCGGCGAACCCGGACACGAGCCAGGCACCGGACAAACCGCGCTGGGACGCTTTGCCATCGACATGACCGCCCAGGCCGAGGCCAGCAAGATGGACCCGATCGTCGGCCGCGACGAGGAAATACGCCAAGTCATCGACGTGCTGATGCGGCGGCGGCAGAACAACCCCATCCTGACCGGCGAGGCGGGTGTCGGCAAGACCGCCGTCGTCGAAGGCTTTGCACAGGCGCTGGCCGCCGACAAGGTACCGCCGGCGTTGCAGGGTGTTCGGCTTTTCGCACTGGACATCGGCCTGATGCAGGCCGGCGCCAGCATGAAGGGCGAATTCGAGCAGCGCCTGCGTTCTCTCATTGACGAGGTCCAGGCCTCACCAACCCCGATCATCCTGTTCATCGACGAGGCGCACACGCTAATCGGCGCAGGCGGCGCAGCGGGCACAGGAGATGCCGCCAACCTGCTGAAACCGGCTCTGGCGCGCGGCACCCTGCGAACCATCGCGGCCACGACATGGTCGGAATACCGCCAGCATTTCGAGAAAGACCCGGCGCTGACCCGCCGTTTCCAGCCTGTCAACGTGGACGAACCCTCGATTGACCGGGCCTGTACCATGCTGCGTGGGCTGCTCGACCCGATGGAAGCACATCACAAGGTGCGCATTTCGGACGAAGCGGTGACGGCGGCCGTCACGCTTTCGGCACGCTACCTGCCCGCGCGGCAATTGCCCGACAAGGCAGTGTCTTTGCTCGACACGGCCTCGGCCCGTGTGGCGATCAGCCAGTCGGCAGTCCCTGCTCTGGTCGCGGATCTCCAGGCCGAGATCGCCGCGCTGGAAACCGAACTGTCTGCCAAGAAGGCCCAGGCAGACTTGGGCGAGACCAGCGCCGACCGCATCGCCGAGATCAACGAGACACTGGAAGAAAAGAGAACCGCTCTGGACGCGGCCGAGATGCATTACCAACGGGAAAAGGACCTGGTCGACGATATCCTGTCGCTGCGCCAAAGGCTGACCACGGCGCGCGGCGGGAACGCGCAGGAAGCCGGAGAAAGCGAGGCGGTCTGGGGCAAGGACGACGCGGAAGCCGCAGAAGATGGCGGCGCGACACCACCCACTGAGCCCGAGGCGAAAGCAATGAGCGGCGACCCCGAGGCATTGCGGGCTGAACTGGCCGCTCAAGTCGGCGTCCTTGAAGGCGGCGATCCAGACCGCCGCATGATCTATGCTCACGTGGACGAACAGGCCGTCGCCTCGGTCGTGTCCGACTGGACGGGCATCCCTGTTGGCCGAATGGTCACCGACGAATTGCGCGCCATCCTCAACCTGCCCGATCAGCTGCGTGAACGGGTTATCGGCCAAGATCACGGCCTGACCCAGATCGCAAAGCGGATCGAGACCAACCGCGCCGGGCTGGACAACCCGGGCAAGCCCATCGGTGTCTTCATGCTCTGTGGTCCCTCGGGCGTGGGCAAGACCGAGACCGCGCTGGCCCTCGCAGAGGCGATCTACGGGGGCGAACAGAACGTCATCACCATTAACATGAGTGAATTCCAGGAGGCGCACACCGTCTCGGCGCTCAAGGGGGCGCCGCCGGGATACGTGGGCTACGGCGAGGGCGGTCGCCTGACCGAGGCAGTGCGCCGGAAGCCCTACTCGGTGGTGCTTCTGGACGAGGTCGAGAAGGCACACCCCGACATTCACGAGCTGTTCTTCCAGGTCTTTGACAAGGGCATCCTGGAAGACGGAACAGGCCGCAAGGTCGATTTCAAGAACACGGTGATCCTTCTGACCTCGAACGTGGGAACCGAGGCGATCATGGACATGGCCGCGCGCGGCGAGACCCGCCCCGACCCGGATGAGCTCAGCACGGCTCTGCGCCCGCACCTGCAACAGGTGTTCCCACCCGCGCTTCTGGGGCGCATCGTGACGATCCCCTACTTCCCGCTGAACCCGGATGTCCTGTCCGGCATCGTGCGGCTCAAGCTGGACGCCATCGTCGAGCGCATGACAGCGGGCCACGGCGCGAAACTGCACTACTCCGACGCGGTCGTCGATCACATCGTGGCCCAGTGCAACGACCCCGACTCGGGCGGTCGCGTGGTCGACAACATCATCACCAACTCCATCCTGCCCGACCTGTCGCGCGCCGTGCTCACCCGCACGCTGGAGGGTACCGAGTTCGCCAGCGTCGAGGTGGGGATGGGCGAGGAGGGGTTCGATTACAGGATCGATTAGGGCCGCAAGGCCCATACCGGATCTTGCCAGTGTGACAACGCCCATATTGACCGAAAGGAGATTCCCCATGCCCATCAACAGCTCGCTTTTCATTTCCGGCAGCGTCGGCGCCGGCGGTCGCAACAAGAACCAAGACGTCGCAGCGGTGCAGCAAAGGCTCAACGACCTCATGAACCCGCCGCGCCAGCCGCTGGTGGTCGACGGGCTGTCAGGCCCGAAGACGATCCGTGCGATCCGGGATTTCCAGAAATGCGTCATGGGTTTTCATCGCGGCGACGGACGGGTTGATCCAGATGCCAAGACGATACGCGGGCTCAGCGACCCGTCCTCGGAGGGAAAGTGGGCCGGAATGTCGATGCCGTCTCAAGAAGATATGCGCCCCCCCAAGGGCCCGGGTGCCGGGCTGAGCGAGCCGGAACTGGACAATCACGAGAAGCTGCACGCTGCTATTTCGAACGAGCTGGAAGACCAGGACTACGCACAGGAATTTCTTGACGAGTCCCTCAAGAACTACGGCCCCGCGGTCAAGGGCATGATCGCAACCCTCGGTGAGGCCGGGAACATCCTCAAGGTCGCGCAGGGGATCAAGGTCCTCAAGGATGCCGGGCTGTCCGCGCCGCAGGCAGCGCAGGTCCTCGGTGTCTTGCTCAGAACAAGATCGGCCCCGATGTCCGTCGCGTTCCTCAAGGAGATGGGCAAGCACGGACAGTCGATCGCGCCCAAACTCAGGGCCCTGGGCAGGGGGGCAGTCGTGCTGTCTGTCATCGTGACTGCCCTGGAATACTACAACCACTGGCAAAAGGGCGAATACGGCGCCGCTGCCGGAAAAGCCTATGAGCTGGGTATGAGCGTGGCCGTGCCCTGGGCCGCCGTGATTGGCGCGATACAGGCTGTCATCGAGGGCATGGCCCCGACCCTCAAGGGCAATCCCTATTTTGACGCCAGCTTCAAGATTCTCCGCACCTTGAATCCGATCGCAGCGGGCGGCGTGGGCATCGACGCCATTGTGACCATCGTCAACATGACCATCGAGGGGCTTATGACCGGAAAGATCAATTGGTCCGAGCTGGACAGGCTGGTTGAACGCATGCGGAACAGTCCACTCGGCGTATTCACCGAGATCGGCGATTCCCTGGGCGACGCCGCCTTCGACTTCTACGAGTGGGCTTCGAGTTGACCACAGGGTTTTTGCAAGTTCGAAACCGTGGCGTCCATGGAAAGGGCGCAGGCGCCTCTCCATCAGCCCTTCGCCCGCCTTTCCCGTGACATCCTGATCCGGTCTTGCTAAGCGGAACCAGCATCGAGCGGAGGTTTTTCGTGCAGGTTCTGAAGACAGGGTTGCCGGGTATCGTGATCATCGAACCGGCGCGGTTCGGTGATGATCGTGGCTTCTTCTCGGAATCCTGGAACCGGCGTCGCATGGCCGAGGCGGGTCTGGACATCGACTTCGTACAGGACAACCATTCCCTGTCGAGACAGGCGGGCACCCTGCGGGGGCTACACTTTCAGTCGCCGCCCCATGCGCAGGCCAAGCTGGTGCGCTGTGGCCGTGGAGCGCTTTTCGACGTGGCCGTCGACATCCGCCACGGCAGTCCGACCTACGGCCAGTGGACGGGGGTCGAGCTGAGTTTCGAAAATGGCCGTCAACTGTTTGTCCCCGAAGGCTTTCTGCATGGCTTTGTCACGCGGCAGCCCGAGACCGAAGTTATCTACAAGTGTTCCGACTACTACGCGCCCGACTGTGACGGGGCCGTGCGCTTCGACGATCCGGAACTCGGCATCGACTGGGGGCTGGACGGTGACCCCGTGCTGTCGGACAAGGATGCCGCCGCGCCGCGCCTGCGCGACCTTCCTGCTTATTTCACATGGGAGGGCTGAGGCCATGAAGCTGCTCGTGACGGGGGGCTGCGGCTTCATCGGATCGGCCGTGGTGCGCCTCGCCATCGCGCGCGGCCACGCTGTGATCAATCTCGATGCGCTGACCTATGCCGCCTGCCCGGACAACGTGGCCGAGGTTGCCGAGGACCCGGGCTATGCCTTCGAACATGCAGATATCCGCGACCGTGTCGCGCTCGACCGGATATTCGAAGCTCATACCCCCGACGCGGTGATGCACCTGGCGGCAGAATCCCATGTCGACCGGTCGATCGACGGCCCGGGCACCTTCATCGAGACGAATATCACCGGGACCTACCAGTTGCTGGAGGCGGCACGCGCCTTCTGGGTGCGCCACGGCAAACCTGAAGACTTCCGGTTTCATCACATCTCGACCGACGAGGTCTTCGGCACGCTCGGGGCGGAAGGGCAGTTCACCGAGGACACGCGCTACGATCCGCGCAGTCCCTATTCCGCCTCCAAGGCGGCGAGTGACCACTTGGTGCGCGCCTGGAACGAGACCTACGGCCTGCCGGTGATTCTGAGCAATTGTTCCAACAACTATGGCCCCTTCCATTTCCCCGAGAAGCTTGTGCCGGTCATCATCCTCAACGCGCTGGATGAAAAGCCGCTGCCGATCTACGGCGACGGCTCGAACGTGCGTGACTGGCTCTATGTCGAGGATCATGCCGATGCGCTGCTGCTGGTTCTGGAAAAGGGCAAGCTGGGGCGCAGCTACAACATCGGTGGTGAGAACGAGCGCAGCAACTTGGAACTGGTGCGCACGATCTGCGCCATCCTCGATGAGAAACGCCCTCGCGACGAGGGGTCATATGCCGATCTGATCGAATTCGTCGCCGACCGTCCCGGGCACGATGCACGCTATGCCATAGATCCCGAACGCATACGTGAGGAACTGGGCTGGCGGCCCTCGGTCACGGTCGAGGAAGGGCTGGCCCGAACCGTTGACTGGTACCTGATGAACGAGGGCTGGTGGCGCGCGCTGCAAGACCGTGACGGGGTCGGTGCGCGACTCGGCGTAAGACCATGACCCTGCTCGTCTTCGGCAAATCCGGCCAGATCGCCACCGAGCTGGCCCGCCGCGCGCCCGGGGCGGTGTTCCTTGGGCGGAAAGACGCGGACCTTTGCGATCCCGAGGGATGTGCAGCGGCGATCCACGCCCACGCTCCAAACGCCGTGATCAATGCCGCCGCCTATACCGCCGTTGACCATGCAGAGGACGACGAAGCCGTGGCAATGCGCGTCAATGCCGATGCTCCCGGGGCGATGGCTGAAGCCTGCGCGGCGCAGGGCGTTCCGCTGTTGCATATCTCGACCGATTACGTGTTCGACGGCAGCGGCGACACAGCCTGGCACCCCGGGGATGGGCCCGGCCCACTTGGCGTTTACGGTCGTACCAAGCTGGCCGGCGAGCGGGCCATCGTACAAGCCGGTGGGCCTCATGCCATCTTGCGCACATCCTGGGTGTTCTCGGCGCAGGGGGGAAATTTCGTGCGAACCATGCTGCGTCTCGGCCGGACCCGCGAGGCGTTGTCGATCGTCGAGGACCAAGTCGGCGGGCCGACCCCTGCGGCCGACATCGCGGCGGCCTGCCTGAGTATCTCAGGCGCCCTGCGCGAGAACCCAGGGCAGACGGGTATATATCATTTCGCGGGCTGGCCAGACACCAGTTGGAAGGGCTTTGCAGAAGCGATTTTCGGAATGACCGGTCACGCCGTGTCCATCACCGGCATCCCCACGTCGGACTATCCCACACCGGCCAAAAGACCTCTCAATTCCAGGCTCGATTGTCGCACAACGGAACACGCCTTTGGCATTACACGTCCCCGGTGGCAGACCGGTCTGCGTGACGTCCTGAAGGAACTCGGAGACCTGAGACAATGACTGATCGCAAGGGCATCATCCTGGCCGGCGGGTCCGGCACGCGGCTTTATCCCGTCACGCTGGGGGTGTCGAAGCAGCTGTTGCCAATCTACGACAAGCCGATGGTCTACTATCCGCTATCGGTTCTGATGCTGGCCGGTATCCGGGAGATCGCCGTCATCACGACCCCCCAGGACAGTGCCCAGTTCCAGCGCGTCCTGGGCGATGGAAGCCAATGGGGTATCCAGCTCACCTTCATCACCCAGCCCGCGCCCGAAGGGCTTGCCCAGGCCTATACGCTGGCCGCGGATTTCCTCGATGGCGCTGCCTCGCTGATGGTGCTGGGCGACAATATCTTTTTCGGCCACGGGCTTCCAGACATGCTGGCGAGGGCTGCCAAGCGCGACAGCGGTGGCACGGTCTTCGGCTACCGGGTTGCAGACCCGGAACGCTATGGCGTTATCGACTTCGGCACGGACGGAACCGTGCGCGGGATCATCGAGAAGCCCGAAAAACCGCCATCCCACTATGCGGTCACAGGCCTTTATTGCCTGGATGGCACCGCCCCGGAGAAGGCCGCCCGAGTCACGCACTCGGCACGGGGCGAACTGGAGATCACTTCGCTGCTGGAAATGTACCTGGACGAGGGGACACTCGCCGTCGAAACGATGGGTCGGGGTTATGCCTGGCTCGACACCGGCACCCATGGCAGCCTGCTCGATGCGGGGAACTTCGTGCGCACACTGGAAACGCGCCAAGGCCTTCAGACGGGCAGCCCCGACGAGATCGCCTTTGCGAATTCCTGGATCACGGCGGCGGACCTGGGTGCGCGCGCCGACCACTTTGCCAAGAACGACTACGGCAAATACCTCCGCAGCCTGACCGGGTAGTCAGCCGTCCGATTTGCTGCCCGCCACAAGGCCCACGACGCTACCATTCCGCACAGTGGCTTCGAATTCCTCCCGTGCCTCCAGCTCGGTGGCAAAGGTGGCCTGCCACTCGATCGGTTCGCTATCACGATCGATGATGGCCAGCCGCCAGATTGTCTGGCCCGGCTCACGGTAGATGCGCACTTTCAGGTCACAGCCGTTATCGGTGTAGGTATGACTGTAATTCGAGTGTTCGATAGCCGCCACCGTCCCACTTGCTTGCGAACCTGCATCTTGCCGGGCGCACCTGTATTTGCGCCGCCGGCGGATAGCCAGCCGGGTGATCGCCACATGAGTAACGCCAAAGAGTGTTGCAAAGAATGCGAGCGCAATCCAGGCCGCCCGTGGATCAGCCGCCAGCGCGACCCCGGTAAGAACGGGCATGATGACCAGTGGCGTCAGTGCCAAGGTCGTGAGAGGGTTCGAACGTTTACGGTGGGCACCGCCAAGAAAGACGATTTCGATGCAGCGGCGCGTCTTTTGGTGCAGGTGCATTCGGTCCGGCTCAAAGACCGGCGCCCGCCCCACCAAACGCCGCGCAATGGAGTGCAAGGTATCGGCGAAGGGCCAGAACAGCACCAAAACCAATGCCGGCACAGCGATCTCGGAGTTTCGGTCGGCCAGGAGAAAGGCCAACCAGATCAGGACATGCCCGACACCATAGGACCCCGCATCGCCCATGAACATGGTCCCGAAAGGCCAATTGAGCATGAAGAACCCGACCATGGCCGCCCCTACGATCGCTGCCATCATCGCGATGTCGGACTGGCCCGCCCCATGTGCCAGGATCGCCAGCCCGGCCGCAGCCACGGTAATGACCACCGCCGCCAGCCCGTTCATCCCGTCCACCAGGTTGGTCGCGTGGCAGAACCCGGCCGAAACGATCACGGTCAGCAGGATGCCGGTGGGCGCAAAGCGCAAAACCTGGTCAAGCCCCGGCATGTTGGCCCGGCCTACCCAGGTTTCGAGAAGAATGACAGCCAATGCTGCGGCGAGGAACGAGGCGATCAGCCGCCGCAGGGGCGAGGCACCATAGCCCAGATCCTCCCACAAACCGGCCAGAAAGGCCGGTGCCGCGGAAAGAACAAGTAGCGCCGGCATGGCCGGGCTATCCCAACGGGTAACGAGCAGGCCCGCGCCCAGGCCGGCAAAGATGGCGATCCCCCCGAGACGCATCGGGTTTCCGAAATGCGAGGATTGCACCGCCTGCGCATCGTTCCGTTCCCGCATCAGGCGCGACAAGGGGCGACGGTTCACGGTAATGGCCAGCGCCACGATGACAGTAGCAAGTGCCACAACCAGAAGGCGTGCCCAGAAATGGGGGAGAGCCCCTGACAGGGCCAGGTCCGTATTGAGAGTGGCAAACATGACGACCAAGGAACCCCGCAGCGGGGAAGGAAGAAAAATCTAGCGCAAACAGGGGCCGCGCGTCTCTTGCATATTGCGAAGGGCCCGGCACATTTGCAAAGGGATTCCGGTCGATGACGCCGCATCGCGGCGAAAATGGCACGCTGGTGCAACAGCCCGCTCAACTGCTGCAAGTACGAGCACTGGATAAGGGTTCATGGCTACAGTTTGATTTACCTCGCGTCACCCCCAGCAGATGGCTTGTCTGCCCAGCAGCTTTCGCTCTAGTCTCGGTGATGGTCGCGCGGCCGGGACAAGGCTGCCGAATAACTGCAACCTGGGAGAACAAGATGAAATATCAAACCGGTATCCTGGCAGCGGCGCTTCTGGCGTCGACGTCGATCGGCGCTTCTGCCGAAACGCTGCGCTGGGCGCGGGCGGGTGATTCCCTAACGCTGGATCCCCATGCCCAGAACGAGGGGCCGACTCACACGCTGTCGCACCAGATCTACGAGCCGCTGATCATCCGCGACATGACCGGGGCACCGCAGGCCGCACTGGCGACATCCTGGGCACCCAGCCCTGAAGATCCGAGCGTATGGGTCTTCGAGCTGCGCGAGGGTGTTACCTACCATGACGGCGCGGATTTCACCGCAGAGGATGTGGTATTCTCGATTGAACGTGCGAAGTCCGAGAATTCCAACATGAAGGAACTTCTTGCCTCGATCATCGAGGTGCGCGCGGTGGACGATTACACAGTGGAGATGGAGACCGACGGCCCGAACCCGATTCTCCCGGCGAACCTGACCAACCTGTTCATGATGGACAAGGGCTGGACCGAAGCGAATGACGCGGTCGACGTGCAGGACGTGGAGGGTGGCGAGCAAACCTTCGCCGCAGCCAACGCAAACGGCACCGGCGCCTACGAACTGGTGAGCCGCGAACCTGACGTGCGCACCGTCCTGACCCAGAACGAGGATTACTGGGGCATGGACGAATTCCCCATGGAAGTGACCGAAATCATCTACACCCCGATCCAGAACGCCGCGACCCGCGTCGCGGCACTGCTGTCGGGCGAGGTGGACTTCATCCAGGACGTGCCGGTGCAGGACCTGGGCCGCGTCGCGGATACCGAGGGCCTTGTCGTGAAGACCGCACCACAGAACCGCGTGATCTTCTTCGGCATGAACATCGGTGCGGATGACCTGGCCAATGACGACGTCGACGGCGCCAACCCGCTGGCTGATGTCCGGGTGCGTCAGGCTATGAACATGGCCATCAACCGTGAGGCCATCCAGCAAGTGGTCATGCGTGGCCAGTCGGAGCCTGCGGGCATGATCGCGCCGCCCTTCGTCAACGGCTGGACCGAAGAGATGGACTCGGTGGAAACGGATGTTGACGCGGCCAAGGCGCTGATGGCCGATGCCGGCTACGAGGACGGCTTCTCGATCCAGCTGGACTGCCCGAACGATCGCTACATCAACGACGAGGCGATCTGTCAGGCCACCGTGGGCATGCTGGCACAGATCGGTGTCACCGTGAACCTGGATGCCAAACCCAAGGCACAGCACTTCCCGCTGATCACCAATGCCGAGACCGATTTCTACATGCTCGGCTGGGGCGTTCCGACCTACGATTCGGAATACATCTTCAACTTCCTGGTTCACACCCGCGGCGACGAGCGCGGAAGCTGGAACAACACCGGCTATTCCAACCCCGAGCTTGACGAGATGATCGTCTCTCTCGCCTCCGAGACCGATCTCGAGGTCCGCAACGAAGACATCGCGTCGATCTGGGAGGTCGTGCAGGAGGAAACGCTCTACCTGCCAATCCACCACCAGGTCCTTAACTGGGGGATGACCGATGCCGTCGGCATCGAAGTCAGCCCCGAGGACGATCCGAAGTTCAAGTTCTTCGAAATGAACTGATCCGACCCAACAGGCGGGCGGCGCGAGAAGTGCCGCCCGTCTTCGTCCTGCGTCCTTCAGGGTGCGGGGCGGTCGATTCCGGGGGTCCCGCACATGCTTGCCTACATCATCCGCCGCGTGGCGCAGTCCATTCTGGTGCTTTTCGTCGTGGGGCTTGTCGCCTTTTCCATGTTCCGCTTCGTCGGTGATCCCATCGACAACATGCTGGGGCAGGAACGCACTCAGGCCGATATCGAACGTCTGCGCGAGCAGCTGGGCCTCGATCAACCCTTCGTCGTGCAATATTGGCGGTTTTTGGAACAGGCGGTGCAGGGCAATTTCGGCCTGTCGTATCGCCAAGGTCGCCCGGTTGCCGATATCCTGATCGAGCGTCTTCCCGCCACCCTGGAACTGGCCTTCATTTCTGGCCTGATGGCACTGATCGGGGGCATTGCACTAGGGATCTTCACCGCGATCCGTCGGCGCGGCCTGTCAGCCAACATCATCATGACCGGCTCGTTGATCGGCGTGTCACTGCCAACCTTCCTCATCGGTATCCTGCTGATCTACCTCTTCTCGGTCGAACTCGGCTGGCTACCCAGCTTCGGGCGGGGCGAAGTCACAGATCTTGGATGGTGGACCACCGGGTTTCTGACTGAAAGCGGCCTCAAGGCCCTGATCCTGCCCGCGATCACGCTGGGCCTCTACCAGATGACGCTTATCATGCGGCTGGTCCGAACCGAGATGCTTGAGGTTCTGCGCATGGACTACATCCGGTTCGCCCGCGCCCGCGGGATTCGCGAGCGCGCGATCAATTTCCGCCATGCACTCAAGAACACTCTTGTTCCGGTCATCACCATCACTGGCCTGCAACTGGGCAGCATCATCGCCTTCGCCATCATTACCGAAACCGTGTTCCAGTGGCCCGGCGTCGGCCTGCTCTTCATCAACGCGATCCAGTTCGTCGATATCCCTGTCATGGCGGCCTACCTGATGCTGATCTCGGTCATGTTCGTGGGCATCAACCTGATCGTCGACATGCTCTATTTCGCGATCGATCCGCGCCTGCGCGCGGACCGCACGCAGGGAGGCAACTAAGATGACAGACTCAGCCGAAACCAGGGCTCCTGCGGCCACGAACCGGGCCCGCCGTATCTGGGACAGCGATTTCGTCTGGTCGTTCCGTCAGACACCAGTCGCGATCATTTCGTTCTTCGTGGTCATGGTGCTGGTCCTCGCCGCTGTCGTTGCGCCGCTGATCGCGCCGCATGATCCTTTCAACCCGGCCACGCTGAACCTGATGAACGGCTTCACCCCGCCGGGCGAGCCCAATGCCTTTACCGGCGACCAGTTTCTGCTGGGCACCGATGACCAGGGGCGCGATGTCTTTTCGACCATTCTATACGGAATGCGGATTTCGCTGTTCGTCGGGTTCGCGGCCGTGATGCTGGCGATGGTGATCGGCGTCACGCTGGGGCTGCTCGCGGGCTACCTCGGCGGTTGGGTCGAATCGATCATCATGCGCGTGGCCGATGTGCAACTGACCTTTCCGGCGATCCTTGTGGCAATGCTGATCTTCGGCATTGCCAAGGGGATCACCCCCCCCGAATACCGTGACCAGATGGCGATCTGGGTTCTGATCCTGGCCATCGGACTGTCCGACTGGGTGCAGTTCGCCCGCGTGGTGCGCGGTGCGACCCTTGTCGAGAAGGGCAAGGAGTACGTGCAAGCCGCCCGGCTGATCGGCCGCTCGCCCTTTGCCATCATGCTACGGCACATCCTGCCCAACGTGCTCAACCCGGTTCTGGTGATCGCCACGATCTCTCTGGCGCTGGCCATCATCGCGGAGGCTACCCTGTCATTCCTCGGGGTAGGCGCGCCGCCGACCAAGCCCTCGCTGGGTACGCTGATCCGCATCGGTCAGGAGTTCATGTTCTCGGGCGAATGGTGGATTCTCTTCTTCCCGGCCCTTGCGCTCCTCTCACTGGCCCTCTCCATCAACTTGCTGGGCGACTGGCTGCGCGACGCCCTGAACCCGAGGCTGAGATGACCCAGACACCCGTTCTTTCCGTCCGCAACCTCGTCGTGGAGATTCCCACGCGCCACGGTGTGCTGCGCCCGGTCGACCACGTCAGCTATGACATTCATGCCGGTGAAATCCTGGGTGTCGTGGGTGAATCGGGCGCTGGAAAATCCATGGCCGGCAACGCGGTGATCGGCCTGCTGGACCGGCCCGCGCGCATCGCATCGGGAGAAATCCTGCTGTCCGGGCAACCCATCCATGCCCTGAAGGGGGACACCATTCGCCGCCTGCGCGGCAAGAAGATGGGAATGATTTTCCAAGACCCCCTGACATCCCTGAACCCCTTGCTGACCGTCGGCGACCAGCTGACCGAGACGATCCTCGAACACCTCAGGGTCGGACAGACCGAGGCCAGAAAGCGCGCCATCGCCGCCTTGGAAGAGGTCGGAATCCCCGCCGCCGCCCAACGGATCAGCAGCTATCCGCACGAATTTTCCGGCGGGATGCGGCAGCGGGTGGTCATCGCGCTCGCGCTTTGTGCCGAGCCGGATCTCGTGATTGCCGATGAACCCACCACCGCACTGGATGTCAGTGTCCAGGCCCAGATCGTCGCACTTCTTAAACGGCTCTGCCGCGACCGTGGTGTGGCCGTGATGCTGGTCACCCATGACATGGGCGTGATCGCCGAGGCCGCAGACCGCGTCGCCGTCATGTATGCCGGACGCTTGGCCGAGCTTGGACCGGTCCGTGAGGTCCTGACAAACGCGCGCCACCCCTATACCGCAGGGCTCATGGCCTCGACACCGTTGGCCAGCCAGGGGCGCAAGCGGCTGCGGCAAATCCCAGGTTCGATGCCACGGCTGGGCGCCCTTCCCAGCGGCTGTGCCTTCCACCCCAGGTGTGAATTTGCGCAGGAACAGTGCCGAAACGAACCCGGCCCGACGCTGGACCGCTGTGATGGTCGGGCCGCCTGCTGGTTCCCCCTGACCACCGATCAGAAGGTATCCGCATGAGCGCGCTGATTTCTGTCCGCGACCTGACCCGGGTCTTTGACGTCTCGAAACCCTGGCTCAACCGCGTGATCGAGCGCCGACCCAAGGCCCTGCTTACGGCCGTGTCCGAGGTAAGCTTCGATGTTCCGGAAAATAGTGTTTACGCCCTTGTCGGCGAAAGCGGTTCTGGCAAGTCCACCATCGGAAAGATCATGGTTGGGCTGGTTCCGCCCAGCAATGGATCAGTCAAGATTGAGGGGGTGGATCTGGCCACGGAGACGGATCAGAGCAAGATCGAAGCGGTCCGCGACGACATCCAGATGATCTTTCAGGATCCCTTCGCCTCGCTCAACCCGCGCTGGCGGGTGCGCGACATCATAGAAGAACCGGTCTCGGCCAAGGGCAGGCGGACCAGCGGCCTGGCCGAAAAGCTGCTCGAACAGGTCGGCCTGTCTGCTGCCGATGCCGGAAAATACCCGCACGAGTTTTCCGGAGGGCAGCGGCAGCGGATCTGCATCGCCAGGGCACTCGCCTCGGAGCCGCGGATCATCGTCTGCGACGAGCCGACCTCGGCGCTGGATGTCTCGGTACAAAGCCAGGTGCTGAATCTCATGTCCGACCTGCGCGAGGAACTGGGCCTGACTTATCTGTTTATCAGCCACGATCTGACCGTGGTGCAGCACATGGCCGACGTGATCGGCGTGCTCTACCTGGGCCGGCTGGTCGAAGAGGCGCCGCGCGACCGCTTGTTCAACGAACCCAAACATCCCTACACACAAATGCTCTTTGATGCGGCCCCCCGGATGGATGCCTTCGGCCGCGAGATCGACCCGCCCAAGGGGGAGATCCCCGATGCCATCAACCCGCCGCCGGGCTGTGCCTTTCACCCGCGCTGTCCGCTGGCCACGGATCGATGCAGGACGGAAAATCCCGAGATGCGCAATATCGGAACGACCCGCGTGGCATGCCACCACGCGCAGTAAATCGCTCGGGGTAACAAACAAGGGCGTGATCGCAGACTTTCTGAACGAAAGGGACGCAACCGGCACGCACCAAGGGAAGGGACGCCAGGTTCAGCGCACTGATCGTTCGCAAGGATGGCGAAACCAGCAAGACCACCGCCAAGGTCAAGCAAATTTCCGAGGCGGACCTGCCCAAGGACACGCTCGACGCGATGGTCCAGCCGGCATCTCTCGCCGATCTTCCGCGGCTGGGCGCGGAGATCCTCAAAATCCGCGTCAGGGACCGCGTTGTAGTGGATGTAAACGCTTGGCAGACCGCGCGATTACGGTGTCACGAGCTCGTGACATCACGAGCCCTTGAATTGTCCCGCAGCAATCTGGCCCTCATGTTCCAATCGCATGGAGGGGCACAATGACTCGTGTAAGCCGGAACCTTAAGACCGCCATCCTGATCGGGGCAATTGTCCTGGGATGGATCGTGCAATCGACCACCGCGCAGGCGCGGGACATGCAGGTTCTGACCGTGGCCGGTGGCTGCTTTTGGTGCGTCGAGGCCGATTTCGAGAAGGTCGCCGGCGTTCAGGAGGTCGTCTCGGGTTACACCGGAGGCACGGTCGAGAACCCCACCTACAAGCAAGTGACGCGCGGCGGCACCGGGCACTACGAGGCCGTGGAAATCCGCTATGACGCTGATCGCGTCTCGGCCCGTCAGCTTTATGACCTGTTCTTTCGCTCGATCGACCCAACGGATGCCGGCGGCCAGTTCTGTGACCGTGGCGAAAGCTATCGCACCGCCATTTTCGTCTCTGATTCTTCGGAAAGGCAACAAGCGCGGGCCGCCAAGGCCACCGCTGAAAGCGAGCTGGGCCGATCCATCGTGACCCCGATCCTGGACGTCGCGCCCTTCTATGAGGCCGAGTCCTACCATCAAGACTACTACAAGGGGCAGGACCGGATCATCACGCGGCGTGGGATCAAGACGAAAGCCGAAGCCTATGATTTCTACCGCGAGGCTTGCGGCCGGGATGAGCGTATCCGCCAGCTCTGGGGCGATGGCGCCCCCTTCGTGAACTAGCCGCGAAAAGCCTGCACCTCGGCCAGGTCTGGGATCACGTCAGCGGTACCATGTCGTGTGACCATAAGCGCGGCGGCGCGGCTGGCCTGGTCCATTGCCTGTCGCATCGGCACACCGCGCGCCAGCCCCGACAGCACATACCCTGTAAAGGTGTCGCCTGCTCCGGTTGTGTCCACAGGCTTGACAGTCAGGGCCGAAATATGGACTGGGCCTTCCGGGCCAAACCATGTCGCACCGTCATCACCTTTCGTTACGATTACATGCTCCACCGGCAGAGCTCCGGGGGATTGGCCAATGGCCTGCTCCAACTGCTCGGCCTCAAGCGCGTTCAGAATCAGGAAATCGAGGCTGTCCAGAACCGCCGTGACACGATCAGCCTCGAAGGGCGCGGCGGCGTAAGCGACCCGAAGGCCCATGGCCTTGCCCAATTCGGCCGCTTCGGTCTGCAGGCAGGTTTCGTTCTGCATGACCAGCCAGTCATCGGTTCTTGCCCGGGTCAGGGCCTGTTCCAACGCGTCGGGCGGGATCGCCATGTTCGCGCCGGGGTGCAACACGATGGTGTTTTCCCCAACCGGATCCACGAAAATCATGGCTTGGCAAGTCTCGGTCTCGACCTGGGAGATGTATCGGGTATCAACGCCGTATTCCATGAGCCGATCGACCGCCCAGCGCCCGTCTGCGCCCACCGCACCAATATGGCACACATGCGTTCCGGCCCGCGCAGCGGCGACCGAAATATTGGTGCCCTTTCCACCAAGAAATACCTGCCGCCCGGACGAGGTGATGGTTTCACCCGGAGCCGGAATATGCGGCACGTCGTAAATGTAATCCGTGTTGATCGAGCCAAGGTTCCAGAGCGTCATCACCCCACCTTGCAGGCTGCCAGAACGGCCATGTTCAGGATGTCGTTGACCGTGGATGTAGTCGAACAGATCTGGATGGGCCGGTCGATGCCCGAGAGGATCGGGCCAATCACCGTCGCGCCGGCCATTTCCTGCATCAACTTGACCGAGATCGAGGCCGAATGCCGCGCGGGCACCACAAGGACATTGGCCGGGCCAGTCAGGCGGGAAAAGGGGTAGTTTTCCATGGCCCTGGGGTTCAGGGCGACATCAACGGTCATTTCGCCCTCGTATTCGAAATCCACGCCGCGGGCGTCCAGTTCGCGCGGCGCCATGTGCATCTTGGTGGCCCGCTCGGACACGGGGTAGCCGAACGTCGAGAAGGACAGGAAGGCGACGCGCGGTTCCAGGCCCAGGTCCCGTGCCACTGAGGCGCCGCGTTCCGCGATATCGGCCAGGTCTTTCTCGTCAGGCCATTCATGCACCAGCGTGTCGGCGATGAGAACGATCCGGCCCTTGTTCAGCACCGCTGAAACACCGACGGCCCCGTCATGGGGGTTGGCGTCAAAAACATGGTTGATGAGTTCAAGCACATGTGCCGATTTGCGTGTCGCCCCGGTCACCATGGCGTCTGCATGGTCGTGGGCCAGCATCAGGGCCGAAAACACATGCCGGTCCCGGGCAGCAAGCCTGTGGATGTCGTGCCGGTCGTGCCCCTTGCGCTGGAGCCGATGATAAAGGAATTCCTTGTAAGTCTCGAGGTAGTCAGTATTGGCCGCGTTGACCACGCGGAGTTCGCGCACGGCATCGCCCAACCCTTCGGACTCGAGCTTCTGTTTGACGTCCTGTTCCCGGCCCACGACCAGCGCCCTGCCATAACCGCCCCTTTGATAGGAGACGGCGGCGCGCAAAACGCGGGGGTCGTCGCCCTCTGCAAAGACCACGGTCGACTGGTTCTTGCGAGCCCGGGCATTGATGCCACGCAGGATCGAGGCGGTCGGGTCCATCCGAGTCTTGAGCGATTCCTCGTAACCGTCCATGTCGACGATGGGCCGACGCGCAGCGCCCGTTTCCATCCCGGCACGGGCCACGGCGGGCGGAACCACATGGATCAGGCGGGGGTCGAAGGGGGTCGGAATGATGTAGTCGCGCCCGAAAGTCAGCTTGCGGCCATAGGCCATCGCGACCTCGTCGGGCACGTCCTTGCGCGCCAGTTCAGCCAGTGCATCGGCGCAGGCGATCTTCATCTCGTCATTGATGGCGCGTGCATTGATGTCCAGCGCGCCGCGGAACAGGTAGGGAAAGCCAAGAACGTTGTTGACCTGGTTTGGATAATCACTGCGCCCGGTGGCCACGATGGCATCGACCCGCACGGCATGGGCCTCCTCGGGAGTGATTTCCGGGTCGGGGTTGGCCATGGCGAAGATCACAGGGTTGTCGGCCATGCTCTCGACCATCCCGGGCGTCACCGCTCCCTTGACCGACACCCCGAGGAACACGTCGGCCCGCTCCATTGCCTCTTCCAGGCTACGCAGGTCCGTCTTGATCGCATGGGCCGATTTCCACTGGTTCATGCCTTCGGTGCGACCCTGGTAGATCACGCCCTTGGTGTCGCAGACGATGCAGTTCTCGTGCCGCGCCCCCATGGACTTGAGCAGTTCTATACAGGCGATGCCGGCGGCTCCGGCGCCATTCAGAACGATTCGGCAATCCTCGATTTTCTTTCCCGACAAGTGCAGTGCGTTGATCAACCCGGCGGCGCAGATCACGGCAGTGCCGTGCTGGTCATCATGGAAGACGGGGATGTCCATCTCTTCCTTGAGGCGCTGTTCGATGATGAAACATTCGGGCGCCTTGATATCCTCGAGGTTGATCCCGCCAAAGGTCGGTCCCATCAACCTGACCGCCTTGCAGAATTCATCCGGGTCCTCGGTATCCAGCTCGATATCAATGGAATTCACATCGGCAAAGCGTTTGAACAGCACCGACTTGCCCTCCATTACCGGCTTGGACCCGGCCGCTCCAAGATTGCCCAGGCCGAGGACGGCCGTGCCGTTCGAGACCACGGCCACGAGGTTACCCTTGTTGGTATAGTCGTAGATGGTTTCGGGGTTCGCGTGGATTTCCTCACAGGGCATGGCCACGCCGGGGGAATAGGCAAGCGACAGATCACGCTGCGTGGTCATCGGGACCGTCGGCTGGATCTCCCACTTGCCGGGCGTCGGCTCGATGTGGAATTGCAGCGCTTCCTCGCGCGTGATGCGTTGCTTGGTCATGTTGTCCCTCCCGGCCAGCGCGAGCAGCTTTACGGGAAAGGACCTTGGCGGGGCAACCGCTCTCTTTTCGGCTTTCGTCGCTAACATGGTCTGGTTTAGGGTCAGCCAACAGGCATTCGGGGGCATGAATGAGCGGCACATCGGCGGCTGTCACACCGATGATGGCACAATACCTGGAGATCAAGGAGGGCCACCCCGATGCCCTGCTGTTCTACCGGATGGGCGATTTCTACGAGTTGTTTTTTGACGATGCCATCGCCGCCGCGGAATCGCTAGATATCGCCCTGACCAAGCGCGGCAAACACCAAGGCGAAGATATCGCGATGTGCGGCGTGCCGGTCCATTCTGCCGAGAACTACCTTCTAACCCTGATCCGCAAAGGGTTCCGTGTCGCGGTTTGCGAACAGATGGAGGATCCCTCAGAAGCCAAGAAGCGCGGCTCCAAGGCAGTGGTCAAACGCGAGGTCGTGCGGCTTGTCACACCCGGAACGCTGACCGAGGAGAACCTGCTGGACGCCCGGCGCCACAATTACCTGGCCGCCGTCGCAAGGGTGCGTGACCAACTGGCCATCGCCTGGACAGATATCTCGACCGGCAGCCTTTCAGTGCTGACCTGCGCACCGGTGGCAATGGGCCCGGAGCTGGCCCGGCTCGCCCCGCGCGAAGTTCTGGTGCCCGACAACGCGAAGGAGGATTTCGGCAAGGTGATCGAGGACTCGGGTGCTGCCTTGACCGTCTTGGGAAATGCGGCCTTCGACAGTACAAACGGTGTTTCACGCCTGTGTAGGCTCTATTCGGTCGATACACTTGATGGATACGGTGCCTTCGGGCGGCACGAGATCGCAGCGCTGGCAGCCGTGGTCGAATACCTGGAGATCACCCAGAAAAGCAATCTTCCGCTGTTGCGCCCGCCGATCAAGGAATATCGGGATGCCGCCATGCAGATCGACGCAGCAACGCGGCTGTCGCTGGAGCTTACCACCTCGATGAATGGCGGGCGATCCGGCTCGCTGTTGGGTGTGATCGACCGAACCGTGACCGCGCCAGGCGCGCGCCTTCTGGAGCGGCGGGTTTCTGCCCCCTCGCGGAGGCTTGAAACGGTGGAATCGCGCCTGAACAGTATCGAATGGGCGCTTGGGCAAACCATCCTTGTCGAGGACCTGCGCGATATCCTGAAATCCGTTCACGACCTCGACCGGGCACTGTCCCGGCTCGCGCTGGACCGGGGCGGTCCCCGCGACATGGCAGCGCTTCGTAACTCCATCGCCGCAGCGCAGGACATTCATGCACTACTGCCCGACGAGATGCCGGATCTTCTCGCCTCGGCCCGGGAGGATCTCGTCGGTCTGGACGAGATCGGTGCGCTTCTCGACGCGGCCTTGGTGGCCGAGCCGCCCTTGCTGACCCGTGACGGCAATTTCATTGCGCCTGGCTATGAGTCCGAACTGGATGAGTTTCGCAAACTTCGTGATGAAGGCCGCTCGGTCATCGCGAGCATGCAGTCGGACTACGCTGAAAAGACTGGCATTGGCGCACTGAAGATCAAGCACAACAACGTTCTGGGCTATTTCATCGAGACCACGGCAACCCATGCTGGAAAGATGATGCAGCCGCCTCTTTCGGAGACCTTTATCCACCGTCAGACCACGGCTAACCAGGTCAGGTTCACGACGCTTGAACTGAACGAGCTGGAAACCCGAATAATCAACGCCGGAAGCAAGAGTCTGGAAATTGAAAAGCGGCTCTATTCCGGCCTGAGAGAACATATAATCAAAAATGGCGCGCAAATCTCGGCGCTTGCGCGGGCGCTGGCGGAGATCGATATCGTCTTCGCACTGGCCCGACTGGCCCAAGAAGAAGACTGGACCCGCCCACGGGTGGATGAAAGCCGGAGTTTCGAGATTTCAGGCGGGCGCCATCCGGTTGTCGAGGCGGCGCTGAAGCGAGGGGGAAGACCCTTTGTCGCCAATGATTGCGACTTGAGCGAACAATCCATATGGCTCCTGACTGGCCCCAACATGGCCGGTAAGTCAACCTACCTGCGGCAAAATGCACTGATCGCCGTTCTGGCGCAGATCGGCTCCTTCGTGCCGGCCAAGGCGGCCCATCTGGGGCTGGTCAGCCAAGTCTTCAGCCGGGTCGGCGCCTCGGACGACCTGGCGAGGGGGCGTTCTACCTTCATGGTCGAAATGGTCGAGACCGCAGCGATCCTGAACCAGGCCGACGACCGGGCGTTGGTAATCCTTGACGAGATCGGGCGCGGCACCTCGACCTACGACGGGCTATCGATTGCCTGGGCCACGTTGGAATACCTGCACGACGTGAACCAGAGCAGGTGCCTGTTCGCAACGCACTACCACGAGATGACGGCGCTGTCCGACCGGCTGGAAGGTGTCGAGAACGCCACAATCCGCGTCCGTGAATTGGAGGGCGAGGTCGTTTTCCTTCACGAGGTCATTCGGGGCACAGCCGAGGGCAGTTATGGCGTGCAAGTCGCGCGTCTTGCCGGGCTTCCTGCCCCGGTACTGGACCGGGCCAAGATCGTGCTTGATATGCTTGAGAAGGGCGAGCGCGAAGGCGGGCGCGACAGGCTGATTGACGACTTGCCACTGTTCTCGGCTACATCAACAGTTCGCGCGGACGCCGCCAGCGACGTGTCTCAGGTAGAACAGCGCCTCAAAGATGTGTTTCCCGACACCCTGACACCCCGAGATTCGCTTAACCTCGTCTACGAGCTCAAGGCGCTCATGTCTCCGGCGTCGGATCAGGGGTCGCCTGGGGGGTCGAACTGACACCGACCTGAGCGGGACGCAGCAAACGATCGTAGAGCATGAACCCGGTGGCAGACACTTGGATGATATCGCCAGATGACGTGTTGGGAACAGGTGCCTCGAACATCGCTTCGTGCGACTGCGGGTCGAACTTGTCACCCAACTGCGGCTGTATCGTGGTGATCCCATGCTTTTCGAAAACTTTCAGGAGCTCGCGCATGGTCAGGTCGACACCTTCAAGAAGGGCCTTGTCGAAGGCGCTGGCTTCTTCGCTGTCCTGGCGAAGGGCGCGATCAAGGTTATCATAGACCGGCAAGAGGTCCCGTGCGAGGCGTGAACCGCCATAGTTCTCGGCCTCGCGACGGTCACGATCCGCACGCTTGCGCGTGTTCTCGGCGTCGGCAAGCGCGCGGACATAGGCATCCTTCAACTCGGCGTTCTCAGTTCTGAGCGCCTCGATCTCGTCGCCTTCTGCGGCTAGTTCATCAAGCGACAGGGGTTCGTCCGCGATATCCTCTACCGGCTCTTCCGGGGTCTGCTCTTCTGCTTTCGCTCTGCTCATATTCGCCTTCCTATCCGCGGTTCGAGATCAGTCGCCCAACCAACTGCGCGGTGTAATCCACAATCGGCACGATCCGTCCATAGTTCAGGCGGGTCGGCCCGATGACGCCGACGGCGCCAACGATCTTTCGGTCAGCGTTCATATATGGAGAGACCACCAAAGATGAACCCGAAAGTGAAAAAAGCTTGTTCTCGGAACCGATAAAAATCCTCACACCGTCACCGGTTTCGGCGAGATCAAGGAAATCCACAATGTCCTGCTTGCGTTCAAGATCGTCGAAAAGCGATCGGATGCGGTCAAGGTCAGATTCTTCCTGATCCGCGATCAGGTTCCCGCGCCCCCGGACGATCAGCCGTTCCGATGATTCGCCCGGGTTCTCCCAGATCGCGGCACCGTTCTCGACCAACTCGCGGGCGAGAATGTCGATTTCTTGTCGACGTGCATCAATCTCTCGCGCGATGCCAGTGCTGAGCTCTGCCAAGGTTCGGCCCTCGGCGATCGCATTTATGAAATTCGCCGCTTCCCGCATGGAAGACGGGGTCTGGCCTGGCGGGGGGGTGAAAACCCGGTTCTCGACATGGCCATCGCCGTAAACCAGCACTACGAGCGCACGATCAGGGGCCAGGTTCACGAAGTCGATATGCTTGATCGGGGCCTCATGCTTGGGGGTCAAGACAAGACTCGCGCCATGTGTGACCCCGGACAGCGCCGAACCAATCCTGTCCAGGGCCGTGGTTACGTCCTGATCGTTGCCTCCGAGGGTCTGGTCCATGCGGGCGCGGTCCTCTCCGTCCAGATCCCCTACCTCCAGGAGGCCATCGACGAACATGCGTAGGCCAAGCTGTGTCGGGATGCGTCCGGAGCTGACGTGGGGGCTGTCGAGAAGGCCAAGATGCTCAAGGTCCTGCATGACATTGCGAATCGTCGCTGCACTGACCTTTTCGGCCAAGGCGCGGGTCAGCGTGCGCGAGCCCACGGGGGCGCCCGTGTCAAGGTAACCCTCGACCACGCGGCGAAAGACCTCGCGCGAGCGGTCGTTGAGTTCCGAGATGGAGGGTGTCTGCTCAGCCATAACTACGATCCTGGTTCGATCGGACACATTAAATACCGCTGTCTGCAAAGGTCAATCGGGGTTGGAATTGCAGGGCAGGGCGCGTATCCCCGCAGCAAAACGAATGAAGGATGAGACATGCGACCCTCTGGACGGACCCTGAACGAGATGCGGCCGATTTCCATCGAAACCGGTGTAACGAAACACGCGGAGGGATCTTGCCTGATCCGGGTCGGAGACACGCATGTGCTTTGTACCGCCTCCATCGAAGAGCGCGTACCACCCTTTATCAAAGGGTCTGGGCTAGGTTGGGTCACGGCGGAATACGGCATGTTGCCCCGCTCGACCGGCAGCCGGATGAGACGCGAGGCCACGGCGGGCAAGCAAGGCGGGCGCACGGTGGAGATCCAGCGCCTGATCGGGCGCAGCCTGCGCGCCGGGACGGATCGGGTGGCCATGGGCGAGCGTCAGATCACCGTGGACTGTGACGTGATACAGGCCGACGGCGGCACTCGCTGCGCCGCGATCACCGGGGGCTGGGTGGCCCTTAAGTTGGCCGTTCAGAAACTGATCAAGGCAGGCGATCTGGCCCATGATCCACTGGAACAGCCTGTTGCCGCAGTCAGCTGTGGGATCTACGCCGGCCAGCCGGTACTGGATCTCGACTATCCCGAGGACAGCGAGGCTGGTGTCGATGGCAACTTCGTTATGACTGGCGATCGCATGATCGAGGTTCAGATGTCCGCGGAAGGCGCCACCTTCTCTCGCGGCCAGATGGACGAGCTGATGGAATTGGCCCAAAAAGGCGTTGCGGAGCTTGGCCGGATGCAGATGGAGGCCCTGGGGTGACACGGAAATTCGAGGGCCGGGACTTGCTTGTCGCTACCCATAACCGGGGCAAGCTTGATGAAATCGCTGAGCTCCTGGCACCTTTCGGTATTTCTGTGAGCTCGAATACCGATCACGGTTTGCCGGAACCTGACGAAACCGAGATGTCCTTTGTCGGTAATGCTCGGATCAAGGCCCATGCCGGCGCCCGTGCCACCGGGTTGCCGGCCTTGGCGGACGATAGTGGGATCACGGTTGATGGTCTGGATGGCGCGCCCGGTGTCCAGACCGCCGACTGGGCCGAGGGAGAAACCGGGCGGGACTTCGTCAAGGCAATGACCCGCACGCGGAACGAGCTGGAACAGCGGGACGTGCCGAGTCCATGGCTCGCACAGTTTCGCTGTACACTGGTTCTGGCCTGGCCAGATGGTCATGACGAAGTCTTCGAGGGTGTTATGGCTGGTCAAGTGGTCTGGCCCATGCGGGGAGACCAAGGCCACGGCTATGACCCTATCTTTCTGCCCGACGGCTATGATGTGACTTTCGGTGAAATGGATCGTTGGGAAAAGAACCGCATCAGCCACCGCGCCCGTGCCTTTAAAAAGCTGGTCGAGGGTTGTTTTGCCTGATCCGGGTTTCGGGCTCTATATCCATTGGCCATTCTGCCAGGCCAAGTGTCCCTATTGCGATTTCAACTCGCACATCTGGAACAACATCGACCAAGACGACTGGACAGAAGCCTACCTGCGCGAGATCAACCGTGTCGCGGACGAAACAGGTGACCGTATCCTCCGGTCGGTCTTCTTCGGCGGCGGAACGCCCAGCCTGATGGAAGGGCGCACCGTGGAACGCATACTCGACCGGGTGCGGCGAAACTGGCGCCTGGAGAACAATATCGAGATCACGCTCGAAGCCAATCCGACATCTGTGGAAGCGGCGCGCTTCACTGCTTATCGGCAGGCCGGTGTGACTCGTGTTTCCCTGGGTCTCCAGGCCCTGAACGATGAGGATTTGCGGGGACTTGGTCGGCTCCATACCTCTCGTGAGGGGCTGAAGGCGCTTGATGTCGCCAGAGAGGTCTTTGAGCGGGTCAGTTTCGACCTGATCTATGCCCGACAAAACCAGACCGTCACGGCTTGGCAGGCAGAGTTGGACAGGGCACTCTCGTTTGAACCGTCACACCTGTCGCTTTACCAGTTGACGATCGAGAATGGCACGGCTTTCGGTGACCGCTTTGATCGCGGAAAGCTGGATGGATTACCTGACGAAGATCTGGGTACGGCTCTCTGGGACATGACTCAGGACCGCACCGAACGAGCGGGCCTTCCGGCCTACGAGATCTCGAACCATGCAAAGCCGGGTGAAGAAAGCCGTCACAACCTGATCTACTGGCAAGGGGGCGACTATGCCGGCATTGGACCAGGATCACATGGCCGGTTGACACTCGGTGGCCGGCGCTGGTCGACGGAGTCTGTCAAAGACCCAGGGACTTGGCTGCAGGCAAGCAGGACCGGATCAGCTGAAACACGTAGGGCCCTGTCAGAGGCCGAAGTCTTGCAGGAAAAACTCCTGATGGGGCTGCGTCTTTCGGACGGGGTAATGCTATCGAGTCAGGATGAGATGAGAATATTTAAAAATATCAAATATTTATACGATCTCAACCTGGTGACGCTCGATCAAGGCGAACTACGTTTGACACGCGCTGGTCGACCACTACTGAACGCGGTACTTGACCGGCTCTTGAATGGTTAATCGCCGGACAGGAGCCGGAGTAGATCATCCAGTTGGCTCAAATCGCGGTAGTTCAACGTCAGCTTGCCCGCCTCTCCACCAGCTTCGTGATCAATCCTGACCGACATCCCGAGGTGCGCCGCAAGTTCTCGCTCAATACTCTTGGTATCCGCATCTTTCTCTGCAGCTTTTGATCTTGGTGCCTTGGCCTTTTTGACATCGCTTGCCAGCTTCTCGGCCTGTCGAACAGACAGGTCGCCTTTTATGATCTGCCTTGCCAGATCGATTGCGTTATCTTTGCCGACAAGGGCCCGGGCATGGCCTGCAGAGAGCTTTCCATCCGACACAAGCTGCTGGACATCTTTCGGGAGGGTCAGAAGGCGCAGGAGATTCGCGATATGGCTGCGGCTCTTGCCAAGAGCCGTCGCGATTTCTTCCTGCGTATGATCGAAACGATCCATGAGCTGTCGATAGCCCGTCGCCTCGTCCACGGCATTCAGGTCCGCCCGTTGAATGTTCTCTATGATCGCGAATTGCAAGACTTCGGTGTCCGACAAATCCCGAACAAGAACCGGAAGGTCATGCAACCCGGCTTTCTGAGCCGCGCGCCAACGGCGTTCCCCTGCCACGATCTCGAACATTTCATCATCAGCCTCGCGAACGATAAGAGGCTGAATGACGCCTTTGGAACGGATCGATTCCGCGAGTTCGGACAGGGCGGAATCGTTGAAGCTACGCCTTGGCTGGTGCGGATTCGGCCGAATCTTTTCGATAGGAACGGACTGGTCAGCACGACTCTCGTTCCTCGGTGCGGCATCGGGCGGCCCGGACTCTTGTGTCACGACATCGGACATGAGCGAGGATAGACCGCGACCCAAGCCGCGCGTGCGCGATTTGTTATCACTCATACCGCTTTCCTTTCATGTCTTGGCCCTTCACGCTCCAGGATTTCTGCAGCCAGTTCCAGATAGGCCCGACTTCCGGTCGAATTGGCATCGTAATCCATGACGGGCAGGGCAAAGGACGGGGATTCACTGAGTCGAACATTTCGCGGGATCACGGTCCGAAAGACGAGGTCATGCAAGTTGTCGCGTGCATCATTCTCGACTTGTTGGCACAGATTGTTGCGTCGGTCATACATCGTAAGGATCACCCCTTCGATCCTTAAGTCCGGGTTCGCGGCCTGGCGCACTTCACGGACGGTAAGCATGAGCTGAGAAAGCCCCTCCAACGCGAAGAACTCGCTCTGGAGCGGAACAATGACGGAATGAGCCGCAACCATCGCGTTAATTGTGAGAATATTGAGCGATGGCGGACAGTCGATCAGGATATAATCGAGATGCAAATCATCAATGGACGTTTGTCGCAGTGCGTCATGCAGGACGAAGCTGCGCTTTTCGTTGGAGAGCAGGTTGATATCAGCGGAACTCAGGTCCGTTGTGGCGGGGATGAGCAGCAGATTTTCTACATTCGTCAGGCGCGCAGCATCTTGCGGTGGCACGTCCCCCAGAAGCAGATCATAGGTGGTTGTTGAACGATCATCCATGCCCAGGCCGGTGGAAGCATTTCCCTGCGGATCAAGATCTACGAGGAGAACCCGACGACCGGACCGCGCAAGACCGGCGCCCAGGTTGATGGCGGTCGTCGTCTTCCCGACCCCGCCCTTCTGATTGGCGATGGCGATTATCTTTGGGTCGGTGCTACGGCTGAGATCCACGTTTCCTAATCCTTGCGATCCTGAGAATTCGGGCGTTCGGGTTGGTTATACTGGGCAGGGCGTCGTACTCAAAGTGCCAAGCCTTCTGTGCGGACAGAATTTCTGTCGCATGTGTTTCGCCTTTCGGAAACAAGGCGATTCCCCGTTCATCGAGGCTTCGCGCCGCATAATCCAAGAGCTGTCCAAGAGGCGCGAGCGCGCGCGCTGACACGACGTCTGCCGGGTCGACTTCAAGCTCTTCGATCCGTGCGTTTACGACTTTGACGTTCAGTTCAAGCTCTCGGATTACCGTTCTCAGAAAGGTGCATTTTCGCAGGTCGCTCTCCACCAGCGTAACACGGCAGTCCCTTGGCGCGAGGATGCCGATCACAAGACCCGGAAAGCCGCCTCCGCTTCCAAGGTCCAGCCAGTGCTGCCATTGATTGGGCGCTTTTTGCAGGAGCTGGGCGGAATCACGGATGTGGCGATCCCAGATGATGTCAACGGTTGATGGCGCGACAAGGTTTATCCTTCGGGTCCATTTCTTTGTCAGTTTGGTGAAGGTTTGCAAGTCCTGCGATGTTTCACGTGAAACACTCAAGCCAGCGATCAGCTCATCCCCCATCAACTGGCCTTGGTCCGAACATCAGCCTTGCGAATAACCGCCACCAACAGACTGAGCGCCGCCGGCGTCATCCCCTCGATCCGACCAGCCTGACCAACCGTTTCCGGCCGCACCCTCTCGAGTTTCGCAGCAAGCTCCCCTGAAAGGCCGGACAACGTCCCGTAGTCGATATCGCAGGGCAAGCGTAGCGCCTCGTCCTTGCGCAGTAATTCCACGTCTTTTTTTTGTCGCGCAACATAATGGTGGTAGAGCGCTTCAATCTCGGCCTGACTGACAATACCAGGCTCGACACACCGGTCGTCTTCCGGCAGGAACGAAGAGATTTGCGAAAAATTCGTTCCATGGATTGAAAGCGCTTCAAAGAGCGACCGTTTGGGACCGTCAGGATTTACCTTCACTCCTGCTTCCGACAACGCCCGCGAACTGATTCGTGTATCTTCAAGACAGGACCTGAACCGCGCGAGGGTTTCGGTCTTTTCATTGTACATACTCCAACGGGCATCTCCGACACAGCCCAGCTCTCGTCCGATCGGCGTCAACCTCTGATCAGCGTTATCGGCCCGCAAGGCCAAACGGAATTCTGCCCGTGATGTGAACATACGATAGGGTTCCGTCACCCCACGCGTCACCAGATCATCCACCATGACGCCTATGTAGGAACTCGCCCTGTCGAATTCTGCGGGCTCCTTCTCCAATATCTCACTCGCTGCGGCAAGCCCAGCAACGAGTCCCTGCGCTGCGGCCTCTTCGTAACCTGTTGTTCCATTGATTTGGCCAGCGAAGAAAAGACCGGGCAACGCCTGTAATTGCAACTGCCGTGTCAAGCACCGTGGATCGACGTAATCATACTCGATTGCGTAGCCCGGCTGAAGGATGACCGCATCTTCAAGGCCGATCATTGAACGGACATAAGCCTCTTGCACGTCGGCTGGCAGGGAGGTCGAAATACCGTTGGGATAAACGGTATTGTCATCAAGCCCTTCGGGTTCGAGGAAAACTTGGTGTGATTCCTTGTCCTCAAAACGAACGATCTTGTCTTCAATGGACGGACAATACCGTGGCCCGACACTGTCTATATGACCGCCATACATTGCTGACTGGTGCAAGTTGGCTCTAATAATATCGTGGGTGGTATTGTTGGTATGTGTGATACCACATGCGATTTGTCGAGCGAACGGCTTGTCGTGCATGAAGCTGAACAACGTCGGATCAGCGTCCGCCTCCTGACGATCGACCTCGCCCCAGTTGATTGTCTTGCCATCAAGGCGAGGTGGAGTGCCGGTCTTGAGCCGACCAAGTGGCAACCCCAGGTGATCAAGACGTTCAGCCAGCTTAACCGTGGGCCGATCGCCCATTCTTCCTGCCGGGATCCGTTCCTCGCCCAAGTGGATAACGCCCCGTAGGAAAGTTCCCGTCGTCAAGATCACCCGTCGCGCTGATATTTCACTCCCGTCCGCCAAGACAACACCGGCTGCCCGATCGTTGGCGATACGGATGTCCACAACCTCGCCCTCAATGATTTGGAGGCCGGGACGTGCCCGCGTTATGTCCAGCATTGCCGCACTGTAAAGCTTACGGTCCGCCTGAGTACGCGGCCCTTGCACGGCAGGGCCCTTCCGTCTGTTCAGAAGCCGAAACTGGATACCGGCCCGATCCGCCACGCGTCCCATGACACCGTCCAGTGCATCAATCTCTCTGACAAGGTGACCCTTGCCAAGACCGCCAATTGCTGGATTACAGGACATTACGCCGATGCCGCCCAAGGTTATTGTGATCAGCGCCGTTTGAACACCCATTCGCGCGGCGGCATGGGCGGCTTCGGCGCCCGCATGGCCGCCACCGATTACAACAACATCATAATTCAAATGTTTCACGTGAAACATGCCTCACTTTCCAATGCAGAAGCTCGTGAAGATCTCATCAAGTAGAGATTCAACATCCACACGCCCCAGAAGAGCGTCAAGCGCCCTTATGGCAGTGCGGACGTCCTCTGCCAGAAGGTCGACACTCTCAATATCATTCGAGGCCAGTCTCTCCAACACCTGACCGATCTGGGCGACACCCTCCCTCAATGCCACCGCGTGACGCGCGCGCGTCGCCGCGCCGGCTGATCGAACACGATCTGACAAGGTCAAGGCAACTCTGTCTACGAGATCATCAACACCGGCGCCCGTCATACCTGACACCCCCGGCTTTGTGGACCCCACCTGGCAGTCCGCCTTGCCAAGCAGCAGGATATCGTCTGATGACAGGGGCGTAATTTCCTCATCTTCCGACCTCAGCAGGTAAATCCGAAGATCCGCCCGGCTGGCACGCTTTCTACCAACATCAATCCCAATCCGCTCAACCGCGTCCTCGGCAACCCTAAGGCCCGCAGTATCAAGGATTGTTACAGGCAACCCCTTGAGATCCATCCGGACTTCAATCACGTCCCGCGTCGTTCCCGCATGTTCCGACGTTATGGCAGCATCACGACCGGCCAAGCGGTTCAACAGCGTGGATTTTCCTGTGTTGGGCGCACCCACGATTGCAACTTCGAAACCGTCGCGTACACGCTCTCGAACGTCAGCCCCGTCAGCCTCCGTCAAAAGCTCACCATGCACTGATGTCAGCAAGTCATTCACCTCTGGAAAAACGTCCTCCGGCACATCCTCTTCGGCGAAATCGATCGTCGCTTCCAACAAGGCCGCAGCACGGATCAACTTGACCCGCCAACCCTCCACAAGCCCCCCGAGCGCGCCGTCGAAAATCCGAACCGCTTGGCGACGTTGTTCTTCTGTTTCCGCGTCGATCAAGTCGGCTAGTCCCTCGACCTGCGCAAGATCCAGTTGACCGGTTTCCAAAGCTCGCCGCGTGAATTCTCCCGCATCGGCCAGGCGGAACCCAGCTTCGGCCAACCTGTTCAGAACGCGGGAAACGATCACTGACGATCCATGCGTATGGAACTCAACGACCGGCTCACCCGTGAAACTGCGCCCCGGCTCAAAGGACAGAATAAAGGCAATATCAATCAATGCCCCATCACGGTCCAGGAGTCGGCCAACCTTTCGATCCAATGAAGCAAGCTCAACGCCAAAAACAGCCGCTGCGGCGCGCGCATCAGGGCCCGAAACGCGCACGATGGAGACCCCGGCCTTGCCCGCAGCGGTTGCCTGGGCAAAAATGGTATCCATCTGATCCCTCCCGGTATCCTCAGGTGTTCATAGACTCGAAGAAGTCGGAATTCGTCTTCGTCTGCTTAAGCTTCGAAATCAGGAATTCAATTGCATCCGTCGTTCCCATCGGGTTGAGGATACGCCGCAACACAAAGGTCTTTTGAAGATCAGCCTTATCGATCAGAAGATCCTCTTTCCGCGTTCCGGATTTCAGGATGTCCATTGCCGGGAAAACGCGCTTGTCCGCCACCTTGCGATCCAGCACGATCTCGCTGTTGCCTGTGCCCTTGAACTCTTCGAAAATGACTTCATCCATGCGACTGCCCGTGTCGATCAGCGCGGTCGAAATGATCGTCAGAGACCCGCCTTCCTCTATATTTCTTGCCGCGCCAAAGAACCGCTTGGGCCGTTGCAATGCATTGGCATCGACCCCGCCTGTCAATACCTTGCCCGAACTCGGAACAGTCGTGTTGTAAGCTCTGCCAAGACGGGTAATCGAATCCAGAAGGATGACGACGTCACGTTTGTGTTCGACCAGGCGCTTGGCCTTCTCTATCACCATCTCGGAAACGGCTACGTGACGGGTCGCAGGTTCATCAAATGTCGATGAAATCACCTCGCCTTTCACTGACCTCTGCATGTCGGTCACTTCCTCCGGGCGCTCATCGATCAGAAGAACGATCAAATAGCATTCCGGGTGATTATGCTCGATCGAATGCGCGATGTTTTGCAGCAGCACCGTCTTGCCGGTTCTAGGCGGGGCCACGATAAGCGACCGCTGGCCTTTTCCAATCGGGGCCACCAGATCGATGATCCGGGCAGAACGATCCTTGACCGTCGGATCATCCTCGATCTCCATGTTCAGACGGTCATCGGGATAAAGCGGTGTCAGGTTATCGAATGCGACCTTGTGCTTGGCCTTGTCCGGATCCGAAAAATTGATTGATTCTACCGTGATGAGACCGAAATACCGCTCGGTGTCATTTGGTTCCTTTATCACGCCTGCAACCGTATCACCCGTCCGCAAGGAGAATTTCTTTATCATCTCGGGGCTGACGTAAATATCATCCGGGCCCGGGAGATAATTGGCTTCGGGGGACCGCAGGAATCCGAACCCATCCTGAAGCACTTCGAGAACTCCGTCACCACCAATGATCCAGCCATCATCCGCCCGTTCACGCAGGATCGAGAACATCATCTCGCCTTTGCGCATTGTCGAGGCGTTCTCGATTTCAAGTTCTTCCGCCATCGAAAGCAGGTCCTTGGGGCTTTGCGCCTTTAGGTCGGACAGATTCAAACGTTGATCGGACAAGGGTCGTCTCCTGCTGAAAGCATCAGCTTTAGCTCATGTACGTGGAAATAGATGCTCCGGACGGAGCTTTGCCTAACTAGGCGTGTGCCAGTATCAAGTCAAGCAGTCTGAAGTGTCGGAAATTTTGGACTTCACCTTCTTAACCATAGAATATTCTTTAGAATATTGTGGTTGTGGTGAGGCCGGGGATAACTCCTCGAAGCGATCTTTTCCTCTGGGTCATCCCCAGGACCTTGAGGCTCGACATCAGTTGCCACAGGCTCAGAAATAACTACAAATCACTGATTTACAAAGATTTTTATAGAATGACCTTTGCTAAATAAGTGTTGCTTTCTCAACCAGGCTGTTCCAGATGGAAGTTATACACAACACGGATTCGTCCTTGTCCCGCGTGGACAATTAGGCACAACTCCTGAACAAGAACCAAGCTTTCCACGGGCGACACCAGGGTGGTGACAGCCAGTCGGGTCTTCCGAAAGTTCCGCACCGATCAACACACCGGGATATCCACATGAAAGAACAGGTTGTTCTAGCCTCTGCTTCCGAGATTCGGTCGCAAATGCTGCATGCAGCTGCGGTTCCGCACGAATCGATCCCCGCGCGCATCGACGAGGAGTCCCTCAAGGCGTCGATGATGCAGGAGGGGGCGATGCCACGTGACATCGCCGATGCACTCGCCGAGATGAAGGCACGCAAGGTCTCGCAAAAAGCCCCCGACGCACTCGTTCTCGGATGTGATCAGGTCCTGGCCCACGGTCAGTCCATACTGTCGAAACCGGATAGCGCCGAACACGCCAGCGAACAACTTACCGCACTGCGAGGAAGCACGCATCAGCTTCTTGCCGCCGCGGTGCTTTACCAGCGCCATGAACCCGTCTGGCGTCATGTCGGCGTGGCGCGCCTGACCATGCGCTCCTTTTCCGATGCCTATCGCGACGACTATATCGCCCGCAACTGGAACAGCATCCGCTCGTCCGTTGGTGGTTACAAGATCGAGGAAGAAGGGATCAGACTTTTCAGCAACATCGCAGGCGATCATTTCACGGTGCAGGGTTTGCCCCTGCTTGAACTCTTGTCATATCTGGCACTTCGCGGGACATTGCCATCATGACCGATACTCGTATTTCCTTGGCCGGTGTGCTGGGGAACCCAGTCGCGCATTCAAGGTCCCCACGCCTGTTCCGGCATTGGCTGACCAGATATGATCTCGCCGGATATTATGTTCCCATCCCGGTGGCCGAGGCAGACTTGGAACAGGTTGTCCGGACGCTTCCGGCGATGGGTTTCGCCGGGATCAACGTCACGATTCCCTACAAGGAAGCGGTGCTCGAAGTTGCAGATCTGGTCACAGACCGGGCCACGCTTATCGGCGCCGCGAATACCATCATATTTCGCCGCGACGGCAAGATTCATGCCGACAATACGGATGGTTACGGTTTCATTGCTAACCTCCAACAGAACGCGCCAAGTTGGAAACCTGACAATGGACCCGCGGCTGTCTTGGGGGCAGGAGGCGCGGCCAGGGCTGTCCTGACCTCCTTGATCGAAGTTGGCGTGAAGGAGATCTTGCTGAGCAACAGAACACGGCCGCGTGCCGATGCCCTGCGAGCGGAATTTGGGTCACGGATCACCGTGGTAGATTGGGTTCAAGCCGGCAACATGCTTGAAGCGGCGACCACCGTTGTTAACACCACCTCGCTCGGGATGACCGGACAGCCCGAATTGCGCGTGCCGCTTGACGGATTGCGGAGCGACGCCGTGGTGACAGACCTTGTCTATTCCCCTTTGCAAACGCGCCTTCTGCGAGAGGCCAAAGAAATAGGGTGCACGACCGTTGACGGCCTGGGAATGCTGCTGCACCAAGCTGTTCCCGGATTTGAGCGGTGGTTTGGAGTCCGTCCCGTGGTGGATGACGATACCCGGGCCGCGGTCCTGGAATGACCTGCCTGGTCGGGCTCACCGGGTCTATCGGGATGGGCAAGAGCACCACCGCTCAGATGTTTGCGGAGGAAGGCGTGCCGGTTTGGGATGCAGACGCTGCGGTCCATCGGCTCTATTCCCTTGGCGGCTCGGCAGTGCCTGAGATCGAAAAGGCATTCCCCGAGGCGGTTATCAACGGGGAAGTCTCGCGTGAGCGCCTCAAGGGAATGCTCCGGGCCTCTCCAGAAAACTATGCCGTGCTTGAATCCGTCGTTCATCCTCTGGTTGCTGCCGATCGGCAGGCTTTCCTGGATCGACACGCAGATGTACCGATTGTTCTCCTCGATATTCCCCTGCTGTTCGAAACCGGCGCGGAAACGTGGTTGGATGTGACCCTGTGCGTCTCGGCACCGGCCGAAGTGCAGAAGGCCCGCGTCCTGCCCCGCCCCGGAATGACCGAGGACCAGTTGAACGACCTTCTGTCGCGCCAGATGCCCGATTCCGAGAAGCGCGCCAAGGCCGACCACGTGATCGAAACCCAGACGCTTGACGGCACGCGCGCAACTGTCAGATCACTGCTGAAAGAGCTGAGGAAGACCCATGCGTGAAATCGTTCTCGATACCGAAACCACCGGCTTCGAGCCAGGGCAGGGCGATCGCCTGGTCGAGATCGGCGCGATCGAACTCCTGAATCACATGCCGACGGGACGCACCTATCATCAGTATATCAACCCGCAACGGGACATGCCGCAATCAGCCTTCGACGTTCATGGAATCGGCCCCGATCTGCTGGACCCTCCCCGCCCCGCGGCCGCTGCTGAGGTCACATTGCGGGACAAGCCGGTGTTCGGCGCCGTGGGGCAGGCGTTTCTTGATTTCATCGGGGATGCGAAGCTGGTTATTCATAATGCCGCGTTCGACATGAAATTTCTCAATGCCGAACTGGGGTGGGCCAGCTTGGCACAGATCCCGTGGGATCAGGCTGTCGACACCCTTGATATGGCGCGACGAAAGTACCCCGGTTCGCCAGCTTCGCTTGATGCACTCTGTCGCCGATTCAGCATCGACAACGCGGCCCGGACGTTGCACGGGGCACTTCTGGATAGTGAAATCCTGGCAGAGGTCTACCTTGAATTGATCGGTGGCCGGCAACCGGGCCTGGTTCTTTCGACCGCCGGACTGGATCGGGCGGCCGTGTCAAACGATGACTGGCGTCCGCGCCCGCGGCCCGATGCCTTGCCGCCGCGGCTTACGGATCGGGAAAGGAATGCCCATACCGCCTTTGTCGAGACGTTGGGCGCGGATGCCCTTTGGAAAACGCTGTACGGCTGACTTTCAGGCGTCGGATTGTTGCTGTTGCTGTTGCTGTTGGCGCTGAGCGATCTGCTGGCGGTAGAGCGCAAGGAAATCGATCTGCTCCAGGTTCAGCGGCGGAAAACCACCATCGCGGGTCACGTCGCTTACGATCCGGCGTACGAAGGGGAAGGTCTGGCGCGGGCATTCGATCAGAAGGAAGGGATGAAGCTGGTCATCCGGCACGCCCTCGACCTGAAAGATCCCGGCATACTCGAGCTCCAACAGGAACAGTGTCTTGTCCGTGCCTTGGTTGGTCGAGGTGACCTTCATCTTGGTGATCACTTCGTATTGGTTTTCCGTCGCGCGCTTGCGGCCATCGAGGCTGACCTCGACCTTGATCTCGGGCTTTATCTCGCCATCTACACCGTTCTGGGCCATGACGTTCTCGAAGGAGATGTCACGGGTATACTGTGCAAGGATCTTGTTCTTGATTTGCGGGGCTTGCTGCTGCGTGGCGGAGGTATCTTCCGCTGCACCATTCTCGTTCTCGGCCATCGGGCACTCCTGGTTCACATGATTGAACGCTTCGTAGCAGCCGATTGCAGTAGCCTCAATGGCCGCGGCGTCAGTGGCGCGTCCAGCCGGAGCCTTCGTCGCGTGGCGGCTGATCGGGTGGTATGTCCTCGAACTCTGCGTCCACGACCCTGTCGCGCGGCGGGCGACGGTTGCCGGGGCCACGATCGGCGGCGCTGTCCGGACCCATTTGGAATGATTGCACCCTCAGGCGCTTGCGGGCCCAACCGAATAGAGCCTGACGTATCCGGGGGACAAGTAGAGCGAACCCCACAGCGTCGGTGAAGAAACCCGGCGTCAGCAACAAGGCACCGGAAAACAGGATCATTGCGCCATGAGCGAGCGGCTCCGAAGGATCGTCGAGATCTGCCATCGAGCGCCGCAGCCGCTCCATAGCCATGGCGCCTTGGCTGCGCACCATGGCCGCCCCCAGGATCGCCGTGGCCACCACGATGAACAGCGTCCAGCCCAACCCTATGAGACCTCCCAGCTGGATGAACAGCGTGATCTCGATCAGCGGAATCGCGATGAAGAGGAGAAAAAGCGGCATTCAGGTCCTCTCTCTGGCAGAAGTAGGCAGGTCCCGAGGTGGACTTGGCCCCGTCGCAACCTTACATAGGTTCGACAGGTCAAGGTTGCTACATCCGCAAGAGAGATATCCATGAATTCGCCTATTATACAGCTATTGGTCCTCGCCGGGATCGCCGTTTTCCTGATCCTCCGGCTGCGGAGCGTCCTGGGAACCCGGGAAGGGTTCGAGAAGTCCCCTGTGCCGCGCCAGCCTGGCAACCAGAACCAGGGACCGGAGCTTGAAGTCATCGAAAGCGGGCCGGATCATGACATCATTGATAACGTTGCCGATGACAGCGATGCGGCCAAGGCGCTCGCAAAGATGAAACGGATCGATAACAGTTTCTCCGTCAATGAATTCCTTCAAGGTGCGCGGGGTGCGTACGAGATGATCCTTACGGCCTTCGAACAGGGCGATATGGCGGATATCAAGCCTTTCCTGTCCGAAGATGTCTACGAGGCTTTTGCAGAGGTCGTCGAGTCTCGCCGGGAACAGGAACTCGACATCGAGTTTACCTTCGTGGGCGTCTCCGAACTCAGGCTGATGGATGCCGATTTCGATGATATGACCAACGAGGCAGAGCTGACGGTTCGGTTCCTTGGAGAGATGACCTCGGTCGTGCGCGACAGCGCGGGTGAGATCATCGAGGGATCGTCCAGCGATATCAAGCGACAGCGGGACGTGTGGACCTTTGCACGCAAGATGGGAACCTCGGACCCGAACTGGATTCTTGTCGCAACGGGCGAATGACAGGAAGAATGACGGGGCGGATCGGATCGGCCGTGTTTGCCCTGACCCTGGCGGGTGGGACTGTCATGGCTGATCCAAATTACAGCCTGCTGAGTTTTTCCGACCTGCGCGGCTGGGCCGAGGACGATCATCAGGCCGGTCTGGACGTTTTCCTGCGAACCTGCGGGGACATCGACGCCGAGGATTGGCGCACCATCTGCGCCTTGGCCCGCAAGGGGCAAGAGGCGCGGCGTTTCTTCGAGACATTCTTTGTGCCAGTCCTGATCGAGGACGGCCGCGACATGCTTTTCACTGGTTATTACGAACCTGAACTCACGGGCGCACGCTTTCGGGGCGGCCCGTATCAATATCCCCTCTACAGGCCGCCCGACGGGATTGAGGATCCTTGGTTTACTCGCCGAGAGATCGAGGAACGCGCAGTGCTGGACGGAAAAGGACTGGAAATCGCCTGGATCGATGATCCGGTCGACGTGTTCTTCCTCCAAGTGCAAGGGTCGGGACGGGTCAGGCTGGACGACGGATCCGTGATCCGCGTCGGTTATGGCGGGGCGAACGGACACGAGTATTCCTCGGTCGGGTCGGAACTGGTGCGCCGCGGGGTCTATGAACCCTACCAGGTTTCGACCGATGTGATCCGATCCTGGGTCCGGCGTAACCCCGAAGCAGGACAGGAACTGCTCTGGACCAACAAGAGCTTTGTTTTCTTTCGGGAAATCAATCATGTCCCCGCCGACCAAGGCCCGTTGGGGGCGATGGGTAGGCCAGTCACGCCCGGCCGGACGATTGCCGTCGACCCGTCCATCGTTCGCCTTGGCAGCCCTGTCTGGATCGAAAAATCGGGCGAGGGTCCGTTGAATCGGCTTATGGTCGCCCAGGATACCGGCTCGGCTATCACGGGGGCGCAACGGGCGGATATCTTCATCGGTACGGGCGACGTGGCCGGGCAACGTGCGGGCCGCATCCGGGATGGCGGTCGGATGATCGTTCTGATGCCGATTCAGCGTGCGCTGGCCCTGGTGCCAGAGACCGTGCGATGAGACGGCCGCGCCATCTTTCGCCTGAGGAGCGGGATCTCTGGGACAAGGTGGCGCGCACGGCCAAACCGTTGGAGAACCGCTCCGAGCCGCGCTTGTCCGGCCGGCGGAAACCCGACGCCAAGACACCAGCGGACGATGAGACGGCATCCCCCGTTACCGCATTCCGCATCGGTGAGAAGATCGACCATTCCGGCGATCATGACCTGCTGCCGTCGTTGGGGGAACAGATGGGCCGGGCACCGATCGCCATGGATCGCAAGACCCATGGCAAACTCAAGCGCGGCAAGCTCAAGCCCGAGGCCCGGATTGATTTGCACGGGATGACCCTGGCACAGGCGCATCCTGAACTCACGTCATTCATTCTGTCGTCGCAAGCCATTGGGCGGCGGTTGGTCCTCGTCATCACGGGCAAGGGGAAACCGCGCGATACCGGCGACCCTATCCCGACACGATTGGGCGTGTTGCGCCATCAGGTGCCTCAATGGCTGCGGATGCCGCCGCTTGGTCCGATCGTCCTGCAAGTGAGCGAGGCCCATGCCCGCCACGGCGGGCACGGGGCCTTTTACGTCTATCTACGTCGCCGGGGCTGAAGTCCGCAGGCTGGCGATACCGAATGCCGCGGCGATACAGGTCAGGGCGAAATAACCCGCAATCCAGAGCATCTGTGCCTCGATTCCGACCCCCGCAGTTATCAGGCTACCAGTCAGCCCTGGCCCTACGGCAGAACCAAGAACCATGATCGCCGTGCCCATGGCCTTGATCGCTCCGATGTTCCGCGTCCCGTAGAACTCAGCCCAGAACGCCGAGGTGATGGGATTGTTTGCCCCCGCTCCCATGGCCATGAGCATGAGCCCGAACGCCGCGCCCCAGGGCGTCTGCGCCAGCGAGAAAGCGACGAAGCCCAACGCCATGGGGAATTGGTAGATGGGCATCAATTTACGTGTGCCGACCTTGTCGATGACGAACCCTGTGCCGAAAGCAGCCGCGACGCTGATTGTCGTGTAGAGCGGGAAGAGCGCGACCAGCTCCAGGTGGGTCCACCCCTTTGTTTCGGCGTAGTGAACCTGCTGAAAGAAAAAGGCCGTGTTGAAGGCGGGCGGTCCAAGAAGCGCGGGGATCATGAACCAGAACAGCCGATGCCGGAGCACCTCGTGCCGGGTCCAGTGATGCCCTTCGAGCCCGAGCGATTGCGCGCTTTTCGCATCGTCTTGTGGGGTGCGCTCCAATCGCAGAAGGCGTTGAAGGATCGGAAGCAGGATCATCGCGAAGACAGCGCAGCCGACCCAGACCAAACGCCAGTCGAACCAGACCAGAATCGCCACGATCAGGATCGGAAGCGTGGCTTCTGCGACGGAAAAGCCCAGGCTGGCTATGGACAGCGCCTTGCCCCGCGTTGCCACGAACCAGCGTGACATGGCGACCTGGCCCATATGGCTCATCATGCCCTGGCCCATGACCCTCAGGAAGAAGATTGCCGGAACAAGTGCCCACCAGACCGGTGCCGCAGCCATGAGGAGACATGCACCAGCCGTTCCGACCAGGATCATTGCCCCCAGCGCACGAATACGGAACACGTCCGTCAAGGCACCGGACCAGACCATCACCAGCGCACTTGCCAAGGTACCGATCGCGTAGATTTGCCCCCAGAGTGCATGGCTCAGGCCGAATTCTGCCCGGATTTCCCCCGCGAAAAGTGAAATGAAGAAGGTTTGCCCGAAGGCCGATCCAAAGGTCAGCAGAAACCCGGCAGACAGGAAAGCCGCGTTCTGCTTGATGAAGTCTATCAGGCGCATGGATGACTCTCTGCGCCATTCGTCCACCAGTGGAAAGACCGAATCCGTCCTAGTTCAGCGCCATGACGGGGGAAAGGATGATCTGGGTGGCGTTCTGAACGGTCAGCACGGTTCCTGGCAGGAGGCCTGTGCGGCCTGCGCGTTCCCCCTGGAAGGCGGCATTGACTTCGTTGAGGTCCTGCATGAGTGCGATCAGCGTTGGAGACGTCGCCGGCGTGAGGTGGCGTGTGCCGTCCCGGAAATTCGTGACGTCCAGCATGGTGACGTCAAGATCGGAAACCCGGTCCACCTGAGAAAGGTTGCCCAGACGTTCCCGCTGACCGGTCAGCCGTGCAGACAACTGAAGCGCTCGGTCGCGTTTCGAGGTGAAAATCAGGAACGGCTGGGGCAGCGTGCCGATCCGGTGGGCCTGTGCGAGAAACAGCTCAACGTCTATATCCGGCGACATGAGGATGACGCCGTGGACCGTGCGTGAGGCGGCATCTTCGTCGCCGATCTCGATCTGACGCAGCGTTTCCATCGTCATCAACGACCCTAGAGAATGACCGACGAGGATGATATCCGCGGCCCCGGCTGCCTTGACTTCGGCAAGCAGTGTTTCGAGCCCGTCACGCCCGAACAGAACGCTGTCACGGTCGTAGCTGTAGCCAAGCGGATTGTTCAGGCTGGGCCAGGCATAGTGAACAGCCAGACCCGGTATGGAAAGGTCTTCGGCCAGCTGGGCCAGCCGGATCATACCCTCCGAAAACGTGCTGTTGAAACCGTGAACAAAGACGACGACATCGCGCTGATTCTCGGGCAGCGCCCGCAAATCTTGGGCCATTGCCTGACGAAAGGCCGATGGGCCTGCAAAGCCTGTCGAAGCCGTGGCCAGGAAATCTGTTCTCGGATCGGGATCTTTGCCGGGATAGGAGACATCGCCCGCCATCCTGTCCGGCGGCACCGACAGCTCGATACGCCCATAGCTCGGTGTTTCGACGCGCTCGGTTCCGTAGATCACGCCCGGGGCGTCGCTCTTCTCCCGGGTGGTGGAGTAGTAGATGGACCGCACGTCACCTATTTCGGCGGCAGAGGGGTCCAGGACGATCGTGCCACGCGGGGTGCAGGCCGAAAGCAGCGCAACCGCCACGATCAGTGCGCTGGGATAGACCTTCATCACAGGACGTAGCGGCTCAGATCGGCGGAACGGCTGAGCTCTCCCAGGTGGTCCTCGACGAAATCGGCATTCACGACGATCTCCTCTCCGGCCTTGTCGGGCGCGGTGAAGGACAACTCTTCGAAGACCCGCTCCATGACAGTATAGAGCCTGCGCGCGCCAATATTCTCGACGCTCTCGTTAACCTCGGCAGCGATCCGGGCCAGGGCGGCGATCCCATCTTCGGTGAAGGATACGGTCACCTGTTCGGTGCCCATTAGGGCAGTATATTGCCGGGTCAGGGCATTGTCCGTCTCTGTCAGGATACGGATGAAATCCCCCTCGGTCAGCGCGCGCAATTCCACCCGGATCGGCAGACGCCCCTGAAGTTCCGGAAGCAGGTCCGACGGCTTGGCAATATGGAACGCGCCCGAGGCAATGAACAGGATATGATCAGTTTTGACCGGGCCATGCTTTGTGCTCACGGTGGTGCCCTCGATCAGCGGCAGCAGGTCGCGCTGCACGCCCTCGCGGCTGACATCGGCACCGCGTGCATCGGCATTGCGGCAGACCTTGTCGATCTCGTCCAGGAATACGATGCCGTTCTGCTCGACGCTCTCTACGGCCTGTTTCGTGACCAGTTCGTCGTCCAGAAGCTTGTCGGCCTCGTCGTTGATCAGCAGGTCATAGCTATCGGCGACGGTAACGCGCTTCTTGACTGTCCGCCCGCCGAAGGCCTTGCCGAAGATCGCACCCAGGTCCATGCCCGGCGCCATCCCCGGCTGGCCGGGCATCTCCATGCCGCCAAGCGGGTTGGAACTGTCCTGTAGCTCCAGCTCGATCACCGTGTCATCCAGCTCACCCGCCTTGAGTTTCTTGTGGAACATCTCGCGGGTGGCCTCGCGGGCGTCATCCCCCGCTATGGCAGTGATGACCCGTTCCTCGGCGGACCGATGCGCTTTGGATTTCACGTCCTCCCGCATGTATTCGCGCGTCTGGACGATGGCGGCATCGACGAGATCCCGGATGATCTGTTCCACGTCGCGCCCGACATAGCCCACTTCCGTGAACTTCGTGGCCTCGACCTTGAGGAACGGCGCCCGGGCCAACTTGGCCAGGCGACGGCTGATCTCGGTCTTGCCGACGCCGGTGGGGCCGATCATCAGGATGTTCTTGGGATAGACCTCGTCGCGGAGGTCGTCACCCAGTTGCTTGCGGCGCCAGCGGTTGCGCAAGGCCACGGAGACCGCGCGCTTGGCGTCCTTCTGGCCGATGATGAAACGGTCGAGTTCGGAGACGATTTCGCGTGGGGTCAGGTCGGTCATGGGTGTCCTTTTCGGGTCGGGCTCAGGTCGAGGGCGGCAGCCGGTCGAGTGGCAGGAAGGGCATGAGTCGCAGCAGTCGCGCCCGGATGCCTTCCCAGAAGGCGCCCAGCACAAGCAGTACGGCTCCCAGGGCGACGATGGTCGTTGCGGCGTGGCTCTCGCTTAGAACGGTAAAGGAAAGCGTGACGACATAGCCGATGGCCGCGATCAGGAATGACCGGCGGTCAATCACGATGGCCACCAACGCGAATAAAGCGAGCACGGCCAGCAGAAACAGTAGTGATCCATCCCTGTCCAGAAGGCTCAGTGCCAGGGTGTTCACCAGTGCGGGCGCGGCCACGAGATGCAGCCAGAACCCGTTTGCGGATCGACGGGTCACGCGGTGCGGGTCGCTCATGTCGAAGCACATGGCCCCGACGAAGACCAGCACGCCCAGTGCCAGGGTGATCCAGGCAAAGGGGCCATCGGCGGACAGCAGGAAAAGATCATCCACATTGGTCGGTGAGCCGGCAGAGGTCGCCGCCAGGAGAATGGCCACGACGAAAAGCCCCACGGCGATCATGGCCATGGCGAAGGGCACTCGGAACCGCAACCAGAAGACCGCAAGTGCCAGCGTGGTCAGCCCGAAAGGCCAGGGCAGACTCGAAAAATCCTGCTGTACGACCATGAAGGGCTGTGCGAACGCGGCAATAAGTCCGGCTGCGGCATTGGCTGCAAACAGGACCGACAGGGCGATCGCCGGCGCGACCATGCGACGGCGACGAATGAAGTATTCGGATAGCAGCCAGAGTACCGCCGCCGCGATCGCGGCCGTGGTGATCGTCTGGGTGCGGTAGTTCACGATTTCCGTGGTCATGGTGACGGCATTCATACCCAGCCAGCCAGAGGCCAGAATGACCAGGCCGATCACGATGAATATCTCGTTGAAGCCCTTGAACAGTTCGAAGGGTTCATCGCCGGGGGACAAGCCTTCGCGCGCACCGCGGCGGCTGTCGGAAAGCGTGGCCAGTGCGGCGGCCTGCCGCTCAGTCACGATACCGGCCGAAACCGCGGCGCGAAGATCGTCGCGCTCGATCATGCCTCGGCCGTTTCCACCGTAAGGTTGTCGTTGGTGTAGACGCAGATATCGGCGGCGATAGCCATGGCGCGGCGGGCAATGCTCTCGGGGTCCATGTCGCTGTCCATTAGGGCACGCCCCGCGGCAAGCGCGTAATTCCCGCCCGAGCCGATGGCAGTGACATCGTGTTCGGGCTCCAGCACGTCACCTGCGCCGGTGATGACGTACAGGTCCTTGCCATTGCTGACGATCAGGAAGGCCTCCAACTTTTGCAGGTACTTGTCGGTACGCCAGTCCTTGGCGAGGTCGACCGCGGCGCGCTGCAACTGCCCTGGGGTCGATTCCAGTTTCTTTTCCAGTCGTTCGAGCAGGGTGAAGGCATCTGCGGTAGACCCGGCAAAGCCGCAGATCACGTCATGCCCGCCCGGGCTGATCCGGCGCACCTTGCGCGCTGTGCCCTTTATGACAGTCTGACCCAGCGTGACTTGCCCGTCACCTGCGATCACCACCTTGCCGTCCTTGCGCACCGCCACGATCGTGGTGCCGTGCCAACCGGGAAAATCCTGTTCCGCCATGCCGCGTCCTTTCCAATCTCGTCACGATATGGCGCCCGGGGCGGCGGGACTCAAGCCCGCAACGAAAAAGGGCGCCCCGCGGGGGCGCCCCTTGCCTGCCTTGCGCGGCGTGGGATCAGATGCTCTCCTCGATCCAGCTCTGAAGGGCGGCCTTGGGTGCCGCGCCTGCTTTGTTGGAGATCACCTCGCCATCCTTGAAGATGAACAGGGCGGGAATGCCGCGCACACCCATCTGGCCGGGCGACATCGGATTCTGGTCCACGTCGACCTTGGCGACCTTGATCTTGCCGGCCATCTCCTCGGACAGCTCCTCAAGCGCGGGGCCGATCTGTTTGCAGGGGCCGCACCATTCCGCCCAGAAGTCTACCACGACGGGGATATCGGACTTACGGACTTCGGCATCGAACGTATCGTCGGTGACAGCAACGGTAGCCATTGGGATCTCCTGGGCTTGAAAATATCTTGAATTTGGAACGTATGGGCGCCGACCCGCGCCGTCAAGATGTGGGCGCCTCAGCAAGGGCATGCGACAGCATATCGTCGGGCAATTTCATCAAGGCACCTGTCCGTGTCCAAAGGAGTGCGGTCCCCACGGCCCTGTCTGGATAGATCTGCGTCAGCGCGCCACGATAGGCGGCCATCTGGCGCCGCAGACCAAGGGGCACCTGCTCGACCCGATCGGGGACGACACGGTTGGATTTCAGATCGACCGCCAGCACCTCGGTCTTCGTGACCAGTAGCCTGTCGATCGCCCCGTGGATGCGGCTGTCGCGTAGTTCGGGCAAGGTCGCGGTGATATCCACCTCGGGCAGACCGTCCTCGAAGATCGCGGCCAGGTCTGGATCGGCCAGCAAAGCCAGGACTTCGTCGATCAGTGACGCGGCGTCGGCGACAAGGTTCCGGTCGGCGTGGCGCGCCATCAATGTCTGCGCAATCCGCGCCCGGTCCGCCGGGACCACGCCGGGCAGCACCTCGGACAGGGTATGAATGATCCGGCCGCGCGCCTTGGCGCCCTCGCTGTCGTCCTCGTCGATATCCCCCGGCAAGGCCTTGGCACCACCAAGGTCCGAAGGAGCGACGGTCTTTTCAACAGGAGTGGGGTCGGGCACCGGGCTGTGCGATGGCACGGGCAGGCCGGTTGAAGCGTCTTCGGGTTCTACATGCCTGATCGGGGCATTGGTCCAATCGCCGGATTCGAACCTGCGGATCGGGCCGGCGGTCGGGCTTTCCATTTCGATCGGACCAAGCTGATCCAGCCCGTGGCGAACCATGTTGTACCAGTTTTCACCGGCGTCACTAATCTTGCCCGCGCCTGCTATGATCAACCAGCTTTCGGCCCGTGTCAGGGCCACGTAGAGCAGCCGCCGGAACTCCCGCGACTCGGCCGCGACCGCGCCTGCGCGCATCTCGGCAACCTCTGGCGGCTCGGCCTCCTTTCGCGGTTTCCAGACGGGCACGGACCCCGTGGTCAGGATTTCCTGCCGGGGGCCAGGCTTGCGATCGGTAGTATCTGGAAGGATGACGATAGGTGCCTCAAGTCCCTTGGCGCCATGCACCGTCATGACCCTGATCCGGTCTCCGGCGGAATCCATCTGTCGCTTGATCTGGATATCCTCGGCATCGAACCAAGCGAGGAAACCGGTCAGGCTGGGCACGTCCGACCGTTCGAAGGCAAGGGATTGTGCCAAAAGGCCGTCAATCCCGTCCTCGGCCTGGTGCCCGAGACGTGCGAGCATCTTGCGGCGGCCGTCATGACCCAAGAGGATGCGGTTGATCAGGTCGTATGGCCGCAGGAACTCGGCCCGATCGCGCAGGTCGTGCAGTATGGCGAGCGTTTCTGGAAAGCTCTTTTCTCGCGCCCGCAGGGCCTCCCACAGGGACTGGCCGGGAGCGCGGCCCTGCGCGATGCTGTAAAGATCCGACTCGCGCCAGCCGAAGATCGGCGATTTGAGCGCTTCGGCCAGGGACAGGTCATCCTCGGGCAGGGCAAGGAACCTCAGGCACGACAGGATATCGCGCACGCCCAGGTCGTCGCCCAGGTGCAGGCGGTCAGCCCCGGCAATCTCCAGCCCAGCGGCCTTGCAGGCGCCGATGATTTCGCTGAACAGACTGCTGCGCCGCCGGACGAGGATCAGGACATCCCCGGGTGTAACCGGGCGCCGTACCCAGGTCCCGTTCTCGCGGATCGTCAGGGTTTCTTCCCGGATCATACGGTCGATCTCGGCGGCGATCGTGCGGGCCAGTTCGATTTCGTGGTGACTTTCGGCAGGGTGGTCGGTGGGGTCGTCCCATGCGGGCTGAGGTTGATCTGCCTTTTCCAGCGCTGGCCAGAGGTCCACGCGCCCTGGCTGGTCAGGATGGAAGGGCAGGTGAGTCAGGCCTGTGTCTACCCCGTCGGCATTGTCGCCGACAAAAACGTGGTCCACCAAGGAAAGGATCGCGGCGGAGGACCGGAAGGAATAGAGCAGTTCACGCGGGCGCAGGTTCTTGCCGATATTGGCGAGTGCGGTGCCGAATTCTTCGCGCTTGGTTCCGAAATGGTCCGGGTCCGCACCCTGGAAGGAATAGATCGACTGCTTGCGGTCGCCGACGACGAAGATCGTGCGGTCTCGGTCGGTGCGGGCGCCTTGCCCGCTGGTGAATTCCTGGGTCAGAAGGTCGATGACCTCCCATTGGGTCGGCGAGGTGTCCTGCGCCTCGTCCACGAGGATATGATCGACCCCGCCATCCAGCCGGAAAAGTACCCATTGCGCTACGGCCGGATCGGTTAGAAGCGCGCGGGTCTTGTGGATCAGGTCGTCGAAATCCAGCACCCCGCGACGCTGCTTGTCAGCGGTGTAGCGTGCACCAAAGGTTACAGCGAAACGGTGCAAGACCATGGTCCTGTCCCGCACAACGCACCGCAAGCGGGCGTTTCGCGTGTCCTCGACCCGCTGCATGAGATCGTTGAGCGCCTCGGAAAGATCAGGATTGGCCGCGCGCGTGCCCTTTGTCGGGAAGGCGTCGATCTTGGCGGCATGGGCGGTCTTGCTGCCCGGACCAAAGAGGAAGATGCTTTCCATGATCTCCAGGTCGGCCGTGTCGAAGGCCTCGCCAGGGCTGATACCTGCGAGGCGCTTCGCGGCCTTGGCCTCGGTGGAACCACCCTGTTCAAGAATGTCGATCCAGCGCCTCAGAAGTGCCTTGTCATTACCGTCAAAGCGCGTGGCGGAGAGATCGCAAACAGAGAGATCGGCAGCGACCCCCAGTGCTGCACTGAGGGTCTTTGTGTCCGTTGGCGCTGGAAACGCGTCCAGCTGACCCGTGATCTCTTTCAGCAGCGTGGCGATCTCGGCCCCGGTGAAATGTCGCGCCAACGCATCGACCAGCGGCTTGTCGCGATCCTCGGCCATGGCCTCGAGGATGTCGTTGCGCAGCAGGTCCGTCTCGTGTTCCTCCATCTCGCGGAACTGGGGACTGACTCCGGCTTCCAGCGGGAAACGGCGCAGGATACCCGCGCAGAAGGAATGAATCGTTTGAATCTTCAGACCTCCCGGGGTCTCGATGGCCGCTGCGAAAAGTCGGCGCGCGCGCGACAGATAGTCCGCGTCGATCCGGTCTGCGATGCCGAGTCTTCTCAACGCCCCGAGCAGCTCGGTCTCGGGCATCATCGCCCATTCGCCCAGCCTGCGGAAAAGCCGGTTCTGCATCTCGGATGCTGCGGCCTTGGTGTAGGTCAGGCACAGGATATTCTGCGGATCGGCACCCACCAGCAACAGCCGCGCTACCCGGTCTGTCAGAACACGGGTCTTGCCCGACCCGGCATTGGCGGCCAACCAGGTCGATGCATGCGGATCGGCGGCGTCCACCTGTGCGCGGGTCGCGTCATCCATTGTCATGGCAGATCCTCGGGGTTGGCATCCTGTGTTTCGTCCCATTCACCATAGCGGGCCAGGTGATCGTAGGTGCCGGTATCCTGTGCCGTCATGTTCGAGCGCCGGGCCGTATAGCCCAGGTCCTCGCTAGCCCAACGTTGCATCAGCGTGGTGAAGCGCTGCAAGAAATCGCTCTCATCCCTATCCAGCCAGGCAGCAACGGATTTCACATCGGACGACAGTTGCAGGTATTCCGCTCCGGCGATGGAGGCCGGTCCGACGGCGTCGAAGCCGCCGCGTTCGATCATTGCCGCTTCGAGGATCAACTGTTTGTCATAAAGTTCCTGCGCTTTCGGTTGGGGTGCCTCGCCTGACTTGTAGTCATAGAGCCAGATCGCGCCGTCCTCGGTCAGGTCCAGCCGGTCGGCCTTGGCCGTCAGGGTGAAATCAACACCATCGAGGGTCATCCTGCCTGACTTTTCCAGAGGGCCGGGCGCGGCCCGTTGGCGCCGTGTGACTTCATCCGCGAGGAAGGCGCGGGCGAAGCGAGCCACCCGGGCCAGCCAGAGCCGCTGAACCGAGGGCCAGGGGCAGTCACGGACGAGAAGTTGCTCGGAGACCTCCAGCAGCAGGTCCCGAGCCGCAGGGTCGCCGGGGTCGGGGCATAGCGGCAGGAAAGCCTCAAGGATGTCGTGGATGATATTGCCGCGCAGGGCCGCGTCGGGGGAATGTACAAGCGGATCAAGCGGTTTCAGGCCCAGAACGTGCCGTGCATAAATGGCGTATGGATCGCGGATCAGGGTCTTGATCTGCGTCACCGAAAGCTGCCGGGGCCGCGCAGCGGCCGGTGGCCGGGGCGAGGGGCGCGACGCCGGGGCATTCCTTCCGGGGGGTGTTTCGAGCGCCGCCGCAGCCCGCAGCAACGCATCGCCGCGGGCGCGCATGGCGGCAATGGCCTCTGGTCCGCCGGTCTCTGTCAGACCGCCAAGTAGGTTCAGCAGCCGGTTGAGCCAGCGGCTCGCCACTGTCTCGGCCTCGGTGTCGCGGACGGCGCGGCTGATCACGACTTCGGGCGCGGTGACGGCGATCTGGAAATCATGGGCGGACAGCCCGATGCGCCGTTCGGGCAGAAGCAGCCCGGCCTGGCGCCGCATGGTGCGGTTGAGCCAGGGGTCTGGTGCCGGAGGTTCCGGCCAGGTGCCCTCGTTCAAACCGCCCAGGATGACTAGGTCGGCGCTCTGGACCCGGGCCTCGAGCGTCCCCCAGATCAGGACCTTCGGGTGGCTGGCTTCCTGGTCGCGGACTTCACCACCTGACAGGTATTGACCGATCAGTGCCTCGTAATCTGTCGCGTTCATCTGTCCGGCGGCAGAGGCATGGTCGGTCAACTCTGTCATCATGCGCAGGGCTTCGCGCCCGGCAGCCTTTTCCCAAAGTCCTCCCGACCCCTCGGCGTCGGGTCCTGTAGCAAGTCCCTCGGACAGCGCGCGATGGCGGGCTACCCAGTCGCTCAGCGGGCGGTTTTCGTCTGACACCTTTTCGGGAAGAAGGTCAGCCAACCAGGTGGCCCAGCGCTGACGCGCCGGGTCCGGTGTCGTGCCCAGATCGGCCCAGGCCCGCAGGTTGTCGCCGTTCGGGAAGGCCGGACCGTGGCGCCGCAGATGCAGTTCCAGCGCGGTGGTGCACAGCCCGTGCCGCCCCCGCGCGCCGGAATGGCACAGCGGATGTTTGAGCAGCGTCAGAAGGGCCTCGGGTGTCAGCCGCTGCGCCAGCAACCTCGCGGTATGACGCAGGAACCGCCCCGGCGGCGTGAGATGCAGCGGTGTGCCGGCGCTGTCATCTGGCCTTATTCCCCAGCGCTCCATCGCCGAAGTGACCTGCCGTGCCAGGATTCTGTCAGGGGTGATGAGCGCGACGGTCTGGTCTTCGGCTGCCGCCTGGCGCATGCGCAGGGCAATGGCGCTCGCCTCGGCGCGCGGGCTGGGTGCCTCCAGAAGGGTGAGGTCTGCCGTGGCCGCCCCGAGGTCGGGCAGGGCGGGGCCGTCGGTGATCCATTGATCTGTTACCGGCGCCGGGCGCAGCGCCAGAGAGATCAGCGTGTCGCGGCCGTGGTCGGGCGCATCGGTGTCAACCCAGCGCCTGATGTCTGCCGGGTGCATCTCCAGCATATCGCAAAGCGCCTTGAAGCGGAATTGCGGGTGATCTTCGCCGCCTGTCTCGGCGGTCATGCGGTCCCAGACAGAGCGTGGCATCTCTTGGTCGACACCGGGCAGGACGACATGGCCCCGGGGCAAGCCGAGGACTGCCCGGATCAGCTGCGCCGTGGTTCCGCGAGACCCTGTCGATCCCGCGACAATCACCGGATTGTCGGGCGGGGTCTCTTGCCAGCGCCGGGCGAGGCGTTCGACGACCAGACGTTGCCGCGCCTCTGGGTCCGGGTCCGGGTGGGTCTGTTCGAAATAGTGCTGGACCAGCGTGATAAAGCGCAGCGCGCGGTGCCAGTGGCCGGACTCGTCCTCGATGTCCAGTTCCGCAATGCGGGCTGGATCGACGCCCTCTCCATGCATCTCGGAAAAGAGCGCGGCCAAGCTCTCGGCCAGGGCAAAGCGGCTTTCGCGCGGTGCCAGCGTAGGGTCCTGTTGAAGCAGCTTGCCCACCAGGTTGGAAAGGTCGAGTCGGCGGCGCAGCGGCGACACCGGCAACGGCAGGTCGTGAAACCCGGGGTCTTGTCCCAGGTCGGTGATCAGCCGCAGTCGCGGCAGGAGACGGGCTGGTCCCCTGTCGAACAGCGCGCGTAGCCGTCGCTGGGTGCGGCGCGTGTTCACCAGGATCTCGATACGGGCAAAATCCTCGGGCGGAAGGTGGCCGAAACGCTGGTCCAGGCCGTTCAGGAAGCTGTGTCCGAAGTCGCATCCGGTTGGAATGGCAAAAAGGCCGGGGTCACTCATGCTGTTCGTCTTCCTGAAGGTTGGGCGCCGTGTGGGGATCATGGCTCCGCCTGTGTAGACCGTCCCCGTAAACTGGACAATCCGACCCGCTGCGCCCAGTAGCCGTCAACGGACGCTGGCCAAGGCACCGGTCAGCCGGCCGGCCCAGGCCGAGGTGAGAGACAGGCGGGCATTGTGCCCGTCCGGCGTGGCCGTGAGGTGGATTTGCAGCGCGTCGCTGGGAAGGTCGGGGCCCAGCCTGTCGGGCCATTCCACAAGGCATATCGCGTTGTCGAAGGCATCAAGCAGCCCCAGTTCAAGCGCTTCCTGCGCGTCACCCAGGCGGTAGAGGTCACTATGCCAGATTTCTCCGCCCGGCGCGGGGTAGGTCTGTACTAGCGTATAGGTCGGTGAGGGAACTTCGGTTTCCTCGCCGCAGATCGCGCGGATGATGCTGCGGGCGAGGGCGGACTTGCCCGCCCCGATCTCACCCCACAGCAATAGCGTATCGCCGGCTCGCAAGAGCGGGGCGAGCGATTGGCCCAAGCGATCTGTCTCGGCCTCGGAGCGGAGGAACAGGCAATGGTCTGTCGTGGTCGTGGTCATGGGACCAGACTATGGCTCTGGCAGGCAACGACAAGCCCTATCCGGTCTGGGCTACTGGTCTCTGCGCATCTGCCTCCATGGCCGAGAAACGGATCAGTCGGTGCCCTGTTGTAAGCGTGGAACACTGCAGCGCAAAGCGGCGTCCATCCTGCATCGTGATAGCCTCTTCGCAAGGGGCGGGCGCGGTGCCTAGCTGGTGCCAGAGTGGCGAGGGCATAGTCTTGTTGCACCAGATCGCAAGTTCGTCCGACAATGTGCAGGGCCCGAGCCCCAGGTGCCCCTCGCTGCCCCAAAGCCCGCGATAGGCTCGGTTCGACATTACCATCTCTCCGGTGGCGCTGAAGGCCACGGCGGCCTCTGCCATCGAGTCGAGGATTTCCTGGCCCATCTCGATCTGGGTCCGGAACCTGCGGGTCAGGGATAATTCCTCGGAAATATCCTCGAAAAGGAAGGCCAATGCGCCGTCGGGATGCGGGCGCCCGGTGACGCGATAGGTCTGGCCATTGGGGAGGTCCCAGGCCTCTTGGTATCGGTCGTCGGCGGCCGCGGCCTCGACGGCTTCGACCTCGGTGCGCCAGGCGGCAAAGTCCCTGGGTTCGGGGATCATCCGCGCCTCGCGCAGCCGGTCGAGGAATGGGCCGATATGCGGGCGCGAAATCAAGAAATCCGTTGGCAGTCCCAGCATGTCCATGAGCGCTGGGTTGAAGAGTTTGAGTCGACGATCCCTATCGAAGATTGCGAGGCCCACGGACAGCTGCGCGAAGGTCTTGGTCAAGGTCTGGACGAATTTCTGCTGGTCCTCGCGGGCTTCCATCACTTCGGTGATGTCGACACCGTAGTGGATGGTGCCCAAGTCACGGCGCACGCTGGTGATTTCATAGCATCGTGGCGCAAGATGACTGGCTGCGGTCAACCATTTCTGTTCGATCACCGGCGCGCAATCCTCGGGGGGTGCCAGGTCCTCGAAAAGGTCGTGGGGTGGCCAGCGAAGGGGCGCATCGTCTGCAGTCGGACAGGCCCGATCGGCAAGGTCCAGATAGGCGCGGTTGGCCCAGGTCAGATCGCCCGAGGGGCTGCATTGCCAGACCAGTTGCGGGGCATTGTCGCCGATGCTGCGCAGCAGGCTCAATTCCTGTTCCATAGCCGCGACGATCAGGCGTTCGGCCGGGTCGATGCTTATTTCCTTTGATGTCATTTCCAACCTTACGATACCATCGAGATAGGTGGCTTCGATCAGCATGTCGGGAGCGTCGGCTGCCGCAATTGTCTTGCGACCTCTATCAGCGAGGTCGGCGCATTGTGCCCGCAGGTCGGGAAAGCGCGGGGCCAGCGCCGAAACCAGCCTGTCCCAGTCCGTCTTGCCGTTACGGGCCTGCCGCAAGAGCGTGTGCCCCTCGGGCGTGGCATCCACCAGCGCGTCGTCGTCGAAGATCAGCGCGGTGCCGCCCTGGCTATCCAGGAGCAGCCGGCGCGCGGCGACGGCGCGGGTGGAATTGACCCGCGCCCACCAAAGAAACAGGAGCGCAGCGGCGACCACGCCAATCCCGGCGGCCAGGAACGCTTGGACAGTGTCGGGCAGGGTCATCGCGGGCTCCATTGACGGTGATGGGCCAAAGGTCGGCGCGATTGGTTAATTCACGGTTAAGTTGTGCCGCCCGGTCAGGCGAGCCGTTCATTTTTGCCCAGTGGCTGCGTTTTTCGGTCGGTGACGCCAATGCTCTCGGCAGGCCAGGTGACATTTACCACCGCGCCGCCGGAGCGGTTGGCCAGTGCCCGGGCCCCGCCGTTGGAAAAGGTCAAGCTGGCGCCCGATCGCTCCAGCAGCGTCTTCGCGATGAAAAGCCCCAAGCCCATTCCTTCGTAGCCCGGACGGCGATCATCCAGCAGTTGCCAGCGCCGCCGCCGAACGAAGGGATCGCCGATCCGGCCCAGCACCGACGAGGAGAACCCCCCGCCATCGTCCATGATGCGCACGCCCAGGTTCTGGTCCGACCAGCTCAGTTCGATCCGAACGCTGGAGTCACTGAAATCCACGGCATTCTGAACGAGGTTTCGAATGCCGTGGATGATCTCGGGCTGGCGGCGGATGACAGGTTGGTGGGATGGGTCCGTATCGGATGATATCCGGAACTCTACGATCTTGCCGCGCTCCATGTGGGGTTCAGCCGCTTCGCGGATAACGGTCTCGAAAGGGGCGGTCTGCAGGTACTTGTCATCCTTTCCGGCCCGGCCCATCGAGCGCAGGATGTCGCGGCACCGATCCGCCTGGTCGCGGACGAGAACGGCATCGTCGCGCAGGTCCGATCCTTCGTCCAACTCGTCGATCAACTCGCTGCTGACCAGTTTGATCGTGGCAAGGGGCGTGCCAAGCTCGTGGGCTGCGGCGGCAACCACGCCGCCAAGGTCCGTCAGCTTCTGTTCGCGGGCGAGTGCCATCTGGGTCGCGGCCAGTGCTTCGCTCATCGACATGATCTCTTGCGTGACCTGGCGGGCATAGAGCCCGATGAAGATGACGCCGGTGACCAGGGCGACCCAGAATCCGAAGATGAAAAGCTGCGGCAGCCCCAATGGAAACCCCGTGGCCGTCAGCATTTGCACATGCCATTGAGTCAGCGCGCTTATGATGCCGATTGCCACCAGCCCCAGAAGAATCGTGCTGCGCGCCGGCAGGACATTGGCCGCGATCGTCACCGGCGCGAGGATCAGAAGCGAAAAGGGATTGCTGAGCCCGCCGCTGAGGTAGAGCAGGACACCCAGTTGCAGCAGGTCAAACCCCATCATCATCAGGCCCTCGCCCTCGTTGAGGCGGCGGTTCTCGGGGTATAGGAACGTTGACAGGATATTGGCCAGAACCCCGGCGCCGATCGTCATGGCGATCAACCCGGTCTCGAGCCGCAGGTTGAAGACATGCAGCGCCACGACAACTGCCGCGGTCTGCCCGATGACGGCAACCCAGCGCAGGATCACGAGGGTCCGGAGCCGCACCCAGTTGCTGCGCTGATTGATGCTGAAAGTCGCTGCTTCGGGCTGCGCCATTGTGCCACGATGTCCCTATGCCGGTTGATGGTGGATAAGGGATCACTAGATTACGATAAATCAAGTGGAGAGTGAGAGATCATGCGGAAATCGATTGTCCTGGCCGGTGCCGTGGCCATCGCGGCCGCAGCGGGTGCATTGAGCGCCGGCTTGTTCGGCCCCAGCAGTTGGTTCGGTCCGGATGACAAGTTCGCCCAATGCCGCGAGACCACAGTCGGCGGCGCTGACATCGGCGGACCCTTCGAATTGGTCGACGAGACAGGGCAAACAGTCACCGAGAAAGACGTCATAACCGGCCCGACGCTGGTCTATTTCGGCTATACTTTCTGCCCTGACATCTGCCCGACGGACAATATGCGAAACGCAATGGCTGTAGAGATCCTGGACGAGCGCGGACTGGACGTGAAACCGGTCTTTATCTCGATTGACCCCGAGCGGGACACGCCTGAGCGGCTGAGCGATTTCACCGACGCGTTCCACGACCGGATGGTGGGGCTGACCGGGACGCCCGCGCAGGTCCGCGCGGCCTCGCAGGCCTACAAGACATTTTTCCAGAAGGAAGACACCGAGGATGACTATTACCTCGTGGACCATACCACGATGTCCTATCTCATCTTTCCAGACGAGGGTTTTGTCGAGTTCTATCGCCGCAGTGTCACACCCAATGAAATGGCCGAAAGCGTCGCCTGTTTCGCGGACGCGGCGGCAAGCTAGAGAATTGACCGGGGCGCACTAAGACTCTACGCATCATGGACGTTCAAGCGGAGGCCCCATTCATGAACGCAGCCCAGATTGGCGACGATCCGTCACTCCTGATCCTGGATGACGACGAGGCATTCCTCAGGCGCCTCGCCAAGGCGATGGAAAAGCGTGGCTTCGCCGTCGAGACCGCAGAGAGCGTGGCCGCGGGCACGGCCATCGCCAAGGCCCGGCCACCGGCCTATGCCGTCGTGGATCTCCGGCTGGAGGACGGCAACGGGCTGGACGTGGTCGAAGTGCTTCGCGAACAGCGGCCCGACAGCCGAATTGTTGTTCTGACAGGCTATGGTGCCATCGCCACCGCGGTCGCCGCGGTCAAGATGGGGGCCACCGATTACATGTCTAAGCCGGCAGACGCCCGGGATGTGACCAATGCCTTGCTGGCCACCGGGGACGAATTGCCTCCGCCGCCCGACAATCCCATGAGCGCGGATCGCGTTCGCTGGGAACATATCCAGAGGGTCTACGAACTCTGTGACCGCAACGTCAGCGAAACTGCCCGGCGGTTGAACATGCACCGCCGCACGCTGCAACGTATCCTTGCCAAACGCAGCCCGCACTGACTATCACGTCTTCGCTTGGCGCCGGATCCAGCGCACAAAGGCATCGCGGGGGGTCGAGATGATGCCGGGCCGTGTTAGGATGTGGTAGGCCACGGCGCTGTCCGTTTCGCGGAACAGGGCCCGCAGCCGCCCGGCCCTCACCTCGTCCTCGACAAGTGGAGCAGGAAGGATGGCGACACCAAGACCGGCGCGCGCCGCTTCCCGCGACAGTTGGGCCGTGGCAAAGGTCTTGACCCGTTCAAGGTCCGGATCAACGCCATGGGTCGCAACCCAGAGGCGTTCTTCCGAGGTTTGACCATCCATCAGCCAGGTGAAGCCGCGCAACTGTGACAGGTCCCGGACCGCGTCTCCCGGCACGTGCCCCGGTGCAGCGACCGCGACATGGCCCGCAGAGATCAGTGCCATGGAGTCGACACCGCTCCAGCCGCCGCGCCCATACCGGATCGCCACATCGATCCTGTCCGCGCGCAGGTCCACCAGCCCGACACCGGGTATGATCTCGACATCCAGCTCAGGGTGCTCGGTCCAGAACCCCCCGATCCTCGGCATCAGCCAGTTGGCCGCAAAGGACGGAGTGACGGCGATGCGCAGCGGCCGCTGCGCCGCCTTTTCCAACAGGTCATCCGTCGCCGCACCGATCAGGGTGAACGCCTCGGCCAACGCCATGGCCAGCCGGTGCCCTTCGGCCGTTGTCACCATGTTCCGTCCCTGGCGCTCCATGAGGATCGTATCGAAATGGGCTTCCAGCGCTCGTACGTGCTGAGCCACGGCGGCATGGGTCACGTTCAGGTCTCGTGCGGCCGCGGAAAAGCTGCCCACCCGCGCCGCTGCTTCGAAAGCCCGCAATGCCGTAAGCGAGGGAACATCACGCCATTCCATATGAAAGCTCATCTATGATCCGACAAATCTTCCTGACTTTCGGAAGAGGGTTTCCGTGGATATATACGTCCTATCAGCCCAGTGAAAGGAGCGCGACATGTTCAATATTCTTGCAGAAAGCCTGTTCACCGCCAGCAGCCGCCCCATCGGCGGCAACCCGCGCCCCGCTGAAAAGCGCATCTTGGGCAAAGGTCGGCGAACGACCGCCCCGACCGCGATCCACCGCACTGTCTCCAGCGGCGAAAACCGCTAAGGCCAAGCCGCGGGCCGCTGCTCTCCCGGGCGGCCCGCGAAGTCAGAGTCGTGACATCAAAGCGGCGTGCCGATCCGTGAAATCCGCGCGAACCCGAACTGGCGGACGTAGGTGAATTGTGAACATTTCGGCCAATTCGGGATCGACCCGTCCGAAGTGCGTGTTCGCCTCATGTCGGGAAAATCCCGCGATCCGGGTCGCTTCCAGCCAGGCACTGATCCGGTCGGCTTTCTTGATCTTCTTTTTCACGGTCGCGGGCAAGATGGACGGAAGTCCGAAACGGATGTTGATTGCGGCCTGCAGCCGGTCGTCCAACTCGGTGTATCCAGGCCCGATCGCGGCCTTGACCGGCGAGATCATGTCCCCGATCACGTATTCCGGAGCATCGTGCAGCAGTGCTGCCAATCGCCACTTCACCGGCGTTCGTGGCTCCAGCTGACCGAAGATCTGTTCCACCAGTAGGGAGTGCTCGGCCACCGAGTAGGCGAAGTCGCCTTCGGTCTGGCCGTTCCAGCGCGCCACGAAGGCCAGCCCGTGGGCGATGTCCTCGATCTCGATATCCATTGGAGTCGGGTCAAGCAGGTCGAGCCTGCGACCCGATAGCATGCGTTGCCAGGCGCGCGGTTTTCTCAAGGCCACCTCCGAAGTTTGCCGAACAATTGCCCCGTTGTCCCGATCTTGCAAGGTGGCAGCACGGCCTGCGTTGCCGCCCCGAGGGTCCGGTGCTAGAGGACATGCGAACCGGACCAGCAAGGAGCACGGCCATGGCCGAGGATTATATCGTCCGCGACATTTCGGATTCGGCCTTTGGCCGTCGAGAGCTTTCGATTGCGGAGACGGAGATGCCGGGTCTCATGGCATGCCGTGAAGAGTTCGGGGGGTCCAAGCCGCTTTCGGGGGCGCGGATC
>Ga0209931_1000054_pt1 | contig 58613 bp, 58 predicted proteins | sample SalPonR1_B_D1_MG_FD_185697 | JGI IMG/M metagenome (GOLD analysis project Ga0209931, IMG submission 185697) | Salt pond soil microbial communities from South San Francisco under conditions of wetland restoration - Salt Pond MetaG R1_B_D1_MG... ...
GTTGAACAAAAACAATGAGTGGTCTCGGTAGGAGTATTCTGCATGGGTATATTTCCTGAAACATTCCTGAGCAGTGTCATCATCATGATAGACTTTAGCGCCTTGCCAACCATTGCATTTAATGCCGAAATGGTTTTTAGACCTGCTGGTTAAATCGCCTTGTCCGTTACCGGATTCTAAAATTCCCTGCGCTAATGTTATACTGGCTGGTATGCCAAACAGACGCATTTCTTGTTTAGCGATATCTGCAAACTGATAGATGTAAGAGTCGGTAAGATTTAAATTTCGCGGAGGAGTTTTAACGGTTCCAACTTTATCATATGCTTTTGATTTTTCAGTCGACGCAGCTTTTGTGTTTTGAGGGGGTTGTTGTTTTGATGTTGAAGCACTTCTTTTTTTACTTCCACACGACGCAAAAATTATCGATAAGACAATAAAAGCTGAAATTTTTATTTTACTTTTCAATGCATTTGATTTTAAAAGACAATTCATTACTATGTAATTTCAAAGTTAAGTATATTTAGCGTTTACTAAAATATAATTGCAGTTCTATTTTTCGATTTTAGCATATCATTAAAGGCTTTAACACCTTGAAGCCCCCCTGAATGAATGGCAAGTATTTTTGTGCCTTCAGAAAAGTAATTACCATCTATCATTTCAAATAATTTAAACATCATCTTTCCGGTGTAAATGGGATCTAATTTTACACCTGTACACTTGTAAAAGGAATTAATAAATTCAATGAGTTCACTATCAACTTTTGCATAACCCCCAAATCTCGTGTCTTGGTAAACCCTCCAGTTGAGTTTTTGCGTAAATTGATGGATTTCCAAATGCTGATGATTCTTCAATGCCGAAAATCCGTATATGTTTTGATGTGGTTTTGAAGCATTTATAATTCCTGCAATAGTGCCGCTTGTGCCTACACAACAGGCTATAATGTCATATTTTTCATCATTGTGATTTAAAATTTCTTCGCAACCCTTAACAGCAAGGGCATTTGTACCACCCTCCGGAATTCTGTAAAATGGGCCAAACTTCTTATCAAGTTTCAAAATTTCTTCAGCAGTTTCTTTCTTTGCATACGCACTTCTACTGGTAAAATGAAGTTGCATTCCTTGAGTCTTGGCATAGGCTAAAGTAGGATTGTGGTTGATATCTTTGAGTAGTTTTTCTTCTATTTCCTGTCCTCGAATTACACCTATGCTTTCAATTCCACAAATTTTAGCAGCTGCAGCAGACGCAGCAATATGATTGGAAAACGCTCCGCCGTAGGTCAGTAGCTTGTTATGGCCTTTAGACTGTAAATCTTTTATGTTATGTTTTAATTTTCTAAACTTATTTCCTGAAACATGGCGATGAATCTTATCTTCACGTTTTATATCAATTGAAATCTTTCGACGAGTATCCTCATAAATGTTTTCAATTTCACTTACATGATTTGTTTTAAAAAATGTCATATTATCTTTTAAAGTCTTGCAAAATTAGAATTATAATGTTTACAATGATTGACTAAATATGTATTTTTGAACATATGAAAAAAATCATACCCATAGAAGACGGGGATTATTATCTTACAAAAGAAGGATATCGATGTTTTACTGCGCAATACCATTTAAAAAGAGGATATTGCTGTAAAAGTGGTTGCAGACATTGCCCTTATGGTTTTGACAAAAATAGAGACTAAATTATGATTGATACCAATTTAGATTTTAAAGAGGCTATAAAAGCAGGCATTCCATCAAAATTACCAGAACAAAAACCCTATGATAGCTCGGTAAATCATGCGCCCAAACGAAAAGATGTTTTAAGTGCAGATGAAAAGGTTTTGGCCATTCAAAATGCGTTGAGGTATTTTGAACCTGAACATCATGCGGTTTTAGCTGATGAGTTTTTAGACGAACTCCATACTTATGGCAGGATATACATGTATAGATTTAGACCAGATTACGACATGTATGCCAGACCAATAGAGGATTATCCTGCTAAAACTCTTCAGGCAAAAGCTATTATGCTGATGATTCAAAATAACCTTGACCCTAAAGTGGCTCAGCATCCCCATGAATTGATTACTTACGGAGGGAATGGTGCTGTTTTTCAAAATTGGGTGCAGTATTTACTAACTATGAAATATTTGTCTGAAATGACCGAAGAGCAAACGCTCGCCATGTATTCCGGTCATCCTATGGGCTTATTTCCTTCTCATCCTGATGCACCACGAGTGATAGTTACTAATGGTATGATGATTCCAAACTATTCAAAACCCGATGATTGGGAAAAATTTAATGCTATCGGAGTGACCCAATTTGGGCAAATGACGGCCGGAAGTTATATGTATATTGGGCCGCAGGGTATTGTGCATGGAACAACGATAACTGTTCTCAATGCCTTTCGAAAAATAAATCGCTCACCCAAAGGTGGTTTATTCCTTACCGCTGGTCTTGGTGGTATGAGCGGTGCACAGCCAAAAGCCGGAAACATTGCTGGTTGCATTACCGTTTGCGCAGAAGTAAATCCCAAAGCCATAAAAGTTCGTCACGACCAAGGTTGGGTAGACGAGGTAATAAGCAATTTAGATAATCTTTGTAAACGTGTTAAACACGCTAAAGCACATGAACAAGTTGTCTCCATTGCCTATGACGGGAACATTGTAGACGTTTGGGAAGCATTTGATAAAGAAAATATAAATATTGATATCGGTAGCGACCAAACCTCATTGCATAATCCCTGGGCCGGAGGCTATTATCCGGCAGGATTATCTTATGAAGAGGCTAACGAAATGATGGCCGAAAACCCTAAGCTTTTTAAGAAAAACGTTCAGAAAACTTTAGTCAGACATGTAGAGGCTATAAATGCCCATACCAAAAAAGGCACCTACTTTTTTGATTATGGCAACGCTTTTCTCTTAGAAGCCTCCAGAGCTGGCGCAAAAGTCTATAAAAATGATAAAGGTGATTTCATAAATTTACCGTCCCTTGGGGAGAGGGCTAGGGGATGGGCTTATCCTAGTTATGTCCAAGACATTATGGGGCCGATGTGTTTTGATTATGGTTTTGGGCCATTCCGATGGGTTTGCGCAAGTGGTCGAGAGAAAGATTTGGATTATACAGATCAATTAGCATATGAGGTGTTAAAAGAACAATCTAAAGAAGCGCCGCAGGAGATTACTCAACAGATGAAAGACAATATGCAGTGGATACAAGGCGCCAAAACCAATAAACTGGTGGTGGGATCCAAAGCAAGGATATTATATGCCGATGCGGAAGGGCGAATAAAAATTGCTGAAGCCTTCAATAAAGCCATTAAGGCCGGTAAAACAGGTCCTGTGATTCTTGGCAGAGATCATCACGATGTGTCTGGCACGGATTCACCATATCGAGAAACTTCAAATATTTATGATGGTAGTCAATTTACAGCAGACATGGCCGTACAAAATGTAATTGGTGACAGCTTTAGAGGAGCCACCTGGGTAAGTATTCACAATGGCGGAGGAGTAGGTTGGGGTGAAGTCATAAACGGAGGCTTTGGCATGGTACTTGATGGTTCTATAGAGGCAGATAGACGTTTAAAAAATATGTTGCACTGGGACGTGAATAATGGGATTTCCCGGAGAGCTTGGGCAACAAATAAAGGTGCCCAATTTGCTATTGAACGAGCAATGTCTGCTGAAGCAAAATTAAAAGTAACTTTGCCACATAATGTGGATGAAAATATACTAACAAACTTAAACTCCTAAAACATGAAAGGATATATTTTAATTTTATTTACTATTGGCTTGCTATCTTCTTGCGCTACGGTTGATGTAGCAGTAGATTATGATCGTGAGGTGAATTTTGATAATTACCGAAGCTATGCATTTTATAAGCCCGGTATAGATCAGGCTACAATATCAGACCTAGACAAAAAAAGAATTTTAAGAGCTATTGATTTTGAGCTATCTCAAAAAGGGATGATGAAGTCTGAAAATCCTGATGTTCTTATCAGTATTTTTACTGAAACTAAAGAGCGCGTTAATATTTACCAGAACAACTTCGGATATGCCTGGGGTTGGGGCTGGGGTTGGGGTGGCCCTGGGTTTAATAATGTAACAACAAGTACTACAATCGAGGGTACACTTTTTATAGACTTTATAGATGCAGACAAAAGAGAATTGATTTGGCAGGGTCTAGGTACAGATGCTTTGTCTAAGAATATGAACCGAAAAGATGAAAAAATTAAAGAAATTGTAAAAGAAATATTATTACAATATCCTCCTATGGAAGAGGAAAAACAATTGGCGCAAAACTAATTTGCAATTTAGTTTTTGTTGCAAAAAGACCTTCAGCGAGTCTGCTCGTTGAAGGTCTTTTGATTATATTATTTTTTTTGTGTTGTTTTGGTTGCAACTTTCCGACATGTAATTACCTAATACTGCTCTTTATCATTAGGAAAATCACCATTTTTTACATCTGAGTTATAATTATCAATCGCCTCACTCATAATGGAATGTAAATCGGCGTAACGTCTTAAAAAACGTGGACTAAATGATTTATCCATGCCCAGCATGTCTGTAATGACCAATACCTGACCGTCAACACCATTGCCTGCACCAATACCAATGACAGGAATGTGTAAACTTTCTGCAACTTCTTTGGCGAGATGCGCCGGCACTTTTTCTAAAACTAAAGCAAAACAACCGAGTTTCTCAAGCATCAGAGCGTCTTTTTTTAGTTTTTCGGCTTCGGCTTCTTCTTTAGCTCTCACGGTGTACGTTCCAAATTTGTATATGGACTGAGGCGTTAACCCCAAATGGCCCATAACCGGAATACCGGCCTTGAGAATACGCTTTATAGAATCTTTAACTTCGCTTCCACCTTCGAGTTTTACAGCGTGACCACCACTTTCTTTCATGATTCTTATTGCAGAGCGCAAAGCTTCTTTAGCGTCGCTTTGGTAACTTCCAAATGGTAAATCTACCACAACTAAGGCACGATTAATCGCTCTAATCACACTAGATGCATGGTATACCATTTGATCTAGAGTAATTGGTAAGGTGGTTTCGTGTCCGGCCATAACATTAGAAGCCGAGTCCCCAACCAAAATAACATCTGTGCCTGCACCATCTACAATCTTTGCCGTAGTATAATCATAAGCCGTTAACATGCTTATTTTTTCACCTTGGCTTTTCATTTCCACCAAGCTTTTAACCGTCACACGCTTATATTCTTTTTTTGCTACAGACATAAATTTAATTTAAAAAGCAAATATAATATTTTATGATGTATTGAATTGTCCTCAATATCAGAACTTGGTTTCAATCTGCTCCGATTTTTTTGAAAGAAGGTGGCAAGTATGCTTCTATTATTCTATTAAAACGGTATTATTCAAAGTTAACTTTCTTGAAGATTGACCTACTTTAATATTGTATTCACCTTTTTCGACCTCCCAGGATTTAGTTTCAATATTATAAAACGCAAGTTCTTTAACGGGGATTTCAATTTTTACAGTGACTGTTTCTGCCTTTTCAATTTCAACTTTAGAAAATCCCTTCAACTCCTGATGGGCACGAATTATTTTTGAATTTGGTTTTGAGACATAGACCTGTACAACTGCTTTCCCCATCATTTTCCCGGTGTTGTTGACATTAACCAGGACTTCAATAGTGTCTTCAATACGGTATTTAGATTGGTTGGTTTGTAGATTAGAAAATTTAAATGTTGTATAAGATAGACCATAACCAAAAGGGTAGAGGGGTTCAATATTTTTTGTGTCAAACCATCTGTAGCCCACCAGTATTCCTTCCTTATATTTTACAACTTCATCCCCGGGAAAGCTATTGGTAGCGTGTGCGGGTGAATCTTCTAAATTTCTTGGAAGTGTCCAGGGCAGTTTAGCTGAGGGATTTACCTTGCCTAGTAGAACATCTGCCAAGGCGTTACCGCCTTCAGAGCCATTAAACCAACTCCATATTATGGTTTTTGCTTTTTTATTAATGTTTTCAATATCAAAAGGACCACCTGTAATAAACACTACTATGGTGTTTGGATTGACTTCCAAAACCTTTTCAATCAATTCTTCCTGAGCAAAGGGCAGTGACAAGTCTCTTCTATCTGAAGACTCTGTTTCATAATCTCTATTAGATCCTGCGAATATCACTGCAACTTCTGAATTCTTTGCAGCTTTTAAAGCTTGATTGAGCTTTTTTTGATCTAATTTATTTACAGGGACTGGTGCTTTATGTGTAACATTACCCTTATTTTCATTATTGTTTTCTTGATAGCGTTCTAGATAGCCTTCAGCATAATTGATGCATACAGATTTTGGTAGCCTATTTTGTAAACCTTCTAATGGAGTAATTTCTCTTTTGGTTTTTACACCAGCACCAAAGCCTATATTGGCGTTTTTCTTTACTGCATTATTTCCTATGACTGCAATACTGCTCAAATTATCTGCGGTAAGTGGAAGTATACTGTTGTCATTTTTAATAAGGACAACAGACTCTGCAGCGATATCATACGCGTCCTGATAATGTTGTTCTGTTGCAATACTACCTTGCGCTCTGTCTTTGCCATCAATTGCTTTCACCTGAAATAATAATCTTAAAATTCTTTTGACATGTATATCTATTTCTTTTTCAGTAATTTTCTTCTTCTTAACAGCTTCAAATAATTTATCGGCCAAATAAAATTCATTAAAAGGCTTTGGAGTGCCCATCTCAATGTCTAAACCATGTTTTAAAGATTTCACCGTAGAATGCACCGCCGCCCAATCTGAAACCACAATACCATCAAAGCCCCATTCATCTCTAAGAATAGTGTTGAGCATATAGTTATTTTCACATAAATAATCCCCTCTAAATTTATTATAAGCTCCCATAACACTGTAGGCCTTCCCTTCTTGTACCGAAGCTTTAAAAGCGGGGAGGTAGATTTCCCGTAAAGTACGCTCATCGATTTGAACATCAACAAAGTCACGATTGGTTTCCTGATTATTTACGGCATAATGTTTTACGCAAGCCATCACATCATTATTTTGTAAACCTATGATAAATGGGACACTCATTTTTTTATTTAGAAATGGATCTTCAGTAAAATATTCATAAGTACGCCCTCCGACAGGTGTTCTAATAATATTTATAGCCGGAGATAATAACATGTCTTTGTTTCTGGCCCTTGCTTCTTCACCAACACTGTTACCGAAAAGGTATGCTAATTCAGGATTCCATGTTGCAGAAAGCCCGGACCCTGCCGGATAATAGGTGGCGTAATCATTATCCCAGCCGGCCGGCGCCCATGAAACTCTGGATATTTCTTCACGAATACCCAGTGGGCCATCGGTTAATTTTAGTTCAGGAATGCCTAAGCGCTCAACACCGCCGGTGGAAAACATACTGTTGCCATGCAGCATACCAATCTTTTCTTCTAAAGTCAATTGAGCAATTAAACTGTCTATAGCTTTATCATTAGCAGTTGTATCAAATTCTTTTGAAGTGAATTCTTTTTGAACGTGTAGCATTGGTTTATCTTTTGATGAAGATTCCTCATAATCACAAGATTGAAATACATAACAACACAAAACAATACAAAAATAGAATCTAGAGTAATTTAACATGTGATTTTGGACTAAAAAAGAATTATAAATTTATGATATTTTTTGAAAAGCAGTGAGATTTTAGCTAGATTATACTCAAAATGCTTGTATTAAAGGGGCAATGATTTTTTGAAAATAATAAAATCAGAAAATGGGATTAGTTTGCAAATACTTATGAATTGGGGTGTTATTTAGTCAGGTTTTATTTTTTAAATTGAAATGTTTATTCAACATTCTGAGCTAAAACACTTTTTAAAGCTTTATTATATTGCTCAGAATTTAAAAATCCATTATGCCCCAAACCCTCAAAAGAATAAAGTTGAATCTTGTTAGTAAAATCATTTTTTAGCTTAATTGAAGATTTTATAGGGATAATATTATCTTTTTTACCATGAAATATTGTAATTGGCATGTTGGTATCTTTTAAATATGTATTGGTTTCAATGGTGTATCTTAATAAAAAGCTGGGGAAAATGGGGTAGTGCGTATAAAGCATGTCTTCCATATTATAATAAGGCGCTTGTAATATCAATTGACGGGGATGGTTTTCTGAAGCTAACCTGGCCGCTAATCCCGAACCTATGGAATACCCAAAAATTGTAATATTTTCTTCGCCATACCTTTTCTTGATATGATCGTAAACCAATTGGTTGTCGGCAAATAATTGCACCTGACTTCTTATTGAACCTTCACTTTTACCATAGCCCCTATAATCCAGCATAATAACATCATAGCCAAAAGCCGAATAAGTTGGTGCAGAATATCCCCAGGATTTTAACGACCCGGCATTTCCATGTAAATAAAAAATCAAACCTTTTGTAGAATCTGCTTTGAATAGTAATGCATTAATAAGTTTATTATCATCTGTTCTTATTTTGAATTCCTCAAAATCCTCTTCAAATTGAAACATGTAATCAGCCGGTAGTTTTTCAGGAAAGAAAATAATCTTTTCCTGAAATACATAAAGGCTTAGACAGAGCAGTACATAAAAGCCAATTAATATTATAAATATATTTATTATACTCTTTCTCAATTTATTAGGTATTTGAAATTATAATCGTTTCGATTTAATATTTTAATTATTGAAAATACAAATTTTTAATATTTTTAGTACATTGAACTCTAAATAACTGAGTTATGACTTTAAAACAACTGATAACCAATCATAATTGGAGTCGTATAGCACTTTTTTAAAAGCATTATATCCGGAACAAGCATCTAGTTTGGATGCTTATGATGAGGTTTTTAGTAGATTGATGATCATGAACCCTGAGTCCTCAGAGCTTAGCATAAGTATAACCAATGAAGTAGATGGTTTTGATTGTTAAGCTTATGTTCATGTGTCCGGCAAATATGAAATCCCAAGAACTGAAGCGGAAAAATGGTCTGATGCCATAGAATTTTTTCCCTGAAAAGATTGGTTGGGCATGGAAATAACACAAGATAGCTTAAACAATTTTTTAGAAATGGAAATTATAGCTCATGCATTATTTGAAATGACTTTCGTTGGTTTTGGTGAAAAAAACATACAAAGCAAGTTAAATAGCATTAAAGATAGTGTAGAGGATTATAAAAATATGACTGATGAAGAAAAAAAAGCTCAAACCAATTCTATTGACAAATTATTAAAACGCTCAAAAAACAACGCCCTCTAAGACTATGACTTATTATGACCCTAGATTTCATCATCGCCGTTCAATTCGTTTGAAAGGCTACGATTATTCCCGGGAAGGCCTTTATTTTATAACGCTATGCGTGAAAGATAGAGCGCATATTTTCGGAAAGATTGACCACGGCCTCATGACATTAAACGCCTTTGGAAAGATAGCAGATAACGAATGGCGCAATACTCCCCATATTCGAAATAATATAGCACTACACGAACATATCATCATGCCCAATCATATGCATGGCATTATAGAAATCTTATTCAAAAAGAACGATAATAATAAAAAGCGGATAGGAAAATTTATATCTCCAACACAAACTATTGGCTCAATCATAAGAGGCTATAAAATAGCTACGATAAAAAAGATCAAAGATTATTTTAAGGAAAATAATTATAATTTTCCTATGAGAGAACCCCGCAAAGGCGAATCCGGAAGGGGCGAATCCGGAAGGGGCGAATCCGGAAGGGGCGCATCCAGAACGGGCGAATTGCAATTCGCCCCATCGGGAGCCCCATCGGGAGCCCCATCGGGAGCCCCATCGGAGATGCAAATTAAAAAGATAATTCAGCTCAATTTCAAAATCTGGCAACGCGATTATTACGATATCATAATACGGGACGAAAGGGCTTATAAGAATATTTCAAATTATATCATCAACAATCCCAGGAAATGGGAACAGGATAAATTTCGAAGAAATTTATAAGGGCGAATTGCAATTTGTCCAAAAGAGGAATCCAAAACGGACGACATGCAACTCGACCCATCTTTGGCTACATCTTTCGCCCATTTATTGGCCTATCATTATGCCTTTAGCTCCAGAACATCGCATAAAGAACGACTAATAAAACCATAATCGCAAAAGCCCCAACATTAAACAGAGGAGTAGTCTTAAACATTTGATTATTGATTGGAATTCCTTTTTCATCATTTTTTCCATTATGTTGGATAAAACTATAAAGGGCAATAATCAAGATTGTTAAAAGGCAGGTATACCCCATTTGATCTAAAAAAGGAACATCGACAAAAAAAGAGTTTGCAGACCAGCCTTTAGGCCCAACTTTAAAATACATGGCAATAGGAATGGAACAAAGAACACCAACAATAGCGCCTTTATTAGTAGTCTTTTTCCAAAATAAGCCCAGCAGGAAAACGGCTAAAATCCCCGGACTAACTACACCGGAATATTCTTGAATAAATTGAAAAGCCTGATCAATTCCACTTAAAAATGGTGCTACCAAACAAGCAATAACCAAAGCTATACCGGCCGATAAACGACCAACATTGACTGTAGCTTTATCACTGGCATTTTTGTTGATGTAGGGTTTATAAATATCCATGGTAAAAATTGTTGATGTTGAATTCAACATAGAGGCTAAAGAGGACACTATGGCTGCTGAAAGTGCTGCAAATGCAAGCCCTTTTAAACCAACGGGAAGCAATTGTAGCAACCAGGGATAGGCTTTGTCTGCTTCTCCGGTACTGGGTAAGTTTTGCTGACCTATTTCGCCTAAGCCGGCTAACAATTCAGGGTCATTAACAATAACGTAGGCAGCTATACCGGGAATAACCACTATAATAGGTATAATCATTTTTAAAAAAGCGGCAAACAAAATCCCTTTCTGAGACTCTTTTAAAGATTTGGCTGCAAGCGTCCTCTGAATAATATATTGATTAAAACCCCAATAATAAAGGTTGGCTACCCATAAGCCGCCAACTAAAACCCCAATGCCTGGCAGATTGTTATATTCAGGATTGGATTTGTCTAAGATCATTTCGAAACGTTCCGGTACTCTGTCGTAAATCACTTTAAAGCCTTCAAGAACACCTTCTCCGGCTGAAACCGTATTTAAGGCTAAATAGGTGGTTACAACACCGCCAAGCACTAAAAAAACCACTTGAATAACATCAGTCCAGGCCACAGCAGATAGACCGCCATACAAAGAGTAAGCCGCTGCAAAAACGGCTAAACCAATGATGCCATAAATCATTGGAATGCCAATAATAGTCTCTAAAGCAATAGCCCCTAAATACAGAACTGTTGTGAGGTTTACAAACACATATAGCGCAATCCAAAAAACAGCTAAAATGGTTTTTAAGTTGGTAGAATAGCGTTTTTCAACAAATTCAGGAATGGTGTACAATCCTTTTTTGATGAAAATAGGTAAGAAGTATTTTCCGACAATAATCAGCGTTAAAGCCGCCATCCATTCATATGAGGCAATGGCTAAGCCGGATGCAAAACCTGAACCTGACATACCAATAAACTGCTCTGCTGAAATATTAGCTGCAATAAGCGATGCACCTATTGCCCACCAGGGTAAGGATTTACTGGCGAGAAAATAATCTTCAGCGTTTTTTTGATGGCCTTTTTTATCTCGTGATACCCAAAGACCAATACCAAGGATAAGAGCTGCATAACCTATAAAGATTATGTAATCAATAAATTCGAAGTTGGTTGACACTGTTAGAGGATGTTGAGGTTATTACTTTGTAAAATGTAAGCTTTTTAAGCTTTTCAGTGTTTCTGCGGCTTGTTCTGCGGTAATATCTCGTTGAGGATTTGCAAACATTTCATAGCCTACCATAAATTTTTTAACAGTCGCAGAACGAAGTAAAGGCGGATAAAATGACATATGAAAGTGCCACTCCGGATGTTCACTATCGGTTGGACTTTGATGAATACCGGAAGAGTAGGGGAAAGAGGTTTCAAAAAGATTATCAAATTTGGCAGTCAACTCTTTTAAAACCTCTGCAAAGGCCAGGGCTTCTTTATCATTAAGCTGATTGATATGCTGATAGTGCTTTACAGGAACAATCATGGCTTCATAGGGCCAAACTGCCCAATAGGGTATTAAGGCTACAAAATGGTTGTTTTTTAAAAGAATACGTTCATCTTTGTCTAATTCTTGTTGAATATAATCGGATAACAGACTGCGTTTGTGTTTTTCCCAATATGTTTTTTGCTGAATTTGTTTTTTCAGTACAACTTCAGGAATGGAGCTTTGAGCCCATATCTGTCCGTGTGGATGGGGATTGCTACAGCCCATAATGTCACCCTTGTTTTCAAAAATTTGCACATGATTTATGTTTGGTTTTTCCCCTAATGTTTTATATTCTTTTTGCCATAATTTGATGACTTCGTAAATGTCTTTAACTGTCATAAGTGGTAAAGTCAATGAATGGTCAGGTGAAAAACAGACTACACGGCAAATACCTGATTCTGATTTAGCTTTAAGCAGTCCGTCTTCAAAAGTTTCTGCTTTGGTATCCTCAAGTAATGCTGAAAAATCGTTTGTAAAACTATGAGTGCCTTTGTAGTTGGGATTTTTATCACCGCTTGCGCGTGTATTTCCCGGACATAAATAGCATTTTTCATCAAAGCATTGCTTGTTGAAAGCCATAGTTTTATCCGTTTTTCCTTGCCAAGGTCTTTTGGTGCGATGTGGTGAAACCAAAACCCATTCCCCTGTTAAAATATTATAGCGTCTATGGGGTTTAGAATTGAAATCTTTAGTCATTCGTTTACTTTTTTTGTGCCATCGGCGATGGTGGTTAAAATAGAGGTGAGTTGAATATTGAATTTTTCTTCATAAGCCGTTGAGATACGTTCTACAAACTCATCTACCTTATTTTGATGAACCAGATTGAGGGTACAACCACCAAAGCCTCCTCCCATCATTCTGGCTCCGAGAACATAGTCTAAACCTCTTGTTGATTTTACCAAAAAATCTAATTCTTTACAACTGACTTCGTATAGGTTTTGTAAGCCATCATGTGATTTATACAACAGGCTTCCAAAATCTATTAACTTATTTTCTTTTAATTTACTAACGGCTTTTAAAGTTCTTTTGTCCTCCTGCGACACATATAAGGCTCTGTTGTAAATTTTTTGGGGCAAAACACCTTTAAAATCTTTGATGATCTTAACCGGTACTTCTGTAAGATTTTGGTATTTAGGGTGTTTTGTTTGGATAGCCTCAAGTGCAGTTTGGCATTCGTCTCGGCGAACGTTATACTCGCTTGATGCTAAATTATGAGAGACATTGGTGTTGAGTAGCACAAGCATATAAGGTTTAAAATTTGCCTCAATCAATTTATAATCAAGAGATTCACAGTCTAATAGGATTAAGTGGTTTTTTTTCCCCATTACCACAGCAAACTGATCCATGATACCGCATTTTGTTCCTACAAATGTATGCTCGGCATCACGGGATAGTTTGATAATTTGTAAGTCTGTTAGCTTTAAATTGAATAACGCATTGATTCCTTTAGCTATTCCACATTCAAGAGCAGCTGAAGAACTGATGCCGGAGCCAAGAGGCAAATTACTTTCAATAATACAATCAAAACCTTTTAGACTATTAGGTTTCAGGCTATCAATGTGGTATAATACGCCAAGTACAAAGTTCTGCCATTCCACTTCACTTCTTTTCAGTTGATTCAGGTCTATTTTGAAACTGCTTTTGAAGTTTTTAGAAAATACTTCACAGGTATTTGAATGGTTTTTCCTGAATTTAAATGTTATTTTTTTATCGATGGCAGCAGGTAGAACGCGTCCGCCATTGTAATCAATATGCTCACCAATGAGGTTGATTCGGCCAGGCGATTCAATAACAACATTACTCTTAAATTTACTGATGTCCATTATTTGGTTTCATTTACGAATTTTAGATTTCAGAATTATGATTATTAAATCAACAATTCTCTATCTTTTCACTCACTACTTACTTAAGACTCACACACCAGGTTTCTTTTTTAGTATGGTTTGGTTTTAAAATATGAATACCGCGTTTATGATTAAAGCTGTCTGAAATTCCCGTCATAGGTTCCACCGCCAAGCGCTTTTCTTTTGGTGGGGCATAGATTTGAAGATAGTCAGACTTTGGTTTGCCTGAAATATGAATGGTGTAGTCGTCGGTGTAGAGTTCAACTGTTTTATCAACTAAAACAAAACAGTCATCTAAGGTTTCATTTTTTAAGGAATAAGGGTCGGGAATAGCCGTTTCAGCCATGCCAAGAGAAATCAAATTATCATTAAAAATAACTTGTTTATGAGATTTAAAGCTTAGAAACGAGGTGTCGAAATCCTTGACATAAAAATAAGGATGCCAGCCTAGGTTAAATGGAAAGTCTTCATTACCAATATTATGCACCTTAACCTCTAAAGTAAGCGCCTCTTTTTTTAAGGTGTATTTTAATTCTACTTTGAAAGGAAAAGGAAATCCATCGGGAGGATTATTTTCTGTGTAGGACAACACTACACGAGCCGATTTTGAGCCTTCGAACGCTTCATCTATATAAAACATCTTGTCAAAAATCAACCCGTGAATGGCGTTATCACGACCTGGTTCGTTACAGGGTAATTGTAATGTATTACCATGAAATTCGTATTTTCCGGCATTTATTCTATTGGCAAAGGGGAAAAGAACAGCCCCGGCATGACTTTTTTTGTAAGGGACATCTTCCAGGTCGTCAATTATTAATTTGTCTTTTAAGATGAGTGTTTTTAACCGCCCGCCTTGATTGTTTAATGCTATTACTGCTTTAGAGTGAGTTTCTGTTTCGATAAGCTCAACTTTTGTTTTGTCCTGTTCTATTTTATACATGGCTAAAGTGATTTTCTTATTTTTACGCGATTGATGTTGGGGATTTGTCCTTTTTTATTTTGTAAGATCATTTCAGAAAGTTGTTTCCCCATCAACTTAAAATCGGTAGAAATAGTTGTAATACCGCCTTCTATGATCTCTTTGAGGATAGATTCATTGTAAGATATAATGCCATAATCCTCGGCTAGGGTAAAGCCTTTTTCTTTCATTTTTTTGATGATTAAAATAAGATGTTTGTCTTCAAGCACAAAAAATAAATCACCTTTGTAGATTAAGTTTTCATTAAATTCGGGTAATACCTGATGACGAATCTGCTGACTTTTACAAAAATTTTTAAAACCTTTAAGAATACCTAAAGGCTGTTTTTTTGACGAATAAATTAATTTGAAATTTTTGTATTTTTTTATACCGCTCTGAAGCCTTTTCAGTCCTTTACAAACATCATTTTCAAAATCTTGAAATACTGCTGAATATTTGGAAAGTTCAGGACGCATCTGGTCTAATATGAAGACTTTATCCTGCTTGAGTAAATTAATATGGCTTTCAATACCATCTAAATTTGCAGGCATAATAATGTAGTAAGTATAGCTGTCTAAATGACGCCTTATAATATCTTCAAAGAAATTACGGTTGAAATGGTGGAAATATACATCTACCTGCACCGTATCGCCAAGGTGTTTTAACAATGAATTGTATAAGTCTTCTTTAAACGCATTAAGTTCATCAAAAAGTATAAAAACTTTGGTCTGGACCTGGATGTTTTCACTCGTTACATAATACCCTTTCCCAACAGTAGAATCAATAATGCCTCTGTTTTTGAGTTCATTGAAGGCACTTAAAACAGTGTCTCTGGATATGGAATGTTTATCTTTTATAAGGTTTAAGGACGGGAGCTGATCACCCATTTTTAATTCTCCATGGCTAATAGCGTCTTCTATAGACTCAATGATTTGTCTATATTTGGGCTTATTATTTTTTTGATTGATTTTAACAATACTCATTTAGCAAAATTAAAAAAATATTTGAAATAAGCAAACTGGTAGGTACTGGTTGGTAAATTTATTATGAAATAGAGTTACCCCCTTAAAACCTCAGATATTTAAAATTTGCACTTTCAGTGTGCTGTAAATAAATTGGTGTGTCTAATAAATTTTAAAAACCAGAAGAGGTAATGAACTATCCCTGGGCATGGGTAGCAGAAATTAGATTTGTTCAAAGAAGTTTTTTTTGTTCAAAGTAGTCCTTTGGCTTTAATTTCTAGATATTTATTAATGGTGTTTACGCTCAATTCCTTTGGCTTTGTAAGAATCGCCTGAATACCATTCTTTTCTAATTCTTTTACCATTAGACGCTTATTGTAGGCAAAGTCTGTAGCCACTGTTTTCTGATAAATACTTTCTAAATCTTCAGCATTGCTGTTAATAAGTTTATCCAATTCGGTATTTTCAAAAAAGATGGTCACCAAAACGTGCTGTCTGCTTATGGCTTTTAAGTAGGGAAGCTGTCTTTCCAGCGCAGAAATGTGCTCAAAGTTGCTAAACAAAAACATCAAACTTCTTTGGGTCACTTTTCGTTTTAGATGAGCATACAGTAATCCAAAATCGCTGACTTTATAGTCTGTTTTTACATTGTATAAGGCTTCTGAAATCACATTAATTTGCGCTCGTTTAGACTGAGCTTTTCTAAAGTTATCTATGGAATTAGAAAATGTAAGCATTCCTACTTTATCATTCTTTTTTAATGCAATATTAGAAAAAGCCAGTGTAGAATTAATGGCATAATCTAACAGACTGAGTTGCTCGAAAGGCATTTTCATTACCCGACCTTTGTCAATGATGTTGTAGATGGGCTGAGATTTTTCATCCTGGTATTGATTCACCATCAATTGGTGGTGTTTGGCGGTAGATTTCCAATTGATATCTCTAATGTCATCCCCTTTTACGTACTCTTTAATTTGCTCAAACTCCATGCTGTGCCCTATTCGACGTGTTTTCTTTAGGCCGTAGTCTCTGGAATTTCGATCAAGGGCTAAAAAATCATATTTTTTCATTTGAATGAACGATGGATAAACTTTAACTACTTGTTCATTTTGAAATTTAAAACGTCTTTTGGTCAACTGAATAGGAGAGGAGACGTAACAATTTAAACTGCCAAAAACATATTCGCCTCTTATTGTGGGCTTTAAAAGGTAATCATACGATTTATTTTCTCTGGAATTCAGTTTTAATTCTTTTAGAAAATCTCTTTTTTGAAATTGCACCGGAATTTCATCTATAATTTGAAGATGGATTTTAAAATTATAGGCATTTTCAAAATTTAGCATGACCACATTTTCATCGCTATTTGAAAATTTATCTGGCAGGAGGCGTTCTGCAAAAAATGCTTTTGAACTAAATAGTGCCGATAAATCAACAACCACTAACACTATAATGGCGTAAAATAATAATGAGGCTATGGTAAATAATACTGTAAACCAATACGATAAAAAGAAAAGCATTGCAATACTGAGCATGACTGCAAAGAATCTTCTGGTAAAGTAAACAGATTTGAGGAGTTTAAACACTATCTGGGAATTTCTATCGTTTTTACAATCATGTCTATGACATTTTCCGGAGTCATGCCTTCCATTTCACGTTCTGGTGAGAGTACAATTCTATGGTTAAGCACAGGTTTTAAGCTGCGTTTCACATCGTCCGGGGTTACAAAATCTCTACCACCCAAAACAGCAAAAGCTTTGGCAGTAAGCATTATAGCTACTGAAGCTCTGGGAGAAGCCCCAAGCAACAAATGAGGATGCTGCCTGGTGTTATTTACAATTTCAGCGATATAAGACATGATTTTAGGCTCAATATTTATGTTGTGTATATCGGTCTTAAACTGTTTGACCCTATCTTTGGTGATTACAGGTTTTATTTGGTCTAGGAAATTCTCCGGTCTTTTTTCGTGATGCTTGTTTATGATTTTCACTTCGTCTTCCAGTGAAGGGTATTTTAGTTTAATTTTAAAAATAAACCTGTCTAACTGTGCCTCTGGTAGGGCATAAGTGCCTTCCTGTTCAATAGGATTTTGCGTTGCCAAAACCATAAAAGGTGCGTCCATGGAATATTCATGTCCGTCTATAGTGACTTGCTTTTCTTCCATGACTTCAAAAAGTGCCGACTGGGTTTTTGCCGGAGCGCGGTTGATTTCATCTATTAAAATCATATTTGAAAAAATAGGCCCGGGTTTAAATTCAAACTCACCTTTTTCAGCATTAAATACAGAGGTTCCTAACACATCACTTGGCATTAAATCCGGGGTAAATTGTATCCGGCTAAAATCTGCCTGTATTGATTTAGCGAATAATTTTGCCGTCAGTGTTTTGGCAATGCCGGGAACACCTTCGATGAGGACATGTCCGTTTGTGAGCAGACTGACCAAGAGTAATTCTATAAAATTATCTTGGCCAACAATGACATTAGCCAGCTGCTTCTGCAGGTCTTCTGCCATCTGTTGATACATATTTAATGCTGTTTCTCCTTTTGCAGATTCTTTTGTGTGTTCTGATGAAACATTATCATTTTTAGAAATGTTTGAAGATTCTTCAGGATTTGGGTTGTCTTTATTTGGGTTTTCCATAGTCTTGTGTTTTTATTTTCGCAATTTGTTTTTCTAAACGGATAAGGTCTTCTTTAGAAATACTAGGCTTTCCTTCTATGCGGTCTATATTTTTGAGTAATTGGGTTATTCTTTCAATCTTGTGACCCGACTTTGAAGACAGCTGTTTTACAAAAGCATCATCCAAAGTTGATGTGGAAATGTTATAATGTTCTCTTACATAATCAAAAAAGTGTTCAATTTGTTTTGTAGCAATACTTTTATGGTCTCTTTTGCGATAGTACATGTCTGCAATGGTCTTGGTAAACTCGTAAGTTTTATTTTCAAAAGGTTTTAAAACTTTAATTGGCTTTTGTTTTCTTTTGCCTTCAAAGAATACATAAATAAGACCTGTCAATAACACAAGGTAATATGCCCATCTCAAATACCTGTTTCCTACGAGATATTTTAATAAACCTTCCTGCTTAACTTCCTTTTGTGCTTTGTGATATTGATCTACATATACTGTATCATCATAATTCAGTTCACTCAACATATGTTCTGTGTAATCGGCGTTTAAACTGTCAACTAGAAAAAAATTAGTAAAAGCCTGCGGAAACAAATGTAAGTAGAGATGACCTTTACCGAACTTTGTTTTTATAAAATTTGGTAAAGCTTTGGTAAGTGTACTATCATTGTTTTTAACATTTGCATAGCCTAAAATTTCAAGATTTAAGGTATCTGCATTTTTAAAATAGTGTATGTTAAGGTTTCTGTCGAATTTGTATGTATTATGATTTACAGGCTTGCTTAAGCTTACAGAAGGTTTGTAATTGATCTGATTATTAAACACAAACTCTTCTTTCTTTACATTTAAAGTATCTAAAATTATTGAAGGTAAATATTCGGCTGATAAAAACAAATTATTCCCGTCTTCCACCCAACAAAGCAATACCTTAGAATCATAAAGCCCAAAGGATAGACCTAGATTAAAAAATAAATAATTTCCTGAGATGTAATCGTTGGTAAGGACTTGATAGGGTGATTTTTCTTTTTCCTCTATCGAGTCTAAATTTTCCGTATATATATTGTGAAATATTTCTGCACCAAAGGGCTTATCGTGAGTCTTCCAATAGCTATATGACCAGTCTATAGGTTTTTTGGCTGTTGATTCCAGAAATACAAAAGAACCAAACAGCACTAAAATCAATATGAGCAAATAGTATCTAGATTTGGGCATACTGTTTTTGATCTAATAGGTTGTGAAAACTTTGGTATTGTTGTTTAAATTTATTGAAGTAAGCCTCGTCAAAGAGCATATGGCCGTACCAAATTTGTTCATATGATAGGGTAAGTGACTTGAAAATTCTTGAAATTTCATCGAACTTAATTTCTTTTACATATTCATAGTTTGTTTTATCATTGGCATAGGTAATTATTCTTTTCATATCCAGCCTTTTAATACAGTGTAAATAAAAATATCTTATGGCTTGTCTTAACTCCTGATTAGACATAGCCTCCTCTGCCAAACGCTCAAGGTCTCTTTTCATGAGAAGCTCTTCTTCTTCAGTTAAAATCACTTTAGATTTACGATGTTGGCGCATGACTTGACTCCCGGGATTAGACCTGGCCAAAACCCAAACTAACAAGACAAAGGCAATAGCTATGATAATGTAAGGCAGTATTTTTAAAAGTTTAAACCACAAAGAATCCGGACTGTAGTTGTCTCCAAACAATTTTTGCCATTGGGCACTGAGCCATTCTTTAAAATCGGTCCACCAGTTTACGGCATTCTTTTCTTCAGAATAGTCGTAGTCGTCATCAGCTTTAATATCGTCGAGCTTTTCGTGATCAAATAATTCTTCACTGTCCTGATATTGAGCAGTTAATATTGCATTACCTAAACTATCATAATAAGAATAGTTTGTTAATGATATAACGAAAAAAAATCGTATTAAAAACACTAAATTATACTTCATTAAGCGTCATTTCCTATTTGACCAATTTGTTCATAAGTCCCTGTAAAATTTTGTTTTTCTGAAAGGTTGAAATAGACAAGGGCAGCCATAATGACCGTAAAAATATTGAGAAAAAGTTGACCAAGGGTCCCGATGGCTGTAAACAACAGGTACACCCAATCTTGATAGATGCCAGATATAGCGCTTGGGTCTGATGATTTTTCAAGAGCTGTAAAAGATTCTATAATTGTATAAATTAGAACTGGTAGTTGAAATATATATCCTAAAATCGTAATTATAATACCAAACACTAAAATAGTGGCAAATGTAATCCACCAATTATCTTTTATAAGGGTAAAACATTTAGAAAATGTTTCTGTAACCGATTCGTTTTCCATGACCAACATAGCAATACCGGGCGTAAAAACAACAAGCAAGTAAACACCCGGAAAAAAACATAAAGCAAACCCAATAAGGCTTACTATACCCGTTAATATAAAATATCCTAAAAGTTTCAAAAAGTCTTTTTTTAAACCTTGTGAAACCTCACTTTCTTTAATTTCGCCATTATTGTTAATGTAAGATTTGATAATATGAAGTACAGTGCCATATAAAACGATGTAAGTCGCTATTGAAACTACGAATAAAAATAAAAAGGCTCCAATGTTTTCAAAAATGCCATTTGTTAAAAAATTGGGATCCGGGTTTATCAAATTAATATTACTTAAAAAATCACCTGTTTTGTATTGATAAAAGGTATTTCCTAGAATACTCAATAAAATAAAAGGCCCTACAAATTTTAAGAAGATGCTTAAAAAGCGCTTGTAATTTTTAGAAAAAAAACTAAAAGCATCGCTAATAATCTCACCAAATTCTCTTTCTTTTTTAAAGACAAACTTACTTGGGGGAGTTTGATGCATGTCAACATTTTCCATTTTGATATTTTTTAATAAGTTGATGTGGTAAATATACGTAGTAAAACAAAATTAAGCCTAAAGAAAATGAAATGATAAAAATAGCCAAAGCATCTGGCATTTCGGTATGACGGGTAACAAAACCTTCAAGGAAACCGGCAACGACAAAAAATGGGACGGTACTTAAAACGATTTTCAACCCTTCTTTGGCACTTCTGGCGAGAGATTCAAGCCGGGTATATGTTTTGGGAAACATAATACCATTACCGGCAACAATCCCGGCACAAATACAAACGATGATGACAGAAATTTCAATCGTACCGTGAATCCATATGGTTCTTACCGATTCCCAAAGTAAGCCTTTGTCTGCAAAAAAGTATTGAAATGATCCCAGCATTACCGCATTTTGCATGCCGATGAACAAGGCACCGATGCCCAGAAAAAACCCAAACACATAGGACATAAACCCAACCCTGACATTATTGAGTGTTATTCCTATAAACATATCGGTTTCGCCGGCTTTTTTATAGACAGCCATAGGATCGTTATTTTTGATGTTTTCCAGCGTCATATTTACGTAAGCGTCACCTAAGATAAGTCTTACAAACTCCTGGTCGGTTGCGGCAGAATAGGCACCAATTATACTGAAAAATAAAAATACTAAAAAAGACAGCAACAACTGTTGCCGGTATTTGTAAAACGACAAGGGAAATTCTTTGGTGTAAAATTTTAAAATTTTATTGCCAGAAGTTTTTTTAGACTTGTATATGTTTTGGTGAGCTTTTACCGAAATTTGATTTAAATATCTGGTTGTATTGCTATTAGGGTAAAACGTCTGAGCATAACTCAAATCGTCTGTAATTTCTACATACAAACTGGAAAGGTCATCCGGAGAATATTTTGCATTATCTCTCAGATAGCTTTCAAATTTGAACCATTTGTTTTTATTTTGCTTAACAAAAGCTGCTTCGCGCATAGTTTTTAAAATTGGATTCAAACATAATAAAATTTAATGGATAATTTTCAAATTCAAACCGCACAAAATGTTAGTATAGATCAGAATTTAGCCAATTATTTTGAGCGGGCAGCAGCATTTTTTATAGACTTGTTGATTTTAGGCGCCTATATATTTTTAGCCTTTATTGTTATTGGAGTGGTAGGTATGGGATCGAGTTTAGTTATTGGTTCAATAATTTCATTGCCTTTATTGCTCTATCATCTTGTAATGGAAATGACAATGAACGGGCAAAGTATAGGAAAAGCAGCCATGAAAATACGCGTGGTTTGTATAGATGGCTCTAAACCAACTGCAAGCCATTATCTTATACGATGGTGCCTGCGGCTTATAGACATTACCTTTACCTCCGGTTCTGTGGCAAGTTTGTTTATCCTTTTTGGCGGTAAAGGACAACGCCTGGGTGATATGGCTGCTAAAACGACAGTCATTTCTGAAAAGAAAAGGGTTGATTTTACAGAAACCATCATCATGGAAGTTCCTGAAAATTACACTCCCAAATATCCTCAGGTCACCATCTTTAATGATGAAGACATGAGAACGACAAAAGCAATCTACATGAAAGCTAAACACAGCAGGGAGTATCATCTTATCAATAGACTGCATATTCAACTGTCTTCAAAAATGGAAGTACAACCCGATGAACAGCCATTAAAATTTGTAGAAAGAGTGCTTCGTGATTATAACTACTATACCCAAAATTAATGGATTTTATTTTAATTATTGATTTACTTGGAGTGGTCGCCTTCTCCATATCAGGTGTTTTAACGGCTATGAGAAAAGGTCTGGATGTGTTTGGGATTTTAATCATTGCTTTTGTGACATCGGTAGGTGGTGGCACCATAAGAGACGTGCTTATACAAACTGAAGTGAGTTGGTTGACAAATATGACTTATATTTATGCCATAATTGTAACGACCATTTTAGCCATTGTTTTCAGAAATAAACTGAATTACTTTAGAAAGTCCTTGTTTCTCTTTGATACAATAGGAATTGGTTTGTACACTGTTGTTGGTGTAGAAAAAGCCATTTCTGCCGGTCTTCCACCAATCACCTGCATTGCTTTTGGAACGATGAGTGCTTGTTTTGGCGGTGTAATCAGAGATATCCTGTGTAATGATATTCCTGTGATTTTCCATAAAGAAATTTATGCTACGGCTTGTATTCTAGGTGGATTCACCTATTTTTTACTGCTGTATTTTAATTTGCCGCAGGATTTAATTTTTATCATTTCGGGTGTTGTGGTCATCACTGTAAGAATTTCTGCGGTGGTGTTTAAAATTCAGTTGCCTAAGGTGTATTGAATTTGTGGTAAAATTGAATTCCATATTTCTTTAACTTTAAAAAATATTCCTAGACTTAAAAATTGTTTTTCACTTTCTTAAAACGGCTATTTTCAAAAGATGAATTTACGCCTATTCATAAATCTAAATATCCTTTAAAATAATAGTATAAAAGTAGTTTTTAAAATTATTTTGTCATATAGAGTCAATACGGGCATAATTTTATGAATAAACTTGCAAACCTTAGCAGCTTTAAGTAAGTTTATAACATAATAGCAATTTTGAATGATATGAATGCTTTGGATGTTTTAGCACATGGATTTATTTATGTTTAAGAGGTCTTGAAACATTAAACAACGAAAACGAGGCAAACATAAAAAATGCCCCGCTTTAAATGTTTTCACAAATAATGAAAAAATTCCGTAATAAATATCGTACTCAGTCCAACCGATTACCCGGTTGGGATTATAGAAATACCGGTGCCTATTTTATTACCATATGTACACAAAACCGTGACCATTTTTTTGGTGAATGCCAAAATGGTAAAATGACATTATCCACCGCCGGGATCATTGCCCAAGGCTGTTGGTATCAAATTCCGTTTTTAAACCCCCATGTTTCCTTGGGCGCATTTGTGGTTATGCCCAATCATGTCCATGGCATTTTGATATTGGATGATTTTAAAAAAAATGACATTGCGTTTGGTAATAATGATTCGGAAACGATTGTTGATAATGTAGAAACGTTTGATTCATACGTTTCTACATTATCAACACCATCAACACCATCAACACCATCAACACCATCAACACCATCAACACCATCAACACCATCAACACCATCAACACCATCAACACCATCAACACCATCGATGTCATCAACAATAACATCAAAACCAAATGGGGAAAACACAAATAAATTAAAACCCAAAAAAAATCAATTTTTCCAAAATATTTCACCAAAATCGGGGTCGGTATCGCGAATTATACAACAATATAAAACCGTTTGCACCAAACATATTCGGTTAGCGTGTCATGAAATGGGTTTTGAATGGCAAATGCGATTTTACGATCATATCATCAGAAACCAAAAGGCATTCCAAAACATATCCAAATACATCATCAACAATCCAAAACAATGGAACGGGGATAAATTTTTTGAATCTTAAGTATAATAAAGCATACTTTATTGTTTAGTAATCTCGCTTACTTCATTAAAGCCAATGCAAATGGTATCAATTCATTACAACTCACTCGCCTTATGGCAGGCGTGGAAGAAGTTAAAAATCCGGTTGTAAAACTTTAGAAATAAACAAACAAGATTACTAATAGTCGTATTGGGCGTATGCCATCTTAAGCATTTGATTATAAACTTTTCGGCTAAACATATATTGAACAGTTCGAAATGCACAGCATATTGCCTTTAGAAATCCTATTCTGAGTTAGGGATGTTGAAAAGGCTTACAACACCTTACTTTGGGTAAAGGTTGTTGCCCGTTTAGAAATGGCTAATGTACAATGGGTATGGTTTGCTTGTTGCACTTTCGGGAGGTTTAAAGAGGCTATAAGGACAAAAAAAAGACTGCTCAACACTGAACAGTCTTTTTTCAACTTAACCTAAATCTAATACTATTTAATACTAATATTTTTGGCGAATGTGTTTTGAGTTGTCTTTACCATGACCGTATATTCACCTTTGGGTAACCTTATGGTGTCAAAAGTTTTTTTAATGAACAGGCCATTCATGTTTTGAATATCAACCAGTTCAAAACCATTCTCGTCGGTAATAGTGATATTTACATTTAACCTGTTAGGATTTGTAAAGCCTACACTGGTATAATTGCCATCTTGTTTAATGATAGGCTTAAATGTAATTTTCTTAAAATTAGACGTCACCACAATGCCATTTGCATCTTTCTCCACAATTGCAGTGTTAATTTCACTGCCATTTTCGTATTCAACAAAATACTGTCCTTTTGAGACTTCATCTAATGCAAATACTTTGAGGTAGTTTTTGCTGTTTATCCTTTCAGAGAATAAAACCTCACCCTTTTCGTTATAAATTTTGATGTTTTCATTTTCAGTCATTGTATTTACTCTAATAATGATGTCATTATTATCTGCTTTGATAGAAATATCAGCAGAAAATACATTTAGTGTCACTAACATTAGTAATGCAGCTGCAGTTTTTTTCATAGTTTTCATAGTTTCTGTTTTTTAAATTACAATACAAATATAAAGGCAGGATAAGAGGTAGGCTTCAACTAAAATAACTGATACATATACTATATTAACATAAAAAGGTATTTTAACATGATTTAACTAAAAATATAGCATATAAATATACTTAATTATTGTTTTATTGATAATTTAGTATAATATAAAGATAATATACTATTATGAGTTTGATAAAACCTGAATTTGAAAAGATAGAACCACCTTTTGGAAGTTCGATTGTGTATAAAAGATTTTCTAAGCATGTAGAAAATGTCAAGCCTTTTTGGCATTACCACCCGGAATTAGAAATAGTTTACGTCAACGGAGGTTCTGGCCGTCGACAAATTGGAAGCCACGTTTCCTACTATAGAAATGGAGACTTGATTTTTATAGGGTCTAATTTGCCGCATTGTGGATTAACTGAAAAATTAACCAACAATAAAAGGGAAACGGTTTTACAAATGTCGCCGGATTTGCTTCATCAGGCGTTTTTTGATATCGCAGAAATGTCTTTCATGTCCGGTTTATTGGAACGTGCAAAACGGGGACTTGTATTTCATGGCGAATCTAAGCGGAATATCGGTAAAATGATAGAGGATATGAACAATATGAATTATTTTGAACGCATTGTCGCCATGCTGAACGTCTTTAAAGCCATGGATGAAGCTGAAGATTATACCATATTAAACGTACAGGAATTCACTATGGAAACCTCTACTAAGGAAAGTGAAAAAATCAATACAATTTTCAATTATGTCAAAGAAAACTATACTAAAAGTATCAGTCTGGACGAAATTTCTAATATTGCCAGCATGACTGTTCCGGCTTTTTGTCGGTATTTTAAGAAAATGACACGAAAAACTTTTACAGAATTCGTCAATGAATACCGCATAGCACATGCGGCTAAACTCTTACACGAAAAGCAAATGAGCATTTCGGAAGTTTGTTATGACAGTGGGTTTAACAATATTTCACATTTCAATAAACTGTTTAAAGCCTTTTTTGGCAAGACGCCATCTGTATATCGGGAAGAATTGAAATTTTTAGTAACTTAATTTCGTTTGAAATAATATAGCATGTAAGGACAGTTGAGCTATACCTCTGAATGTGATCTAATTAAATATCTCAAGCCCTGCAAGGATTTAAAACCCTTACAAAGCAATCTAAAGTAATATCTCTTCTCTAAAATGGAAATAATTAAAAATTTTAATCATTTAATTGTAACATTGTAAAAAAAAATACACTAATCAACCAAACTATAAATCTATGGATTCTCTAAAACTCTCTCAAGTCTCAAAGACCTATTCTAATGGTGTTAAAGCCCTGGACAATGTAAGTATTGAAATACAAACCGGAATGTTTGGGCTTTTAGGGCCAAACGGAGCCGGAAAATCAACCTTAATGCGAACCATTGCGACCTTACAGGAGCCTGATAGTGGTGAGCTGTTTTTGGGCGACATGAACATCTTAGAGGACAAAATGGCACTGAGAAAAGTTTTAGGTTATCTGCCGCAGGATTTTGGGGTATATCCAAAGTTATCTGCAGAAAAACTGTTGCATTATTTTGCACAGTTAAAAGGCGTAGAAAGTAAAAAAGACCGAAACAAAATAGTTGATTTTGCGCTGGAAATCACCAACCTGAGCGACGTGAGAAGGAAGTCTGTGGCTGGCTACTCCGGAGGGATGAAACAACGTTTTGGTATTGCTCAACTCCTGCTTAATAATCCTAAATTGATTATAGTTGATGAACCTACAGCTGGTTTAGACCCTGCAGAACGCCACCGATTCCTCAATGTTTTAAGAGATATTGGCACCAATAATATCGTTATCCTTTCCACGCATATTGTTGATGATGTGAAAGAATTGTGTACCGATATGGCTGTTCTTAATGGGGGACAGTTGCTCAACCATCAAAAGCCGGTTGATGCCATTAGCCAGCTTCAAGGCAAGATTTGGAATAAAGTGATAGACAAAGATAATTTGGAATATTACACGTCTAAATTTGATGTGATTTCAAGAAATTACAATCAAGACCATTCCCTTAATATTAGGGTGTTTAGTGAGGAAAATCCGGGCGATGATTTTCAAATTATACCACCTGATTTGAGTGATGTGTATTTTGTGAGTTTAAAACTGAATGAAGCCAATTTGTCTAACGCCTAATCCTATAATATGTTTTCTAAAATATTTCGATTCGAGTTCAAATCCTGGTTTAAAGTTCCATTGTTTTACGTGTATTCGTCAATTTTAATCTTGTTAGCCATATTTGTTACGGCATCCTCAGCAGGATTATTTGATTTTACCACATCAACCACGGTCAATCCGATATATGTCAACTCTGCCTACAATCTGGCTAGCATTATTAATTCAATTAGTATTTTTCTTTACTTTATGATGCCATCTATAATAGGGGCTTCAATTAATAAAGACTTTAAGTACAATGTGCATCATATTTTATACGCCTATCCAATTACCAAATCTAATTACTTGTTAGCCAAATTCACAAGTTCATTTTTAGTTGTTTTAATCATCAATCTGATTGTTGTTTTTGGGGTTTTTATAGGAACAGTTTTTCCATTCACAAATCCGGAATTATTAACCGATTTTGATATTCTAAATTACTTACAACCATTTTTATATACGGTCATACCAAATTTTTTATTTTTCGGCATAGTCATTTTTGGGGTAGTGACTTTCAGCAGAAATGTTTTTGCAGGTTTCATTACAGTTTTAGTTTTAATTGTCCTCCAAGGTTTAACCGGATCACTTGCGGGGAATGAAGAGTACAAAGTTTTAGCGGCATATTTAGACCCCTTAGGGACTGCGGCTTTTGCTTTAGACACCGAATACTGGACGGTATTTGACAAAAACACAAATTACCTGTCTTTTAACGGCTATTTGTTAAAAAATCGACTGGTATGGTTAGGGGTTTCTTTTAGCATTTTTGCTTTGATTTATGCCAGATTTAGTTTTAACCAACAGGGAATTTCTTTGCATTGGTTTAAAAAGAAAGCAGAAAAAGTAGTCAAGTCCAATTTTACGTTTTTGGTAAACATCAAAATACCAAAAGTTAAAACATCACATCGCTTTAAAACTTTTTGGAAGTTTGCTATCAGGCAAAGCTTTTTTGATTATTCTTACATTATCAAGAATAAAATATTTATTGGTTTTAGTCTGATAGTCATTTTAATATTAGTTTCGAATTTACTCATAACCGGTGAATTTTTTGGAACACCCACTTACCCCATAACAAACCGATTTGCAAATACCTCGATAAATATTGTGAGTGGATTTCTAGTCATCATGACGTTTTTGTTTATGGGGATGTTGGTCAACAGGGCCAAAATTTCTAATATGGAGTTGATGGTTAATGCCACACCATTCCCTAATTGGGCATTTTCTTTATCAAAATTTCTGGCCATGGTATGGGTGCAGATGAGTTTATATCTTGTCGCTATAATCACAGCTATTGGGGTTCAAATTTATCTTGATTATTACAAGTTTGAAATTGATCTTTACTTGTTTAAAGCTTTTGCTATAAATTTACCTACAGTATTGGTGTGGACAGCTTTAGCACTATTTGTACATCAATTATTCAAAAACTATATTGTTGGTTTTATTGTTTTACTGGCTTTTCAGATTCTTTTGGGTTTTTTCCCTGATTTTGGCATAGAACAAAATATTTTTAGATTTAATAGTGTAACTGGAGTAGGGTATTCTGATATGGCCGGGTGGAGTGATTTTATAAGCGAATTTTATCTGTACAGGTTATATTGGTTTGGTTTGGCTATTGTGTTTTACATCCTATCACTTCAGTTTTACAGAAGAGTTATTCAAAATTCAGCTAAACACCGTATCAAAAAAGCAATAAAAACATTTACCCCGGTAAAAGTTATAATTTTATTTGTAGGCTTATTCACGTTTTTGGGTTTAGGAAGTTGGTTTTATTATCACGACAACATTGAAAATAAAAGATATACTGGTATTGAAAGAGAAAAACAGAGGGTAACATTTGAAAATACCTATTCAAAGTATAAGGTGCTGCCACACCCCAGGATAACAGATGTAAACATATCATTAGATATTTATCCGGAAGATAGAGATTATGTAGCACGAGGTAATTTTATTCTAAAAAATAAGACCAATGAAGCCATTGATTCGGTCATGCTTAATTTAAGAGATGCCTTAAGGTCTTATACATTTTCAAAGCCGGGACAAGTTGTCTTAAAAGACACCTTTTATAATGTAGAAGTATATCACTTTAATAAACAACTGCTCCCGGGTGATACGATGCGTTTTAGCTTTGAGATGAAAAACGAACCCAATACATTACTAAGTCGACCATCGCCCATAAGAAAGAACGGCACATTTTTTAACAATGGTCTTTTTCCTAGTTTTGGGTATCAGGAAAACAGAGAATTGAGGAATAACAAACTCAGGGAAAAGTATGATTTACCCCCAAAGGAACGCATGAAGTCTCCATACGATTCTACAGCATTGGGCAACACTTATATTTCGAAAGATGCAGATTGGATCAATTTTGAGACTGAGATTACAACCTCCTCAGACCAAATAGCAATTGCACCCGGCTATCTAGTTGAAGAGAAAAAAGAAAGCGGTAGGAATTATTTTCACTATAAGATGGATAAACCTATTCTTAATTTCTACAATTTTATGTCTGCCGAATACGACCTCTATGAAGAGGAACATAATGGCATCAAGATTCAAGTTTTTTATCATAAACCCCATGATTTTAATGTAGAAAGAATGGCCAATGCCACTAAAAAGTCTTTGGATTATTACGAAGAAAATTTTAGTCCATATCAATTCAGGCAACTAAGAATAATTGAGTTTCCAAGGTTTTCAGGAAGCTTTGCACAGTCATTTGCCAATACGGTTCCATTTTCTGAAGCCATAGGCTTTATTGCAAAAGTAAATGAAGAGGATAAAAATAGTGTAGATTATCCTTTTAGTGTAACTTCGCATGAAGTAGCTCATCAATGGTGGGCTCATCAAGTTATAGGAGCAGACGTGAGAGGCGCAACATTACTGTCTGAAAGCATGTCTGAATACAGCTCGCTTAAAGTTTTAGAACAGGAATATGGCCCAAATCAAATGCGAAGATTCCTCAAAGAAGCCTTAGATGATTATTTGAGTGGAAGAGGCTTTGAATCTCAAAAAGAGTTGCCTTTAATGCTCAATGAAAATCAGCAGTACATCCATTACAATAAAGGGTCTTTGGTGCTATACGCCATGAGCGATTATCTTGGCGAGAAGAATTTTAATGCTATTTTGAGCGAATACATTGATAAAGTTGCTTTTCAACAACCCCCTTATACAACTTCAATTGAATTTGTTGATCATCTCGAAAAGCGTACGCCGGATTCATTAAAATATCTTGTAGATGACATGTTTAAAACAATAACCCTATATGATAATTATATTGAAGATGCAGCTTATCAAGTAAATGCTGATAGCACTTACACAGTAGATATTAAAGCCATAGTGTCTAAATATAAATCTGATATAAAAGGAAAAAAACGCTATGCTAATAACAATGACAGTTTAATGTACTTTAAAGACAATGACACTATAAAATCTTGGCCTATGCAGGATTATGTCGAAGTAGGGATATTTACTGAAATTGACATGGATGGTGGAAAAGAAGAAAAGCCTCTTTATCTGAAAAAGGTAAAAATTGATAGCATCTACAATACATTTAAGGTAACGGTAGATCAAAAACCAACAGAAGTCGGTGTAGATCCCTACAACAAATTAATCGATACAAATTCAGGAGATAACAGAAAATCTTTGGATTAATCTTTATAAATCATTAATTTTAAACATCTCGATTAGCTATCGGGATGTTTTTGTATTTCAACAGATTAATCAGCAAAATATTTATTTTTATGCAGACTTTCAAAATTGCCCTAGACTGGACGCCAAATGCTAATCACATTGGATTTTTTGTAGCTCAGGTCAAAAAATTTTATAAAGCTAATGGGCTTGATATCGAAATTATAAGCCCTAAAACCGACAATTATACTATAACACCGGCCAAAAAAGTTGAACAGGGGCAAGTAGATTTTGCATTGTGTCCAACCGAAAGTTTAATAAGTTATCAGACAAAAGCTAAACCTTTCGCTTTAGTGGGGGTTTCTAGTATATTTCAAGACGATTTAAGTGCAGTATGTGTCTTAAAATCGAGTGGAATACATTCTCCAAAAGCTTTAGACGGAAAGACTTACGCCTCTTATAATGCACGTTATGAGGATGGCATCGTTAAAGCCATGATCAAAAATGATGGAGGAGAGGGTAAGTTAAAAATCAGCTATCCTGATAAACTTGGCATTTGGAACAGGATTGCAGGTGGAAACGCAGATTCTACGTGGATATTTCTCAATTGGGAAGCTTTACAAGCTGAGGCAGAAGGCATTGAATTAATCAATTTTAAACTAGAAGATTATGGTGTTCCGTACTCTTATTCACCGGTTATTGCGGGTGACAGAAGAAAATTAAACCATAATCATGATGCTGTAAACACCTTCTTAAAAGCTACCAAGCAAGGTTATTTTTACGCCAAAGAAAATTCTGAAGAAGCTGCTGAAATACTCAGTCAGCACATCCCTCGATATGATCAAAACATAGATTTGGTTAAAGCCATACACGTAAGTGCTAAAGCTTTAGGTCCTAAAAATTCTTGGGGAAAGATGGAAATGGATAAGGTTCATGAATTTTTAAAATGGTTAAGGCAAAGAAACTTAGAGCATTCAGAAATAAAAGTCAAGGATTTGGTTTGGCAGTCTTAAGCATTAGAGTTTACATAATTTTACTCTGTAATGTTTAGAAGATTTAAGTGAGGTTTTATTCAATTGCTGATTAAGTCCTCCATATAAATCAGCTCGAATTTACAAGATAAACCCCTATAGTTCAAATTTTGGTATTCTTTTTTACAAGACTTCTACACCATGTCAATTTAATTCAGGTTTACAGTAAACCAAACTCCGGACATTTCAATAAGTTTTGCAGTTAAGTGCAACCCGTAGAGCTAAAAATTTCAATGACATAATTCTTTTATAATATCAATTCAGTAATAAATTTGAAAATATTAAATTTGAAAAAATTAGTATTTTGAAACGTATCTTATTTATTGCATTTTTTTTACTTGTAAGTGCAAATTTTAAAGCCCAAAACACAGTAGGGACAACATTTGTAACCCCCGAAGTCTATGAGGGTTTAACACTCATTACAACAGGTACAAAAACTTTTCTCATTGATAATTGCGGTCAAATTATTAATGAGTGGTCAAGTAATTATTTGCCGGGAAATGCAGTGTATTTAATGCCAAATGGCAAGCTGTTAAGAGCGGGAAGAGTGATGACGGGCAGTAGTGTTTCCATGGGCGGTGCCGGAGGAATCATCGAAATTTTTGATTGGGACGGAAACTTAGAATGGTCATATCTCGTAAACGATCAAAATAAAAGACAGCATCATGATGTTTATCCCATGCCAAATGGCAATATTCTTATTCTTGTAGCAACGGTGATGTCTCAACAGGAAGCTTTTGATGCCGGCCGAGACCCTAACTTTCTTCCGGATGGCAGACTATACAATGAGCAGATTATTGAAGTTGAACCAATTGGAACCAATCAAGCTAATATAGTCTGGGAATGGAATATAAAGAATCATTTGGTGCAGGATTTTGACAACAGCAAAGAAAATTTTGGTGTAATATCCGGTACTCCCGAAAAGTTAGATATTAACTTTCTTAATGGCGGGGATGGTTCAGAAAACTGGCTGCATTTTAATTCTATACAATACGATGCAAATGTAGATCAGATCGTTATCAGTTCCAGAAATTTAAGCGAGATTTACATTATTGATCATTCTACTACCACCCAGGAAGCCGCCGGCAGTACGGGTGGTACATATGGAAAGGGCGGCGATTTTTTATTCCGTTGGGGAAATCCGCAGGCTTATCAACAAGGTACAGAATTAGATAGAAAACTCTATGGACAGCATTATCCCCATTTTATTAAACCTGGCTTAATAGATGAAGGTAAAATCATACTTTTTAATAATGGCTTTGGACGAACACCTAAATTCTCTGAAGTTATGATTATTGATCCCCCAGAGAGTACCGATGGCGTTTATGTTAAACAAAGTGGTCTTCCATTTGGACCGGCCTCAGCAGACTATGTGTATTCAGACTTATCTGAATTTCCATCACCATTTTTTTCAAGTATTGTTAGTGGTGCACAAAGATTGCCAAATGGTAATACATTGGTCTGTGAAGGGCGGACGGGAGAAGTTTTTGAGCTAAATCAAAATGATGAGATTGTTTGGTCTTACATTAATCCGTTTGACTCTAATACTGATGCTTCGGTAAATCAGGGTGATCCTCCATCTACATCTAACTTGTTGTTTAGGGCTACTAAATATTCGTTGTCTTATTCTGCATTTGATAATAAAACATTGACCGCAGGTTTACCAATTGAAGGAAATCCTGACGTGTCTAATTGTAACTCCATTTTAAGTCAACAGGATTTTGAAATCACCAAAGCAAAAGTATATCCCGTACCGGCTTCAAACACAATAAATATCACTTCAGAAACAGATTTTGATAAGGGATTTATTTTTAATGTACTAGGAAATAAAGTCTTAGAATTTCAATACAGAAATCAAATAGATGTTTCAAGTTTGAATTCAGGAATATATGTATTAAAATTATCAAACGCTAAACAATCCTATACCACCAAAATAATCATAAAATAAAAGTTTTTTCAATAAACAATCATCAAGATTTTTAATTATTTTAAATTTTTGATGGGCCTTATAAATTATCTATTGATGGGTTTTTGAGTTTATTAAACCCAAATTACAGCTTCAGAATTTTGTGGGTATAACACCAAACCCCAAATTCATTCAGAATTTATGATTTACAATTTTAACACCGGTTATGCAATAGGAGGCGAAGAATGAGCCAAAATATCTGCCGGCCGCAGGCGGGCTTGCATTAGTCTGGTTTAACCTCCGAAAAAAAATATCATTTCAATTTTATGCGAGAGTCCTCTGTTCTGTACTTTAATTCAAGGTATTGAATTAAAAAAGATACGAGACCTTAGAAAGAAAATCACTACTTTGATGTTGTGCAGAAACATCAAAATGGTAGTGTTTTCTTATTCGTTTATGCATTAGAATGATATCTAATGCAAAATAAGGATTTAAATTCTTTTTATTGCCCTAAAACCTGCTCAAACGCTTGAGCCAATTCAAAATCTTTTTCAGTAACGCCTCCGGCGTCGTGGGTTGAAAGTGATATATTTACAGTGTTATACGTATTAGACCAATTAGGGTGATGTTGCAAACGCTCTGCTTCAAAGGCCATTCTGCTCATAGCGGTAAACGCATTTTTAAAATCTTCGAATTCTAAACTGATATGAATGGCATCGTCTTCGTATGTCCAGTTTTGGAAATTGTCTAACTTTTGATTGATCTCTTCTTTTGATAGTGGTTTCATAATTATTGTATATAAATTGTTTTTTGATTTGAAAATTCTTTTAAGCCTTGTTCCCCCAACTCTCTGCCGTACCCTGAATATTTTGTGCCACCAAAGGGTAATCTCGGGTCGCTTTTTACTAAACTATTGACAAACACAGCACCGTCGTCAATTTTATGAAATAAACTTTCATATCTGAGTATATTTTTAGTAAATAAACTCACACCAAGGCCGTAATTTGAACTGTTTATAATTTCGATGGCATGATTTTTATCTGAAAACGGCATAGCAACCAATAGTGGCCCAAAGGTTTCTTCTTTAAAAACCGGCATATCTTTAGTGACATTTTCAACTAAAGTAGGTTCAAAGAAACAGCCGTCTTGTTGACCTCCTAAACTAAGTGTCGCCCCCATCTCTATTGATTTATCTAATTGTTGTTTTAAAATTTTAGCCAAATCTTCACGAGCTAAAATACTGATATATGTTTCTTTGTCCATGGGGTCACCAATTTTGAGGGCCTTTATTTTATCTTTGATTTTATTGATAAAATTATCGTAAATGTTGTGTTGAACCAATAATCTTTTTCCCGCAATGCAACTTTGCCCCGTGTTTTGGAATCTGGCTGTAATACAAATATCGGCAGTTTTGTCAAGGTCTGCATCGTTGAATACAACCAAGGCATTGCTGCCGCCTAGTTCTAAAACACTTTTCTTCAGTGCTTTACTCGCTTTTGCTGCCACAATGCTTCCTGCTTTAGTACTTCCGGTAAGGGTGACACCTCTAACCAAATCGTGGTTGATAACAGTATCGACTTTATCGACTTCCATGATAAGATGAGAAAAAGTCTTTGGTTCAAAACCCGCTTTTATGACTAATTTATGTATCATTTCGCCACAGCCTAAAGTGTTCGGCGAATGTTTAATGAGCAGCGAATTACCTAGCATCAGGTTTGGTGCCAGAACTCTAAAAACTTGCCAAAAAGGATAATTCCAGGGCATGATGCCTAAAATAACCCCAAGAGGCTCATAACTGATATAAGAGTTCTGAGCGTCAGTTTCAATGCTATTTGATTTTAAAAATTCCGGGGCATTATCGGCATAAAACTCACAAATCCAGGCGCATTTTTCAATTTCTGCTTTCGCCTGTTGAAGCGGTTTCCCCATTTCTTTTGTAATTTGAAGCGCATAAGTTTGCTGGTCTTTTCTTAGCAAAGTGGCAATACACTTCATTTTTTCTGAACGCGAAGACGGCTTTTTGTGTCTGAACTTTAGAAAAGCCTCATGGGCTTTTTGTATGGTTTCATTTAAATCATAATCTGATAAATATGAATAATGGTCAAGTACTGAATTTGTATAAGGATTAACCGTCTGAAACCCCATGATGTTTTTCCTCAAATATAAAAGAATTGAAACAAAATACCATTAAAATTATCCCAAAGAAATAGCCGTACTACTTTTGACCGTGTTTATATTGAATGCACTTTGGGTACTGCCAATGTAAGGAATAGAAGTCAATTTATCAACCATAAATTTTCGGTAAGCTTTTATATCTTTCACATTAATTTTTAATATATAATCATACTCTCCGCTAATGTGAAAACATTCTGTAATTTCGCTTAGGGTTAAAATGTCTTTTTCAAAATGCTCAAGGCTTTTCTTGGTATGGTTTATCAACTTTACCATACAAAACGCCGTAAAGGCCTTATTTACTTTATCTAAATCCAGTAACGCCACATAATCTGTAATAATTTTGTCTCTTTCAAGCCGTTTTATTCTTTCGTAAACAGCTGTTTGAGAGAGTTTAATCTTTATTGCAATCTGTTTTGTGGTTTGATTAGAATTTTCCTGTAAAAGCTTTAAAATCTGTTTGTCTTTATCGTCTATTTTAATCATGATAAATTATAATCAATTTGAAATAATTTAATTCAAAAATAAATTATTTTTCTATTTTAAAATAATATATAGGTATATATTCTAAATATTTGATTAAGTATTGTAATTATTTATATGCTATCTTACTTTTGATAGAAAATAATAGTTATCATGAGTAAACATCCAGCACAAGACATACAGAATTTGCAATATTTTGGGGAATTTGGTGGTGTCAATCCATCAATTTCAGACAGTTCAACTTATACCTTTATGACCGCTAAAAGTATGCGAGATACATTTGAGGGTAATGCCAGTGGTTGTTATTTGTATTCCAGGCAGGGTTCGCCGAGTAATCAGTACTTAAGTTCTGCTTTGGCTAAAATGGAAAATACAGAAAGCGCTACAGTTTTTGCTTCTGGTATAGCGGCTATTACATGTACTATTCTTCAAGTCTGCAAACAAGGCGACCACATCGTTGCTAGCCGAACCATTTATGGTGGAACTTACGCTTTTCTGAAAAATGTTTTACCTAAATTTGGTATTTATACCACTTTTGTAGATTTTACCAACTGTAGCATGGTAAATAGTGCCATAACCGAAAACACTAAAATGTTATATTGCGAATCTATCAGTAATCCTTTATTGGAAGTGGTCAATTTTAGGTCAGTTTCAAACTTATCAAGAACAAATGATGTAAAGTTCGTTGTCGATAATACCTTTTCGCCTTTAATGCTTCAACCGGCAATACATGGCGCAGATATTGTAATTCACAGTTTAACCAAGTTCATTAATGGAAGTTCTGACACTCTCGGTGGCGTGGTTTGCGCTTCAACTGAATTTATAGAGGGATTAAAGGATGTGAATACCGGATTGGCCATGTTGCTTGGACAGACGCTAGACAGTTATAGAGCGGCTTCAATTCTAAAAAATCTGAGGACTTTACCGATACGGATGCAAAAACACAGCGAAAATGCACAATACCTCGCTGAAAAATTTCAGGATTTAGGCTACAAAGTTGTTTATCCGGGCTTAAAAAACCATCCTCAACATAAACTTTTATCGACTATGCTATCAAGTGGAATAGGCTATGGTGGTATAATGACCATAGATTTTGGAAGTTTACAAAATGCAAATGCCATAATGGAAATGATGCAACATCAGAATCTTGGCTATCTAGCCGTTAGTCTTGGATTTTATAAAACATTATTTAGTGCCTCAGGAACGTCCACTTCTAGCGAAATATCTGAAGAAGAAAGAAAAAACATGCAGCTTTCAGATGGTTTGGTAAGGTTTTCAATGGGTTTAGATCATGATATTAAAACCACGTTTCAAAAAATGAAGCAGGTTGTTGAAATGGCAGAACACGATACTGGAGTTAAGGCTGACTCATAATTTTTTATATTTGCTATACATTTTTGAAAGGTATTCGTATTTTAGCTTTCAAACATAAGGTGATGAGAATATTTCTTTTTTTAATTGGTCTAACTTTATTTATTGGCTGTAAAGCTCAAAAGGACATTAGCGAGGTAAATCCTGAAAAATACGCTAAAAGTATAAAGCCACAATCAATGAAAAACAAGCTTTACACCTTTGCTTCAGATGAGTTTGAAGGTCGAGATACCGGAAAGCCCGGACAAAAAAAAGCGGCAGAGTTTCTTAAAAATTATTACCAATCTATCGGGGTCAATTCTCCTTTGGGAGACGATGATTACTATCAGGATATTCCATCTTCTTTTTTCAATGACAAACTTCCGGATTCAGAAAATGTTGTCGCCTACATTGAAGGCGATGGCTCAACAAACGAAGTTTTGGTGCTTTCTGCGCATTACGATCATATTGGTGTAAAAGGAGACCAAATTTATAACGGAGCAGATGACGACGGCTCCGGTACCATTGCCATTTTAGAAATTGCCCAAGCCTTTAAAGAAGCATTAAATGATGGTTACAGACCTAGAAGAAGTATTGTGTTTTTGCACGTCACGGCCGAGGAAAAAGGCCTGTTGGGGTCTTTGTATTATTCTAAAAATCCCATATTTCCTATCGAGCAAACAGTAGCCAACTTAAATATAGATATGATAGGCCGTGTAGATGATGCGCATAAAAACAATCCTAATTATATATATTTGATAGGCAGCGATAGATTAAGTACAGAATTGCACGAAATTTCTGAAACCACTAATGACAAATATGTCAAAATGGATTTAGATTATAAATACAACGATAAAGATGACCCTAATAGGTTTTATTACCGCAGTGACCACTACAATTTTGCGAAGTTTGATATTCCCGTGATATTTTATTTTAATGGGACTCACGAAGATTATCATCAACCAACAGACACGCCGGATAAAATCAATTACGAGCTTCTTGCCAGGCGTGCACAATTAATTTTCTATACGGCATGGGAAGTTGCCAATAGAGAAGAGCGACCTTATGTAGATAAACCCACTCAAAAATAGCCTAAAATGCGTTTTGTTGTTATTTTACTCGTACTCTTAATGAGTGGATTCGTCTTCGCTCAGGATAAAATTGAAATCGAAAAAAGAGTGAAAGAAGAGGATATTCCTGAATCTGCTGTTGAAGATTTAGCCGATATTTTGGAGCCTGATCACAAAGTGAAATGGTATTATCAGGCAGATGGCAGCAAAAAAGTTTATGAGGCAAAATTTAATTTCAATTCAAAAGATTTTAGTGTAGAATTTGATACAAGTGGTCTTATTTATAATGTAGAAATTGAAATAGAATTAGAAAGCCTTTCACCCATATTCAGATTAAAATTAGACAAAAGATTGAATCGACTGTTTGATGATTACAATATCAGAAAAATTCAAATTGAATATTTAGGAGAAGAGGATGACTTATTTGAAATAATTTCTGAAGATGAAATAGATGATGAACTCAATGTATATTATGAAATTGAAGTCAATGCTAAATCCTCTAAAAAAAGAGCTTTATACGAGCTTATATTTAATGATAAAGCTAAACTTATCTCTAAGCGAAAAATTAAATTGAAATCTACTGATATTTTAGATTACTAATGCGATTTTTCACAAGCCTTATTTTAATTTTTTTATTGAGCATTAATACTAATGCACAACACTTAACTGCCGGTTTTTTACCAAACCTGACTTTATCTTATAAAGTAAGCGATCACTATAAATTTGTCCATAAATTGGAAAGTCGATTTCCGTCTTATAACGATAGAGATGAAAAATTTGATTTTAACTTTGAACGGTTTGATATTCAAAATTACGCAGAGCGTAAGCTAGGCCTGTTTTCAAAACTCTCTCTGGGCTATCAGTTAAGATTTCGCACAGAAAACAGGTATGCCCATAGAACCATTCAGCAACTTTCATGGTCAACCGGGTTTAATACATACAGAATAGGGCATAGGGTAAGAAGCGACCAGACGTTTTCTGAAGATAGAAAACCTGAGGTAAGATTTAGGTATAGGGTAGGTTTTCAAATACCGCTACAAGGACAGCAGTTAGATCCAAAAGAATATTATTTGTCGCTATCAGATGAGTTAGTTTGGTCATACAGGTCACCAAATGCTGATTTGGAAAATAGAATAAACGCTAAAGTTGGCTTTTATATGAATGACAAAAACAAAATAGAATCGGGAATAGAGTGGAGGGCAGAGGAATTTTTTTTAGATGGCATAAAACATCAAGTTTGGTTTACTTTTAGCTGGTATAAGTCTTTATAACAAAGTTTTTATTACTTTAGAAGAATGAAAATCTTAGAATTCTTTTTTTATATACTATTTTTGATTTCGGCAAATTTAGTGATTGGTCAGGATAAGAATTTTTCTATTACTGAAGTTATACCACTTAAAGCAGAAGTCTTGGTTGGGATTGATAAATTTGACAACCTGTATTATATAAACGACAATACAATATTCAAAACAAACGATACCGGAGAGACTATAGCCTTTAAAGATGTTCTTCTAGGCGACATAGACCGTGTAGATATTCTTAACCCGAATAAAATTATCGTTTTTTATAAAATGTCTAATACCGTTGTTATTCTAGATAACCGAATGACTGAAATAGACCGACAGGATTTTAATAGGGTGTCTCCTTTTAAGAATGTCGGGTTTGCCGGAACGTCTAAAGATCAAGGCTTGTGGATTTACAATATTGATCTCAATCAACTTGAATTGTACGACTACAGGTACAATACATCTTTGGCGGTATCTCTACCCATAGATGATGAAATTTTGGAAATAAAAAATAATTTTAATTATTGTTTTCTAAAAACCAAGGCAGGAATATCTATTTTTAACATTTACGGTAGTCTGGTTCAAAAACTTTATATAGATGATATTAAGGCCTATGATTTGTACAAAAATAGACTAGCAATTCACACTGGGAATGCCGTCATGATATACAATGAAACCTTTAAACTATTGAATAGTTTCAATTTTAATATAGACGCTTATAAAAACTTTTTTTATAAAGATGAAAACTTATACCTTTACGACGGAAAAAACTTAAGCCGTTATTCAATCATTTCAAAAAAATAAGACCTTATGCATGTTGCTATTGCCGGTAATATAGGCGCCGGAAAAACCACGCTGACCCAACTCTTATCTAAGCATTTTAAATGGGAAGCACAGTATGAAGATGTTCTGGAAAATCCTTATTTAGAGGATTTTTATGTAGACATGTCCAGGTGGTCTTTTAACCTGCAAGTCTATTTTTTGAATTCCAGATTTAGACAAATCTTAGATATCAGACAAAGTGGTAAAGACATCATACAAGACAGGACTATTTATGAAGACGCCTTTATTTTTGCACCAAACCTACACGCCATGGGCTTGATGACTAATAGGGATTATAAAAATTACAGATCTTTATTTGATTTAATGGAATCTGTGACCAAAGCTCCGGATTTACTCATATATTTAAAGAGCAGTGTACCCAATTTAGTCAATCAGATTCAAAAAAGAGGTAGAGAGTACGAAAATTCTATATCAATTGATTACCTCAATAAACTCAATGAACGCTATGAAGAATGGGTACGAGGATACGACAAGGGAAACCTCTTAATCATAGATGTAGAACACATCAATTTTGTAGACAATCCTGAAGACTTAGGTGAAATCATAAATAAGATTGATGCCGAATTGAATGGATTGTTTAAAATTTAGTCGTCACTTTCAATTTTCTTTAAAATCTTATAGTTTTTGGTCAATCTTCGGGTGAGTATACCGTATAATAATCTGTAAAATAGAATTATTAGAATTAAAACTATGACTAGAGTAACTAATGTAAAACCTATTGCAAATAATTTTACCTCCAAAGGCTCATCAGAAGACACTTTATCTATGATTAAATAAGAAGTCACTAAAAAACTTATAGAAAAGAAAATAATGTTAAACCACACGTAGGCTTTCACGGTCTTTCGAGTAATGATGATATTTTTAAGCAGTTTTTTTATGCTGTCTTCGGTGCTTATTTTTTTGTAATTTCTGAAGAAAAGCGCTATAAATACAAAAATCATGGTGTAATTTACCACCAGTGAAGCCCTATAAAACGTGCCTAATCCCAAATCTTTTATAAGCTGAAAGCTATTGTCGAAAAAGCTCAGAGATTCTATACCGATCCAAAATAAAAACTCAGCAATACTGATGATGAAAATCCACTTCACAATTGTGGTCGATTTTTTATGCATCATGTGTTTAATTTCATTAGACTCCACATGAGGAAGGTTTTTTTCCTGTCGTTTCCAGTCTTTTTTTAAAATATCTAACTCATCCATGTTAAGGATTTAATATTGTTTTTAATTTCTTTTTAATCCGGTTCATTTTCACTCTTGCATTAACTTCAGAAATACCCAGGGTTTCAGAAATTTCAGCATAATTTTTATCTTCCAGATATAGAAAAACTAAGGCTTTATCAATATCGTTTAATTGTTTTACAGCTGCATACATCAATTTCAAATTTTGTTCAGTTGTATCGTCATAATAATGGGCTTCAATTTTAAAGCCTATAGTTTCAATATCTGTTGTTTTAATACGTCTTTTTTTCTTTCTGTATAAGGTTATGGCCGTATTTAAGGCTACGCGATACATCCAGGTTGTAAATTTGGCATCACCTCTAAATTTGGGATAAGCTTTCCATAACTGCACTGTAATATCCTGAAATAAATCTTTGTGCTGAGCCTCGTTATCTGCATACATACGACATATTTTATGCACGATGTTCTGGTGCTCATCTAATAGTTTTACAAATTTCTCTTCTAAGTCTGTTTTCACAAAGATGATATTAATCTATGAGTAGTAAAATTTTCTTAATGTTACAAAAAAACACAACTTTATGTCAAATTATCCTGTATTATTAAATAAATTACATTTATGAATATACCAAAAACTGATAACCCAAGAGTTGTTGTAGTAGGTGGTGGATTTGGCGGCATTTCTGTTGCAAGAAAACTACTCAATAAAGATGTACAGCTCGTATTGATTGATAAGAGAAATTATCATTCTTTTCAACCTCTACTTTATCAGGTATCAACTTCAGGACTCGAACCGGACTCTATTGCGTTTCCATTAAGAAAATTTCTTAATAAAAGTAATAACGGCTATTTTAGAATGGCAGAAGTGAAATCTATAGATGCAGATCACCATCTTCTAAAAACTAATATTGGAGAATTAAATTATGATTATCTCGTTATTGCAACAGGTTCTAAGACTAATTTTTTTGGCAATGCAAACATTGAGCGTCATGCAGTTTGGATGAAAACCATTCCTCAGGCCCTTAACCTCAGAAGTTTAATATTTGAAAACCTTGAGCAGGCGTCTATTACCGAAGATAAAGAAAAACGCAAGTCACTCTTAAATTTTGTAATTGCAGGCGCCGGACCAACAGGTGTGGAGTTAAGCGGAGCCATTGCCGAACTCAGAAATCATATCATCAAAAAAGATTACAAAGATTTTGAGGCAGATGAAATTAATATTCACTTACTTGAAGGTGCAGGAAAAGTATTGCCTCCCATGAGTGAGGAATCTTCTTCAGATGCCCAAAAATATCTTGAAAGTATGGGTGTAAAAATCCATCTGAATACGATGGTTGAGGATTACAAGGACAACATTGTTACTACCAATTCTGATTTGTCTTTAGAAACTGAAAATTTTATTTGGAGTGCAGGTGTTCATGGTGCACCGGTTGGAGGCTTGAAAGCTGAGAGTTTAATTGAGCAAGCAAACCGCTATAAGGTTAATGTATTTAATCAAGTTTATGGTTATGAAAACATATTTGCCATTGGCGATATAGCGCTTATGAATAGTGAAGACTGGCCAAAAGGTCATCCCATGGTCGCTCAGCCGGCTATTCAACAAGGGAAACATTTGGCTAAAAATATCTTAAATATTCAATCAGGAAAAAAAATGGAACCTTTTGAATATTACGATAAAGGCACTATGGCCACGATTGGTAGAAACAAAGCTGTTGTGGATATTGGTAAAATACAAATTGGTGGTTTTATAGGCTGGTACATTTGGATGTTTGTACACCTATGGTTTTTGGTAGGTATAAAAAATCGTTTGGTAACATTTTTAAATTGGGTTTATAATTATATTAATTACGATAGGTCAGAACGGCTTATTATGAGGCCTTTTAAGCGAAATAGAGCAAAGCTTGAAGATATAGAATAAAGGGCTGTTAATAACATGTTTAAAACATTTGGTATTTACAAAAAACCTCTTTGGGTTTATTTCTAAATTTATAAAAATTCTTAATTATGGACACTCGAACTCAAGATTTAGTTGGATTGAGGCCTAATATTCCCGGAGCAAAAGTCACTGCTCAGACCTCTTCAGAAGAAAAATTCCAAAACGAAACATTACGGCCCATCGCCAAGCTGCAAAGTGATTTACTTTTGGAGATTTTTAGAAACTACATCGAACGCCGAAAAAATGTGTACGATACACTGTCTCATCAAAAGCAGTCTGACTATATAGAACACGCCGTAAAACAAGATGCTAAATTGAGAAATGTGGTGAAAGGGGTGTTTATCGGCATGTTTACTCATAACGAATATCTCACTTATATCGATAACCACAGGGCTTTAAACAAACGCATTACCAACCTCACCATAGAACGCCTCAAAAGCCAAATGCAGTATTTTGAGAAAGTATATGTCAATTAGTTTATGTGTTAATGAGCTAATTTCCAAATGTGATAATGTGTTCATTTCATGGATGATTTATCAATTTAACAATGTAACAATATAGCATTGTATCAATGAAAAGCTAATCAATGAGTTCCATTAACAATGCTTTTTTAATAGTATCTATAGAAACCATATAAAAATTAGAAAATGCTTGTGATGATAATACAACTACAGGAGAATTGGTCATAATGATTTAAAAATATTTTCTGATTATTTGATAATTTACCTAAAACCTCGTAGCCTCATAAACATCACCCCATACTCCAAGTTAATTCAATGCTTCTTTATAAACTTTCAAACAGCGTTCACGAGAGGGCTTGTGTTCTACCATCGGTGCCGGATAATCATCAGTATCAAATTCAGGCACCCATTTTTTAATGTAGTTTTTATCCTTATCAAATTTGTCGGTTTGGCTATAAGGATTAAAGATTCTAAAATATGGTGCGGCATCCACACCAGAACCGGCGACCCATTGCCAACCACCAACATTTGAAGATTGTTCGTAGTCCAGTAATTTTTCAGCAAAGTAAGCTTCGCCCCAACGCCAATCAATCAAAAGGTGTTTGCATAAAAAGCTACCTACAATCATCCTTACACGGTTGTGCATCCAACCGGTTTCATTCAACTGTCTCATACCGGCATCAACAATAGGATAACCGGTTTGCCCATTTTTCCATAATTCAAATTCCTCCTCATCGTTTCGCCAATCAATACGATCGTATTTTTTCTTAAATGCATTGTCAACAGATTCTGGATAATGAAACAAAATGACTTTGTAGAATTCACGCCATATCAATTCATTGAGGAATGTGTCATCTTTTACTGATAAAGCTTTCCGCATAAGCTTTCGGTAACCTACCAGTCCAAACCTTAAATATGGACTTAATCTGGACGTTCCATTTATGGAAGGCTTATCTCTGGTATCGTCATAATTTTCAAGAAAATCTTTATCAAGATGGTAATCAGGAACTTTGATAGAAGATTTTTCAAAACCCATATCAGATAATTTTAAATCAGGTAAATCAGTGTTTTTAATTAGATTATTGAGGTAATTTTCTGAAGGGTAATCTTGCCATTCAATATCTTTAAATACCTTTTTCCATTTTTTCATATAAGGTGTAAATACTAAATAAGGTTTGCCATCACCCTTTACAACCTCACTTTCTTCAAATATGACTTGGTCTTTATAGGTGTTAAATTCAATGTTGTTATGTTTTAATACCTCATGTATAGAATTGTCTCGTTCAAGCGCATAAGGCTCATAATCTTTATTTGTAAAGACTTTCTCAATATCAAAATCGTCTACAATTTGTTTAAATACATCAATGGGTTTACCATGATAAAAAGCAATTGAAGATTCATGCTCCTTTTTTAAAGGCTTATTGAGTTTTTGCAAAGACTCATAAATGAAGGTTAGTCTGGCGTCATCCTTTGGCAACTTGTCTATAATATCAGTATCATAAATAAAAATTGGTAAGACAGGATTAGTAGATTTTAAGGCATTATACAAGCCTACATTATCATCTAACCTAAAATCTCGCCTAAACCAAAATATATTTACTTTGCTCATACTTTTAGCTTACATTAAGACTTGACATACCACCATCTACACCAAGCACTTGACCTGTCATCCAAGAGCTGTCTTCACTAAGCAGAAATGCTGTCATTGCAGCAATATCATGAGGTGTTCCTACACGTTTCAGTGGGTGACGCTCACCCATCTTTTCTTTCTTTTTGTCATTGCCTAACAATCTAGAAGCTAATGGAGTGTTTGTTAAAGATGGTGCTATAACATTTACCCTAAATTTTGGAGCGTATTCTGCAGCTAATGAACGTGCAAAACCTTCAATTGCACCTTTTGCAGCGGCCACACTTGTATGAAAAGGCATGCCCATCTGCACAGCAACAGTACTGTAATAGACAATACTAGCTTGGTCTGAAGCTTTTAATTTATCTAAAAGCTTATGTGTCACCTTTACTAATGATAAAAAATTTAAATTGATATCGTCTTCAAAGGCAGAAGATTTCAGCATTTTAAAAGGTTTTAAATTGATGCTTCCGGGACAAAACACTAAACCGTCAATTTGATCTGGTAAGTCTAATTCTGAAATATCATCATTTACTACATCAAAGGAGAAATGTGTGATGTCTTTTCCCTCTAAATTATCACCACTTCTCGATGTGACAAAGAGGTTATGTTTGCCTTCTAGCAATTTAACGGTTTCTAAGCCTATACCTTTGCTTCCTCCTACAATTAAAATATTCTTTTTCATGTTATTAATTTTGTTGTTTATAAATTCCAAATAATGTATTCATTTTTTCAGTTCTGGTTCTAAAAATACTTTCTAATTTAGGCTTTACCAATAGGGGGTGAGCTAAATTACCCAAAAACCCTAGTGGTAGCCTGTAATGTACAATATCTTCAATATTAACCCCACCTTCAATTTCATGGATAAAATGTTTATGATGCCATAATTTGTATGGACCATATAATTGTATGTCTACAAAATAATCTGGCTTTTGAACCTGAGTTATTTCTGTAACCCATTTGGTTTTAAATCCCTTGAAAGGTGAGACCTTGTATTCTATCAGCTGACCAGCATAAGCTTTTTTACCTGCACCTGAAATAATATCAAACCCCATATCATCAGGCATGAGTTTCTGAAGATTTTGAGGATCTGATAAAAAATCCCAAGCTTTTTCTTTACTTATGGGGAGATTTAGGGATTTTTGAAGTTTATATATTTTCATATTTCAAAAATATTATAGTTCTTGTTTAATAAAAAATCTCTAGAGTTAAACAATTGTTATTGTTTGATCTCAGTGTTTATGGTCTAAAGTTTGTATATTTACTTTAAAAATAAAAAATGAAATATTTTTCTCTTTTACCTATTGTAATATGTTTAATTTCATGTCAAGGATTAAAAAACATTGAGGAACAACCCCAATGTCCAAAAGACTTTGAATGCTACACCGAAGTTAAGGATAATAAAGAAATTAATGAACTTGAAGATACGATTGGAAAAACCTATCTTAGACTTAAAGATGCAAAGAATACTATGGTTGTCAAGTACGTTTATAACTTTAAACGTGATCCCAAAATTATGGATGATGGTTACCGTGAGGTCGTATATTTTCAAATTCCTAAAGATACTAAGGCATTAGAACTAGAAAATTCTGAACTATCTGATGTAAAACTATACATTCAGAAATCTTGTTTTTGTCCTGATGGAGGCTATGAGCAAATCTTAAATGGAAAATTTAAATTAAAAAGATATCAAAATACCTTGGTTTTGGATTTAGAGTTTGAGGTTGAAAAAAAAGTAAAACTCAATTCTATTCAAACTAAAATTGAACTCTAATACATAAAATATTTTATAAATATTATTTTTTAGGATTAGAGGTTTATAGTGTAGAGAGTTTATCTAAAGTAAATTTCACTAGGTCGTTAATAACGCCTTTAGAATTTTTACTAAATTCTTTGGTACTTCTATTAGCCACAATTGCATTTAAAGATAACGCCTGGTGACCTAGTAGTTTTGCTAAAGCGTAAATAGCACCAGTCTCCATTTCCAGATTTGTAACTTTATAAGAATTATGTTTAAAATCAGAAAGTCGGTCTAAAAACGATTCGTCAGATAACTTGAGTCTTAGTGCTCTGCCTTGCGGTCCATAAAAACCTATATGAGTTGAAGTTATTCCAGAAGTCACTTGAATTTCATGTTCAAATTTATCGGCAAGTTCGTCGCTGCATTCTACAATATAGGGTTGTGGGTGTTTATTTGAGAGTTTCATGTGTTCTATGAGATTCTTTGTTGCTTCTTTATGAACGACATCATTAGCATAGTGATAAATAAGGCCGTCGAAACCAAGACCTGCTTTACTCATTACAAACTTATCTAACTCAACAAAATCCTGTAGCCCACCAGAAGTTCCCAACCTAACAATATTTAAAGAAGTGGGGTTTTCATTTATTTCTCGAGTTTTTAAATCTATATTTACCAGAGCATCTAATTCATTCATCACTATATCAATATTATCAACACCGATTCCGGTTGATATAACGCTTATTTTTTTTCCTTTGTAGAAGCCTGTATGCGTTTTGAATTCACGTTTTTGAGTCTCAAATATGATGGTATCAAAAAATTGAGATACCACATTAACTCTATCTTGATCTCCAACGGTTATAATGGTGTCAGCAATATTTTCCGGCAGTAAATTTAGATGATAAACGCTGCCATTAGGATTTAAAATCAACTCACTTTCCTTAATTTTCATAAATTAGATTTTATTAATTTGTTTTGGGTTTTGTCAAAACAAAAACTTGTTCTATAAACTCCACCATAAACAACATTATTATTAGTAATGTTTAAAACATTATAATTTCCATTAAGCACTTTTTTACCTAAATCATTAAGAGATAAACCGTCTTCGGTTTCCTCTATAAAGGGTTTTAGATTATTGAATATTCTTCCAAATTGCAGGTCTCGATAGCCGTAATACCCCTGATAATTTAAAGCATAACCTAGCAGGTGATTTTTAGAATTTATTTTAAATTCTTCCAGAATTTTTAGAATATTTTGTTCTAAAGTTCCTAATCCTGTTACAGAATCTGGAAATCTCATTAAATGGGCTTTGAGGCAGTTGCCCAAGTATAGAAAAGAAGATTTTTTCACTATAAAAGGCTTAAATAAATTGTGATCTTTACCGCAATATATGCCCCACAATGTTTTTGCTAATTCTATATCTTCTTGCTTAAGCAGGACTTTGTTTTTATAATGTTTTTCAAGCTGAGCTGATGAAAGTTCTGAAAGTCCTTTTAAGTCAACTTTACCTTTAATTCTTCCGCTGCAAACGAGGTAGAGGGGTTTTTGTATTTGTCGTTGTTGTAGAAGGTTTATTACAGCCAGCATATTTATATGACAAAATAAGTCATATTCAAACCACAATACAATTTCATCGTATTGACTGGTATTACTGAGTTTATTGATTTCTTGATTATAAGCTTTAAGATCAATTTCTAAATCGTAAGTATTGCCTAAATAATCTCTTCTTAATTTAAACAGTTCTCTTGTTTCTATCTTGTAAGTTGTAGGCCCTTCACACAAAATTTCTTCCCAAGACAAAATAGGACCTGTAATTCCTATTTCCTTTAAGCGAGAGGTTAAATTTTCACCATTAGACACATGTAATTTTCTTTTCATACTCAACCTCCAACACGTTTAACATTAAACCCTAAATCAATTAATTCATCCATTATTTGATCTCTAAAATCACCCTGAATAAGGATTCTTTTATTATCATGGCTACCTCCAACGCTACAAAACTGTTTTAAGTGTTTGGTAAGTGTTTTAAAATCTTTTTTTGCACCATTATAATTCTCTATAATGGTATTGGGTTTGCCTTTTCTTTTTTCATATTTACATATCAAGGGCTCATCTTGAAGCCAAATATCTATTGTATTCTGATTGTTTTCATCATTTCCGTCATTTTCAGGTTCATGATCTGGAAATAAATTCTGTAATTGGTCTTTTAAGTCCATATTATTATTTTGCTAATCCGATTTCTTTTAGTCGCTGGTTAAGAAATTCACCAGCTGTGATATCTTCAAATTGCTTTGGATTTTTATCGTCTATGCATTCTTCTAAACAATCTAACTTCATATCGCTTCTGGGATGCATAAAAAATGGGATGGAATACCTGGGCTTATCCCATTGATCTTTCGGTGGGTTGATCACGCGGTGAATAGTAGAGCGTAATTTATTATTAGTGTGTCTTTCGAGCATATCACCAACATTAATAACGAGATCACCCTCATCAGGTTTGGCATCAATCCATTCACCATCTTTTCGTTTAACCTGTAGTCCACCAGCAGAAGCGCCCATTAATAAGGTGATGAGGTTAATATCTCCATGTGCAGCTGCTCTTACAGCACCTTTTGGTTCTTCTGAAATAGGAGGGTAGTGTATAGGCCTCAAGATAGAATTTCCGTTTTTAGCCCAATGGTCAAAATATGTTTCTTCCAATCCAATGTATAGAGCCAAAGCTCTCAATACGTAAATGCCGGTTTTTTCAAGAGCTTTAAAGGCTTTTAAACCAGTAGGGTAGAATAGGGGGAGTTCATCAACAACCAGATTCTCGTGGTATTTTTCAGGAAGATTGGCATCTTCTTCCGGTTCTTGACCAAAATGCCAGAATTCTTTTAAATCGCCTTTAGAGCGTCCTTTCGCATGCTCTTTTCCAAAAGATACATAACCCCGTTGTCCAGCCAACTCATCTTTTTCATATTTCATCTTAACCTCTTGAGGCAGGTTAAAAAAAGCCTTTACCTGTTTATATAAATTGTCCATGAGTTCCTGATCCAGAAAATGATTTTTCAGAGAGACAAAACCAATCTCTTCATATGCTGATCCAATTTCTTGAACAAATTGCGATTTTTCTTTAGTTTCTATAGATAAAAAATTATTGAGATCTACACTTGGAATATTTGTCATTGCCATATTATGTATTTTAGCGTCCAATGTAATAATTTTTAAGGTCTTATCCATATAAGAGGAGTAAATAGTACAATTTTTGAATATATTTAATTTTATGATTATTTTGATAATCATCTAATAGACTTACATTTACATTTGCCAAAAAAATTATTATGGAAATTTTAGAGGCTCTAAATTGGAGATATGCTACAAAAACATTTGATAATGGGTTTATCTTGGCTGATGCTCAAATTGATTTACTAAAGCAGGCTTTTAATCTAACACCAACATCTTATGGATTACAGCCACTAAAACTTATTGTTGTATCCGATAAAAATCTTCAGGAAAAACTATGTAAAGCTAGTTTTAATCAGCCTCAAGTAAAAACAGCATCGCATTTGTTTATTATATGTGTTGAAAGACCAATAGATACCAATTTTATAGAAAATCATTTTAAACTTGTAAAGGAAGTTAGAAAAACACCAGACGAAGTTTTACAACCTTTTAAAGACTTCCTTATAAATGATTTTTCTAAAAAAAATGAACAGCAACTGGATAAATGGGCTTCAAATCAAGCTTATTTAGCACTTGGTAACATGCTGACAACTTGTGCACTAGAGCATATTGATGCTTGTCCTATGGAAGGGTTTTTGCCTCAAAAATATGCTGAAATTTTAGATTTAAACACTGACATACTAGAGCCCGTTTTAGTTCTTCCTGTTGGAAAACGCGATGCTTCAGATAAATTTGCCGATTTTAAAAAAGTGAGAAAACCTTTAGATCAAGTGGTTGTGGATATGTAACATTTATTGTTTTAAATTTATCGACGTAGTTGTTTAGCTCATACTTTTAATGTTATGATTTGCAATGCTTTATATGTTTATATGCGTTAAAACCATAAATCTTTGTGATCACTGCTTCTATGCGGTGGGATAAATAACCGCAAAGACGCCAATTTCGCAGAGCAAATGAATTAATACTAATAGTAAGCAATTGCCTAAGTTAAAAATTTAATATACACATGTTTTACTTAAGATAAGTGATGCTATTAGGCCTTACAATTTTAATACCTGAAGTTTTGCTTGATCTCATTTATTTTAAAGATTATACAACATCACCGTTTAGACAAAAGGTGCTATAAAAACATTACTGAAAGCATTCGAGACAGTAATGCTGATAGCTTTTGTTTAGGGCTTTTTGATTAGTCAATGTTCCGAAAAGCTAAAGGTGACATTAATATAAACACCCAATACGATAAAGCTATAACGTTTCTGAACCTTATAAATGTTATTGAAGCAGCTGTTTATGATAGGAAAGGATTTGAAAATGCTTGTTTTTCCAAGTAGTAGTCATTAACCAAATTAAACCAAAAGCGTACATTCATGCTCTAAACGAGTCAGTTTAATATGATATAGTTTAGAAAATTCTCTTTTATAAATCAACTTTTTTTACTTATGAAAGGTTTTGATGCAGGCATAAATTCCTAAAATTAAATCATCAGTTAGTAATTAAAAATATAGCTAAATGATTGATAAAGAGGTAAAAAGTCTGATAAAAATTTCTAAAAATATTGATTTCCAATTTTCTTTTTCGAGTAATTTTCTACCCATATCAATTAATTAAAAAGAAAATGGATATCAAGATATAAATTTGTAAGAGACGCTGATGTATTCAATCACAAGCTAAACAAACCTTGCGGTAATGCGGTTTTTATTTCCGTTGCATTAATTTTAGGATGCATTGGTATTGAAAGATTTATAACTCAATATTTTTTTATGCAGGAGTACTATGTTTTTATATTTTGAAACCACAGCCGAAATACCAAATGGTATTTTTTGGTTAGTTAAAGGCAAAGCCATTTACGACGTAAAAACCTTAAGCAAACAGAGGTCTATGAATAAAGATATAACTCACAAGTAGAGTCCAATAGGTAAATTATAATTATTACTATTTTGAACTATAATATATATTATGTAAAATAGAATTATGTAATTGCAGAATTTCTACCCTAGCCATGGGTTCAACGTGATTAAAATTATTTCATGATATATGTAACAAATTACAGGTTCCAGGTTCCAGGTTCCAGGTACTAGATTTTAGAGACAAGATTTCAAGCCTTTATATTCAAAAATTTTTAATCAGTAAAAATCTTTGGTTGTTTTCCGTTAAACTCATAACCCCATAAACTTATAAACTTATTCATCAGTCGCCGTTTGAAGACTTGTTTTACTTTGTACTCATTAGATGTAATTCAAAATTCAAAATTCAAGGTTCCGGATTCCAGACGTTGCCCTGAGCACAGCCGAAGGGTTTCAAACGCTGCCCTGAGCACAGCCGAAGGGTTACAAAATTATAAATTCCAGATTCCAAATTCCAGACGTTTCCCTGAGCACAGTCGAAGGATTCCAAGTTACAAATTCCAGACGTCGCCCTGAGCACAGTCGAAGGGTTCCAGATTCTTTATATTTATACGCAATACTAATTACTCATTACTACTTAGTAAACTTTCATATAACAAACTGCTTAAAACGCTAATAAACAACATGTTATATCAACTGGAATATGGTCAGCGACCATTCAGGAACTACCCTCTACCAACTTTCATATAACAAACCTCTTAAAATACTAATAAACAGAATGTTATATCAATTTGAATATGGTCTGTGACCATTAATGGACTACCCTCTACCAACTACCCTCTAATAGCTAAAAGTTTGAGCGCAGCGAAAATCCCGCTTATGCGGGGCTAAAGGCTCAAAGTGTTCAGTCGCAGTTTGCAGGTCATTTATTCAATACTAATTACTTGTTTTCCTTTAAACTCATAACCCCATAAACTCATAACCCCATAAACCCATAAACTCATAAACCCATAAACTCATAAACTCATAAAAATATTTATCAGTCGAATTTGAAGTGTAATTTGCTTTGTACTTTGTACTTTGTACTTTATACTTTGTACACTGTACTTAATACTTTGCACTTTTAAATTAATAAACATAAAAATCCTATTTTTGTAAAAAATCATAACATGTCTCAAGACATTTACAACCAACTACTGGAGAAATATGAATCTCTTGGTGAAAATCCAAAACCTTATCTGGAAGGCTTACTATACGCCAAACCCATAACCTACTGGGATTACGTTGAAGTAGATACCCTACTCAGCCTCCAAAAACCACGCACTAATTTTAAAGATGAGTTTGTTTTTATTGTTTATCATCAGGTTACTGAATTAGTTTTAAAGCTGATGATACACGAAGTTGAACAAGTTGTAAGTACTGAAGAGCCAACTGAAGATTTGCTTAAAGATAAACTCAAACGTCTTATCCGATATACAGACATGTTGATAACGTCTTTTGATGTAATGAAAGAAGGCCTGAGTCATGAGGATTACAATAAATTCAGACTTACTCTCACACCTGCTAGCGGATTTCAGAGTGCGCAATTCAGGTTTTTAGAAATATATTGTACACCTATTCTTAATCTCATCCATAAAGAAAAGCGTGCGGAATTATCAGAAAACCCAACCGCAGAAGAATACCTCAAACACGTCTATTGGCGTTTGGCAGGGTATAATCCTAAGACTAAAACAAGAAGCACAACCCTAAAACTTTTTGAAGATAAATATTTAGACGTTTTTGCCTCCTACATCAAAAAAGCAAAAGACAATACAGTTTATGATAAATTTCATCAAGTTCAGTCACCATCAGACGAATTGGTAAATTTAATGAAAACATTTGATAACGCTTATAACGTTAAATGGCCTATGGTACACTACAATACGGCCAAACACTACCTTACCAAAAAAGGTGAAGCCAAAACCGCTACCGGAGGTTCTCAATGGGAAAAATACCTGCACCCCAAATTTCAAAAGCGTAAATTTTTTCCTAAACTATGGGAAAATGATTCTATTTTAGAATTTGATAATAAGGAATGATTTTTGATGTATATTTTGATATGAAATACATTACGACAATTCTAAGCTGTGTATTGTTCACAACCACAATTTATGGTCAAGAATTCACTTTGCCTGAATTAAACGATTTAGAATTGTCTCCAAAAATTCAATCACCTCTTTATCAAGATTTTATAATTGATGAATTTGATTTAATTGTAAAAAATGTAAATGTTTTTGCTCCGCCTAAAAAACAATCTGATTTTAATTTTATCGAAGCTTCATCAAAAAAAGAACGTCAATATGCTTATAGTCAGTTCTATTCTGCTATTAACAGGCAAATGGCACAATATTCTGATTTTAAGATAGAAATCAATAATGCTTTAAATAACCCTTTTATGGATTATAATGATGAACCTATATACACCGGTTCATTTCGTGTGAGGAACGACGCTTATCAAGATGCTAGAAATCTTACCGGTTTTCGAGGACGTACTCCACTACTCTATTCACCAAGCCTTTCGGCCAGAAGAGGCATGAATTGGTATTGAAATAATGCCTTTAGCTTTTTCTTGTGGTGACTTAAAAAATGATGGTCTACGAGATACTAAAACTTCCTCCTTTTTTATGCCACATAAATTGAATTATGAAAACAAGAAATAAGCGATCTCTGTATTGTTAGATTATGTTTGTTAAAATCATAACAATCATACTTTAATTTATGCAACAATAATTTAAATTAGAATTATGACTAAAAAGTGGATAATAATCATAAACATAGTCGCAATAAGCCTAACGATTATTGGCGTAGTCTTAGGGTATTATTTTTTTCTATTCCTGATAATTCCACTTGGATTTAATATTTTTAATAAAAACAACACACATGAATGACAAGACACTCTCCCAACGTATGAATGAATTAAAAAAACAAGGCTATACTTGCGATTTTAATTTGGATGACGATAAAATCACAGATAAAAATCGTGATTCATCATATTTACCAGATGAATTTAATATTGACAAGCTTTTTAGATTTGAAGGCATGACAAATCCTGCTGATAACTCTATTCTTTATGCAATTACAACATCTGATGACAGAAAAGGCTTACTAGTCGATGGTTACGGTGTTACTGGTGGACAGGTCTCTAAAGAACTACAAAAAAAGCTCAATCGATAAGCCGTTAAACTTATTATAATAAAGGGGTTACCTAAAGCTTTTATTAATTAACTATTGTATATTTGTATCATAATTTAAAAAACAATAAATAAAAACTATGAGTTACTTAAGTCTAGACAAAAGCAAAACTGAAAAAACAGTAGATCAATTAAATGTTCTGCTAGCCGATTATCACGTATATTATCAAAAGCTTAGAAATTTTCACTGGAATATAGAAGGGACAAATTTCTTTGATTTACATGAAAAATTTGAAGAAATGTACGATGATGCTAAAGAAAAGATTGATGAAATAGCTGAACGAATTTTAACATTACAGCATTCCCCAAAAAGTAATCTAACCGATTACTTAAAAATCACAAATCTTGAAGAGTCAGATCATAATCTAGATGATTCTGCGATGGTAGATATTTTACTCAGCGATCACGGCAAAATTATTAGTCAAATGCGAAAAGTGGTAAAAGTTGCCGATGATGCCAATGACGAGGGAACTATTGATTTAACCGGTGCATACATCAGAGAGTTAGAAAAAACAAGTTGGATGTTGGATGTTTGGACTAAAAAATTACGTTAATTTGAAATCCAAACAAATTTAAATGGTTTATCAAGAAAATGCATCACAAGATGCCACAAACCAAATAGTTAATAATACACATTCTGCTTGGTCAGAATTGCAAGATAAACTCAATGATTGGGTAGATTCAGCCATAATGAATCTACCCAATTTTGTTTTGGCGTTAATTGTATTTGTTTTGTTTATTGTTATTGCTAATCTATCAGCGATAGGGATAAGCAAAATCATGAAACGCACAAAAGCACAGGAATCTGTGAGAGTTGTAGCGATACGAATTTACAAAGCGGTTGTAATACTTATTGGGTTTTTTATTGCTCTGGGTATTTTAGATTTAAGTACTGTACTTACCTCTGTATTGGGTGCTGCCGGTGTAGTTGGTTTGGCTGTAGGATTAGCTTTACAAGGTACCCTTAACAATACATTTTCTGGTGTGGTTTTAAGCTTTATGCCCAAAATTCAGATTGGAGATTGGATAGAAACCAATGATTTTTCCGGTTTCGTTACAGACATAAACCTAAGGTACGTTACCCTAAAAACAGCTGACCAGAATATTGTTATTATTCCTAATGCAAAAATTGTAGAAAATCCTTTTAAAAACTATAGTTCAAATCACAGAAGTGTTGCCATATTGGAATGTGGTGTTGGATATGAAAGTGATTTGGAATTTGTAGAAAAAATAACAAAAGGAGCTATACTTGAAGCATTACCTCAGGAAAAGACCGAAGAAGTTGATTTTTTCTTTAAAGAGTTTGGCAACAGCTCCATAAATTATGAAATTAGATTTTGGATTAAAGAATCCAATGCCAAAGATGAACTGCTGGCTAAACACAAAGCCATAAAAGCCATTAAGAAAGCCTATAATGAAAATGATATTAATATCCCATTCCCTATTCGAACCCTAGATTTTGGCAAAAATAAGTTTCGTTCAGAAACACTTGAAATCAAACGGCTTAATGAGGAGTAGGGACAATTAACATCTCTTCGTATAAATCTTCGTAGTTTTTAATGACATGTTTAATATTAAACTCTTCTGCCCGTGCTCTTGCAGCACTTTTAAATTGTTGAAGTGTTTTGTTGTCTTTAAAAATCTTTAGAGCATTTTTAGCCATATCCTCCACATCGCCAACTTCACTCAGGTA
>Ga0209931_1000057_pt1 | contig 56826 bp, 43 predicted proteins | sample SalPonR1_B_D1_MG_FD_185697 | JGI IMG/M metagenome (GOLD analysis project Ga0209931, IMG submission 185697) | Salt pond soil microbial communities from South San Francisco under conditions of wetland restoration - Salt Pond MetaG R1_B_D1_MG... ...
AAGAAAGACAGAAGTTAATAGATTGTTGGGTAAAGTAGACGAACTAAGTACGAGCAAGGAACAAGTATCTATACCTTACACTATTGGAGAGAGCGTCAAGGTTATAGACGGTCCTTTCAATAGTTTTACCGGAACTATAGAAAAAGTAAATGAGGAAAAGCGTAAGCTTCAAGTTACTGTGAAGATTTTTGGTAGAAAAACACCGGTAGAATTAAGCTTTATGCAAGTAGAAAAAATATAAATGTTACATGATATTGATTGTTTTAATGCTTCCCCCTAAAACAATCCCATTAAAAACATAAACAAAAATGGCAAAAGAAGTAAGTAAAGTTGTAAAACTCCAGGTAAGAGGTGGTGCTGCAAATCCATCTCCTCCAGTAGGGCCTGCATTAGGTGCAGCTGGTGTAAATATAATGGAGTTTTGTAAGCAATTTAACGGTAGAACTCAAGATAAAGCTGGAAAGGTTTTGCCCGTGGAAATTACTGTATATGCTGATAAATCATTTGACTTTATCATCAAGACACCACCGGCAGCTGTACAAATATTAGAACTTACCAAAATTAAAAAAGGTTCTGGCGAACCCAACAGAAAAAAGGTAGGCTCAATAACATGGGATCAGATAAAAACGATTGCTGAAGACAAAATGCAAGATCTCAATGCTTTTACGGTAGAATCTGCCATGAAAATGGTAGCTGGTACAGCGCGTTCTATGGGTGTTAATGTAAAAGGTAACGCACCTTTCTAAAACTAATTAAAATCAATGGGACAAATAACAAAAAAACAAAAAGAAGCTAGAGCAAAAGTAGATAGAGATAATCTCTACACTGTAGCAGAAGCCTCTAAACTTGTTAAGGAAATATCTAGTGCAAAATTTGATGAATCTGTAGATTTGGCGATTAGACTTAATGTTGATCCAAGAAAAGCAAATCAAATGGTTAGAGGTGTAGTTACCTTACCAAACGGTACAGGTAAGCAAACAACTGTGCTGGCACTAGTAACTCCTGATAAAGCAGATGAAGCTAAAGCTGCAGGTGCTGACTACGTAGGTCTTGATGAATATATCGAGAAAATAAAAGGCGGATGGACAGATGTAGATGTTATCGTGACTATGCCTAGTGTAATGGGTAAACTCGGTCCGTTAGGAAGAATTTTGGGACCAAGAGGGCTTATGCCAAACCCAAAAACAGGAACAGTAACAATGGATGTTGCAAAAGCAGTATCTGATGTTAAAGGTGGTAAAATAGATTTTAAAGTGGATAAAACGGGAATCGTACACGCACTTATTGCAAAAGCTTCATTCGAAGCTGAAAAAATTGCAGGTAACGCTCGTGAATTATTAACTACCATTGTAAAGCTTAAACCTCAGACTGTTAAAGGTGTTTACATTAAAAGTATACACATGTCATCAACAATGTCTCCAAGTGTGGAAATTGATACAAAACGTTTTACAGAAGAATAACTTTAATTATGACAAGAGAAGAAAAATCAATAATAATTAAAGAGCTAACTGATAAATTAGCTGAAACATCCAGCATCTATTTTACTGATATTTCCGGGCTTGATGCTCAAAATACCAATAAGTTAAGAAGAGCATGTTTCAAATCTAATATCAAGTTACTCGTAGTAAAGAATACTTTAATGGCAAAGGCCATGAGTGGTACGGATAAAGACTTTGGTGATTTAGACCAAACTTTAAAAGGTAACACTTCGGTAATGTTTTCAGAAACTGGGAATGCCCCGGCCAAAATCATTAAGGACTTTAGAAAAAAGAACGAAAAGCCATTATTAAAAGGGGCTTTCGTAGACGAAGCTATTTATTTAGGTGACGACTATTTAGAAACACTTGTTAATATCAAGTCTAAAGAGGAAGTCATTGGAGATATTATTGGCTTATTACAATCACCTGCTAAAAATGTGGTTTCAGCACTTCAATCCGGTGGCGGAAAACTTGCAGGTATCATAAAAACCCTTTCTGAAAAAGAAAGTTAAATTATTGCACTAATAAACAATTATAAATACAATTAAAACGATAGAAAATGGCAGAATTAAAAGATTTCGCAGAACAATTAGTTAACTTAACTGTAAAAGAAGTTAATGAATTAGCTGATATTCTTAAAGAAGAATACGGCATTGAGCCTGCTGCCGCAGCTGTAGCTGTTGCAGGGGGAGGCGCCGCTGGTGGTGGTGAGGAAGAAGAAGAGCAAACTGAATTTGATGTAGTCTTAACTGCACCAGGTGGTTCAAAATTAAAGGTAGTAAAGCTTGTAAAAGAACTAACCGGCCTTGGTCTTAAAGATGCAAAAGGATTAGTTGATAACGCTCCTTCTCCAATTAAGGAGGCAGTCTCTAAAGACGAAGCAGAATCTCTAAAATCACAATTAGAAGAAGCAGGCGCTGAGGTTGAGCTTAAGTAATCTCAACTATTTGATATTTAAAGGTTTAGATCTCAGAGAACTTCCTCTGTAGGTCTAAACCATTTTGCGTATAAATACGCATGTGTTTTTACACCAATTTTTATAAATTTAGCTATTAGCATTAAATCCTTTCGTAGATGTCAGTAACCCAAAATCAACGTATCAGTTTTTCATCAGTAACCAACAAACCTGATTATCCGGATTTTTTGGACATTCAAGTTAAGTCATTTCAAGATTTCTTTCAACTAGAAACAAAACCAGAGGAAAGATCCGATGAAGGTCTCTTCAATACGTTTATGGAAAATTTTCCTATAACGGACACCAGAAACCAATTCGTACTAGAATTTTTAGATTATTTTATCGACCCTCCCCGATACTCAATCCAAGAGTGTATAGAAAGAGGTCTTACGTATTGTGTGCCTTTAAAAGCAAGATTAAAACTTTATTGTACCGATCCTGAACATGAGGATTTTGAGACTATTGTACAAGATGTTTACTTAGGTACAATTCCTTACATGACGCCAAGTGGAACTTTCATCATTAATGGTGCAGAACGCGTTGTAGTTTCCCAACTTCACAGATCACCAGGCGTCTTCTTTGGTCAGTCTTTTCACGCCAACGGAACCAAATTGTATTCTGCACGTGTAATCCCATTCAAAGGGTCATGGATAGAATTTGCAACAGACATCAATTCTGTAATGTACGCTTATATCGACAGAAAGAAAAAATTACCCGTAACTACTTTATTTAGAGCGATTGGTTTTGAACGCGATAAAGACATTCTTGAAATATTCGACCTTGCTGAAGAAATCAAAGTTTCAAAATCTGGACTTAAAAAAGTACTTGGTCGTAAACTTGCAGCAAGAGTGCTGAACACTTGGTATGAAGATTTCGTGGATGAAGATACCGGAGAAGTTGTATCCATCGAAAGAAACGAAATTATATTAGATCGTGATACAATTTTAGAAAAAGATCATATCGAAGAAATTCTGGAAACAGGATCTAAAACCATTTTACTTCATAAAGAAGACAGCAGTAATAGTGATTATGCTATTATTTACAATACATTACAAAAAGATCCAACCAATTCAGAAAAAGAGGCGGTTGAGCACATTTATAGACAATTGCGTAACGCAGAACCGCCTGACGAAGAAACAGCCAGAGGAATTATTGATAAATTATTCTTTAGTGATCAACGTTATAATTTAGGTGAGGTTGGTCGTTACAGAATGAATAAAAAATTAGGTCTCGATATTGCAGAAGATAAGCGTGTACTAACCAAAGACGATATCATTACAATTATCAAATACCTTATAGAATTGGTTAATTCTAAGGCTGAAGTAGATGATATCGATCACCTGTCTAATCGTCGTGTTAGAACAGTTGGTGAGCAATTATCTCAACAATTTGGGATTGGTTTAGCCAGAATGGCCAGAACAATAAGAGAACGTATGAACGTAAGAGATAATGAGGTGTTTACCCCAATAGATCTTATCAATGCAAAAACCTTATCTTCTGTAATTAATTCATTCTTTGGAACAAATCAATTGTCTCAATTTATGGATCAAACCAATCCTATTGCAGAATTGACAAACAAAAGAAGAATGTCAGCCTTAGGTCCCGGTGGTCTCTCAAGAGAGCGAGCAGGTTTTGAAGTTCGTGATGTTCACTTTACACACTACGGAAGACTGTGTCCAATTGAAACACCGGAAGGGCCAAATATTGGTTTAATTTCTTCTATGTCTGTGTTTGGAAAAATTAATGCATTAGGCTTTATTGAAACACCATACAGAAAGGTGAAAGATGGTGTAATAGATTTCAAAAACGAACCCTTGTATTTATCTGCTGAAGAAGAAGAGAATAAACTTATTGCACAAGCCAATATTCCAATAGATGATGACGGCAAAATACTTCCGGAAAAGGTTATTGCCAGAAAAGAGGGAGACTTCCCGGTAGTTGATCCAAAAGAGGTAGATTATATAGACGTAGCTCCCAATCAGATTTCTTCAATATCGGCTTCATTAATTCCATTTCTTGAACACGATGATGCTAACCGTGCACTGATGGGGTCAAACATGATGCGTCAAGCCGTACCCTTATTGCGCGTAGATTCACCAATCGTAGGTACAGGTCTGGAAAGACAGGTTGCTAAAGATTCGCGTGTTTTAATTAATGCAGAAGGTGATGGCGTCGTAGAATACGTCGATGCAGACAAAATTACCATAAAGTATGACCGTACAGAGGAAGATAGAATGGTAAGTTTTGACTCAGATTCTAAAACATACGATTTGATTAAATTTAGAAGAACCAATCAAGGGACTTCTATTAACCTAAAACCAATAGTAAATGCCGGTGATCGTGTTACTGAGGGTCAGGTGCTTTGTCAAGGTTATGCAACAGAAGCAGGAGAATTGGCATTAGGGCGAAACATGAAAGTTGCATTTATGCCTTGGAAAGGCTATAATTTTGAGGATGCTATTGTAATTTCTGAAAAGGTAGTAAGAGATGATATCCTAACTTCTATTCATATTGATGAATATTCATTGGAAGTAAGAGATACCAAACTCGGTAATGAAGAATTAACAGCAGATATCCCAAATGTTTCAGAAGAGGCCACTAAAGACCTTGATGAAAATGGAATGATTAGAATAGGTGCAGAAATCAAGCCGGGTGATATCCTAATTGGTAAAATTACACCAAAAGGCGAAAGCGATCCTACGCCTGAAGAAAAATTGCTCAGGGCCATATTTGGTGATAAGGCCGGTGATGTAAAAGATGCTTCACTTAAGGCTTCACCCTCATTAAGAGGCGTTGTAATAGACAAAAAACTGTTCGCTCGTGCTATTAAAGACAAAAGAAAACGAGCAAAAGACAAAGAAGAAATCAACAAACTTGAATCGAAATATCATGTTAAGTTTGAAGAGCTAAGAAATGTATTGATTGATAAGCTATTTGTTATTGTAAATGGTAAAACAGCTCAAGGTGTGCAAAACGATCTTGGTGAAGATGTACTTCCTAAAGGGAAAAAGTACACTCAAAAAATGCTGAACTCTGTTGAAGATTTTACGCACCTCACAAAAGGAACGTGGACAACTGATAATCATCTTAACAGCCTAATAGCAGATTTGCTTCATAATTATAAAATTAAAAAGAACGATCTTCAAGGTAACCTGAGACGTGAGAAATTTACAATCTCTGTAGGTGATGAATTACCTTCAGGTATCTTAAAACTTGCTAAAATTTACGTCGCTAAAAAGCGTAAACTCAAGGTAGGTGATAAAATGGCAGGTCGTCACGGTAACAAAGGTATTGTTGCTAAAATTGTGAGAGAAGAAGATATGCCATTCCTGGAAGATGGTACACCAGTAGATATTGTGCTTAACCCATTAGGGGTGCCTTCTCGAATGAATATTGGACAGATCTATGAAACGGTATTAGGCTGGGCCGGCCAGAAATTAGGTCAAAAGTTTGCCACACCTATTTTTGACGGTGCGACGATAGACCAAATTAATGAACTTACTGACGAAGCTGGTATTCCAAGATATGGTCATACTCATTTATACGATGGTGGAACTGGTGAACGATTTGATCAGCCTGCAACTGTCGGGGTCATTTATATGCTGAAACTCGGTCATATGATCGAAGACAAGATGCACTCCAGATCTATTGGACCATACTCCTTGATTACGCAACAACCCCTTGGTGGTAAAGCACAATTTGGTGGTCAGCGTTTTGGTGAAATGGAAGTTTGGGCACTTGAAGCTTATGGTGCATCGAGCACCCTTCGAGAGATTTTGACAGTAAAATCTGATGACGTAATCGGTAGAGCTAAGACTTACGAAGCAATCGTAAAAGGAGAGCCAATGCCAGAACCGGGATTACCGGAATCATTTAATGTACTAATGCATGAGCTTAAAGGTCTTGGATTAGATATTAAATTGGAAGAGTAAATGTTTAGTTTAAACATTAGATTTTTTAAAAATAATTCTTTTAAACTTGTATGATGACAAGACATAATGATAATAACACTCAAGTGAAATTTAATAAAATTTCTATTGGTTTAGCTTCTCCGGAAAAGATTTTAGGAGAATCCAGAGGCGAAGTTTTAAAGCCTGAAACGATCAACTACAGAACACATAAGCCCGAAAGAGATGGTTTGTTTTGTGAGCGTATTTTTGGTCCTGTAAAGGACTACGAATGTGCCTGTGGTAAATATAAAAGAATTCGCTACAAAGGTATCGTTTGTGACCGTTGTGGCGTAGAAGTTACAGAAAAAAAAGTGCGACGAGACAGGGTTGGCCACATCAATTTGGTTGTACCGGTTGCTCACATTTGGTATTTTAGATCTTTACCAAACAAATTAGGGTATCTTTTAGGTATTCCATCTAAAAAATTAGATATGATTATATATTACGAAAGATACGTCGTAATTCAATCTGGTATCGCTAAAAATGAAGATGGAGAGCCATTTAAAAAATTAGACTTCTTAACTGAAGAAGAATACCTGAACACTTTAGACAGTCTTCCTCAGGAAAATCAATATTTAGATGACGATGACCCTAACAAGTTTATCGCTAAAATGGGAGCGGAGTGCTTAATTGAAATTCTGAAAAGAATTGATTTAGACGAATTATCTTATGATTTGAGGCATAAAGCAAACCATGAAACTTCTAAGCAACGTAAAACTGAAGCCTTAAAAAGACTCCAAGTGGTTGAAGCTTTAAGAGATTCTAAGAATAACAGAAATAATAATCCGGAGTGGATGATTATGAAAGTTATTCCTGTGATACCGCCAGAATTAAGACCCTTAGTGCCTTTAGATGGTGGACGTTTTGCAACTTCAGACCTTAACGATTTATATAGAAGAGTCATCATTAGAAACAATCGTCTTAAGCGTTTGATGGAAATCAAAGCACCAGAAGTTATTCTTAGAAATGAGAAACGTATGTTACAGGAATCTGTAGATTCTTTATTTGATAATACACGTAAATCTTCAGCTGTAAAAACAGACTCCAACAGACCATTAAAATCCCTATCAGATTCTTTAAAAGGAAAGCAGGGACGTTTCAGACAAAACCTTCTTGGTAAACGTGTAGATTATTCAGCACGTTCTGTGATTGTAGTTGGTCCTGAACTTAAAATGTTTGAATGTGGTTTGCCAAAAGATATGGCGGCTGAATTATACAAGCCGTTTATCATCAGAAAATTGATTGAACGTGGTGTTGTAAAGACAGTGAAGTCTGCTAAAAAAATCATAGACAAGAAAGAACCTATAGTTTGGGATATTCTAGAAAATGTATTAAAAGGACATCCTGTATTACTTAACCGTGCGCCAACTTTGCACCGTTTAGGTATTCAGGCATTCCAACCTAAATTGATAGAAGGAAAAGCTATCCAACTTCATCCATTGGCTTGTACAGCATTTAATGCCGATTTTGATGGTGACCAAATGGCAGTTCACTTACCTTTAGGACCCGAAGCCATATTGGAGGCCCAACTCTTAATGTTAGCTTCTCATAATATTTTAAATCCTGCTAATGGCTCGCCTATTACAGTACCATCTCAGGATATGGTTCTAGGGCTGTATTACATGACCAAAGAACGCAAATCTACAAAAGATTATAAGGTAAAAGGGGAAGGTCTAACTTTCTACTCTTACGAAGAGGTAAATATTGCACTCAATGAAGGTAAAGTAGAGCTTAACTCTCCAATTAAATTAAGAGTTAAAGACAAAACTCCTGATGCTGAAAAGCCCTATAAAATTATAGAAACTACTGTTGGCCGTTCAATTTTTAATGTTCACCTGCCGGATGCAGTAGATTATGTCAATGAAGTACTCACCAAAAAAGCATTGAGAAATGTGATTAGTGAAGTTGTTGATAAGACAAGTATACCTGAAACTGCAGAATTCCTTGATAAGATTAAAGGCCTTGGATATAATTATGCATTCAAAGGCGGCTTATCCTTCTCATTAGGTGATATTATTATTCCAGAAGAGAAACAACAGCTTATTGATGAGGCCAATGCCCAGGTAGATACTATTGTATCAAATTATAACATGGGTCTTATCACTAATAATGAGAGATACAATCAAGTTATCGATATATGGACAGCCACTAATTCAAACCTTACTGAATTGGCAATGAAACGAATTACAGAGGACAAGCAAGGCTTCAACTCTGTGTATATGATGCTTGATTCTGGTGCTAGAGGGTCTAAAGAGCAAATTCGCCAATTAACCGGTATGCGTGGTTTGATGGCTAAGCCTAAAAAATCTACATCTGGCGGTGGAGAAATTATTGAAAACCCAATTTTATCAAACTTTAAAGAGGGGCTTTCAATACTTGAATACTTTATCTCTACACACGGTGCTCGTAAAGGTCTTGCCGATACAGCCTTAAAAACTGCTGATGCCGGATACCTAACGCGTAGATTGGTCGATGTTTCTCAAGATGTTATCGTAAGAGAAGACGACTGTGGAACACTTAGAGGTATAGAAGTTTCAGCATTAAAGAAAAATGATGAAGTAGTTGAAACACTTGCCGAAAGAATTATTGGTAGAACTTCACTCAATGATGTTATTGATCCAATTTCTGAAGAGTTAATTTTAACCGCAGGAGAAGAAATAACAAGTGCAAAAGCAAAATTGGTTGAAGATTCTGCTTTAACCAGTATTGAGGTTAGATCTCCATTAACCTGCGAATCTAAAAAAGGCATCTGTATAAAATGTTACGGTAGAAACCTTTCTACTGGTAAAACAGTTCAAAAAGGTGAAGCTGTTGGTGTAATAGCAGCCCAGTCTATTGGTGAGCCAGGTACTCAGTTAACCCTGAGAACATTCCACGTTGGGGGTATTGCAGGAAACATTTCCGAGGACAATAAGTTAGAAGCTAACTTTGATGGTAAAGCTGAAATAGAAGACCTTAAAACAGTAGATAGTAAAGATAACGAAGGTAATGATATTAAAGTTGTGATATCAAGAACTTCTGAATTGAAGATTGTTGATAAAAAATCTGGTATTGTACTTTCTACAAACGTTATACCTTATGGCTCTCAATTGTTTATAAAACCCGGAGATACCGTTAAGAAAGGTGATGTGATTTGTAAATGGGACCCCTATAATGGTGTAATTATTTCAGAATTTGCAGGTCAGGTTAACTTTGAAAATATAGAACAGGGCGTAACTTATCAAATAGAAACTGATGAACAAACCGGTTTCCAGGAAAAAGTTATTACTGAATCTAAAAACAAAAGAAAGATACCTACGCTTCATATCTTAAATGATAAAGGTGAAAACATTAGATCTTATAACTTGCCTGTAGGAGCTCACATCATCGTAAATGATGAAGAAAAAATTAGTGAAGGTAAAATCCTGGTAAAGATTCCTAGAAGTTCATCTAAAGCAGGTGATATTACCGGTGGTCTGCCGAGATTGACAGAGTTGTTTGAAGCCCGTAATCCTTCAAACCCAGCCGTTGTGAGTGAGATTGATGGTGTTGTTTCATTTGGTAAAATTAAACGAGGTAACCGTGAGATTATTATAGAATCTAAACTTGGTGAAACTAAGAAGTATTTGGTTAAACTTTCTAATCAAATTCTAGTACAAGAAAACGACTACGTAAGAGCAGGTATGCCATTATCAGATGGCTCCGTCACACCTAATGATATTTTAAACATCAAAGGGCCGAGCGCTGTTCAACAGTATCTGGTAAATGAAGTTCAAGAAGTTTATCGTTTACAAGGCGTACAAATTAATGATAAGCATTTTGAAGTTGTTGTTCGTCAGATGATGCAGAAAGTGAAGATTAAAGATTCCGGCGACACCACATTCTTAGAAAATCAATTGGTGCATAAGCTAGATTTTATCGAAGAAAACGATAATATATTTGGTAAAAAAGTAGTCGAAGACCCGGGAGATAGTGAGAATTTAAAAGCCGGTCAAATTGTTACACTTCGTGAATTAAGAGACGAAAACTCAATCTTAAAACGTGAAGATAAACAAACTGTTGATGCTCGTGACGCACAATCAGCAACGGCAATGCCTGTATTACAAGGTATAACACGTGCTTCACTTCAAACTAAATCATTTATTTCTGCGGCGTCTTTCCAAGAAACCACTAAGGTACTTAACGAAGCAGCGGTTAGCGGAAAAGTAGATAAGTTAGAAGGTCTTAAAGAGAATGTTATTGTTGGGCATAGAATACCGGCTGGTACAGGTCTTAGAGAATTTGACGACATTATTGTAGGCTCAGAAGAAGAACTCGAAAACATGTTGAAACCCGAAGACATGCAACCTAACGTGAGTGTTAATCTAAACTAAATCATAATTATGAAAGAAGAAGATAAAGCCAAGAAAAATCAATTAAATATTCAGCTGGATGAAAACATTGCTAATGGAACGTATAGTAACTTAGTTATCATCAATCATTCTGCTACTGAATTTGTATTGGACTTTGTAAGTGTAATGCCGGGTGTACCAAAATCTAAGGTGAAATCTAGAATGATTTTAGCACCGCAGCATGCCAAACGTTTACTTAATGCTTTATCTGAAAACGTTAAGCGCTATGAGGCCTCTCATGGAAAAATAAAAGATGACCAGAAACAGCAAAATATTCCAATGAATTTTGGGCCAACTGGTCAAGCCTAAACATCAAAAAAGCCTGGCTTTGCCAGGCTTTTTTAGTTATAAAATTTGATAACGCCTACTCTCTAGTTGCTTTTAGAATAACTTGAAGTCCGATTTCGTCGTAAATAAACCTTTCTTTAAGGTCATCAAATATTGATTTAGACTTATATTCAATACCCCATTTTGTTCTGTCTATTTCAAAGTTTTCAGTGGTCAATTTCATGGTATTAAAATCTCTTGAAAAATTTATAGTAGCTTTGAATTTTATGGAATTAGAAATACCTTTCATAATTAATTCACCGTAAATACTGTAAAAGCCAATCTTTTTACTGGCAGATTTAATTATAAATAAAGCTTCCGGATATTTTTTAACATTAAAAAAATGATCTTCTTTACCTTGAATATTTCCCTTGAGGTGATTCTCTAAATCTTTTTTCTCTTCACCAGTTAAATCTAGTACACTTATGCTATTCATATCAATGCTAAATTTCCCAGAAACTAGGGTATCGTTATTGAAAATAATTTCACCGGATTTGACTTTTAGTTTGCCCTTATGTTCACCGGCTGGTTTTGAGCCAGTCCAATATATTGTAGATAGGTCGGGTTCAATCTTAAATTGAGTATGCAATGTTTTATCCGTCTCAGATTCTGTATTTAACTCTTCAACAAATACAGCATCCTCATTTTTCTCTTTAGTCTCTTTCGGCTCATTTTTACAAGAAATAAATAAAATTAATACCAAAAAACAATTTAAAATGATCTTATATGTGCGCATGTATTTCATTTTGGTTATACTAACAAAAATAATCTATGTTTGCACCTCATTAACCGATGACATTTTGACACAACTACTGAATTGGCAATTAATTTGATGTTATAGATTAAATGAAATTAAAACAATGGAAAAGGAAGATACAAATACAAAAGTAAATACAGAAGAAAAAGTTGAAGATGTGAGCCAAAAATCTTCAGAAAACACAAAACAGCATACCCAAAAAGACAAAAATAAAAGCAATTCAAAAGAAAATTCTTCTGAAGAGAAGAAGAATAACTCTGAAAAAACAAAGCTTGAATCTGAAAAAAAAGAGCGTAATTCTGAAAAGGAAGATAAAAAAGAATTATCTAAGGAAGAAAAACTCAAGCAAGATCTGGATGCTCAAAAAGACAAGTATTTAAGACTCTTTGCTGAATTTGAAAATTATAAAAGACGAACCAGCAAAGAACGTTTGGAGTTATTTAAAACTGCATCTCAGGAATTGATGCAGGTGATGCTCCCGGTTTTAGATGATTTTGATCGTGCCTTAAAAGAAATCAAAAAGTCTGAAGATGACAGCTTGGTTCAGGGAGTAGAACTCATCAATAATAAATTTAGAGAAACTTTAAAATCCAAAGGTTTAGAACCTATGGCAGTCAAAGCAGGAGACACTTTTGATGCAGACCTTCACGAAGCTGTAACTCAAATACCTGCTCCAGATAAATCAATGAAAGGAAAAATTGTTGATGTGGTTGAAAAAGGATATACCCTTGGCAATAAAATAATTAGGTTTCCAAAGGTCGTTACAGGAAAATAATTTATGCTCAACATAGAGCTTAAATTAAAATTAAACACAAATCTATGAAAGAAGATTATTACGATATATTAGGCGTTGGTAAAAATGCTTCAGCAGCTGAAATAAAGAAAGCTTACAGGAAACTGGCTATAAAATATCATCCTGATAAAAATCCGGATGATCCTAAAGCAGAAGCCATGTTTAAAAAAGCAGCAGAAGCCTACGAAGTGCTTAGCAATCCCGAAAAGAAAGCTAAGTACGATCAATTTGGTCATTCTGCTTTTGATGGAAGCGGAGGCTTTGGCGGTGGCGGTATGGATATGGACGATATCTTTAGCCAGTTTGGTGATATATTTGGTTCTGCATTTGGTGGTCAAGGTGGTGGCTTTTCTGGTTTTGGAGGATTTGGTCGTCAGGGTCAATCCCGTTCTAAAGGAAGCAACCTTAGGATAAGAGTTAAATTAAACCTAGAAGATGTTGCCAATGGAGTTGAGAAGAAAATTAAAGTTAAACGAAAGAAAAAATCTTCCGGTACTACCTATAAAACTTGTTCTACTTGTGGTGGCTCCGGTCAAGTGACTCGTGTAACCAACACAATCCTTGGCCGTATGCAAACCGCTTCACCTTGTAATGTGTGTCAGGGTTCTGGTCAAGTGATAGAAAATAGAGGAGCTGGAACCGATGCACACGGCATGAAAACTGAAGATGAATTAGTTTCAATTAAAATTCCTGCGGGTGTAGAAGATGGTATGCAGCTTAAAGTATCCGGTAAGGGAAATGAAGCGCCGGGAAATGGCATTGCCGGAGACCTTATCGTACAGATTTTGGTAGAAGAACACAAACATCTTAAAAGAGATGGCGAAAATTTACATTACGATCTGTATATAAGTTTTTCAGAGGCTGCTTTAGGAACTTCTAAAGAAATTCAAACCGTATCCGGAAAAGTGAGGATAAAGATAGACCCCGGAATACAAAGTGGTAAAATATTGAGGTTAAAGTCTAAAGGATTACCAAATCTAAATAGATACAGAACAGGAGATTTACTAGTTCATGTTAATGTATGGACACCACAAAAACTCAATAGAGAGCAGGAACACTTTTTTGAAAACCAGCTAAATTCAGAAAATTTTAGACCTAATCCTCAAACTTCTGACAAGTCATTTTTTGAAAAAGTAAAAGATATGTTTTCTTAAACATTTATTTTAACAATATTTTACGTATATTTGAACATCACTACAAAGTGATGTTTTTTCTTTTTCATAGCAATTTTTCCCATCATTAGTCGTTAGATTAATGGTGGGTTTTATTTTTTTAAATATGCTTCAATTGTTTTATATCACCTCAACCTAACTCAAAACAATATTATTTTTTCATGAAATATGTTTCATGTGTTATAGGGCTGTTATTGACCTCCCAATTTTCGTTTTCACAATCTTCAGATATAGCTAGATTAGAATACACTTGGTTTCCACAAAAAGATTCCGACAACTCTTTCAGGCGTTTTAAAACTTTTGTAAACTACCCCATAAAGTTCAAAAATGAAGCTTATCTTATCCCTGGAATCGAATATCAAAATGTAGAATTTCAATTTAATGACGAGGTTCCTTTCAACAATCAAAATCTCGACCGTTTTCAATACTATAAAGTGAATCTGGCTTACTTGAAAAAATTCAAGGATAAGTGGAGATATGCCGTTGAAGCAGGACTTGTAGCGACATCAAATTTTCAAACAAATCTAGTATCCGATGACTTGCTTTTTAATGGATCTGTATATTTTATAAAATCTAATCCTAAAACAGAATATACTCCAAAAACGAGACTTATTTTTGGGCTTACTTTCAATACAAATGCTGGAACACCATTTCCCTTGCCCTTTATAAATTATTTTAAAGAAGTTAGTCCTAAAATTAATTATGCTTTAGGCGTGCCCAAAACAAACATTAAATACTTTTTAACTCCCAAGCATATTATGCAGGCTTTTGTAACTTTAGATGGGTTTTACGCCAATGTTCAAAAAGACATTTCAATTGTTAGAAATAATGTTACTGAACAGGCTTCAGAACTTTCAATGCTGGTTGCCCTGTCTGGTTTAGGCTACGCCTATAAATTTACAGATTACATAAGTTTTTATGCTTATACCGGATATACAATCATCAACAATATAAGATTGAGGAATGAAAATGCTAATGATATCTATACAATTAACGATAAGAACAGTATTTATTTTAGATTTGGACTCAAATTAAAAGTGTATTAAAATGTCAAAATTACTTATAGTAGAAGACGAAGAAGCAATAAGAAGAGTTTTAGTTAAAATATTAAAAGAAGACGACTCTAAATATGAGGTAGAAGAAGCCGAAGACGGTCTTAAGGCTTTGGATATGATTAAATCTCAAGATTTTGATTTGATTTTGTGCGACATTAAAATGCCGAAAGTTGACGGTGTTGAAGTTCTTGAAAAAGCAAGTAAAATTAAACCGGATTTGCCTATTGTAATGATATCTGGTCACGGGGATTTAGAAACAGCCGTAGAAACCATGAGAAAAGGTGCATTTGATTATATCTCCAAACCACCCGACTTAAACAGATTGCTGCAAACTGTTAGGATTGCACTGGATCACAATAAATTAGCTTCTGAAAATAAAACGCTTAAAAAGAAGGTAAGCAAAAAATATGAGATGATAGGGGAATCTAAGGCTATTGAGAATATAAAGTCTATGATTGATAAAATTGCTCCTACCGATGCCAGAGTTTTAATTACAGGCGATAATGGCACAGGAAAAGAACTGGTGGCGCACTGGATCCATCAAAAAAGTAAGCGTTCTAAATCACCAATGATTGAAGTTAACTGTGCAGCTATTCCTTCAGAGCTCATTGAAAGCGAATTGTTTGGACATTTAAAGGGAGCTTTTACATCTGCTAATAAGAGCAGAGCAGGAAAGTTTGAGACTGCTAACGGCGGTACGCTTTTTCTGGATGAAGTAGGGGACATGAGTTTATCTGCACAGGCTAAAGTTCTTAGAGCGCTTCAAGAAAACAAAATACAGCGTGTAGGAAGTGATAAAGATATTAAAGTTGACGTAAGAGTAGTGGCTGCAACAAATAAAAACCTTAAAGAAGAGATAAAGCAAAAACGATTTAGGGAAGACCTTTATCACCGTTTGGCAGTTATTATGATAAACGTCCCTTCGCTAAATGACAGACCGGATGATATTCCACTGCTGGTAGCTCATTTTTTGAAAACGATAGCTAAAGACCAGGGGGTATCGCCAAAAACCATAAGCCATAAAGCTCTTGATATTTTAAAAAAGTATTCTTGGACTGGCAACATAAGGGAATTAAGAAATGTGGTAGAGCGTTTAGTCATACTGGGAGGACAGGAGATAACAGCAGAAGATGTTAAAAGTTACGCCCAGAAATCATGATTTTAAAGGCTCATATTTCATAAAATACATCGTATCTCCACTGGGGTGCTGCCATTTGTGAAAGCATTCAAATTTATAACGCCTGTAAGCAATATAGACCCGTCTTATTCGGGTTTCAGCATATATGGGTAATCCGGTTTTTTTAGAAATTTCCAAGAATTGATTTTTCATATTGTAGGCGGTTTTGGTGGTGTCTACATTCCTGGCTTCCGGCATGATGCCCCAAAACCAACAGTATAAGTGTTTCTTGTTTTTAGGCCGTTGTTTTTTAACATAGCCTTGGGTTTTGAGCGCTTTCAGGCCTTTTTTTATACCAGTAACATGTATGGCCAGTTTTAAATCGGTTATTATTTCATTCCAAAACGAAGTCTTGTTGTCGCCCTCTTCAAATAAAATAGCTATGCCGTTATAATCTTTACTTACAATAAGCGCATCACGTGCTATGGCCTTATCTATCATATGTTCTGCCAGATACTTAAACCGCTTTTCTTTATGCTTATCATCTTTAATGATTTCCATAGAGGACGGCACTTCCTGTAGCAAGGCAGCCATATTAGAGACTACTTTTTCTTTGTCGATGTTCAATTTGTGTAATTTTTTCAAAAGTAAAGATAATTGCTTTGATAAAAAATATAAGCTTAGATACATTTTCAGATAACTTAAAACTTATTTTTGTACTTTTGAATTAAAGTTGATTTAATGTTAAAGCATTTTTTTATTTTAATTTTCATGTATGGTATTTCCATTTCTTGTGGAGGGAAAAAAACCGTGGCAGAGCCTAATATTGCACCAGAAAAAGAGGTATATATCAATCAAAATGATGAGATAGCTTTAGCTGGCTCTGTCAACTTTGAAGATGAAGAAGGTCTTACGATTTATACTGCTATTTTAAAAAATGTAACTGGTGATAAAGCCGGAGCGTATATAGGACATAAAATGGATAAACTAGCGAACTTTCTACAGCAAAGCGGCATGTCTTATGCAGAACTTTTAAGAGCCGGCGAAGGGCTTATTTTAGAGTTTAATACTAAAAGTGATTTATATTTTGATACCGGTAAGACTTCTCTAAACTCTTCTTCTAAGGATGTCCTTGACAGACTTATAAAAGCTTTAAATGAGTTTTCTGATGTAAATGTTATTATTGAAACCCATACTGATAGCTCTGGTGATAATGAAGTCAATATGAAAATGACTCAAGATCGGTTAGCATCTATTGAATCATATTTAATAGACCATGGCATAGATCAATCCAGAGTTAAATCTAAAGCATTTGGAGAAAATCAGCCTAAATTTAAAAATGATAATGCAACAGGCAGAGCTAAAAATAGAAGGGTTGAATTTGGTTTTTATGCTTCTGAATCTCTTAAGGAAGAAGCCAAAAATAAGACAGATTAGTCTATTGCTTTTTCTCCGGCACAGGGTCATATCCGGAATCACCCCAGGGATGACATTTTGAAATCCTAACTGCACTTAATTTTATCCCTTTTAGTAAACCGTGTTTTTTAAAAGCTTCATAAGCATAAGCTGAACATGTAGGCTGAAAACGACAAGTGGCCGGTTTAAGGGGTGAAATCACATATTGATATATCCTGATAAGTACCAAAAAAGGAAATATCAATATAGATTTTAAAAGTTTCAAAAGCTCTGTTTATGGAATCATTTCGTAAGTAGTGCCTTCCGGTGTGTCTTTTAGTTGTATGCTCATATCCTTCAAACGGTCACGTATGTTATCACTTTGCTCAAAATCTTTATTAGCTCGAGCCTGATTTCGCAAGTCTATAAGAAATTGAATCAATTCGTCTTGTTGACTGCCATCATTAGCTTTGTCTTCAAAATGCTCCAGACCCATAATATCAAAACACATGGCATATAGAGTATCTTTTAAAATCTGAATATCTTCAGAAGTTAATTTAAGATTACCTTGTTTAGCAGAATTAATGTGTTTTACAGCTTCAAAAAGTTGTGCAATCAGTATTGGAGAATTAAAATCATCATTCATGGCATCATAACAGGACTGCTTCCAGGTTTCGATTTCAATATCAGATTGTTCAGAAACCTGTAAATTGTCTAAATGGCCAAGAGCCTGCATAAGTCTTTCGAACCCTTTTTCGGCGGCACTTAATGCTTTATCTGAGAAATCTAGCACACTTCGGTAGTTGGCCTGTAACATAAAAAACCGCACCACCGATGGATGATATCCTTTAGATAAGGTTTTATGATTACCACTAAACAGCTCTTCAGGCAGAATATTGTTTCCGGTACTTTTTGCCATTTTTTTACCGTTTAGGGTCAGCATATTGGCGTGCATCCAGTAATTTACCGGTTTTTTGCCATTCGCTGCTGTTCCTTGTGCGATTTCACACTCATGATGTGGAAATTTTAAATCCATACCACCGCCATGGATATCAAACTCTTCTCCTAAATATTTGGAACTCATGACTGTACATTCCAGATGCCAGCCGGGAAACCCAACACCCCAGGGTGACGGCCAGCGCATGATATGTTCTGGCTCTGCTTTTTTCCACAAGGCAAAGTCTTGCGGGTTTTTCTTATCAGACTGTCCCGCCAACTCTCGGGTATTGGCTATCAGGTCTTCGAGTTTTCTCTTGCTGAGAATACCGTAGTCTTCGGTTTCATTATATTTTAAGACGTCAAAATACACATTACCATTAGCTTCATAAGCCAAACCTTTAGCTTTAATGGTTTTGATAATTTCAATTTGTTCTACAATATGTCCTGTTGCAGTAGGTTCTATACTTGGAGGAATGTTATTAAACTTTTGCAAGGTGTTGTGGAAGTCAACCGTGTACATTTGTACGACTTCCATGGGTTCGAGTTCTTCAATCCTCGCTTTTTTTGCAATGCGGTCTTCCCCTTCTTCAGCATCATTTTCGAGATGACCTGCATCGGTAATGTTTCTAACGTAGCGTACTTTATAGCCCAAGTGCTTTAAATACCTGAATACAAGGTCAAAAGAAATAAATGTACGACAATTTCCTAAGTGAACTTTGCTGTAAACCGTTGGCCCGCAAACATACATGCCAACATGGCCAGGGGTGAGTGATTCAAATTTTTCTTTTTGGCCGGTAAGTGAATTGTAAATTTTGAGCTCTTGTTGTTCGTATAAAGCCATAATTGTCTTTAAAATGTTGTATCCAGTTTAATGTAGTCTAAAAACTCTTTTTTGACGTTTTGGTTTTTGAACTGTCCTCCAAATTCTGAAGTCACTGTACTGCTTTCAATATCCCTTATACCACGAGAATTTACGCAGAGGTGCTTAGCATCTACAACACACGCGACATCTTCGGTATTTAGAGCTTTTTGTAATTCTTCTACAATCTGCATAGTCATACGTTCTTGAACCTGAGGGCGCTTGGCAAAATGATCTACAATTCTATTCATTTTAGATAGCCCCACTACACGACCAGAAGAAATATAAGCGACGTGTGCTTTCCCTACTATTGGTAAAAGATGATGTTCGCAGGTAGAATAGACGGTGATGTTTTTTTCAACCAGCATTTCACCGTATTTATATTTATTGTCAAAAGTTGACATTTTGGGTTTATGATTCTCATTTAAACCTGCAAAAATTTCATTCACGTACATTTTGGCAACCCGAAATGGTGTTCCTTTTAGACTATCGTCTGAAAGGTCTAAGCCAAGGATGTGCATGATACTTTTAACATGTTCCTGTATCTGTTTTACCTTGTCTTCATCACTTATTGCAAAGGCATCTTCTCTTAAGGGGGTGTCTGTAGAGGTACCAATATGGTTTTGGCCAATTTCCTCAATTTCAGACAGTTTTTCATTTATACTCATATATCTAAAATATGTTACAAAGATAACGGATTTCGAAGTTTATGCCGTTTCATTGATTATAATATTTACAAAATATTATAATCAATATCAATAATTCAGATTCTCAAATTGGTTTTTAAAGTTTACCAACCAACACTCTTCACTGTCGTCAACTTTTACAACAAGTTAAGATTCAGCCTAACATTTAAGTTGAAAAGCATAAAAAAATTAAAAGATATTTTAATGCTAATATTTTAAAAGGTATATTGAAATTATAAATAGTTTTTGATAAAGTTTCTAAGATGAACAGATTATTTTGTTTTATGTGTATTATTCTTTACGGTTTATTTCTTAATTCGAATAACAAACCTGAAGTAAGTGATAAATATTGTATTCACGAAAAAGAAGATATTAGGATTCAAAATTGCAGACCACAGGAAGGCTTTACGTTCTCAACAGACCCAAATTACCTTGCCACTTTTAAAGAATTGACTGTGCCTGTTGTATTTTGGGGAGTAAATAGGGATGACGGTAGCAGCGAGAATGCCTTGTCTGAGGATAAAATTGGTGAATCTCTCAATCTTTTGAACTCGGCTTTTAAACAAATGAAAATTAAGTTTGAACTTGATGAGTTTAAAATGATTAATTCTTCAGAAATTTATTGGACTGATTATTATTCTTTTAGTAAATATATTAAACGCAATGATTTGCTAAGTGAAAATGCGTTAAATATTTATGTGCCTTATAGATTTACAAATTTTAAAAATAACCTTAGAGGCGGAAAGTGGTCTTGGAATCAATTGGGTGTAAATATGTTAAACTATAATACGGGCATCTTGCCTCATGAAGTTGGCCATATATTTGGACTAAATCATATGCATAACGGTTATAAAGCTGTAAACTGTGAACGTGTAACGAGAGATAAAAATGATCCGGAATACAATGCCCATTGTGCAGGCGACCTTGTGACAGATACTAATGCTATGCCTAATATGTATAATCGGTTTCATTTGATTAATGACAATTGCGAATACACTGGTAAATTAAAAAACTGTAAAGGCGAGTTCTATCAACTTACAGAAGATGATATTCGTAATTTTATGGGCTATACTCAACACGACTGTCGTTCAAAATTCACGACAGGTCAAAGTATAAGAGCTAGAGAATATATCAAAAAATATTCTTCTCAAAATAAATATCAATATTTGCGGTCAGAGTAAAATCAATTACACATCAGGCTTATTTATATGCCTTTTATAAAGTCGCCAAATAAATCTTCAAACTGACTGCCTTGGTCAAAACGATTTTTGCTTAACTTTTTGTGTATAGTCAAAGCCCACAAGACCAATTCCATGTAGAAATACTGGTCATTATCTGAGAGGTCTTTGGTGTATTTATGTACAAAATTTTTAAGCGGCTTCACTTTTAATAATTCTTCACGATAAAGACTATCTGGTGAATCGTCTAAAATCTCTATACCATTATTTTCTGCGAACCATCTTACAATTTTGTCGTGAGGTTTGTCTTCGCCTTCTTTCTCTAATTTTTTTATTTCAGGAAAATAAGTGTCATATAAATTTTTTATAGCACCTTCAATTAATCCTTGCGCGATAAACTCTACGCCTTCCTGTTCACCTTCATATAATAATTCAATTTTACCTGTAAGCGCGGGTAGAATTCCACCAAAATCAGATAACCTTATCTGTGTTTGATTTTCGTCATTGATCATGGCTCTTCTTTCTGCTGTACTAACTAAGTTTTCGTATGCACTTATACTCAACCTGGCACTTACACCACTTTTAACATCAATATACTCGCTGTCTCTGGCCTGAAAGCTAATTTGTTCAAGAAGTAATTGGGCAATTTTTGGCACTTCTATGTCATCTTGTTCTTCAGATAATTCAATTTCTTGTTGTGTGATTTGTCGAGCAATATGCACATCTTTGGGATAGTGGGTTAGAATTTGAGACCCGATTCTATCTTTAAGTGGCGTAACAATACTTCCACGATTGGTATAGTCTTCAGGGTTTGCCGTAAAAACAAACTGAATTTCCATAGGAAACCTAAATTTGAATCCTCTTATCTGTAAATCGCCCTCTTGTAAGATGTTAAATAACGCCACCTGAATACGTGCCTGTAAGTCTGGAAGTTCATTAATCACAAAAATGCAGCGGTTAGCCCGCGGTATCATACCAAAATGGATGACTCTATCATCGGCATAACTTAATTTTAAATTTGCGGCTTTAATAGGATCAATATCTCCAATTAAATCGGCTACGCTTACATCTGGTGTAGCCAACTTTTCTGAAAAACGATCTGAACGGTGTAACCAAGAAATTGGTGTATCGTCCCCGTGTTCCTCAATTAGTTCTTGGGCATACCTCGATATTGGGTTTAAGGGATCATCATTGATTTCAGAGCCTTTCACCACAGGGATATATTCATCCAACAGTCCAATCATTTTTCTGGCAATCATGGTTTTTGCCTGACCTCTTAAGCCTAGTAAATTGATGTTATGTTTAGATAATAAAGCCCTTTCAACCTGAGGAATTACGGTAGTTTCGTAGCCTATGACGCCTTCAAAACTATTTATATTTTTTGTGATATTTGAAATTAAATTTTGTCTTAACTCCTCTTTTACAGATTTTGACTGGTAATGACAATTTTTAAGTTCACCAAGGGTTTTGATGTTCTGGATGTCCATATTATTTAGATCTTTTGTTTCTGTTTTGTTCGTAATCTCTAAAGACTAATTCTCCTAAGCCTTTTAATCCGGAATAAAAGGCTTTGCCTTTATTGGATCTTGTAAATTGATCTACAAATTTTTGCAGATAAGGGTCTGAGGTAATCATAAAAGTTGTAATCGGTATGTTCAGTTTTCTGGCTTGAGCTGCCATGTTATAGCATTTATTGGTAATAAATGGATCTAAGCCTGCTGAATTTTTGTAATAGGAACCATCAGCCATTTTTAAACAACTTGGTTTACCGTCTGTAATCATAAAGATTTGTTTATTAGCTTGTCGTTTTCGTCTTAACAAATCCATAGCTAATTGTAATCCTGAGACCGTATTAGTATGATAAGGGCCAACGTTTAAATAGGGTAAATCTTTAATCTTTATCGGCCAGGCATCGTTCCCAAACACAATAATGTCTAGAGTATCTTTTGGGTAACGCGTGGTAATTAATTCTGCTAAAGCCATCGCTACCTTTTTAGCCGGAGTGATACGGTCTTCTCCATACAGAATCATACTGTGGCTAATGTCTATCATTAATACTGTACTCATCTGTGTGCGATGAAAACTGTCTTGAACAACCAAATCCTTTTCAGTAAGATCAAAATTTGAAAGGCCCTGTCTGGATTGAGCGTTTTTTAAACTTTCAGTCATTGATATTTTGTCTAGGGCATCGCCAAATTCGTATGATCTTAAATTTCCTGATGGTTCTCCATGTAGTCCATTTTTATTCGTTTGATGTTGTCCTGTGGCACTTTTTTTTAGTTTACCAAAAATCTGTTCAAGTGCTCTTTTTCTTATGGCCTGTTCAGTCTTATCGGTTATAGATAATTTGGAGCCGCCTTTAGGTTGGATTTCTTCTTTAATGTAACCTTTTTTCTTAAGATCTTCTATAAAATCCTTAATGCCATAATCTTCAGTTGTAAGATTATATTCTTTATCTAAAGCTTTTAACCAGTCAATAGCTTCGTCAAAATCACCTGAAGTGTAGGTGATAAGTTCTTTAAAAATATCGAAAAGCTTTTCAAAGGGTGAAGAATTCTTTTCGGTATAGGCTTCAAATTTATAACCGCTTTGTCTAAGTTTAAAATCCATAAATGTAAATGTAAAAGATATAAGCGGATATATTCAGTAACCAATTGTTAAACTGTTTTTAAAAAACAATTTAAACTTGAGAGAGGTATTTTATCCTAAACTTGAAAATCAAGCTTAAACTTCTGATGAGCATCCAAACAAAAAAAGCACTCCAGATGGCATAAAGTTGCAAGCCAAAATAGTCACTAATAAATATTGTGGGTAAAAACCCAAGAAATGTTGCAATCATGAGGACGTTTCTCAAGTAAACCGCTTCACCAAGGCCTTTAAAAATTCCATCAAACACAAAGGCTAATGCATTAATGGGCTGCATGATAAGCACAACCCAAAACACCTGATAAAACAAATCAAGCACATCGCTATCTTTATTGAAGATAAGTCCAATGGGTTCGTATAAAATTGTACAAACTAGTATTAGAATGAAAGCAATAACAATAGAATATTTTGAAATATCGATGCTTAAATGCCATAAGGATTTAAAATTTCTTTCTCCAAATAGTTTGCCACCAATGGCGTTGGCCGCATTGGCATAGCCATCTATAAAAAACGAGAAAAATAACCAGATATTCATCAAAATACTTTGAGCAGCTATATAATTGTTGCCATAACCAGTAGCAAAGGCATTAGCAACATATATGGCAATATTTAGAAATAATGTACGCAGGAAAAGGTTTAAACTCATTAAAATTAAAGGTCTTAGCAAGGGATTCAAAGTAAAACTCAATTTGAGATGAAAAGGTGTTTTTTTGAAAAAGTAGTAGAGGGCCATGAGTAACATTGACATTTGCGCACATAAACTGGCTATGGCAGCACCAGTGAGATGCATACCGGGAAAAAGTCCGTCAATTCCATAGACTAAAATATAGGTCAAGGCCACATTTATAAACCCACCTACTAAACTGCATTGCATGGCCCAAGAGGTATTTTGTAAGCCTCTGAATACGCCAAAGATGGCAAAGGTTACCAATGTAATAGGAAAGCCTAGAGCTCTTATGCGGTAATAGGATTTGGCATAATCCAGAATTAACCCGTCTGCCTGATAAAGTTTAAAAATATATTCTGCCAAAACAGCAGTTATGGCATATATGATTAAACTTAAAATAAAGTTGAGAGCTATGGTTTGAGGCACTAAGGTTTTGACTGCATGCAATCTTTTGGCACCTAAATGTTGTGAGACTAATGCAGAAATGGCCGTTTTGGTCTGCGCCAGTATCCAGATTATAGCACTTAAAAAAGAACCAACAAGACCAACAGCTGCCAAAGCTTCTACCGGGTCTTTGTCTACATTTCCAATAATTGCCAGGTCAGTTAGTGATATAAGCGGTTCTGCAATGCCGGCAATTATTGCAGGTATAGCAATTCTATTAATGTCTTTTAGGCTAACTTTAGACATGTTTACAGCACATCATGTAAGCGTTCTAGAGCCATTCCTCTAGAGGCTTTAATTAAGACATGCGCATTTTTTATGGGATTGTTTTTCAGGTGATTTTTGAGAGCATCAAAATTTCTAAACGTGTTTAAATTTTTGATACCTAAAGCTTGTGAAAAAATCTCTCCACAGAATAAAACACTATGGAAAGAAAGCTGTGTCGCCAGGGTGGCAATAGCTTGATGCTCTTTTATTTTATCATCGCCTAATTCATACATGTCTCCAAGTATGGCGACTTTATGCTCGGCCTTGTGACTATCAAAGCTTCTTAAAGCAGCTTCCATACTGGTGGGATTTGCATTGTAGGCATCAGAGATTAGGGTGTTGTTTGGGGTAATTTTGACTTGAGAACGATTATCTTTGGCTTCAAATGTTTGAATTGCGCTTTTAATATCTAAAGGATCAACGCCAAAGTAAGTTCCTATACCTACGGCTGCTGCAATATTTCTAAAATTATAACTCCCTATCAATTTTGATTTGATGTCAATGCCTTGAAATTCCAATTCAACAGTTGGCTCAGCTCTTTTGAAATAAATATTCAAATCCGCATGTGCTGCTTCTCCAAAACTATATTTTTTAGCATTTTCTAATTTTTGCATTTGCTTTTTATCGTCTGCATTTACAAAAGCTAATTTTTTATGCGCTCGTAGAAAATTATACAGTTCACTTTTTCCTTTGATGACACCTTCAATACCACCAAATCCTTCTAAATGGGCTTTTCCAAAATTTGTAATATAACCAAAATCCGGTTTTGTAAGATGAGATAGGAATTCAATTTCTTTTTGGTGATTTGCTCCCATTTCAATAATGCCAATTTCTGTTTTATGATCTAATTCCAGTAAGCTCAATGGCACTCCAATATGATTATTTAAATTTCCACGAGTTGATTTGGCATTAAATTTTTGAGATAAGACTTCATTAACCAGTCTTTTGGTTGTTGTCTTGCCGTTACTGCCCGTTATAGCAATGATAGGTAATTCCAAATATTCACGATGGTATGTCGCTAGACTTTGTAAAGATTTAAGGGCGTCTTTTACAAGAATCTTATTTTTCATGTCTTTTTGCTGTTTGTCTATAACAGCTATGAGAGCCCCTTTTTTTAAAGCCTCATCAGCGTAAGCGTTCCCATCAAAACGCTCTCCTTTTAGAGCAAAATAAATTTGTTTTCTTTTGATTTTTCTGGTATCCGTTGAGACACCATTACTATTTATAAAAAGCGAATGAAGTTTTTTCGTAGTCATATCTGTATAAAAAAAAAGCCCTAATATGAATTAGGGCTAAAAGATAAGATAATTTAATTTTAATTTCTCTTTTTAGGCCCTGAAGATTTTGCCCCAGACATAGACATGGCATTTCTAAAGCCGATATAATCTGTTGACATATCCTGAGGATAAAAGCGACGCTGTGCTGGGTCTAACCAATAGGCTCTGTCTCTCCATGAACCACCCTTTATCACTCTGATTTCATTATCTATAAGTGTTGTTCTCTCATTACTTTTATCATACTCTCGTTTTAGACCTTCCTCACCTGCTTCAACTTTATGTTTTGGTGAGTTATACATTCTTTGATCATCACTTGTGTTGGCCTGACCAAAATATCTGGAGGATTTTTTGTCACCGTCTCTAAAATCTACATTATTTGCTCTACTAAATTGTGTTCTTAAGTAGGTTTCCTCCTCATCTACTGGCTTCTTTTTTAACTCACCGGGTAAACTTCTGTAAACAATTTTACCATTACTTAAAGTATCATATTGTACTTCGTTAGAGCCGAGTACTTCGACACTACCATCCGGCCCAATGGTATTTTTGGTGTAAATATTTCCTCTAAAATAATTAAAGTCGTTAAATTCTTCGTCTATTTTTGGTCTGTATACATCAAGTACCCATTCTGCAACATTACCAGCCATATCGTATAAACCAAAGTTATTAGGTTCAAATGATTTTATTGGGGCTGTAATAGATGCTTGATCGTCACTCCATCCAGAAATACCACCGTAGTCTCCAACACCTTGTTTGAAATTAGCTTTTTGGTCGCCACGTAATTTTTTATCTCCGGTACGGGTATATTTGCCATCCCAGGGGTATTTCTTTTTCCCTCTATAGGAATTGTAATCCCTGACTGAAGACATCCCCAGTGCAGCAAATTCCCATTCTGCCTCGGTGGGTAGTCGGTATTCTGAGCCTAAGATAATACCATCTTTTTTCTTTAAGTATTTTCCGCTTGTGCTATCTCTTTTCATTTTATTCTGAGACACTTTACCTCCGGTTAATATGTCGTCATTCCCACCATAGGCTTTACTTGGTGCTGCCATATATGTTTCTGTTGAAAACGCTGGTACTGTATCGCTTAAGTACGCATCTCTTTTAGTATACCCCTCTTCAGAAAGTCTTCTTTCATTTACTCTGTCGGTTCTCCATTTACTAAATTCTGTGGCTTGAACCCAATTTACACCTACAACAGGATAGGTGGCGTAAGATGGATGTCTAAGGTAATTCTTTACCATACTCTCATTAAAACCCAGTGGGTTTCTCCAAACCAAAGTATCAGGAATAGCACCCTTGTAGATGTTGCTATAATTAGCATTTGATGGTGGGAATTTATTTTTAATCCAGTACAAATATTGAAGATACATATTGTTAGTCACTTCAGTTTCGTCCATATAGAAAGACTGAACGTGCTGTTGAGTAGGTGTATTATTCCAATCATGCATCACATCTTCCCTTACCTGTCCCATGGTAAAAGTACCGCCGTTTATAGGTATTAAACCGGGACCTGGGGTTTCTTCAACAAATTTTTTGGTAAAATCCGGACCTCCCTTTCTACCTGTAATGTCTATTCCGGTTGCTCTTGATGTATTACTGTAATCTCTGGAATTGTTGCAGGAAACCAGTATGACACAAGAGAGCAGGAATGCATAAATAAAAAATCTATTAGTACCAATCATATGTAAATATTCAAAATGGGTTGCAATATAAGAATTAACGAGATATTATCAACAATATTTTATGCTTTTAAAAATTTTGACAATTTCAATTCTTTATCACTACTAAATACTACTTTTGGCAAAGTTGCGTTTGTATAATGCATAAGTCTAATTAGAATATGAAATTTAAAATACTTATTTTATTACTTCTCTGTGGAATATCTGCGTCAATAGGTCAGGACCTTAACTTTTCAATTAACTGGACAAAATTTATTGATGTTTCTACTGAGGTTGATAAATCGATTGTTGTAAAAGGATTTAACCAAAAGTATTTTGATTATGATAATCTAAAAAAAGAAATTAGCTATTCCAGATCTTTTGAGGGGCTAAGTGCACAAAACTACTCGATGGTTGATATTCAATACCAACAAGTGAGTCAAAATGAACTCAAAAACGTCAACTCTTTTCAGACTTCCTTTCAGTTTAATATAAATTCCTTTAAAGCAAGAGGCCAAAATATTTTAACTCTTAGTTTTAATCCTTTTGTAGAAGAAAATGGTGTTGTAAAACGTGTAACTTCTTATAGATTAGCTCCATCTCAAAATATTTCATCTGCCCAAAGTGCAAGTTTTGTCAATACTGGTATTCAAAATTCAATCTTATCAAGCGGCAATTGGTTTAAATTTTATGTTGAGGAGACTGGGGTTCACAAAGTCACCTACGCGTTTCTAAATCAACTTGGTTTAGATGTAGCTAATATGTCTTCAGATGAAATTAAAATATATAGTCATGGAGGGAAGATGTTACCCTTAATAAATGCTGAAAACGAATTTTACGATCCGCCGCAACTTCCTATACAGGTTGTTGATGGGGGTGATGGCATTTTCAATCCCGGTGATTATATCTTGCTTTACGCAGAATCTACAGAAATATGGAATGAAGAAAGCCAAACGCATATTCATGCTTATGCCGATAGGGCGTATTATTATGTCACCAAAAATAATGCTATTCCTGAAAGAATCCCATCTGTTCAAAACCTAAATACTACACCTGATCAAGTGATGAGTTCATTTGATGATTTTCAATATTACGAAGTAGATGAGACCAGTATGTCTTTGGTCGGCAGGCGATGGTTTGGTGATCGATTTGATATTGAAACGGAAAGAGAATATGAATTTGAATTCCCAAACTTAATTACAAGCGAACCCTTAATTTATGATTTCAAATTTGGAGCTATATCCGGAGCTACAAGTAATTTTAGTATAAGCATTAATGGTTCGGAAGTTAATAGTGTTTCCATAGGAGCTACGGGTAGTGACCTGCCCTCCAATGGTAATGGCATAGTAAGCCAAACTGTTGTCAACTCAGATCAGATAAATGTTAAATTGACTTATAACAAAAACGGCAACCCAGCAGCTAAAGGCTTTTTAGATTATATCAGGTTAAGGGCAAAAAGAGAACTACTAGCAGATGATAGCCAGTTTGAATTCAAAAATCTGGATATTTTGAATACAACTTCAACAGTTCAATATGATATAGAAAATGCTTCAAACATTTCTCAGGTTTGGAAAATTGATGATTTAACTGCAATCTCAGCATACCAAAATACAAATGCTTCAAGTGTTTTTTCAATAATTACTTCACATAATAGCGATTCAAAATTTATTGCCATTTCACCGAATGATTATTTTACCCCAAGATCATTACAATCTGATAGGGTCGTAGAAAATCAAAACATCAAAGGTACGATTTTCAATTCTGCTCAAAATAATTTTGAAGATGTAGATTACATCATTATCACCAGACAAGATTTTATTTCACATGCCAATCGGCTGGCAAATTTTAGGCGTAATAATAACAACCTAAATGTAAAGGTGTATGATTTACAAAGCATTTACAATGAATTTTCGACAGGTAAACCAGATATTTCAGCCATAAGAAACTTTATGAAGTATGTTTATGATAATGCATCATCACCGGAAAATCGATTAAAATATTTGTGTTTTATAGGCGATAGCTCTGTCGACTACAAAAACAGATTGCAAGGCAATAACAATATTGTGCCTACTTTTCAGAGCTATAATAGCTTTGCAACAACGGTATCTTCTTTTATGTCTGATGATTTTTTCACCATGATGGACCCTTTTGAAGGCAATATGAATTCATCGAACAAAATGGATTTTGCGGTAGGGAGGTTGATTGTAGATACACAGCAACAAGCCAGAGAAGCTATTGATAAAATTATAGATTATGAAACCAGACCTTCTTTTGACAAATGGCGGAATAATTTTATTTTAGTATCAGACGATGTAGATTTAGATTGGGAACACGCAGCTATACAAGTTAATTTAGACAACTTAGGCGATGAAATTTCAACCAATAAGCCCAACATCAATGTTAAGAAAATACACAGTGATGCCTTTCAGCAACAAACTTCTGCTGGTGGAGACAGGTATCCAAGAGTCAATAAAGAAATTAGTGAACAGGTAGAACTTGGCGCCACCGTTTTAAATTATTTTGGGCATGGTGGCGAAGATGGGTTAGCACAAGAAAGAATCGTCACACAAACTGATGTCGAATCTTGGAGAAACCCCAATCGATATAATGTGTTTTTAACTGTTACTTGCGAATTTAGTCGGTTTGATAACCCGCTTAGAATATCTGCCGGTGAATTGGCTTTTAGAAATCCTGAAGGTGGTCCTGTAAGTATGATAACCACAACAAGGTCAATATCGGTTAGTGATGGTGTAAGCTTTAACCGGGAATTGGCTCCATTTTTATTTGACTATGCAGAAGATCAAATATCTGTTGGTGAGGCTGTAAGGCTTACAAAAAATGTATTAGGCACCAACGGCCGTAGAATTGTGTTTTACCTTGGCGATCCCGCTTTAAGAATTCCATTTCCCAAGCCTAATATAAGATTGACAAAAATTAATGATGTTCCCGTCACACAGTTTAATGACACTTTAAAAGCACTTAGCCAGAATAAGTTTTCCGGAGAAATTGTAGATGATAACGGCAGTAGAATTACAAATTACAATGGAGTAGTCTCCACAACCTTGTTTGATAAGCGTATACAGAGGTCTACGCTGGCTAATGATGGAACCAGAAATTCTCAGGGAGATTTACTAATCATGGATTTTACAACCTTGGGAGAAATCTTATTTAGAGGACAGGCTAGTGTTGCACAAGGTGAATTTGATATAGAGTTTATTTTACCTAAAGACACTAGAATTCCTGTTGATTTGGGTAGAGTAAGTTTTTATGCTGTAAGAGATAATGTGCTTGAAGACCAATCCGGGTATAGCAATGACATCTTGATTGGCGATATCAATGAAAATGCCCCGGAAGACAATCAAGGCCCTCAAATACAACTCTATATGAACGACGAGTCTTTTGTTGATGGAGAAATTACAGACGATTCACCATTCTTACTGGCTAAACTTCAGGATGATAATGGTATTAATACCGCTGGTGGAATAGGCCACGATATTGTGGCTATATTAGATGGCGATGAAGCCAATCCTATCATATTAAATGAATTTTATGAAGCCGAAGTTGATGACTTTACAGCTGGAGAAGTGTATTATAAATTGAGAGATTTAGAAGATGGAGTACATACTTTAAGCTTTAAAGCTTGGGATACGTACAATAACTCTTCCATTGCAGATATTCAGTTTAGAGTAGCGTCTTCAGATGGCTTAGACATTACTAGAGTGCTTAATTATCCCAACCCCTTTGTGAATTATACTGAATTTTGGTTCCATCACAATCAGCCTTTTCAACCCTTAAATGTCCAGGTACAGGTGTTTACAGTAACCGGAAAAGTGGTCTGGACGCATAACGAGACCATTACCACAGATAGTTTCCTTGCCAGAGAAATTACCTGGGACGGTCGGGATGATTTTGGTGACCAAATAGGCAAGGGTGTTTATGTGTATAAACTCACAGTAGAATCGCCCGGTATAAACAAAAAAGTAGAAAAATTTGAAAAACTCGTTAAGCTATAACGACTTAATTATATATTTGCCATATGAATTACACAAAATTACTCACCGTTTTATTTATAATTGGCTATTCGGCTAAATCATTTTCTCAAGTAGAGCCCGTTAGACCAATTACCACCGCATTTCCTTTTTTCCTGATAGCTGCAGATGCAAGATCTTCAGGAATGGGAGATCAAGGTGTGGCCACACCAGTAGATGCCTATTCTCAGCAATGGAATCCGGCAAAGTATGCTTTTTCTGAGACTAAATCAGGAATAGGATTATCTTATACGCCATATTTAAGAGAGTTGGTAACCGATATTAATTTAGGACAACTCAATTACTTTAATCGAATTAGTGAACGAAGTGCCTTTTCAGGTAGAATATTATTTAATGGCCTTGGAGGAATAGAATTGAGAGATACAGGAAATCCTAATGAAGTTCCCAGAGAAGTAGAGCCTAACGAATTTGCTGTTGATTTAGCCTATAGTTTGCGACTAAGTGAAGAATTCTCGATGGCTGTTAGCGGTCGTTACTTTAGATCCAGTTTAAGGGTTCCTGTTGTGAACGGTCCTGATATAACACCGGTAAATAGCTTTGCCGCAGACATTTCTGCGTTTTATCGAGGAGAAGAAAAATTCTATAATAATTTTAACGGCCGCTGGCGTTTTGGAGCAGCTATATCAAATATCGGCCCCAAGATTAATTTCGACGATGTTGGAAATGATAGCTTTATCCCTACAAACCTTAAACTTGGTGGAGGATTTGACTTTATATTAGACCCTTCAAACAGAATTGGAGTATATCTGGAATTTAGTAAGCTTTTAGTCCCAACGCCTCCGGAAGTATTCGAGAACGAAGATGGAGAACTTACAGATGAAAGCCTGCAGGCTATCCAGGACTATAACGACATTGACCCTATTCAAGGTATTTTTAAATCATTCGGAGATGCACCAGATGGGTTTTCTGAAGAATTGAAGGAAATTACCTATTCTCTTGCAGCTGAATATTGGTACGAAGATAGCTTTGCGTTTAGACTAGGCTACTTTCATGAATCTGAAGAAAAAGGGTTTAGACAATTCGTGACTTTAGGCGCAGGGTTCAGGTACTCTTCAATAAATATAGATGCTTCATATTTGTTTTCTACCACACCGGTTCAAAATCCACTTGAAGGCACTTTAAGGTTTTCAATCACCTTTAATATTGGTCCCGGAACCTATATTGAATACTAAAAAATGAGGCTTGAAGATGATGCTTTAAATGGTAAGAAAACGTAAAATAACAACTACTGTCTCTGAGTTTAAGGATATCTCAGAATGCCCGGAAGAAATCCAATCCTTGATGGATAATGCTGTTGAGGCCAGAGAAAAAGCATACACGCCTTATTCAAATTTTCAGGTCGGTGCAGCAATACTCCTTGAAAATGGGATTGTTGTGACTGGAAATAATCAGGAAAATGCCTCTTACCCTGCAGGATTATGTGCTGAACGTACGGCGATATTTTATGCAAGTTCAAAATACCCGGATGTTAAAATAAAAAGCATGGCATTAACGGCAGGACCAAAAGATAAGGTCAATACAGAAGCAGTGCCCCCTTGTGGGTCATGCAGACAAGCCATAGCAGAGTATGAACAGAAGCAAAATTCTCCAATCTGCATCTATTTTATGGGGACATCCGGAAATGTTATGATGGTGGAGTCATTGCTGTCATTGTTGCCACTGGCTTTTTCTGCCGAATACTTGAAGCTCCTCTAAATCGTTTAATGCAAAACATTCAGGTCACCGAAGTGGAGAGACTTTTTGTCAACCCTAATTGTCACTCCGCAAAATTCTTGAAGAGAATTTATGTGGTGTCTTGGAGTATGGAGCCCGACTCGTTTTGACAAGTAAATCCGTTTTTTATACCCCAGAACGAGATATTTCTCATAATCGTTATCACGGGGTGAGCAAATAAGCCTTCCTAAATCCCTGAATCTTCGTCAGCCCTCTTAAGGTGTTCAACTAAGCAGTTCGATAAGCTTAGTGTATCTTTTTACAAAAGTAAGGACTTTTTTGGCCATATCTACATACATGAGATGTTTTAAAAAACTAAAGTTTTATGGTTTCAGGTTTTGAGGTTCTTGTTCAGTTCACTATCTGAGCGTTAATGCATATTGTTGAAATTACCCGTTAGAGCACACTTATTTAAATTCCTGAAGACCAGTTTCTGATGTGATTTTTAAACACAAAAGACACTAACCCGTAAAATTCATTAAAAAATAATCCGCGTCTTGTTGCGACTAAGAAAAACTAGAATTTTCGTACCTCAAATTTGTGTTTTTCTAAGTCGTGGTTAACCGCCAAAAACAAGAGAATTATTAAAACCCATGAATAATAGCGGCTAAGAACCCAACAGGTTCACAAAGTTGTCTTGTGATTTGTTTTAGGTTTATGGGTTTCTGGTTTAAATCATACCGATTACAGTACATAGAGTCCACCTTAGGGGGATTTAGAGGGCTTTTCATGAGGCTTTTCTATCCTCGTTTTTTAGCTTTTATCATCTGCTCCAGCATATCCCACATTTCTTCAGGAATTTGATCTAATAGATTAAATTGCCCTGCACCTTTTAGCCATTCGCCACCGTCTATGGTAATGACTTCACCGTTGAGGTATTCAGCAAAATCAGACATCAGATAAGCTGCTAAATTAGCGAGTTCTTGGTGCTCACCAACACGTTTAAGGGGAACTTTTTTAGATAAGTCAAATTTTTCTTTTAGGTCTCCGGGCAGTAATCTGTCCCAGGCACCTTTCGTAGGAAATGGTCCGGGTGCGATGGCGTTAAAGCGAATACCATATTTTGCCCACTCAACAGCAAGAGACCTGGTCATAGCCAATACGCCTGCTTTTGCCGTGGCGCTAGGCACAACATATGCTGAACCGGTCCATGCATAAGTAGTTACAATGTTGAGCACAGTTTTTTGTTTTTCCTCTTTGTCTATCCAATGTTTACCGAATGCTAGCGTACAGTTTTTACTGCCCTTAAGAACAATATCGATTATAGTGTCAAAAGCATTAGAAGATAGACGTTCGGTTGGGGAAATGAAATTCCCGGCAGCATTATTGAGTAACCCATCTACATGACCAAAATGTTTTACACTTTCATCTCTCATTCGGCAAACGCCCTCGTAATCTCTTACATCACATTGTAGAGGTAAAACTTTGCCACCAGTCTCATCTTCCAGCTCTTTTGCGGTGTTTTTGAGTTTGTCGAGATTTCTGGAAGTGATGACCACATTGGCACCGAGCTCCAAAAAATATGTTGTCATGGATTTTCCAAGTCCGCTGCCTCCGCCTGTAACGACGTAAGTTTTTCCTTTGAGTGCATCTTCTCTGAGCATTTTATCTTGGTAGGTCATATTAATCTGGTATAGTTTTAATTAAAATTTCTAATAAATCAATAGCCGCCTGGCTAATTTTAGTTCCCGGGCCAAAAACGGCAACTGCCCCGGCTTCAAATAAGAATTCATAATCTGCAGATGGGATAACACCGCCTACAATAACCATGATATCTTCCCGCCCCAGGTCCTCAAGGGCTTTAATCACTTCGGGCACCAGGGTTTTGTGTCCGGCTGCCAATGAAGATACGCCCAAAACATGAACGTCGTTTTCAACGGCTTGTTGTGCAGCTTCCTCTGGCGTTTGAAATAATGGCCCTATATCGACATCAAAACCAAGATCGGCATAACTGGTGGCGACAACTTTTGCGCCCCTGTCATGACCATCTTGTCCCATTTTGGCAATCATAATTCTTGGTCTTCTGCCCTCGAGCTCTGCAAATTTATCTGCGAGCTGTTTGGCTTGTTCAAATGTTTTATCTGCTTTCATTTCTCTGCTGTATACGCCACTAAAGGACTGTATTTCTGCCTGATGTCTTCCAAATTCACGTTCTAAGGCTTGACTGATTTCTCCGAGTGTTGCGCGTTCTTTAGCAGCCTGAACGGCGATTTCCAATAAATTCTCTTCGCCACTAACTGCCGCCTGATGTAAGCGTTCCAGAGTATGCTGCACTTTATTTTCGTCTCTATGGTCTCTCAGTGTTTTAAGTTTTTCTAACTGTTGCAATCTAACACTTTGGTTGTCTACTTCTAGGGTAACAATCGGGTCTTCTTTGTCTAAGCGATAACAATTTACCCCGATAATTTTTTCATGACCAGAATCGATTTTAGCTTGCTTTTTAGCAGCAGCCTGTTCAATTCTAAGCTTAGGAATGCCTTTTTCAATAGCTTTGGTCATACCTCCTAACTCTTCAATTTCTTCAAGGTGTTTCCAGGCGCGTTCTGCAATATCATTGGTGAGTTTTTCGATGTAGTAGCTGCCGGCCCAGGGATCTACTGTTTTTGTAATTTTGGTTTCGTCTTGTAAATACAGTTGTGTGTTTCTGGCTATCCTGGCAGAAAAATCTGTTGGCAATGCTATGGCTTCATCCAAAGCATTCGTATGTAAGCTTTGTGTGCCGCCAAATGCAGCAGCCATGGCTTCTATGCAGGTTCTGGCTACATTATTAAAAGGGTCTTGCTCGGTTAATGAATATCCACTGGTCTGCGAGTGTGTTCGTAGTGCCAAAGATTTTGGGTTTTTAGGGTTAAATTGTTTCACGAGTTTAGCCCAAAGCATTCGCGCTGCTCTCATTTTGGCAATTTCCATAAAGTGGTTCATGCCAATACCCCAAAAAAACGAAAGCCTGGGCGCGAAGCTATCAATATCCATTCCGGCCGCTAAACCTGTTTTTATATATTCTAAACCATCTGCCAAAGTATAAGCCAACTCTATATCTGCGGTTGCACCGGCTTCCTGCATGTGGTAGCCCGATATACTTATGCTGTTAAACCTCGGCATGTATTGAGAAGTGTATTCAAAAATATCGGCTATGATTTTCATGGATGGTGTTGGCGGGTAGATATACGTATTCCTCACCATGAACTCCTTTAGAATGTCGTTTTGAATAGTACCGGAAAGTGATTTGGTGTCTACGCCGGTTTCGTTAGCTGCAGCAATGTAAAACGCCATGATGGGTAAAACTGCACCATTCATCGTCATAGAGACCGACATTTTATCTAGTGGAATCTGGTCGAATAACACTTTCATATCTTCAATGCTGTCTATGGCGACGCCGGCTTTACCCACATCGCCTACCACGCGTTCGTGATCGCTGTCATAACCGCGATGGGTAGGTAAGTCAAAGGCTACCGAAAGTCCTTTTTGGCCGGCTTTAAGGTTTCGTCTGTAAAAGGCATTACTTTCTTCTGCTGTAGAAAACCCCGCGTATTGTCTTATTGTCCAGGGTCTACCAACGTACATGCTGGAGTAGGGGCCTCTTAAATACGGAGGAATTCCAGCTGCAAAATCTAAATGATGCAATTCCTCAATATCAGATGATGTGTAAAGGTTTTTAAGCTCTATTTTTTCATTGGTTGTAAAACTCTCTTTTGCGGATACATTGGTATTAAAATCAAAATCGAGTTCCAGGTCTTTTATATCTTGTGCCATAATGCAGGGTTATGCAGATTCTTCTAATAATCTTTTTTTCTCTAGTTCTTGTGCTATACGCCTTATTGGAATGGGTTTAATCAATGTTTTTCTGGATTTTTTTGATGGAAAAACCTCTTTTTCAATCTGAGCTTTCATCTTGTCTTCTTTATTTTTGTATTGATTTACCCCAACCAGCTTTAATTCTTTGTTTTTAAACTTCACTAAATTAGATTTAAATTGATCTTGAATCTTTTGCTGTATTTTTCCGTCAAATAATTGCTGAATCAACCCGCCGGATGTTTCTATACCTTTAAAGATATCCAAAGATTTTTCAGCTAAAGCTTTAGTCAAATAATTGATATAATAAGTGCCATCAGCAATGTTTTCTACCTTCTCAAAATAACTCTCATGTTTAAGAATTAATAATTGATTTCTTGATATTCTCTGACTGAAATTATTTTTGTTTTTGAAAATTTCGTCGTAATACGTATTTCTTATAAAATCGCTGCCACCGAGAATTGCACTCATGCATTCTGAAGTTGACCTCAACATGTTTACATTGTAATCGTAAATACTCATGTGATGATAACCCGGCTCGGATATGAGCTTTAAATCGTATTTAATTTCTCGGGCTTTACAAATACTGTTCACCAATAGCCTTATAGCTTTTAATTTGGCAATTTCAAAAAAATAGTTTGGACCAATAGCACTGAAAATCAATATTTTTAGTGTTCCAGCTTTTGTGTTTTTAATATTTTTGAGATAAGTGCTAAGCTGGGCAAGGCTGTAAGCCAGCTGCTGGGTGATGTTTGCTCCTGAATTGTGGTAAATTCTTGCGTCTACACAAAGGGTTTTTGTCTGCTCACCATAAGATTGGTGATTGTTCAAATCTTCAGCCTGGTTTTTTATCCAATTGCCGGTTTTAGCCAGATGATGGATAGGGTCGAAGGCATAATGCAAATTTGAATTTTGTACAAGCTTTGAATCATTAAATGATTTCAGGTTTATGATAATTGGGCCATCAATAACACTTAAAGAACCTGTAAAGTCTTGTGGTTTATCTGTATTTAGCCAAAAGGCTTCGGTTCCTTTTGATTGTAAGATTTTTAAATCCTGTATTTCTGTATTGTTTATTTTCTCGGTAACAAACCATTGTTTAGGAGAGGGAATATTGAGTTCTTCATTAGACTCGCGATGGTAAAATGGCTTGATGTCAATGCCCTCATCAGTATGGGTGATCATAGAAGAATTGTAATCTCTTCCTTTAAGATCGACTTGTATTTTCTGCTTCCATTCTTTTTCAGAAACAGGATTAAAATCTTTAAATAGTGATTTATCCATCTGTTTTATTTTATGCTGTCTTCGTATTTAATTATAAACACATCTTCATTTTCACGTTTCATGAAATACGTTTCTCTGGCAAATTTTTCAATTTCTACAGAGTCATTTAATGTTTTTAGTGTTTTATTATCTTTTTCAATTTCAGTTCTATAGTAATTGATATTATGTTCTATTTCTGAAATTTCATTGTTAAGCTTTTGATGGGTTAACCAGGAATTGGTGTCGAAAAAAAACATCCAAATGCCAAAAATCAAGAGGACAAAAGCATAACGATTTGTCAATATTTTGAACCAGGTTTTATGTTTTAGCGTTTTCCATTTCATAGGTTAAAGATACAAAATTAGGTAAGACGTTCTTTAATTATGGTTTGAACAACATCAATAGCCACGTTATTGTATTTATTATTGGGGATAATGATGTCGGCATACTCTTTAGTGGGCTCTATAAATTGAAGATGCATGGGCTTTAGTGTATTTTGATACCTGTCAAGAACTTCATCTATTCCCCTGCCGCGTTCGGTAATATCTCTTTTCAATCTTCTGATTAACCTTTCATCACTATCGGTTTGCACGTATATTTTTATATCCAGCATTTCTCTTATGGCCGGATTGGATAGAATTAAAATCCCTTCTACAATCATCACTTTTCGGGGTCTGGTAGTAATAGTTTCGCCGGTTCTGTTATGGGTTTTAAATGAATAAATAGGCTGTTTTATGTTTACTTGAGATTTTAAAGTTTTAAGATGTTCTACAAGTAATTCAAAATCTATAGACTGTGGATGGTCAAAATTTATGGTCTTTCGTTCTTCAAAATTAAGGTGAGACGTATCTTTATAATAGGAATCCTGATAGATGACATCAACCTCGTCGTGTTGAAGTTCATTTATAATTTGATTGACAACTGTGGTCTTGCCACTTCCAGTGCCACCCGCAATACCAATAGTAAGCATTAATTTTTTAGTTTTTGTAAAAGTAATTAACTTGAACGACTTGTGAAATTTTATTTAAGGCAGAAGATTGTAATTTTTATTACAAAATGACAATTCTCATAATTTTACTTTGGCTTTATTTTTTTCATATTCCAATCTAAGGGCTATATTTGTTTTATATAAACGAGGTAATGCATATTGTAAGATTTGTTTTTTTAATTGTTGGCTTTACAGTTTTTCACTCTTGTATCAGTACCAAAAAATTGACCTACCTTCAGCAGCAAGAGTCTGAAAAAATAGATAGTATAGCAAGGATAACCATGACACAGCAACCATATAGGGTTCAGATCGATGACATGTTAAGCATTAGAGTTAAAGCTCTAGACCAGGACCTTGTTAACGCTTTTAACCCTGTCTCTCAAGACAGATTAGATGCTACGACTGAAGAACGCGTATATTTTGACGGCTTTACAGTAGATAGAAAAGGTGAAATAAGAATTCCTGTACTTGGAAATGTTAAAGTTCTCGGTCTAACTTTAAAGGAAATAGAAGAACGGATTGAGTCTGAACTTTTAGAAAATTATTTTAAAGAAACGTCTAATATTTTTGTCACCGTAAAACTCCCTGGTATTCCTTACACCACAATTGGAGAATTTGGTTCAACGGGTAGCCAAGTTATATACAAAGAGCGCATTACACTTATGGAAGCCATAGCAAACTCAGGTGATGTTACAATGACAGGAGATCGAACCAATATCGTGGTAATTAGGCAGTACCCCACAGGTGTCAAAAGACACACAATAGATTTGACCGATATAGATGCTATTAACTCCCCATACTATTACGTCAAACCCAATGATTTGATTATTGCCAATCCTTTACCCCAAAAATCATATGGTCTTGGCACAGATGCTTTTGGAACAATTACGGCCTTATTGTCTCTTGGTTTAACGCTGTCAATTATAGCAATACGATTATAATGGAAGAACTGGATTTTTCAAACGCTAATTCTTACTTTGATTTCAAATCTTTTGTGATAAAAATACTATCGCACTGGTATTGGTTTTTGATTTTTGTTGGCATAGGATTAGGGATTGCATACTATGTAAGCGTAAGAAAGTTACCGGTTTACAAACTGAGCTCTTTGATTACTATTAAGGACGATCAAAACCCTTTGTTTACTAATTCTAATACGAGCCTAACCTTCAATTGGGGTGGCCAGTCTAATAAGATGAGTTCTACGGTAACCACCTTAAAAACCCGAACTCACAATGAAAGAGTTGTACGAAAATTGCAATATTATTTGAAGTATTTGGTCGAAGGTGAATACCAAATGGAGGATGCATATGGTAAAACACCGTTTAAAATCACCCTACAAGAAGATGCATTTCAGCTTAAAAATCAATTGATGAAGGTAAAATTGATTGATGATAAATTTTTTGAAATTAGTTTTGAAGTTGAAGAAGATGTTAAAAATCTTAGCCTTTACAACTATAAGACTGAAAAGCAAAGGCTTGAAAAAATTGACTTTAAAACCTATGCCGATACATTTGAGATAGGAAAACCAATTGTTTCAAAATATTTTACAGGACAACTTGACCTGATTGAAAATCATTGGGCAAGCGATGAAGATTATTACATAAAGTGCCTTGATTTCTATTCTGTTGTAAAACAATATCAAAATATAGAAGTTAGCACAGAAGATAATGGCGGTTCTGTGATAACCTTGGAGCTTATTGGTGAGAATAAGAATAAAATGGTAGACTATCTTAATTCCACTTCACAAATATTGAGCAAAACCCAACTCAATCAAAAGAACATGTTTGCCACAAAGACTATAAAATTTATAGATAGCACATTAAATGAAAAAGCTGATGAACTTGAAGATTTTGAAAAAGAGTTAAATGCCTACAAATTAGATAACAACATATTAGATTTAGATTCAGAAACAGCTGAACTTAAGCAAAAGTTAATTTCTTATGATTTAGAATTGAAAGCTTTAAATCGACAGTTGGATTATTTAAACACGCTTCAAAGCTACTTATTGAATAGAACTTCTTATGAAGATCCGCCTGCACCAAGTATTGCAGGAATAACCGAGCAAAGTATTGTGACTGGTGTAAATAAGATTGTGGAATTATCTTTAGAACGAAGTAAGTATCAATATGCTGCAAAGCCCGATTTACCAATGTTTAAAGATATTGATAGACAGATTGATGCGGCAAAAAAAGTATTACAGGAAAATATAGAGTCTTCTAAGCAAAATCTATACAAAGACATTGAAGATGTCAAAACTGAAATAAGGGAGGTTGAAAAAGATGTGAGAAAACTTCCTGCCAATCAGCAAGGTTTACTTAAAATTGAAAGGCGATTTGATATTAGTCAACAGACTTATGATTTGTTTTTGGCTAAACGAAATGAAGCCAAACTCATCAAAGCTTCAAATGTGAGTGATATTATAATTATAGATGAGGCTAAAGATGTAGGTGGCGGTAAAATTGGACCGAACAACAAGTTAAATTACGTCATGGCTATTATTTTTGGATTAGGTCTACCATTGATATACATATTCTTCATCGTTTTGCTAGATAACAGAATTAATACACCAGAAGATATTGAAAGACTGACTCAGATACCTATAATAGGTGTGGTTGGAAAATCGAAAAAAGGCAATAAAGCTATATTAGAACAGCCTAATTCTGTTATTTCTGAAAGTTTTAGAAATATGCGGACCAGTCTTCAGTTTATTTTTAAAAATAATAACATTAAAGGCTGTAAAACAATTCTAGTTACATCTTCTTTTAGTGGTGAAGGGAAAACCTTTAACGCTATTAATTTGGCTTCCGTATTGTCTATTGGAGGCAAAAAAACAGTTGTAGTAGGCTTAGACTTGAGGAAACCAAAAGTTCACGAAGATTTTGATATAGATAAAAATATTGGTGTTTCAACCTTTATTAGTGGCCAGCAGAGCTATGAAGATATTATACAAAGTTCAGGATATGATGATTTTGACATTATTACTGCTGGTACTATACCGCCGAATCCCTCAGAAATGCTGATTGGAAATGCCATGGAGGAACTGATGAAAAAACTGAGAAAGGATTACGAATATGTTATTTTGGATACACCGCCTATAGGTTTGGTTTCCGATGCTCTAACCCTTATGAAATATGCTGATGCAACACTTTACATCATTAGACAAAACTATACGAAGAAAGATATGCTCAACCTTATAAACAATAAAAAGAGAAAGGGTGAGGTAGAAAATGTAAACCTGGTTTTTAATTACTACAAAGCCAAACAAAAATACGGCTATGGCTATGGTTACGGCTATAGCTATGGTTATGGAAATTATGGTAAAGGCTATGGATACGGCAAAAAGGAGAATACAAGACGTAAAATATGGGATAGATTAAACGATTTGTTTAAGTAGTTTACACAATGGATCAAGGCTTTCAGAATAATGACAAATGGCTTTATACCATCAGCTCCAAAAAGGCTTTGCTGGAATTTAATTTTAAGGAGATATGGAGATATAGAGATTTGTTGATGCTGTTTGTAAAACGCGATATAGTTACGATTTATAAGCAAACCATTTTGGGGCCACTTTGGTTTTTAATTCAACCCCTTTTTACAGCCGTGATTTTTACCTTGATTTTTAATAATTTAGCTAATTTTGATACAGGTGTAATTCCAGGAATTTTATTTCAAATGTCTGGCATAACAGCCTGGAATTATTTTAAAGAGTGTTTAACTGCCACATCAAATACATTTACAAAAAATCAAAATCTTTTTGGTAAAGTTTATTTTCCAAGAGTAATTATGCCGATTTCCATAACCTTATCCAACCTTCTGAAATTTGGTATTCAGTTATTAATTTTTCTGGGATTTTATATATACTTTATCCTTCAGGGAGTTGACATTCAGCCTAACCAAAAGTTGATGCTCTTCCCGGTTTATGTATTAATGATGGCGCTTTCTGGATTAGGGCTTGGCATGATAGTGTCTTCATTTACTACAAAATACAGAGATCTGGCTCAGCTTTTGACTTTCGGTGTACAGTTATTGATGTATATCTCTGCTGTTCCCTATAAAATGAGTGAAGCTGAAGCCAAACTCGGCGACTACTTTTGGGTGATGAAATTTAATCCTTTGGCTCAGATAATTGAAGGGTTTAGATATATGACCATCAATACGGGTAGTTTTTCCTGGTTAGGGTTTTCTTATGCTTTAGGGTTTTCAATTCTAGTGTTCCTTCTAGGGCTAGCGGTATTTAATAGAACTGAAAAAAGTTTTATTGATACGGTGTGACATTATATTGAAACACCAATTTTAAAGACCCCCCTTTTTTATGTTTTTAGAAATTGTTGCTCAACAAATCAACTAGATTTATTTTATTTTCAAAAAAATGTTAAATTTGAATAATGTATCAAAGAAATTGTGTTAAAAGATAGAGTAGATACAATTATTAGTCATAAATCTCTGTATTCATAATAACCGTAGTAGGGACACTTTGCACATAAGACTGATTGATATTAAGAATTTAGGGTGTAGGTAAACTTGACTAAATTGACCCAAATCAGCTTTAATAAATGGAGGCCATACCAAAAGAGCATAATCTTATTGATCTTATATTTTATAGAACATGGATAATTGGTAATATGATAAGAAATAAAAACTTAAGAAATAATAAATATGTTATATCCCTTTCTAAAATATAAATTAAGATGCCGTTATCAAAGATAATTACTCAACATCAATAACCACTTCATAAGAAACGGAAATTGTTTTTTATTGGTATTGACACTTTTCGTTATTATTGGTGGTTCAGGTGCCGCATATTACTTTTATATTCAATCTAATGAAAACCGGATTATCCGTTATAAGACTCAGCAAATTGACAATTATTTTAAAAAATTTAAACGGAAGTTAGACAATGTTCAACTTACAGAAAACGCAACTTCACCTTCATCTGATGAAACACAAAAAGAAAAAAAGGTGTAACTCAAAAAGAAGAAGACATAAAATGTAATTTTATAAAATATTTTTTAGACGCAAATCAATCGAATAAATATTATGATCAAGATTTAAGTCGATGTATTGATAAATTTATTGACTTAGGCATTTAAGCACTAACATTTTTAATATAGCATGCTTGGGTAGATACCATTCTGTTCATAAGATTATCAAAGATATTTGTTTTCATCTTGTACTAAAGAAGATTCTACTGTAGATGTTATACAGAAAATATATATCGATAAAAAATCTGATGTCGATTTACATCAAACCACTTACTTTACACTTCAGAATTTTGAACATAATCTTCTATCGTTTGAACAAAATCATCTTAAAGTACAAATCACCTCTTATCTTTTAGCTAATACAAAAAAGTTAATTATAACCTCAGAAATGTATCCAAGTCAGGTCTTTGATGTCTATATAGATCAAGTTGGCCAAACCGGTGAGCTTAAAGCTGATATTGCTTCAGACTACAATGGCTGGCGAGATATACTGGGTGGCTTTTATCAGATACAACAAGGAATAACCAAACGATATAAGCTTGTAGATGAGGCTATTGCAGATTTAAATCTAAATGACTTTGAAGCAAATTCTTTACCCCTTTTAAAAGCCGAGTTTGGTTTTAGTAAATATCTTCCATCAATATCACCAAGTGTACTAAGTAAATGTACATACACAGATATGGGGACTGAAAATTTTGCAAATTTTTATAAAATATAAAGCGAGGTATTTGAATACGATAAGGAGCTTCTTCCCTATGTCATTGAGCCTAGCCGAAATAAGAGGGAACCTGCCAGTCCGGTCAGGCTGAGACGGGAGAAGGGTGTTTTTTCATAGCAAAGAAAATATTTTACTAAAAAACACCCAAGACTCAGCATTTTCTCTTACTTCCTCTAGGTTAAGCATAAACAATGGAAGATTAGCGATGTAATTTTGTTTAAAAGTATATAGTTAAATTTTAATGCTTTACAAAAAAACGGCATCAGTAGTTAAATTTCACGCTGCTGTTCTTCAGTTTTCTAATGAAATAAATAAATAATTTTAAGAATATTTTGTGCCAAAGCACTTTGCTCTAATCAGATTTATTCAACAATTATATGGTTTTTTTAAATTAAAAAGCTAAATTTGTTCATTATAGTATTTTGTAATGAGTCAAACCTTAGAAGTCGTTAAACGTCTTGAAAGTAATGCCTTTAAGCTCTTTCAAAAGTGTAAAAACCTAGAGGAAGACTTAGAAAAAGCACATCATGAAAAAGCTGAGCTTATGGAAGAGCAAAAAAAGTTAGGTAAGCAAATAGAACGTTTGCTGACTGAAAATGAACAACTCAAAACAGCAAATGCTATATTAGGCAGTAAAGATTATAAACGAGAAACCAAACTCAAAATAAATCGGTTAATAAGAGAAGTAGATAATTGTATTGTTCAGTTGTCAGAATAATTTAAGAATGAAGGAAAAACTTAAAATAAAAGTATCTATTGCAGATAGAGTCTATCCTATGACGGTTTTTCCTGAGCAAGAAGAAGGTTTGAGGCTAGCGGCTCAAAAGATAAATAAGATTATTAAGCATTATGAAGATAACTACGCTGTGCGAGATAAACAAGATGTGCTCGCCATGAGTGCTATTCAGTTTGCCTCTAAAATTGAACAACTACAAATTGATGAAGTTGATACTAAAAATGAAATTGAACAAAGACTTACCGATTTAAATGATAAATTGGTTAATTATATAAATTAAGACGTTCTTTAAATAAAATATTAATACTGCCTGTATTAGTTGTTTTTCTTTTTGATAAACTCAACACTTTACAATTAAAAAGGGTGAGTTTTGGTTGCTAAAACATGCCGCTATGCCTATTGACATCAGGCGGAAGTTTGATCAGCCTGTTAGCCCTAATCCTGTTTACTAGGAGTTTAATTCAAAACAAAAACTAATACAGGCTTTTTTTATAACCCTAAACGAAAAATATGGACATAATACCAATAGTAATTGCCGCGGTAGTAGCTTTAATAGTAGGCTTTATAATCGCTAAAGCAATAGATAAGAATAGCTCCTCAGGCGCTATTAAAAACGCTCAAAATGAAGCAGATAAAATTATTTCTGACGCTAGAAAAGAAGCTGAAAGCATTAAAAAGGATGCAGAAAGCATTAAAAAAGATAAAATCCTTCAAGCCAAAGAAAAATTTATTGAGCTTAAAGCTGAACACGAAGAAGTCATTCTTAAGAGAGATAAAAAAATTTCAGATGCAGAAAAACGCATTAAAGATAAAGAGTCTAAAGCTTCAAGTGAATTAGCATCAAACAAAAGAAAAGCACAGGCATTAGACGATAAAATAAAAGATGCAGAGGAGCGTAAACATCGCATTCTCAAAAAAGAAGAAGAGATCGAAAAAATGCTGCAGCGAAAAATACAACAGCTCGAAGTTATAAGTGGCTTAAGTGCAGAAGATGCTAAAGACCAACTTATGGATGCTCTTAAAGAGCAAGCCAAATCTGAAGCAATGTCTATTGTAAGAGATACCGTTGAAGACGCTAAACTCTCTGCCCAACAGGAAGCTAAAAAAATAGTTATTAACACCATTCAGAGGGTGGGCACAGAAGAGGCCATAGACAATTGTGTATCTGTGTTTAATCTTGAAAACGATGACATTAAAGGCCGAATAATTGGCCGAGAAGGGCGAAATATTCGAGCTATAGAATCTGCAACAGGTGTGGAAATTATTGTCGATGATACCCCTGAGGCCATTATCCTGTCCTGTTTTGATTCTGTTCGACGAGAAATTGCAAGATTGTCACTTCATAAGTTAGTTACAGATGGTAGAATACATCCGGCTCGAATTGAAGATGTTGTGAGAAAAACAAAAAAACAAATTGATGATGAGATTGTAGAAATTGGAAAAAGAACCGTTATCGATTTAGGCATTCACGGTTTACAGCCTGAATTGGTTAAAGCGGTTGGTAGAATGAAATACAGATCCTCTTATGGACAAAACTTATTACAGCACTCCAGAGAAGTGAGTAACTTATGCGGAATCATGGCAGCAGAATTGGGGCTTAATACAAAATTGGCAAAACGTGCGGGACTTCTTCATGACATTGGTAAAGTGCCGGTTGAAGATACTGAAACTCCCCACGCCATACTTGGAATGCAGTGGGCAGAAAAGCACGGTGAAAAACCTGAAGTTTGTAATGCCATTGGCGCCCATCACGACGAAATAGAAATGACGTCTTTGTTGTCTCCAATTGTACAAGTTTGTGACGCGATAAGTGGTGCCAGACCAGGAGCAAGACGACAGGTTTTAGATTCTTATGTAAAACGTTTAAAAGATCTGGAAGACATTGCGTTCGGTTTCCACGGCGTTCAAAAAGCCTATGCTATTCAAGCCGGACGGGAATTGCGCGTGATTGTAGAAAGCGAAAAAGTGCCAGATGAAAAGGCATCGGAGTTGTCATTTGAAATTTCCCAAAAAATTCAAACCGATATGACCTATCCCGGACAGGTTAAAGTGACAGTCATCAGAGAGACCAGAGCTGTAAATATTGCGAAATAAACAGTAGCCAAAGCCGTAATAAACCTCGGTGGATTTTTTATTTTAATTGGTATGAAAAATTATTATTTACTTGGTCTAGTATGTTCTTTTGGGTGCTCAGATTCATTTTCTTTCAGAAAAATAATTAGAAAAATTATTGCAATTTGGGTATTTTCATAAGCGACATATCAATAAATTAAAAAAAAAAACGCACCCGGCAAAGTTGCCGGAGTGCGTTTTCAACCAACCAAACCAATCTTCTATGGGATGTATTTCTTGTAGTCGTTAACGTTGATGTGTGCTTTTAAGTCATGTAGTAAATTGTAAAGTCCAAAAAATGTTCTGTTGATGTAAAGAAAATGCTTACTGCCTCGATTGCCATTCATTTTTCTTAAGGTTTTATCCTGACTGTATTTTTCACTAAGATTTGAAACATTCGCCCAAAATTTTTCGTCTCCAAAATCAAATTCTTCTTTATGAAACGGACTTGTAAATAGACTCAGCATTTCATGAAATAGCGCAGAAAAATACTCAACCTCTTCTTTTGTATCGTCATCTCTTAAAATTTCTAATTCGTATAATTTTTTCAAAAAGAAATCTGGATTATTGATGTTTTCTGGAACAGCCAGTTCAAAATAAGGCGTATAAAATCGATTTGGAATTTTTTTGATGCAACCAAAATCAATGGCAATCAATTCTGCATCCTCATTGATCAGAAAATTTCCCGGATGTGGATCTGCATGCACTTCTTTTAAATGGTGAATTTGATACATGTAGAAATTCCACAACGTCTGACCGATTTTTTGTCCATCCTCTTTACTAAATTTTGTTTTACTATACTCACTGAGGTGTTTCCCGTTCATCCAATCCATGGTAATTATTCTCTCGCTGGACAATTGCGGATAATACTTAGGAAATTTAAGATTAGGAATATGCGAACAAGCTTCAGAAATAGCTAAACTTTGCTTGACTTCTAAAACGTAATCAGTTTCTTCAAGAAGCTTATTTTCAACTTCTTTAAAATATTTCTCTGAATCTTTACCTTTCAGATTGAACATTCTCACCGCAACAGGCTTAACCATAGCTAAATCTGAACTAATACTGTCAGCAACGCCGGGATATTGGATTTTCACAGCAAGTTTTTTCCCATCTTTTTCGGCTTTGTGCACCTGACCTATGCTGGCAGCATTTACAGATTCTGAAGTAAACTTATCAAATAATTGTTCAGGATAATCCCCGTGGTATTTTTTAAACGTTTTTCTAACCAATGGTGCCGATAAAGGCGGTACACTAAATTGAGATAAGCTAAACTTCTCAACGTAAGCATTGGGTAATAAGCTTTTCTCCATAGAAAGCATTTGTGCCACTTTCAAAGCACTGCCTTTTAGGTTTTTTAAACCATCGTATATATCCGATGCGTTACTTGCATCAAGCTCGTCTCTGGTATAATTCTTATCAAATGCTTTTTTTGAATAGTATCTTAAATAATTACTCCCTACTTTGGCACCTGTTCTAACAAGTTCAGATGTCCGTTTAAACTTTCCGGTTGGTATGTTGTCTATAGTGTTCATTTACTGCATACGTTCTTTATATAAAAACTTTCCAAAATCGATGACTTTTTCTAACGGCGTATTGTCGAAGACATCAAATATGGTATTGACTGATTTTTCTATAGCAATGTCTGTTTTTTCAAATTCAGCCGAATTATCATCCATCCAAAATTTCAGTAGAAACATAAATTGAATCCACGCCCCTTCAGAAAATACACTTTCATTTCGCTTTAATAAACTGATTTGCTTGTCATCATTATCAATTTGAATCAGCTCTTTGGTAAATGACTTTATTTTTTTTCTCAGGCTCTTTAACTGAGACATGTTTTTGGTCATATCGTTTTCTTCATCGATAGTAAAAAGCACATAACTTCTATTTGCTGTTAGCACTTCAAAAATGGTGTAGAAAAATATGAGCATCTTTTCTCTGCTGCTGTATTCTTCATAACCCTCTGCTTTAGAAATCACTTCTATGGTATTATGGTAAAAACTGTTCCAAATGTGTTGTTTTAAACCTTTAAAACTCCCGAAGTATTTGTAAAATTCTGATTCTTTTATTTTAATATCTTTGGCAAACTTGTAAACCGATTTGGGTTCGTGTTCGTGTTCTAATACATAATCCATATATGCGTCAATAATATTCGCCTTAGGATTCTTTGATGATTTGGATTTTGTTGGCATAATAAAAAAGTTTATTACAAAAATAGCTTATTGTTTAATGTTTCAATAAATATATTAAACAAAATTTTGTTAAATATTATCCACTCTTTATTTTTTTACCCAAATACTGACTTCTGATATTTTAATGTCAAAATCTCGACTCGATTTTCTTTTGATGTAAGTGAGGTTCAAAGGGCCTTTGGTGCATTCAAAATTTTTAGATAATATTACACTTAAAGTTTCAAAGGATTTTACCGGTTCTCCATCTTTTTTGAATCCGCCAAGCCATTTCTTTTTTGGGCTAATCGCTTCATTCCATTCATAAGTCGATCCGATAATTAAAGTACCTTTATTGGTCAATCGTTCGTGAATGCTTTTAAGAAAAACAGAAGGGTTTTGTAATTCTTCAAGTAAATTGAAGGCTGAAATCACATCATAACCTGAAAAGGTTTGTTTTAACTTCATAGCATCATCCTGCATGAACAAAACACGTGATGTCTTTGGATTGAAATTTAAATCTTCTAAAAGGATATCTTTAAATAATTGTAAATCGCCCTCATCTTTAATGACGTAACGCAAGAGCCCATTTTCCTGAAGTTTTACAGCCGGCTGGATAAAACGGGCAGAGGTATCGATGGCGGTAACTTCTTTGAAGTTATTAGACGCTTCAAAAGCTAAGCGTCCTGTATCGCAGTTCAGGTCCAGTAATTTTTTATTTGAGGGATTATCAATATAAGAGGTTAATAGGTCAAGCAATTGAAGAGGCGCTTTTTTGATTCCGAAATAATCGTCCCCATAATTTTCTTCACAGGACATGGCAACTTCCTCATCGGTAACATAACTGTCTACACGGATTTGAGGTTCATTTTCAGATTCTACGTATCTAAAACCGGCATGTTGATAAAAATGTCTCCTAAACGCATATCTGGCGTGAAGTGTTGCTTCATTTCCGGTTGATATCCAGGAACCACCTTTAATAATATTATGTTTGCCATCGAAGGTTGGTGTCGAAAAATCATCATAAAGCGGATGAACTTTAAAACCGGGATAACCGGTGATGGGCGTTTCTGTCCATTGCCAGACATTCCCGATTACATCGTAAAAATCTCCAAAGCTGAATTTATCAATCGGGCTGGGAGAAGTGAAGTGTTCCAGATTAATATTTCCCGGAGCGTCCTGCCATTCATCTACATCATTAAGACTGCAATGTTCAACAATCCTATACCATTCGGCTTCTGTTGGCAGGCGAAGTTTTTTTCCTGTTTTAGCTGACTTCCAATTGCAAAAGGCTTTGGCTTCCAGGTAATTGATCTCAACAGGGAAACTCCAAGGCATGGGAATTTCTTTAGTCAGTAATCTTAAGCTGTAATCTTCTCCATTTTTTCTCCAAAATTGCGGATGTTCAGCTTTTTTATAGGTTTTCCAAGACCAGCCTTCTTCTGTCCACCATGGTTCGGTATGATAGCCGTTATCGTTTACAAATTCTAAAAACTCAGCATTAGAGACCAGATATTTTGAGGCTTTAAAGTCTTCAACTTTTTCTGTAAAATGACCATATTCCAAATCCCAGCCGTAGAATTTGTGTCCTTCGGGTTTACCTAATTGTACTTCACCAGACTTGACTTTGAACAGTTCATTTTCGACCTGTTCTTTGCTGCTTTCACATATATTGCCAAAAATACCATCATCAAGCATTTCAACAGGCAGTTGTCTTATCAGTACCGAGGAGGTTTCAATATGAATATTTTGATGCTCGATTCCCATAATGATGGGCCAGAACTTATTTTCCCAATTTATGGGTAGTTCCAATGCTGTGTTTTCTATCAGGTCTAAAATTTTAGATTTGACTTCCTCTCGATAAGTTCGGACTTCATCTACTTTTGGCCAGTTGTAGTTCTCCTCATTCAAATCATCCCAGCTCATTTCATCTACCCCAATGGCGAACATAGATTCAAATCTCGGATTGATGTGCTGAGGTAAAAGCCCGGCTAAAACCAATTTATTCACATAAAAACAAACGGTATGGCCAAAATAAAATATCAAGGGATGTCTCAGCGGGTCTGCTCTTCTGTAAAAGGCTTTTTCATCTTTAAGTGTGTCGTATAGCTTCGTGTCTAAGTTAAAAGTTCTCAGGAAGTAGTCTCTGATTTCCTGACGTTTATCTTCAGCTTTACCTTCTACTAAGTTGGGTGTTTTTAAATTGAATTCTTCCATAATAATGGTCTAATAAGACTTTATCATATAATTTTTATGCATAGTAAATTTTTCCTGTGTTTCAGGTCTGCGCTTTTCCTGTATAATCTCACCACAAATATCAAAGCCCATTTTTTCGTAAAGTGCAACTGCCGGTGTATTCTCCTTCCAAACCCTTAATAAAACATGATTGATGTGTTCTTCTAAATGTTGCTCAAACTCCTGCATCAATTTTTTGCCTAGTCCCTGTCCGCGGTAATTTTCATCCACCAGGACTTCGGCGATGTATAAGCTGTTTTGGTCTTTATATAATACTTTAATGTTATCAGGTCTGTCTTTATCAAAACTAACGGGTGCCGCCAGCAAAGCAGAAATAAGTTTATCATTTGAAAAACCAAATACGCCGTTACCAACTTCAAATAAACTATCCAAAAAATTTTCAGCCTCTTTATGCGTAATCTTTTGAGCTGAAATTCCTGTGGTGAATGTTTTTAAATATAGATTTTCAAGATCATGCTTGAAATTATGGTAAAAATTTTTGTCTGCTTTTTGATAACTTATCATTGTAGACAAAAATATATTTAATTCCTCTGTTCTAAGTTTTGATAATTATTAAAGATTATCTAATTATTTGATTAAAAGCTTTGAAATTTTAGAATATAACGAAAAAATCATCTTGCATCTTCCATCTGCTTCTCCAAAACTTTCAAATGGTCCCGATACTTAGCCGCCTGCATAAAGTCCAGTTCCTTAGCGGCGTGTTCCATATTCTTTCGCGTTTTGTTCATTAGTTTCTTGATGTCCTTTTTGGTCATGTATTCTGCTTCCTCTTCGGCGGCTTTCAGACTTTCACTGTCATCAACCGGATCTTGCTGAAGGACTTTCTCTCTATATAAAACAGATTTTAAGGATTTTTTCAGGGCTTTTGGAGTGATGTCATGCTCCTCGTTGTATTTCATCTGCTTTTCACGACGATATTCAGTTTCATCAATGGTTTTCTGCATACTGTCCGTGATTTTGTCTGCATATAAAATCGCTTTACCCTCAAGGTGACGGGCTGCCCGACCAATGGTTTGAGTTAAGGTTCGGTTACTTCTCAAAAAGCCTTCTTTGTCAGCATCTAAAATGGCCACCAGCGAAACTTCAGGTAAATCCAGTCCTTCGCGCAGTAGATTGACGCCAACTAGTACATCAAAAACGCCTTTTCTCAGATCGGTCATGATCTCGACGCGTTCTAGCGTATCAATATCTGAATGGATGTAACGGGTTTTGATGTTTACCCGACTGAGGTATTTGGTCAACTCTTCAGCCATACGTTTGGTTAGCGTGGTGACTAAAGTTCGCTGTTGTTTCTCTACACGAATCTGAATTTCTTCTATTAAGTCATCGATCTGATTTTCACTGGGTCGAACATCAATTAAAGGATCAAGAAGACCAGTCGGACGTATGACTTGCTCTACATAAACACCTTCGCACTTTTGAAGTTCATAATCAGCTGGTGTAGCACTTACATAAACCACCTGATTCTGCAAAGCTTCGTATTCTTCAAGTTTTAAAGGTCTGTTATCCAAAGCTGCAGGCAATCTAAACCCGTATTCTACAAGATTTTCCTTTCTCGAACGGTCACCACCATACATCGCGCCAACCTGTGGAATAGTGACGTGACTTTCATCAACAATCATGAGGTAATCATCCGGAAAGTAATCTAACAAACAAAACGGGCGAGTGCCAGGATTTCTGCCGTCCAAATAGCGCGAATAGTTTTCAATTCCTGAACAATAGCCCAGCTCTTTAATCATTTCCAGATCGAAATTTGTTCGTTCTTCAATTCTTTTGGCTTCAAGAGGTTTTCCTTGATGTTTAAAGAACTCGATTTGTTTACCTAAGTCCAAAGCAATATTATCAATAGCTGAGTTAAGACGTTCTGGAGAAGTCACAAATATATTAGCCGGATAGATATTTAAGCGTTCGTAGCGTTCCAGGATGTCGTGCGTGCTGACATCAAATGCTTCAATCTCTTCAATTTCATCGCCAAAAAAGTGGATGCGGTAAGCGACATCGGCATAACCCGGAAAGACATCAACCGTATCGCCTTTTATTCTAAAATTTCCACGAGTGAATTCAGCCGTAGTTCTCGAATATAAACTTTGCACCAAACGCTTAAGTAATTCGGTTCTGGAAATTTCCTGATCAACTTCAAGTGAAATTACATTTTTTTGAAATTCAACCGGGTTTCCGATACCGTATAAACAACTGACCGAAGCGACAACCAAAACATCACGTCGCCCCGAGAGTAGTGAAGAGGTAGTACTTAATCGCAGTTTTTCAATTTCTTCATTTATGGATAAGTCTTTTTCGATGTAAGTATTGGAGGTCGGAATAAAAGCTTCGGGCTGATAATAGTCATAGTAAGACACAAAATATTCCACCGCATTTTTAGGAAAAAATTCTTTGAATTCGTTGTATAATTGTGCCGCAAGGGTTTTGTTATGGGCTAACACCAAAGTTGGTCGCTGCACATTTTGAACCACATTGGCCATGGTGAAGGTTTTTCCTGAGCCGGTAACGCCAAGCAGCGTCTGGTATTGCTCGTTCGACTCGATGCCTTGAGTCAGTTTGTTAATGGCCTGCGGCTGATCGCCGGTGGGTTTGTAGTCTGATACAAGATTAAATTTCATAACACAAAATAATGAAATATTTAGGTAGGAAAAGTCGATGTAAGATATATTTCACTTTTCGTTATGTTCTTTTGATTCTCATTTTTCTAATGACACTATTGACTCTATAGCTGCCGTCGATGCTATTGCTACTCTTAATACTGTTGTTGCTGATGTTTTTATTATCTCCTAGTTATTTTGATAAATACGACGAATGTATTTGTTGAGATTTTTTGATTTTTTAATAATCTGAATTTAAATGAAGAAATCAGACTTTGGTCTCTACAAATTTATAATCCTTCAGCTTTTTTCAGGGAAATACCTCGTAATCCTTCGGCTCAGCTTAGGGCATTGCCCTATAATTCTTCAGCATCGCGCAGTGCAACTTCTCATAATCTTATAACCTATAAACTTATAACCCTTCGGCACCGCTCAGGGCATCGCCTTATAACCTCATAAACTATAACCTCATAAACGCTTTTATAGATTTCTTTAGCACTTAACAATTAGTTAAAATCAATATGATTGTTTAATATTTAAATACTTTTGTTCAACAAAATATAAAATAAATGACGAAAGCAATTTTTGCGAATGGCTGTTTTTGGTGCACAGAAGCGGTGTTTCAACGACTAAAGGGTGTTGAAAATGTAAAATCGGGATTTACAGATGGTGATATTAAAAATCCGGCATACCGAGAGGTAGTAATGGGTAAAACTGGTCATGCAGAGGCCATACAAGTAGAGTATGATGAATCTATAATAGACTACGAAGTGTTACTTTATGTCTTCTTTTCAACCCATGACCCGACCACACTAAACCGGCAGGGTTATGATGTGGGTACACAATATAGAAGCGGTATTTTTTATACGAATGAAAAGCAAAAGTTAATTGCTGAAACAATCATTGATAGGTTGAATAAGGAAACTTTCAGCAATAAAATAGTCACAGCACTAAAACCCGCAACAGAGTTTTATGAAGCTGAAGCCGAACATCAGGATTTTTATAATCAGAATACAGGTTATAGGTATTGCCAATTAGTTATAGAACCAAAGTTAAGAGTTCTCAGAGAAAAATTTAATCCTTATTTAAAATCATAAGCATGTCATACCAAATATTTGAAGAATACAAAATAGAAACCACAAAAGACCTCACCGAGAATTATCAGGACATATTAGAGCAGGTGGGCGAAGACCCTTCGAGAAATGGCCTTTTAAAAACACCTGAAAGGGCTTCCAAAGCCATGCAGTTTTTAACGCAAGGTTACAGTATAAACCCACAGGAAATTTTATTGTCTGCCATGTTTGATGAGGATTATCGTGATATGGTCATAGTAAAAAATATTGAGTTGTATTCGCTTTGCGAACACCACATGCTGCCATTTTTTGGGAAGGCACACATCGCCTATATTCCTGATGGTAAAATTGTTGGCTTAAGCAAACTCCCAAGAGTAGTTGATGTTTTT
>Ga0209931_1000058_pt1 | contig 56714 bp, 48 predicted proteins | sample SalPonR1_B_D1_MG_FD_185697 | JGI IMG/M metagenome (GOLD analysis project Ga0209931, IMG submission 185697) | Salt pond soil microbial communities from South San Francisco under conditions of wetland restoration - Salt Pond MetaG R1_B_D1_MG... ...
CGTTCATTGTCCATTTCTACCTCTTCTGTCGATCTTATGTAAAGTTGCGGAGTGTTACCATATTGTCCGAGAATGGCTACTATCGAACCGCTGCCATTGGGAATGGAGTCGTTCGCAAAAGAGGCATATCCGCTGGTTCTTACAATAATTTCATCTCCATTTACATCCTCAAGGGTGCGGTTTTCTGTGATTTGATTATCACCATCAGCATAGGTTTTGGAGGTGTCCGAAGCCACAAATTGAACATTATATAATTTAATGAGTCTTCCTTGATAATAATCCATTCCTTGAGAAATGTCAATAATACTTACTGAATCTGGGGTTACTTCAACCTTCGTATCCAATTTGGTAACGTAATCATCCATGGTAAAGCCATTGCCATCCGGAGCGTCAATCTGGAATAGTTTATTGTACTGGCCTACTTTTAATCCGTTTAATTGTAAACGAAGCGAATCGCCCTGGTACAACCCTCCCGAAGCTTCCATGTGTAAGGCGATTGCACCGGTTTCATCCTGGATGTATGCTGTTCGGTATATATTTCCACTCTTATCATCCATAGTTACCACTGCATAAATGGATTTATCGGCGGTAAATACATAATCTCCCTCAGCATCAAAAAGGTCTTTAACCTCCTGAATAGTAATCGGATCGCCTTCAGGAATAGTCCTGGGCGGAGGGGTGTCAAATTCATCGTCAACACACGAAAACATTATTAATGTCAAGGAAAATAATAATGTAAGAATTACGGGTTTTTTGTTTATTTTTTTCATGATATAGTGTTTTATTGTTTTCAATGGTTCTGTTATTAAAATCTAAAGGTTAATATTAGCATATAAGTTCTGCCCCACATGTAAAAATATACAGGGGAGAATTTATTTACATCCTGGTTTTCGTAATCAAATCTTAGTTGTTCATACCCTCCGGTAATGAATTCCTGGTTATCGAGTACGTTTGAAACATTGGCATACAGGCTTAAATAGTAATCACCAAATTTCCATGATTTTCCTCCGGAGAGATCAACGGTATATTGACTGGCTAATTTTTCCTGTTGCGTTATTTCTTTTATTTTTGCTGCACCAAGCGGTGAATTGGGTTCTAAACCTTCGATTGCATTGGTTGTTCTTCGTGCAGGATTGAAACTTAAATAGATATCATCAAAATAGCTGGCATTTACTTCAACCCACCAGTATTTAGGCGAATTATAGCTTAAGCCAACAGAGTAAGCCTGTTGAGGTGTTCCGTCTACATAAAAGTTTTTAACATATACGGTTTGGGTTTCCCCCAGGGTTTCAGCGTTATTATCTCTTGTAATGGTAACGCTTGGCCTTGAGTCGTAGGTATACTGACCTATGGCTGCAACACCCTGAACACTTAGTGTAGATGTAATATCATATTCAAGGCCAATTTCTGTTCCAAAGTGTTTTTTATCAATCCCTGTCATGGAGTAGTTCACAAAACTATTGTAATCGTCATGATAAAAGCTCATTACGTCAACCTGATCCTTAAAAGTTGAATAATAACCGGTTATTCTACCTTTTAAATTAGGCATTCGAACAATATAATTAAGATCAGTAGAAATAATTTTCTCGCTGGTTAATCCGTCTACTTCAACGTTTCTGGTTCTTGGTGAAACATAAGCATTTTCAAAAAACGGAGCACGTGTCATATAGGTAGCATTACCGGTAAAAATATGCCGTCCGGTTAGTTTGTAGGTTGCCCCGCCGGATAGGGCGTAATTAATGAAAGATTGCTTTTCTGCATCTCCTGCTGAGTTATCCGGGAATTTTCCGTTGCGCATATTTCCAGAACGGAAAAAGCTTGTGTTCGATAAGTTTAGGCCAAGATAAGCATCTACTTTACCCATGGTATAATCACCTTTTACAAATCCTTCAATCTTTTGGATATTGGCATCATAATCGTAACCAAAAAGGTCGCCTTCCTCAACTAATCTATTGGGATTGTCCAGGTCACTTTGTGCAATCACAGGATCGGCAAAATCTCTTTCGGCAAAGTGGTCAATATCTACCCAGTAGTCGGCTCCTAATAAATCATCCACTAATTTAAAATGTTTTCCTTTATACCAGTTATAGTTTATCGTTCCGGTTAGTTTAATATTATCGTTTAAATCATAAATCAGATGTGTATTAGCAATGATTTGATTATGGTCTATTCGTTGATCTTCGATCATATATTTTGCACGGTTAAACGTAACATTATTACCTTCAATTCCGTCAACATCTTCCTGGGTATAAAGGTTTTTTTGGTTGGCAAAATAGAAAAAGTCCCAATCTACCTGATGATTATCCCAGGAGTAATTTTCTACATCCCGGTTATAATAGGGCAGGTATCGGTAATAATTAGGCCGTGGGTCGGCAGCATCGTACCAGGTTAATCTGGTATTTCCGTCTCTTCCGAACGAATAGGCTACTGCGGTATTTATTTCTAGTTTATCACTAAAATCCCAGTAGTGATTTAGCTCAATAAAAGGTTTAAAGGTATTGGATATTCTTGAATTTCTTTTTTCACCGTCCTGGTATCCCCAGTTTGCATTGTAATAGTTATTATCAAGATAATCGTATGCATCTTGTGTTGATCCGATTTGTTTTCCTCTTTTATTAGGTGTAACAAAAGCGGTTAAAGAAATTGCATGGTTGTCATTAATTATTTTTTCTGCGGCTAAAAGCACTGCATTTGCATCGTAGTAAGTACCTTCCACATAACCTTCTTGCGACCACCGTCTAGAACCGGAGATGGTAAATGCCCAGCCATTATTCATTATCCCGGTAGAGGCTGTAGCCATTACCCGGTGATTGTAATACTTGTTGGTATTCATATACGAAACTTTTACTCCCGGGCTGTATTCTGAAGCTCTGGTAATAATGTTAGATCCACTTCCTAAGGTTGTTACGGAATATTTGTTGTTATCCATTCCGTAAAAAAGTTCTTCGTTTCGGGTAGCATCGTTTAATCCGCCCCAGTCTGACCAGTATGGCCGTCCGGTTTCCAGGTTATTCATCCTGATACCATTGAAAAATACGGTAGAATTTTCCGATCCAAAACCACGAATATCGAAACGAGCTGCACCAAAAGTATAAGCTGCTGTTGAGGCAAAAATATCATCCGACGAATGAAGTAATCCTCCAATCCCCTGGTCAATATTGTTGTCCTCTAATTCACCAGCATCCAGGACTACCATAGGTAAGTCATCTTTTTCTTTTTCATAATCCGGTGCATATTCTAATGTAATTGTACCGATATCAAGCAGGTCGTTTTCTTTCAAAATAAAAGGAATCTCTTTTGTTTTGTATTCTTCTGAGGAGAAAATCAAAAAACCTTCACCTACCGGAACATGGTTAATTAAAAATTCTCCGTTTGATCGGGTAAAATCTTCCACGTTGGTTCCTTTAACCATTATGTTCACCTCGCTTAGAGGTTTTGTATTTCTGTTATCAATAATTACCCCTTTGATGGAGCCCGTTTGGGCTGCTGCAGAGAGGGTAAGAAACAGGAAAAGAGAAAAAAATACTGCTAATTGTTTCATACGATTATTTTTGAATTTTTATTGTTTTATTCTATATGTCTATAAAGCTTATTTTCAACTCGTTTTTTACAGGTTTAGTGTAAAGAAAAAGGATATAAAAATACATACAATGTTTTTAATTTCCGAAATTTTTTTATAGAATTACAAACTTTTTAAAACATATTACTATGAAGCAGAACCTTATTTTAATAAGCACCTTTTTGGCTGTCATTTTATTGTTAATCCATGTTGACGGATATGCCCAACAAAAACAATACAAAGTAGCCACGGTGGCCTTTTATAATTTAGAGAATTTATTTGACACCCTCGATACTCCGGAAAAGAATGACATAGAATATACTCCTGAAGGATCGAATAACTGGGATAGTAAAAAATATTATGCCAAATTAGAAAACTTAGCTGAAGTTATTGCTCAAATTGGAAGTGATTTAACAGGAGCTCCTCCAGCTATTGTTGGTGTTTCAGAAATCGAAAACAGAGCGGTTTTGGAAGATTTAGTTAATCAACCTCAGTTAAAGCCTTATAATTATGATATTGTACATTATGAATCGCCTGATCGCAGAGGGATTGATGTAGCTCTTTTGTATCAATCGGCGGTTTTTGAAGTTGTTAATACCCATTCAGCTACCCTAACGATTGAGGGAAAGGATGATTTCTATACACGGGATCAACTGGTTGTTTCAGGAATTTTAGATGGTGAGGAAATATATTTTATGGTAAACCACTGGCCTTCCAGATATGGTGGCGAGGCTCGCAGCAAGCCTCTTCGGAATGCTGCAGCAGACTTAACCCGATCGTTAACGGATTCTATCATATCTATGGATAAAGATGCAAAAATTATGATTATGGGTGATTTTAATGATGACCCCATAGATGAAAGTCTGATTAAACATCTTGACGCCAAAAAATCGGAAAGAAAAACCGGCCCCGGCGATTTATTTAATCCGTTTTATGATATGTTTAAAAAAGGATATGGGACATTGGCATATCGTGATCAATGGAATTTATTTGATCAAATTATTGTTTCTTATCCTTTGCTGGGGGATGATAAATCAACCTTTAAATTATATCAAACCAAAGTTTTTGATAAAGATTTTTTAAAACGTGACTCGGGTAGGTATAAAGGCTATCCATATAGAACGCATGCTGCTGGAATATATTTGGGTGGTTATAGCGATCATTTTCCTGTGTACGCCTTTTTGATCAAAGAAATTCAATGAGTGTTTAACGAGAATATTTTATAAAAATAAAAAAGGTGATCAAAAATTTTTGATCACCTTTTTTAGTAAGTATAGTAGTTATTATAATGTTTTTTTCACTTCAACCTCCTGGAATCCTTCAATTACGTCACCGACTTTAATATCATTAAAGTTTTCAACGTTTAGTCCGCATTCATAACCAGAAGCAACCTCTTTAACGTCATCTTTAAAACGTTTAAGCGAACCAAGATCACCGGTATAAATTACAATACCATCGCGAATTACACGTATTTTAGTATTTCTGGTAAGTTTTCCATCTTTAACAATACATCCGGCGACAGTTCCTACTTTCTTAATCTTAAATGTGTCACGTACTTCTACTGTACTTATAATTTCTTCTTTAATTTCAGGTGATAACATACCTTCCATCGCATCTCTTACTTCATTGATAGCATCGTAAATTACCGAATATAGTCGAATATCAATTTCTTCTTTTTCAGCCAGTTTACGAGCATTCATCGAAGGCCTTACCTGGAAACCAACAATAATAGCGTTCGAAGCAACAGCTAACATCACATCAGTTTCAGAAATCTGGCCAACACCTTTGTGAATAATATTAACCTGAATTTCTTCGGTGCTTAGTTTGATTAATGAATCGGATAATGCTTCGATAGAACCATCCACATCACCTTTAACCACAATATTAATTTCCTGGAAGTTGCCAATTGCAATTCGTCGACCAATTTCGTCGAGTGTAATATGTTTTTGTGTACGTAAGCTTTGTTCCCGCTGTAATTGTTCACGTTTATTGGCAATTTCACGTGCTTCTTTATCGCTTTCCATTACATGGAATTTGTCGCCTGCCTGAGGAGCTCCGTTGAGGCCAAGGATTTGCACAGGAGTTGCCGGACCAGCTTCTTCAATGCGTTTTCCTCTTTCGTTATACATAGCTTTTGCATGGCCAAAGTAACTACCCGCTAATATAACATCTCCAATATGCAATGTTCCAGCTTCAACTAAAATAGTTGAAATATATCCACGCCCTTTGTCCAGTTCGGATTCGATAACTGTGCCAATTGCATTTTTATTGGGATTAGCGTTTAGTTCAAGCATTTCGGCTTCAAGCAATACTTTTTCGAGTAGTGAATCAATATTTAATCCTTGTTTTGCAGAAATATCTTGCGATTGATATTTACCACCCCATTCTTCTATAAGATAATTCATGTTAGCCAATTCTTCTTTAATTTTTTCAGGATTGGCGCCTGGTTTATCAATCTTATTAATAGCAAATATAATGGGTACACCTGCTGCGCTGGCATGGTTAATTGCTTCTACCGTTTGTGGCATCACATTATCGTCAGCAGCTACTACAATAATTGCTACATCGGTAATTTGAGCTCCACGTGCACGCATAGCAGTAAATGCTTCGTGTCCCGGAGTATCAAGGAAAGTAATCGTTTTATTGTCATCAACTATAACACTGTAAGCTCCAATATGTTGAGTAATACCACCTGCCTCACCCGCAATAACATTTGATTTACGGATATGATCAAGTAACGAAGTTTTACCATGGTCAACATGTCCCATTACCGTAACAATAGGAGACCTTGATAAAAGATCTTCTTCACGATCTTCCTCTTCATTAATGGCTTCTTGAACCTCAACACTAATAAAATCTACCGTATAGTTAAACTCATCGGCAACTAAAGCCATCGTTTCGGCATCAAGACGTTGATTAATTGAAACCATTAATCCAAGGTTCATACAAACCGAAATAACTTCTGTTGGCGAAACATTCATCATATTTGCCAATTCATTTACAGAAACAAATTCGGTAACTTTCAGTACTTTCTTTTCTTCCTCTTGTTTTTTGAGTTCTTCCTGCTGTTTTTGACTTATCGTATCACGTTTTTCTCTTCGGTGTTTGGAACCTTTTGATTTTCCTTTGGATGTTAGGCGAGCAAGTGTTTCTTTAATTTGTTTTTGAACATCTTCTTCGCTTACCTCAGGGCGCAGTTGTTTTTTCTTTTTCTTCCTCGATTTAAAATGTTCTTTATCTTTTTTCCTGTCTTGAGATCCCTTGTTGTTTTTTTTATTATCAAGATCAACTTTTTCTTTATGTATGCGTTTTCGTTTTTTCTTTTTGTTTTTTTGTTCGCTTGATGACGCTACCGGTTTCTTTTTCTTCTCTTCTGATGTAGGTAAATTTATTTTTCCAACAACGGTAGGTCCGGAAAGTTTTTTAATTTCGGATTTGTATAATTGCGATTCTTGCTTTCTAGAAGTTTCTTTCTCTTCTACAGGTTGCTCAACTTCTTTTTTTATTGCCTCGGTTTTTTGTTTTTCGGTTTCTTTTTTGTCTTTTGCCTTTTGTTCAGCTTGTTTGCGATCCGATTCTTTTTGTTTTTTTGTTTTCTTATCGGGACGTGTTTTTTGATTTAGTGAATCAAGATCGATTTTGCCTATAACTTTAAGCGACTCTTTTTGTACATCCTTTTTTTCTCCAGAAGACTTTTCCTCTTTTTTTGTTGTTCCTGTATTAGGTTCTTCTTTTTCCCTACTTTCAGCTTTTGCTGTTTCTTCTTCTTGTTTTTGAGGTTTGCTATCTGTAGCTGGTTTTTCTTCTTTAGGAGTAACAGGCTTTTGGGTGCTACTTACATCTTTTATTAAAATTTCTTCATCCGAAGTAAATGAATCGTCTTCTTCAGTTTCTTCCTCCTGATCTTGTTTTTCTTCATCAATATCATTAATTGAAAAAGCTTCTTTTTTACTTCGAAGTTGATTCAGACTTAGTTTTTCCGACTCTTTTTTGGTATTAATGTCGGAGCTATATTCTTTTACAAGAATATTATAAAGTTCTGGTGACACTTTTGTATTAGGATTTGAATCGATATTAAACCCTTTTTTATGCAGGAATTCTACTATTGTAGAGATACCCACATTAAATTCTCTAGCCACCTTACTAAGTCTTGTTGCTTTTCCTGTTCCCATAAAATTTTAAAACCTATATTTTAAATATCTATAATTTAAAGATTTGCTAATTTATAATTAAAGATTTAAATTATTCAAATTCTGCTTTAAAAATTTGAATGATTTCATCAATTGTTTCTTCTTCCAGGTCGGTTCTTTTAATTAAGTCATCTCTGGTTAATTCAAGTACGCTTTTTGCTGTATCACAGCCAATAGCTTTTAACGCATCTAAAATCCAATCTTCTACTTCATCAGCAAATTCATCAATGCCAACATCTTCCTCATCCTCTACTTCGGCTTCACGATATACATCAATTTCATATCCGGTTAGCTGGCTTGCTAATTTAATGTTTAATCCGCCTTTTCCAATAGCTAGTGAAACCTCTTCAGGTTCAAGGTAAACATCGGCTCTTTTATCTTCTTCATGTATTTTTATCGAAATAATTTTTGCCGGGCTCAATGATCTCTGGATGTAAAGTTGTATGTTGTTTGTGAAATTAATTACATCAATGTTTTCATTTTTTAACTCCCGAACAATTCCGTGTATTCTTGAGCCTTTCATTCCAACGCAAGCTCCTACGGGGTCAATTCTTTCGTCGTATGACTCTACAGCAACTTTAGCTCTTTCACCAGGAATACGAACAATTTTTTTAATCGTAATCAATCCGTCAAAAATTTCTGGAACTTCAAGTTCGAATAATCGTTCCAAAAATACTGGTGATGTGCGAGATAATATAATCAGCGGATTATTATTTTTCATCTCAACACGAACTACAACCGCGCGGATAGTATCTCCTTTTCTGAAAAAATCAGAAGGAATTTGCTCTGTTTTTGGAAGAATAAGTTCATTTCCTTCATCATCAAGAATCAAAATTTCTTTTTTCCATACTTGGTAGACTTCGCCAGTAACAATATCTCCAATTTTATCTTTATACTTGTTGAAAATATTGTTTTTTTCCAGGTCTAAAATCCTGTTGGTAAGGTTTTGGCGTAATGCTAAAATAGCTCGTCTCCCAAAATCCAGCAATTTTACTTCATCGGTAACTTCTTCTCCAACTTCATAGTCTTCGTCAATTTTTTTAGCTTCTGATAAAGGAATTTGAAGGTTTTCATCTTCAAGCTCACCATCTTCTACTACTTCCCTATTGCGCCAGATTTCAAAATCTCCCTTATCGATATTTATAATGATATCGAAGTTATCGTCTGTTCCGAATTTTTTTTGTAGCAAATTGCGGAATACATCTTCCAGAACAGTCATCATGGTTACTCGATCGATATTCTTTAATTCTTTAAATTCTGAAAAAGTGTCGATCAAATTTAAATTTTCCATTGTATTTAATGTATTTTGCTTATTATTTAAATTTTATTACAATTTTTGTTGATTTAATATTTTCAAAAGATAATTGATGTTTTTCAACGATAGTTTGTTTTTTCTTTTTGCCTTCAATTTTTACTTTTTTTGTTTCTTCAATCACAATACCCTCTTTGTCAATGTCTATTAAATTGCCTTTAATTTTTTTGTCATTTGTTAAAATTGTTTCAATTTCTTGCCCAACATTTTTTTTGTATTGCTGCCAAACCTTAAAGGGGCTCGATAAACCCGGAGTTGAAACTTCTAAAGCAAAATCTTCTTTATCTCGATCAATATTTTGCTCAATTATCCGGCTAACATCTACACAGTCATCAATAGTGAATCCATCGAAACTATCCAGTTCAAGAATAATCTTATTTAATGGATCTACTTTTAAATCAACAACGTAGGCATTTTTTTCTTTAACAATGCCGTTGATAATAGTTTCTATTTTTTCTTTGTTAATCATTTATAATATTGATAACAAAATAGGGGACTACGTCCCCTTATCCAATTTCAAAGTAAATACTTTCAGCCGCAAAATTATAAATATTCTTGCAATTCTCAAAATTATTGACCTGAAAATTAGTTGAGTTAAAATCAGTAATCTGGTTTTTTTATAAATATGAAAAATGAAAAAGCAATCTACCAAAATTAAAACAATCAAATGTTGATGTTTTTTTGTTGAAAATCGTTTATTTTTGTTATTTAAATTTAACACGTGACAAATAACCAAATCAATAAACGCAAGATATTAAACGATCCAGTTTATGGTTTTATAAATATTCCATCTGGGATTGTATTTGATATTATTGAGCATCCTTACTTTCAGCGTTTACGAAGAATAAAACAATTAGGACTAACTGATCTTGTTTATCCGGGAGCAGTTCATACAAGGTTTCAGCATACATTAGGAGCCGTTCATTTATTAGAATCGGCTATTGATATTATTAAATCAAAAGGACAAAATATAACCAAAGATGAGGAAATAGCGGTTACACTGGCTATTCTTTTGCATGATATTGGGCATGGACCATTTTCGCATACGCTTGAAAAAATAATCATCTCAGAATATGGGCACGAAGATTTGTCGCTTTTATATATGAATGAATTAAATTGTATTTTTGATGGTGAATTAGCGCTAGCAATAAAAATATTCCAGAATAAATATCATAAAAAATTTTTACATCAATTGGTGTCGAGTCAGCTTGATGTTGACCGTCTTGACTATTTAAGACGAGATAGTTTTTATACCGGTGTTTCCGAAGGTGTTATTGGTTCTGATAGGATTATAAAAATGTTGAATGTAGTTAATGATGAACTGGTTGTTGAAGCAAAAGGAATTTATTCTATAGAAAAATTTTTAATTGCCCGATGGTTGATGTATTGGCAAGTTTACTTACATAAAACGGTTGTTTCTGCCGAACAACTGTTATTAATGATTTTTAAACGGGTAAAATATCTTTTGGCTCAAAATAAACAAATATACCTTCCTGAGAGTTTACAATATTTTTATCTTAATCAAAATAAAAAAGAATTATCCGAGTTACTAAAGAATTTTTCTATGATTGATGATACTGATATTATAAATTGTATCAAAAAGTGGACATTGGAATCAGATCAAGTGTTAAAAATACTTTCCGAGCGGTTGCTTCAGCGTAAGTTATTTCGGGTCGAAATTCAAAGTACTCCGTTTGATAAAGATAGAATAAATGAATTGACTCAGAAAGCTTCGAAATTTTTAATGTTACCTAAAACAGAAACGCAATATTTTGTATTTACCGATTATATCAGTAAAAACGCATATAGCGTTTTTGATGAGAAAATTCAAATACTTTATAAAGATGGGAAATTAGTTGATGTTGCAGAAGCATCGGATATGTTAAATGTTTCGGTACTCTCGAAAACGGTACGAAAATATTTTTTATGTTATCCTAAAGAAATTTCTTTGAAATAATAATTATATACTATTTTTGAACGATTTTTTAAATACGAATACGATGGAATTTACAGCAAAAACGATAGCAGATTTTTTACAAGGAGAAATTATTGGTAATCCGGATGTAACGGTTAATAATGTTGCAAAAATTGAAGAAGCACAACCAGGTACGCTGGCTTTTTTAGCTAACCCAAAATATAATAAGTATCTATATACCACCAATGCATCTATTGTATTAATAAACAAAGATTTTAATGTAGAAAAAGAGGTAAATGCTACTTTAATAAAAGTAGCGAATGCTTATGAAAGTTTTGCGCACCTTCTTCAGTTGTCCGAACAGGCTAAGCCTGTAAAAAACGGAGTAAGTTCAATGGCATTTATTGATGAATCGGCAAAAATTGGTAAAAATGTATATATAGCACCTTTTGTTTACTTAGGAGAGAATGTTATTGTTGAAGATGATGTAAAACTTTATCCACATGTTTTTATCGACGATAATGTAACGTTAAAAAAGAATGCTAAGCTGAACGCGGGTGTAAAAGTTTATCATGAATGTAAGATTGGTGAAAACACTATTATTCATGCAGGGGCAGTTATTGGCTCCGATGGTTTTGGTTTTGCCCCGGATGAAAACAATGTATATCGGAAAATTCCTCAATTAGGGAATGTCATTATAGAGGATAATGTTGAAATTGGTTCGAATACTACTATAGATAGGGCAACAATGGGATCAACAATAATTAAAAAGGGAGCTAAGTTAGATAATTTGAATCAGATAGGGCACAATGTTATTATAGGAGAAAATACGGTAATGGCTGCACAAACCGGAGTTGCAGGGTCAACAAAGATAGGAATGAATTGTCAGTTTGGCGGTCAATCCGGAGTTGCGCCTCATATCCAAATCGCCGATGGTGTTCGAGTAGCTCCACAGTCTGGAATACCAAACAATATAAAAGTAGCAGATAGTGTTGTAATGGGAACACCTGCTTTTAATATCAGAGATTTTCAAAAATCGTTTATTGTATACAAACATTTACCAGACTTATTTAAAAGAGTAAAAGAACTAGAAAATGAATTAAAAAGGCTGAAAAGCTCTGACTAAAGGGTTCTAAGCGATTCTGTAAATGAATTAATTATTAAATGGATACGGTAATTTACTTAGTTTTTTGTAACTTGCGGCGATTTTTTTATTATTGATGTTGAAAATAAATATTATACAGATATGTCGCAAAATCAAAAAACAATACGTAAAGCTGTTTCATTAAAAGGGAAGGGCCTACATACCGGTTACGATGTGGAAATTACTTTTTGCCCGGCACCCGTTGATCATGGATATAAATTTCAAAGGATAGATTTAGAAGGAAAACCAATAATTTCGGCTTCGGTTGATAATGTTACGGATACATCTAGAGGAACTACGCTGGTTGAAAATGGAGTTGAGATTCATACCATTGAGCATGTATTAGCATCTCTGGTAGGCTTAGAATTGGATAATGTTTTAATGGAATTTAGCGGACCGGAAGCACCTATCCTGGATGGTAGCGCAAAAATGTATGTTGAGGCCATAAAAAAAGCGGGCATTGAAGAGCAAGACGCTGAAAAAAATTATTTTATTGTAAAAGAACGAATTGTATTTCGCGACGAAAAGAATGATATCGAGATTGTAGCTTATCCCGATGACCATTTTTCTGTTGATGTAATGGTTGATTATAACTCAAAAGTTTTAGGCCATCAATATGCATCTTATCATCCAACGCACGATTTTGAAAAAGAGATTGCTCCTTCCAGAACTTTTGTGTTCTTCCATGAGTTGGAAATGTTACTCAAACATAATTTAATTAAAGGTGGTGATTTGCAAAATGCCATTGTAATTATGGAGAATGAAGTTTCGCAGGAAGAGCTCGACCGAATGGCTGATTTGTTTAACAAACCACATGTAAAAGTTAAAGAAGGTATTTTAAATAATGTTGATTTGCGATTTAGTAACGAACCGGCAAGACATAAGTTGCTTGATGTACTTGGAGATTTGTCGCTTATAGGACAACCTGTTTTAGGGAAAATTGTTGCATCAAGGCCTGGACATTATGCCAATACTCAATTTGCAAAGATCATTAAGGAAACAATAAAGAAAGAACTATCAAGAGTAGCTATTCCAAAATATGACCCAACCAAGAAACCTTTATATGATATTAACCAGATAAAGAAATTATTACCACACCGCTATCCCTTTCTTCTTATTGATAAAATAACAGAGCTAGATGACAAATCGGTGATTGGAATTAAAAATGTTACCCTAAACGAAAACTTTTTTATGGGCCATTTCCCTGCTGAGCCCATTATGCCTGGTGTTTTGCAAGTAGAAGCGATGGCTCAGGTTGGAGGAATTTTGGCGTTAAGCCAGGTTGACGATCCGGAAAATTATCAAACCTTGTTTTTAAAAATTGATAAGGTTAAGTTTAAACGAAAGGTTATTCCTGGTGATACGATTATTTTCAGACTGGAATTGCTTACTCCAATCAGAAGAGGTTTAGTTCACATGTTTGGACAGGCATTTGTAGGTAATGAATTGGTTATGGAAGGTGAATTAATGGCTCAAGTATCTAAAATTAAATAAAGAATGAATCGAGATTTAGCATATATACACCCGGAAGCTAAAATTGGTAAAAATGTTAAGATTGAAGCATTTGCCTGGATTGATAAAAACGTTGAAATTGGTGATGGAACATGGGTTGGATCTAATGTAACCATAATGGAAGGTGCCCGAATTGGGAGTAATTGTAAAATTTTTCCTGGTGCAGTTGTTTCTGCCATTCCACAAGATTTAAAATTTAAAGGAGAAGAAACTACAACCGAAATTGGTGATAATACAACGCTACGCGAGTGTGTTACCGTTAATCGCGGAACCGCTTCGAAAGGAAAAACGGTTGTGGGGGACAATTGTCTTTTAATGGCATATGTTCATGTTGGACATGATTGTACGTTGGGCAATAATATTATTATATCCAATAGTACAAATGTTGCAGGAGAAATTTTAATTGATGATTTTGCAGTAATCAGCGGGGATGTCCAAATTCACCAGTTTGTTCATATTGGTAGACATGTTATGATTTCCGGAGGTTCATTGGTCAGAAAAGATGTGCCTCCTTATATTACCGTAGCACGTGAACCTTTATCCTATGTTGGTATAAACTCTGTTGGACTCCGACGAAGAGGTTTTTCGCCCGAGACGATTAATCAAATTCAAAGCATTTATCGTGAAATTTATGTGAAAGAACAAAATGTTACACAAGCCCTAAAAAATATTGAAGAGGAGATGAGTGATTCTGAAGAAAAAAATTATATCCTTGAATTTATAAAAAAATCTCAGCGTGGAATTGTAAGAGGATACAATGGACAATAAATATTATTCTAGTAAATGAAAGAGTGTGTCCAAAAAGTATTTAAAAAATGAAAAATTGATTTTTTTACTTAGCGAAACTTTGCTACTTATTTGTGAAGCTCTGCGTAACAATATTTAATGATTTTACCACAAAGTTACTCGAAGAAATCACGAAGTCTCATAAATACCTTTTGGACAGCCTCTTTTTATTTCTCATTTTTTTCTTCATTTTTAAGAGGATTCCATCCCTGTGCTTGTAATGGAATAGCTTGGCCGGCTTGAGTAATTAATACTGCACCATGTTTTTTGTCAGTAATGTGTCCAATAGGATGAATAAGGGCATGATCTTTAATTTTATCAAAATCATTAACATTTACGGTAAATAAAAGCTCATAATCTTCGCCACCGTTAAATGCGGCAGTTAATGGTTCCATTTTAAATTCTTTCGCCATTTTTTCAGTATTTAAATCAATTGGAATTTTATCCTGAAAAATTTTGCAACCCACGTTTGAATTTTTGCAAATATGCAATAATTCAGAAGACAAGCCGTCTGAAATATCTATCATAGCTGTTGGGGTAATTATTAATTCTTTAAGCAGCTCAACTATATCTTTTCTGGCTTCAGGTTTTAATTGTCGTTGAAGAATATAATCATAACCTTCTAATTGAGGTTGTGTTCCCGGATTAGCCGTAAAAATTTCTTTTTCTCTTTCCAGCAGCTGCAGTCCCATATATGCGCCTCCAAGACTTCCTGTGACACAAATGATATCTGTATTTTGAGCTGTACTGCGGTAGACAATATCTTTTTTGTTTGCTTCTCCTATGGCCGTTACACTAATAGCAAGCCCTGTTAAAGAGGACGAAGTATCTCCGCCTACCAAATCAATATTATAAATTTCACAGGCAAGTTTTACTCCTTCATAAATTTCTTCGATATGATCTACTGCAAATTTTTTAGAAATAGCTATTGAAACCGTAATTTGTTTAGGAATAGCATTCATGGCATATACGTCAGACAAATTAACAACTATTGCTTTATACCCCAAATGTTTTAATGGAGTATAAATTAAATTGAAATGTATACCCTCTATAAGTAAGTCAGTAGTTACTACAGAGCATGTATTTCCATAATCGATTACAGCAGCATCATCGCCTACCCCTTTTAAGGTGTTTTTGTGTTTAATTTTTATATCTTTTGTAATCTGATCGATTAATCCAAACTCGCCTAATTCAGCTATCTCTGTTATTTTTTTTTCCTTATCATTCATATGTTAAATTGATATTTATCATTTAAAAAAAAGATTAAACATTGTTGTTTTATTAGTTGTTATATTTTAAATATCTTTGTGCTCAATTTAGAATTAATCTATATAAATTTAGATCCGTTGGTATTTGAAAGACATTTTGCAAAGTTATGGAAAAAGATCAAGATAAAATATTAAATGAAGTAACACAGGGAGAATATAAATACGGTTTTGTTACGGATGTTGAGGCAGAATCGATTCCTAAGGGGTTAAATGAGGATGTTGTTCGTTTGATTTCGCAGAAAAAAAACGAACCCGAATTTATGTTAGCGTTTCGGTTAAAAGCTTTTAGACACTGGCAAAAAATGAAAATGCCCGATTGGGCACATTTAAATATTCCGGAAATTAACTATCAGGATATTATATTTTATTCAGCACCCAAAAGAAAAGCTGATGGCCCCAAAAGTCTTGATGATGTAGATCCTGAATTAAAAGCCACTTTCGATAAGCTTGGTATTCCACTCGACGAACAAAAAAGAATAGCGGGCGTTGCTGTGGATGCTGTAATGGATAGTGTTTCGGTAAAAACTACGTTTAAAGAAAATTTAGCTGAACTAGGAATCATTTTTTGTTCTTTCAGCGAAGCCGTGCAGGAGCATCCCGATTTAGTTAAAAAATATATGGGTTCGGTAGTTCCTTATACCGATAATTATTTTGCCGCTTTAAACTCGGCTGTATTTAGTGATGGCTCGTTTTGTTACATCCCCAAAGGAGTGAAATGCCCCATGGAGCTGTCAACCTATTTTAGAATAAATGCTGCTAATACCGGACAATTCGAAAGAACATTAATTGTAGCCGAAGATGATTCGTATGTGAGTTATTTGGAAGGATGTACTGCACCACAGCGGGATGAAAATCAGTTGCACGCAGCAATTGTTGAAATTATCGCCAATAAAAATGCCGAAGTAAAATATTCTACCGTACAAAATTGGTATCCCGGTGGTAAAAATGGCAAAGGAGGAATTTATAATTTCGTAACCAAACGGGGAAAATGTGCTGGTGATAAATCAAAAATATCGTGGACACAGGTAGAAACCGGTTCGGCTATTACCTGGAAATATCCAAGTTGTTTGTTGATTGGAGACAATTCGGTGAGCGAATTTTATTCGGTGGCTGTTACCAATAATCACCAGCAGGCTGATACCGGAACGAAAATGATTCATATTGGGAAGAATACTAAAAGTACTATAGTTTCGAAAGGTATTTCAGCAGGAAAAAGTAATAATAGCTATCGTGGTTTAGTAAAAGTTGTTAAAAATGCAACCAATGCACGTAATTTCTCTCAATGCGACAGTTTATTGTTGGGAGATAGATGCGGAGCACATACTTTTCCTTATTTGGAAGTGGATAATAAAGATTCGATTGTAGAACACGAAGCAACAACGTCCAAAATTGGGGAGGATCAGATTTTTTATTGCAATCAACGGGGAATTAAAACAGAAGATGCTATAGGTTTGATTGTGAACGGCTATGCTAAAGAGGTGTTGAATAAATTACCTATGGAGTTTGCTGTTGAAGCCCAAAAACTACTGCAAATTAGTTTGGAAGGCAGTGTTGGTTAATTTTAGTTAAAAGTTAATTTATTTATGGCAACTATTGAAAAATTTGAAGACTTGGACGTTTGGCAGAAAGCTCGTGAATTATGTAAATTAATACATAAGTATACACTAAATGGCAGCTTTGCTAAATATTTTTTTTTAAAAGATCAAATAAAAAGATCTTCTGGCTCAATAATGGATAATATTGCTGAAGCCTGCCTGCCGGCAAGGCAGGGTTTCGATAGAGGAGGGAAGAAGGAATTCATACAGTTTCTATTCATTTCAAAATTTTCTTCATCTGAAACAAAATCACAACTATATAGAGCACTAGATTATGGACATATTAATCAAGAAGAATTTGAAATAGCTTATAACAAATGTGCTGAAATTGCAAGTATAGAAACAGGGTTAATTAATTATTTAAAAAATTCACCATATAAAGGGAAAAAACATATTTAAGTTCGGGATTATACGATTATAATTTTGAACTTTAAACTTTAAACTTAATAGATTATGTTAAATATAAAGAATTTACACGCATCCATAGAAGGAAAGGAAATATTAAAAGGAGTAAGCCTTCAGGTTAATAAAGGAGAAATTCATGCAATCATGGGACCCAATGGTTCTGGAAAAAGTACCCTGGCTTCTGTTCTGGCAGGAAAAGAGATGTTTGAAGTTACTCAGGGAGAAATTGATTATCAAGGGAAAGATTTATTTGAATTATCACCCGAAGAACGTGCCAGCGAGGGTATATTCTTAGGATTTCAATACCCTATAGAAATTCCGGGTGTTAGTATGGTGAATTTTATGAAAACAGCTGTAAACGAACAGCGAAAGCATAAAGGACTGAACCCATTATCATCATCAGATTTTCTAAAGTTGATGCGTGAAAAGAAAGAGCTTGTTGAACTGGATACTGGTTTAGCAAATCGTTCGGTGAACGAAGGTTTCTCTGGAGGAGAAAAGAAAAGGAATGAGATTTTTCAAATGGCTATGCTTGAACCTAAGCTTTCTATTCTGGACGAAACAGATTCCGGCCTGGATATCGATGCATTGCGTGTTGTGGCAAATGGAGTAAATAAATTAAAATCTTCCGAAAATGCAACCATTGTTATTACTCACTACCAGCGATTGCTTGATTATATCGTTCCTGATTTTGTACATGTGCTATACGATGGTAAGATTGTAAAATCAGGCGATAAAAATCTGGCTTTGGAGTTGGAAGAAAAAGGGTACGACTGGCTTAAAAAGAATGTAGTTGTTAAATAAACCGGTTTATTTACGGATTTTTAAAAAAAGCAAATCAATGAGCTTAGAAACAACAGATATAGAAGTAAAAGAAAAATTTGTTGAATTATATAACAATAATCGCAACATCTTAAGAAAAGGGTCGACCGATTATGTCAACCAAATCAGAGATGAGGCATTCCAAAAATTTAAAAAACTGGGATTGCCCGATAAGAAAAATGAAGACTATAAATACACCGATATTAAATCATTGTTTAATAACGGGCTAAAAACTTTTTTATCTCCTAAGAATATTGAATTTAATGTGGATGATATTTTTCAATGTGATGTCCCTGATTTGAATACAGAGGTTATTATTCTGCTGAACGGATGGTATTATAATCGCGAAAAGCAATTAGCTGAATTACCTGGAGGAGCTGTTATTGGTAGTTTTCAAAAAGCAACCGAAGAGTATCCTGAGCTGGTAAAAAAACATTTTAACCAATATGCAGACAATGAAAAAGAAGGTTTAGTTGCTTTAAATACGGCTTTTGTTAAGGACGGGATATTTTTATATGTTCCTAAAGGGGTCGTTATTGAAAAACCTATACAAATAATAAATCTTTTAATGGATGATGAAGATGGTTTGGCACAACATCGTAATTTATTTATCCTGGAGGAAAACAGTCAGGTGTCATTAGTGGTTTGTGATCATACTTTATCTACTTCAAATTTTTTAACCAATTCTGTTTCTGAGTTTTTTGTGGATAAAAATGCCTCGCTAGATTTTTCCAGGATACAAAATGAGCATAACGGCTCCAAACAATTATCACATCTGTATTTTCATCAGGAAAAAGATAGTAGGATTAATGCCAATACCATTTCATTGCATGGTGGATTAATTCGCAATAATATAAATGTACTTTTAAATGGCGAAGGCTGCGAAAACCATACGCTTGGATTGTATTTAACCGATAAAGGGCAGCATATCGATAATCATGTATTTATCGACCATGCAAAACCCAATTGCACCAGCAACCAGCTGTTTAAAGGAGTCTTGGATGATTATGCCACCGGAGCTTTTAATGGGAAAGTACTGGTTCGGGAAGATGCTCAAAAAACACAAGCATATCAGGCAAACAATAATATTTTGCTTACCGATGACGCAACCATTAACACGAAACCAACGCTGATAATTTATGCCGATGATGTGAAATGTAGCCATGGAGCTACGGTGGGACAATTGGATATGGATGCTTTGTTTTATCTACGTTCGAGGGGAATTAATGAAAAAGAAGCTAAATTATTGTTAATGTATGCTTTTGCACATGAGGTGATTAAAAAAATAAAAATCCCTGCACTTCAGGAGCGTATCCATGAATTGGTTGATAAACGGTTACGTGGAGAATTATCACGTTGTAATTTTTGTCATATGAATTGTAAATAATTTTTAAATTTTAACGATTGTGAGTATTAATATCCAAAAAGTAAGGAGTGATTTTCCGATTTTAAATCAAAAGGTTTATCAAAAGCCTTTAGTTTATCTCGATAATGGAGCGACTACACAAAAGCCCATAGTTGTTATTGATGAAGTAGCTAAAATTTACTCACAGGAGAACGCAAATATTCATCGTGGAGTACATTATTTAAGTGAGCAGCTGACACAGAAATATGAGGATGCCCGGAAGGTGGTTCAGAAATTTATTCATGCAGCACACGACCATGAAGTTATTTTTACCAGTGGAACCACAGAATCAATCAATACCATTGCTTACTCTTTTGGCGATAAATATATTCATGAGGGAGATGAAATTATTATTTCTACCCTGGAGCATCATGCTAATATTGTTCCATGGCAAATGTTATGCGAGCGGAAAAATGTTTCGTTGAAAATAATTCCTATTAATGATAAAGGAGAGTTGTTGCTGGATGAATATGAAAAACTTATTTCTTCCAAAACAAAAATAGTAGCTGTAAATCATGTATCGAATGCCATAGGAACAATAAATGATGTGAAAAAAATCATTGATATTGCCCATCAAAAGGATATTCCTGTTTTAATTGACGGGGCTCAAAGCATTCAACATGGCAAAGTGGATGTTCAGGAGCTGGGTTGTGATTTTTATGTTTTTTCCGGACATAAAATTTACGGTCCAAATGGCATTGGTGTTTTATATGGAAAAGAAAAGTGGTTGAACGAACTGCCACCCTTTATGACCGGTGGGGAGATGATTAAAAATGTTACGTTTGAAAAAACAACTTTTAATGAGCTCCCTTTTAAGTTCGAAGCCGGAACCCCTAATTATGTTGGAGCCATTGGACTGGCTAAAGCCATCGAATATATTCAGGGCATTGGGTTAGAAAACATAGAAGCACATGAAAAAGAATTACTTGAGTATGCTACCCAAAAATTAAATGCTATCGAAGGACTAAAAATCATTGGCACTTCAGCTAAAAAAATAAGTGTTATATCCTTTATTTTAGAAAATATTCATCATTATGATGCCGGAATGGTTATTGATAAAATGGGTGTTGCCGTGCGCACCGGGCATCATTGTGCCGAACCTGTAATGCATCGTTTTCATATTGAAGGAACCATTCGTGCATCGTTTGCATTTTATAATACCAAAGAAGAAGTTGACCGGTTATGCGAAGCATTAATGACTGTTAAACAAATGTTTGGTTAAATTGTAATATTATTATGACTTTACAAGAAAGACAAGACGAAATTATTGAAGAATTTTTGATTTTCGATGACTGGATGGACAAATACAACTATTTAATAGAGCTGAGTAAAGATCTTCCGGTTATTGATCCCAAATATAAAACGAAAGAATATTTGATTGAGGGATGCCAGTCGAAGGTTTGGCTTTATGCAGAGTTGGACGGAGATAAAGTGAAATTTACAGCCGACAGTGATGCCATTATTACCAAAGGTATTGCAGCTCTTTTAGTTCGTGTTCTAAGCGCTTTAGAACCCAAAGAAATTATGAATGCCGATTTATATTTTATTGATAAAATCGGGTTGCAACAAAATCTTTCGCCCACACGCTCAAATGGTTTATTGGCAATGGTTAAGCAGATGAAGTTATATGCTATGGCATACAATGCAAAGATGAATCAGTAAAGGAGGTTTATGATGGAAGAAAATAATTTAATGGCTTTAGAGGCTGAAATTGTTAAAACATTAAAAACAATATACGACCCGGAAATTCCGGTAGATATTTACGACCTGGGATTAATCTATGCCATTGATGTTGATGATGACAATAAGGTTGAAATAAAAATGACCTTAACAGCACCCAACTGTCCTATGGCCGACCAGTTGCTGAACGAAGTACATGAAAAAATCAATGCCATAAATGAGGTCAAAGAAGCCAAAATAAATCTGGTTTTTGATCCCCCCTGGGATAAAAGCATGATGAGCGAAGAAGCTATGCTGGATTTAGGGTTATTGTAGTTATTCCCATTGTAAAATATCTCTGTATTATTAAATGCCTTTTTGCCTAAATTGATTCCCGTATTTTGTGTACCTTCGGAAATTAGTGTATTGATGGCTATTAATGAATCATATCATTTTAAATACCCGCAAAATAAAGCAAAAAGCTCTTGAATCAGGCTTTTCGGCAATTGGTATATCCAAAGCTGAGTGTCTGGAAAAAGAATCTAAACAATTAAAAGAATGGATTAACAAAAGTTTCCATGGAGAAATGCAATACATGGAAAACCATTTCGAAAAGCGTGTTGATCCCAGAAAACTGATCGAAGGGTCAAAATCTGTTATTTCTGTTTTATACAACTACTATCCTAAAGAAAAACAAAAGGAAGATACCTTTAAAATTTCAAAATACGCATATGGTATAGATTATCATTATGTGGTTAAGGATAAATTATTTAAACTCCTGGAATTTATAAATACAGAAATAGGAGAGGTTCGCGGCAGAGCATTTGTCGATTCTGCTCCGGTAATGGATAAAGTTTGGGCTGCAAAATCAGGATTGGGCTGGATAGGAAAAAATACCAATTTGATATCAAAAGAATTTGGTTCTTTTGTTTTTATTGGAGAGTTAATTATTGACTTAGAACTGGAGTATGACCAACCCATTAAGGATTATTGCGGCAATTGCACAAAATGTATTGATGCATGCCCGACAGGAGCCCTGAAACCTTATCAGTTAGATGCCCGAAAATGTATTTCTTATTTAACCATTGAAAAAAAAGGAGAAATACCGCCGGAATTTAAAGGAAAGTGGAACGATTGGATTTTTGGCTGCGATATATGTCAGGATGTTTGTCCCTGGAACAACAAAACCTGTCTGCCGGAAGGCAGGGCTAAATCTCATTTTGAATCACAATTTAAAATTTCAGAGGAGCTTAAAAATTTTAAAGAAGAAGATTGGATAACACTTGATCAATCTACTTATAAAAAAATGTTTAAGAACTCAGCTGTTGAACGGACAAAGTTTCGGGGCTTAAAGCGGAATATTAATTTCTTGCATAAAAAAAAGCCTTTAACACAGAGGCTAAAGGCTTAGATTATTTAAATATAAAAAACTTAAAATTTATAGGTCAGCCCCACACCAAAAACTTCTTTGAATTGAACTTTTGCTCCACTTGGATTTCCTTCATCATCAGAAGTTTTAATATCATCATCATAAATAAGATGGGTATTCAGGTTGGCTGATAAATAATCATTGATTTTCATATTAATCGACATTTTCCAATCAACATCTATATTCTGTGGATTTTCAAGATAATTGGTGAATAATCCCATCGTAGATTTAAGGGTTACATTTTTCATGATTTCCTTTTTAACGCCCATGGTAACAGATCCACCTAACTCCAACCTTGTTTTTTCGCCGGCATCAACACCGAATGAACCTCTAGCCGAAAGGGTATCGTCTAAAACCATAGTTAATTTTCCTGCAACCGGAGAAAGGACAAAGTAAAACACTTCGCTGGGTTTGTATTCCATACCTAAAGCACCCTGCAGATAGGCCGGGGCAAAAAATCTTGAAATCACATAACTTGTATCAGTCTGATATTTTTTCCCGTCGTCCATTTGCGTTTTGAAATTTAATAAGGCACTAATAAAGAAGGATTCAGAAACTTTTCGACCATATTTTGAGGTAAAATCAATATTATCGTCTGTTTTGCGTATTTCCTGCTCGCCTTGCTTTTGGATTCCATAACCGATATCAAGGATATTTGACCAGTCGTTATTGTCTTTTGAATATTCGAGTGATAGGTTTATTAATCCATTGAATGCATACGAGTTATCACCACCGGCAGCCCAGTTGGTTAACGAAACCTGTGAAAAGTTAATAGAACTAACACCGTTAAATTTCCAGAATTTTAGGGTGTCTGTATTTTCTTGTGCATATAATATCCCAGCACAAAAAAGTAAAAGCGGGATTGTAAATAGTATCTTTTTCATGTTTTTTGAGTTTTGTGTAAATAAAAGTGAAATTACTCAGAAATAATGGAAATAACAATATTTCGTTTATTTCTTGGTCCATCGAATTCGCATAAAAAAATATTTTGCCAGGTGGATAATCCTATTTTCCCGTTAATAATTGGGATCGATTCACCTGGGCCTACAATCCCTGCTTTTAAGTGAGCGTCACCGTTATTGTCCTGGGCATCGTGCAGCCATATACCCGAAGGGATTAGTTTTTTTAGCAGATTTACCACATCGTTTTGTACTGATTCATCCCAATTTTCCTGTATCATTATTCCGGCCGTTGCTCCCTGAACATAAATATTAACCAGGCCGTTTTGTATGTTACTTTCAGATACTATTTTTTCAACCTGGCTGGTTATATCGTATAACCCGTTATGTTTATCGGTAGATATTTGTATGATTTGTTGCATAATATCGTTAAATTTGATTGTTATTAATTACGAATCTAACTAAAAATGAACTACCAGTCAACTACCTATGCATCTTATCATGGAATAAAACTATCGGGTTATTTATGGAAAACTGAAAACAAGCCCAAAGCTGTGATAAACCTTGTACATGGTTTCGGCGAATATAGCGAAAGATATAGCCATTGGGCTGAATTATTTGTAAAAAGCGGATATGCTGTACATGCTATTGATTACCGAGGGCATGGAAAATCAGACGGGAGGCGTGGATATATTCATTCTTTCGATGATTTTTTAAATGATATAGATGTTTTGGTTCAGGAATCGGAGAAAATGTTTCCGGAAATACCTCAATTTATTTATGGGCACAGCCTGGGAGGGAATATAGTTACCAACTATATTTTAAAACGGGATAACAATTTCAAAGGAGCTATTATTTCATCGCCATGGTTCAAACTTGCTTTCGATCCCTCTGCGATAACCTTATTTTTTGCAAAAACGATTAAAAGCATATTTCCAAAATTTACACAAAAGGCTAACCTTGATGTAAAAGGAATTTCACATAATCAGGAAGTGATTAATAATTATATCAAAGATCCATTGGTTCATGAGAAAATATCGGTTAAGATGTTTTTTGAAGTATATAAGGCCGGGAATTGGGCGTTGGAACATCCTGATTTAATTAATATTCCTGTATTACTTCAACACGGCAATGCCGATAAAATTACATCATATAAGGCCAGTGTAGAATTTGCTGAAAAAGCACAAAAACTTAATCAAGATATTACCTATAAAGAATGGGAGGGAATGTACCATGAGTTACATCATGAAGTGAATTATGAAGAAGTATTTCTGTTTGTGGATAAGTGGATAGAAAGTAAGCTTTGAGCATTATTGAACTAAATGTAAAACAGTAATATTAATTTAAAAATTGAGATGAAGAATTTTAAGAAATTAAAATACAGTCAACTTGGATTTAGAGTTGAATATTTATTGCACCTAATTAATTTTGTGATTATCTGTGTTGCTTGCATCTGTTAAACCTGTGTTCTATTCAAAAAAATCTATAGCACATAGCTCAATTAATATGAAATCATTCAGAACGGCCATACAACCCGAATCATCAAAGAATAAAATAATTTACCATACTCCGGTATTATTTATGGGGTCTTGCTTTACCCAAAATATAGGCGATAAAATGGGAAGCTTAAAATTTCCGGTTATGATTAATCCTTTTGGGGTTTTGTATAATCCGACATCGGTGCGAAAAGGGCTGGAAATTTTAATTGATCAGAAAGTATTTACTCCCGGAGATCTTGGTTTTTTTAATGAGCAATGGTTTAGTTTTTATCACGATACCGAATTTTCGCATCCCCAACAACAAAAATGTTTGGACAAAATCAATGAGTCGATAAAGCTTGCTGCCTCGCATTTTAGAAAATCAAAATACCTGATTATTACCTTTGGAACCGCTTGGGTTTATAAATATTTGCAAACAGAACAAATTGTTTCGAATTGCCATAAAATCCCGGCCAAAGAGTTCGAACGGATTAAATTGGGTGTTGAAGATATTTTTGTGGAATGGGCAAAGCTTATTAACCGGATAAACGAGTTAAACAGGAATTTGAAAATAGTATTTACTGTAAGCCCGGTAAGGCATTGGAAAGATGGAGCAATACAAAATCAATTAAGCAAATCGACACTTATTTTGGCGATTCATCAGTTAATGAAAATATTTAAAAATGTACAGTATTTCCCTTCCTACGAAATAATGATGGACGATTTACGCGATTATCGTTTCTATTCCGATGATATGTTGCATCCTTCTAATGAGGCTATTGAGTATATATGGGAGCAGTTTGCAGCAACATTCTTTGATGAAGGAACCCAAAAAATTATTCAGGATATTTACAGAATAGTTCAGGCAAAGAATCATCGACCCATAAATCCTGAAACAGAATCCTATAAAAAATTCATAAAATCTCAATTGAAACAGGTTGAGCAATTAGCTAAGCTTTATTCTTTTATTGATTTCAGCGATGATTTGCAATATTTCAGCAATGCATTATAAAAAAGTTCCGGCTTTTGTGCAGATTTTTGTGGTTATTACTATGGTGTAGGAAAGTAATTATTGCACTACACCGGAACTTTCAGAGAACAAACAAAAGTTAATTGAAATTATTGTCTTGCATCGTAATTAAAAAGCTGACCTTCAAGCTGTACAAAAAGGTTTTCTACATCTGCACCAGCAGCTGCCTGGGTCATTGAATTGAATAGTTGCTTCCCGGACTTATCACTTTGATCGGCTTTTTTTCCTTCTGCAATATCAATGTCTTTGGAGAGTTGGAAATAGACAATTAATGTTGGTTCTCCATTTATAACAGACTGGATAGATTTTTCTTCACTATCTACGGAAACAACTTTAAAATAAGGCATTTGGTGGCCTACCATAAAATCATTTTTTCTTAGTTTCATGTTTCTTTTGGCAGGTTTTGCTGTTTTTTCTTTTTTAACATACTTCTTAAAATGGTCAGATAATTTATCATTGTCTACACAACGACGCTTTTCAATATTGTTTCCTTGTTGAAGGATATGATATCCCTGTGTAGCACAGACCCCCTCTTTGTCGAAAAGCATGAAACCATTTTTCAGATCTTTTTCATTCCATAATTCAGCTAAAAATTCCGGTTCTCCTTCAAATGTTTCTTTTGCTGCTCCGGCCATACTGGCAAAGGCTTTTGCGGTAGAGTTTGCTTTTGCTTTAGATTCTAAATTTGGGGTGTAATAAAATTCAAGATTAGGATAAAGACTTTCATCCAATGTTTCATTCTTTTCCACAATTCCTAATACAACAACTTTTGGTGTTTGTCCAAAAATTAATGAGCTTATTAAAAGTAAAGCTGTTAAAAAAAATACATTTTTTAAATTCATAATTTTCTCCTCCGATTTTAGATTAATGATTATATTTATTTGAGATTATTAAGTTTGTTTAATAATATTTCTTTATAAGGCTTTTTTACTTTGAATTTAAGCCTTCCGGCACAATACAAAAAATCTTCATCTATATTGTAACTATCTACAAATCTGGTATTTATTAATGAATTGTCGGCAATTTGTATCATGCCATATTTCCCAAAAGCGTGTATGTAATGCTCTATCTTTTCTGGTAAGCAATATGATTTCTTATCTGAAAGATGTAAGAATAATCCGGATGCTTCTTTCTGAATATAAAAGATATCAGCAATGGAAACTTGCAAAAAACTATCAGTTGTTTTGATAAAAATTGTTTTTTTATGGTCAAAGATTGAATGAATCTTTTCAGTTAAAGAATCCAGGTCAACATTATAATCTTCTTCGGTTAAAAAAAGTTTTACCTGATCAGCATTATCAGCAATAAAAGATTTCAATTGGTCTTTACATTTAGAATCATCTATAATGATCAGATTGTTCATACCTTTCATGTTTGGTATGAAGGTATATTAAAATTTTAAAAGATTTTGGGCAAGTTGAAATTTGCAGGGACTGGATTAATATTCGATAAGGATTTAAAAAAATTTGTTTTGTAGTTACTTTAGGAATTAAGATATTTATTCAGTATAGAAAGTAATTTTTTAGGATTAACAGGTTTTGTAATATAATCGTTAATGCCTAAAAGATATCCTTTTTCAATTTCTACGGGCATAGCATAAGCCGATTGAGAGATGATTGGAATATCTTTATTTAAGGCTTTAATTTGTTTTGTAGCTTCGAAACCATCCATCTCAGGCATTTTAATGTCCATAATGATTAGGTCAATATTTTGATGTTTCTTAAACAACCTAACGGCTTCTTTTCCATTCGTAGCTATAATTAATTTTGCCTTGGTTTTTTTTAATACTTCCTCAATGTAATAATAATTGTTTGGCTCATCTTCGGCAATAAGGATCGTTTTATTCACCCATTTGTACGTTGTATTATTGGTTGAATTTTCTTTTTTCTTTTGTTTTTTTTTGATTTTTTTATAAGGGATAGTAAAATAAAAGCTTGATCCTGAGCCCAAGTAAGACTCAACCCATATTTCACCGCCTAATAATTTAATAAGGCTTTTACAAATGGTAAGTCCTAATCCGGCACCACGATATAATTTTGTTTTATTGTCTTCAATTTTTCTAAAGCGTTCAAAAACTAACTCTTTTTTCTTCTCATCCATCCCAATACCACTATCTTTTACATAGAACAATAAGGTATCCGATTTTTGAGTTTCGTAACCAAAGTTTATAAATCCTTCATCGGTAAATTTTAATGCATTATCAATAAGGTTCGAAATAATTTGGGTTAAACGAAGTGGATCGGTAAGGGTAATAACATTTTGTTTTGGTTCAGCCAGATTAAAGGAAAGATCAATATTTTCCTTTCCTTTTTGTTTTTTTATTTCTATATATGATTCATAGATGTCGGTTAGTGTTTGGTTTATATCGCATGGTTTAGGAATAATTTTTAATTGGCTAGCTTCAATTTTAGAGATGTCAATGATATCATCAATAAGTTGTACAAGGTTGTTTCCACTGTTATGGATTAATTTTATATAATTCTGTTTTTCTTCGGATGAGATGGACGAGTTGGGCATAGTAAGTAATTCGGTAAATCCGAGAATAGCGTTCATAGGAGTTCTTATTTCATGCGACATATTCGCTAAAAATGCAGATTTTAGTTTGTCGCTTTCTTCGGCTTTCATTTTTGCTTCAAGCAGATTCTTTTCGGCCTTGTCGCGGGCAGCTTCTCTATTTAAAATTTGTTGAAGCATATTATTAAAATCCTCGTAAAGTACGCCTATTTCATCATTGCTTTTTCTTTCAATTTTCACATTGTAATTACCTTCTTTTGATATTTTCCGGGTAAGTTTTGCTAATTCAAGTATTGGTTGTGATATAGGTTTCTGAAAACCACGTGCAAGGATAAACGATAAAATAATCATACCCGCTAACACGCCGATCATAATTAAAACATACTCTTTAATTTTGTCTGTTAATATTGATGAATCCACTTCAGTAATAATAATACCATATTTAAAATCCTGATAAATAATAGGATCCTCAATGGTTAATATTCCCGATTCGAAACGATATTTTGAGTCTGCTAAATTATCAGGATCATCGTATAACGGGGGAATAAATATTTCATTTGTTTTTTTATAAGATGCAAATAATAATCCGTTTCGGTCATAAATTGCCCCACTCATAAAATCAGGAAGAGATTCAAGCTTAGATAAAATTTCTTCGGCTCCTTTATTATCATCAAATGTTAATGATGCTACGGAGTAGTCTCCAACTAATTGTGTATTTAAAATTGCATTAGCCAGTAGATTTTTTTTCAAACTGTTAATGTCATTTATACCAATAATAATAAAACCAACGATAAGCGTAACGCTGCTGGTAAGTAAAATAATGCCAACAATTTTATTTTTTATTGATATATTTTGAAAAAATCTCATCAATCTTATTCTTCTACGGGTTGTACTATTTTAGCTGAATTTAATAAATAAAAACTCATTTGTAAGGGTGATTTTAGTACAGCTGTTTCATTTATTTCAAAACGTAACTTATTATCTTTCTCAAAAAAATTAATCAACACCCCTTTTTCTGCAAATCCTTTTGTTTCGCCAATCGTTAATATGGGTTGTTGTTTAGTTATTGCAATAATTTGATCGATACTCTTTTTTTCAGATTCGGCGATAAATAGGATATGAGATCCCTGAATCTCATTAAAATTATGAATATTTTTAATAATTACACGTTTATTTTTTATTTCTTGCATAGTATAAATTTGGTTAAGATTCTCGGTTAAAGGAGTTTCTCCAATAACAGCTATTATAAAGGGCTCATCTGGATTGTCTATTAAGCTTTCTTGGGGCCAGGTGATAAAACGCGAAAATTTTTCTAAATAAACAGCCTTAAGTACATAAATACTTGCTTGTGAAAATACCTGGAATGATAGTAAAGATAAAAGGACTATGAGTCCTGTTCGTTTAAATAAAGAACCGAAGCAATTATTTTTTGGGGTTATATGTTTATTGATAATTATTTTCACAAATTATTCCCGTAGTAGCTTAATTCAACGTACTGTTTATTTTCAAAACCCCATATCACGATTTTAGGTACAGGATCTCCGTTCAAATTAAAATTAATTGGGCCCGTAGCACCTTCATAATTAATGGGTTTGCCTTTTAATAATATATTTCTGCCAATATCAAATTCATTAACATTTATTTTTATTACTTCATCGGTTTGCTCATAATACTCCTGGCCAGAAATTTCCTGCAAGTATTTTTTTATGATTAATGGGTTGGTTGTGTTTGCTCTTTGCATTGCGTATGCAACACAATACACCGCATCGTATGCCTGTTCGGAATAGGTGGCGGGAGAAAAACCAAACCGGGTTTGATAATTGTTTTTATATGTTGAGTAGTTCAGGTTTCCTTCGTTGGTGCTTGTTATTCCTAAAACATCATCAAGCAACTCCGGATTTCCATTGGTAATAATTTCTTCGGCTAAAATACCATCGTTAACAAAAATATGAGGTTTTACAGCTAGTGACTGGTATTTAGCGTTGTTATAAATTTTATGGGTAATAACCGATATTTCCGAATTAAAGGCAACAACATAAAGCACATCAACAGGCTGGCTAAAAACGGTGTTCATTTGGAAATCAAAATTATAATCCTCCAGATCCATTTCATCAACAGGGAAATTTACCGTTGCAGTAATTGTCCCTCCAAGTTCTGTAAAGTTTTCAATAATAATATTTGAAAGTCCACTTCCAAATCTGTCGTTGCGGTATAGAATTGCTGCTTTATTCAGCTCCAGTGAATCGTAACAATAGCCTGCCGAAATGGTTCCGAAAGTATAATCAGACGGACAGGTACGCCAGATTAAATTATTATCGTTTAAAAATGTTAGCTCAGGGGTGGTAGCAGAGTAGCTTATCATAAGCATATTATACTCGACACATGCTTCGGCCATTTCAACTGCCACAGACGAGAAGGTTGGGCCAATGACTATATCGATCCCCTGGTTTTTTAATTCTTGAACTATCTCAACCCCTGTTTCAGGATTTCCTGCCGAGTTTTTAAAAATTAATTCGATCTCTCGTTTCTTGCCATTAATTTCAAGACCTCCTTTTTGATTTATTTCCTCGGAGGCCAGTTGAGCCCCAAAAAAAATGTTTTCTACCGACTCCCGCAAAACAGAAACATCCCCTACCACGGCTACTTTTAAGGGATTTTCATATTTAGGCTTGTTATAATCTTCTTTTAAGTTATCGCAGCTTATGATTACAATTAAAAAAAGAAAAAGGACAAAAGCTTTATATTTTTTCATAATTTTCATGTGCTCTAACTTTATATATAATGTGTAAATCTAAAGAAAAATGATCGTCCCAAAGCGGGAATATCATAATTGTTAAATCCGGGATAATAGTACTTATAATCTAACAGGTTTTCAATTTTTAATATAATTTTTGATTTGCTGTTTTTTATAATTTCTAAATCTGTTGAGGAAATCAGTACGTCAATAACATAATAAGGCTCCAGTTTATAGCGATTTGTAGCATAATTAATCGGATCATAAATAAAGTTGTTTTGATCGCTGGCAATTCTTGAACTTACATATCGGGCTTCTAAATTTAAATGTAAGAAATAATCTGGTATATGGAATGTATTGCCAAGCTTAAGCATGTGCGATGGATATAACGCGGTATTGATTTTGATGGTTTTTAATAGGGGGTCATTCTTTTCGATGATACTTTTCTGGTAAGAATAATTAACGTAATACTTGGTGTTTTTTTGCGAAATATTTAATTCTGCTTCTAAACCGCCGCTATAAATAGTTGAAATATTTCCGGCAGTAATATTTGAAACCTGCCCATGTGGTGATAAGTATTCTATTTTATCTTCAATCTCAGTATAAAAAACATTGGTACTAAAATTTATCTTTTTGGACAATTTACCTATAAGGGCCCATTCCAGTGTTTTTGCTTTTTCGGGTTTTAAATCAGGATTACCGACAAATCCTCCCGGGCTTATATAGTTGGTATATAGCTGCGTGGGGGATGGGGCATTGAACGAGGTGCCATACATTAATTTTGTACTTAAATCACTGTTTAAGTGATAAACCCCGGCAAAACGGTAGGTTAAAACATCGTTGTAGATGTTGTGAAAATCATATCTATATCCGGCAGTAAAAGTAAGGTCTTCCAAAAATGAGAGACTTAAAAAACGGGCAGGATTTAAAATCATTTGCAGAAATATTCCCAGGTTATTAAAATTCCTTTCCCCTGTCGAGCCTCCCGGATTTAGATTTTTTAGACCCGAAGAGTTTACGGTATGAAATTTTTGATGTTCATGAATATCCGAAGTAAAATCAACACCCAATGAAACACTATTTATATCATCAAAAAAATAGGAAAAATTACTGGTTAAATCATAACTATTATAGCTAAGCTCTCTTTCTATCCATCCGGAGGGATCGTTATCGTCATCTAAAATTTCTTTATCTATCGGTCTGCCAAAGCTATGTGCAAAAGAAATATCGGCTGTAAGGTTTTCAAATAATTCTTTCGAATACTGTAATCGTTCATAAGCATTAAAGAGACTTATGCGATTATTATGGGTTAATGTTCCCCAATCGGCAAACTCGGCCTGCGCATTTATATTCTGGCTGGTGATATCGAAAGTTAGTTTACCGAAATTTTCGGTTTCGTAACTCATTTTAAAAAAAACACTCATCGGGGTCGATTCGTTTTTTTGGCTCATATCATCCGTTGAGTATATATTTTGCCCGGGGACATTCTTAGGGCTTAGCCCTGAATGATCAAACTGCGCGTAAGTACTGGAAAAAAGAAAGTCAAAATTTTTATTGGTTCCGCCAATAGCAGCGCTTAACCCATAAGATGATTTGCCTCCTGTATTTCCCAAAAAATGCGAAACGGAATTATTGTTTAAATGATTCCCGGACTTTGTAATGATATTTATGACGCCCAAAAATGCGTTTTTACCATAAATAGCAGAATTAGGACCACGGATGATTTCAATTTTATCAATGGCTTCCACTGGTATCAGCGATAATCCGAGATAATTATCGGAATTTGATCTGAAGGAAACATTTTGTCCGTCAATCATCACTTTAACGAGTCTTGAGTAGCTTCTAACTCCACCATTAATTCCCCGTATTCCCATGTTGGGTTGAAAATGATCGGTAATAAAATCCAGACCGGCAACATTTTTTAATGCTTCGGAAACACTTGTATACCCCCTTTCTTTTATTTGGTTTGGTGTAATTACCGAAACAATGGAAGGGGCATCTATAATATTCTGACTTTGCCGAACAGCCGAAACAATGTCTACATCCATCAAATCTTCCAATGTAAGTTCAAAAAGCTTACTGGCTGAAAGGGTATCAGGTTCTTGAGTATAAGCGTTTAATGTAAAACAAAAACCGATGATAAAAAGAGTAAATGACTTGATACCGATAATTTTCATTTTTTAAGATATTCAGAAAGTGTAATTTATAGAAAAATATAAATCAATCCTAAAATTATATAGATAATATTTTTATATACGAAGACCCGATGTACAATTGTTACACATTTTTATATTTTTTCGGTTTGTTAAAATTTTATATCTAAAATGATTAAAATCCGGCGATTGCCATATTTGTAGGAGATTATTTTCATGCATATTCCCCATTTTTTTATCCGCATTTTTATCGAAACAACAAGGGATTACATCACCTTTCCATGTAGTAACTAATGTACTCCAAATCCTGAAACATCTGTTTTTTAACTTATTTTTAATTTTTATTTGATTATTTCTTGAAGTATATCTTGAATATCGATTATTTAGTGGCAATAAATCCAATTTATCATTTACAGATTCTATCTGTGCCGTTTTTAATTCTATTTTGTTTGCACCGATAGACTTTCCAAGGGACTTAATCTCTTTAATTTGATGTTCGTTAAATCGGAAAACAAGAAATTGGATAATTATTTTCGGATGTTTTGTTTGATATTTTCTTTTAAGATTTGATAAAATCTTAATTCCGGAAATTACTTTTTGCAGTTCTCCCCCTTTTCGGTATTTTTCATAAATTTCCTGATTTACCCCATCCACCGAGATAATAATTTTGTCGAGCCCCGATTCGATAATTCTTTGTGCATTTTCGTGGGTTATAAAATGTCCGTTTGTTGACGTGCAGGTGTAAATTTTTTGTTGATGTGCATATTTAATGATATTAAAAATTTGTGGATGTAAAAATGGTTCTCCTTGAAAATAGATCATCTGGTAAAACAGCCAGGGTGAGAGGGTATCGATAATATTTTTATAATCGGATATCCTTAAATATCCTTTTTCTCTGCGTGATGAATTATTCCCTGTTGGACATTCAGGACAATGCAGATTGCAATAATTAGTTGGTTCAACTGTAAGGCTTATTGGTTTGCCCCAAAAAAAAACCCTTTTGCATACATTAGAAATAAAATAGCTGATTAATATTTTAAACGCATTAAAAAATTTGATCAAAGAAAAATAACGTATCCAATACACTTTTTGCTAATTAACTTCTAAAATTTTAAAAAGTTCATCCAATTTTGGTGTAAGAATAATCTCAGTTCTTCTGTTTTTTCTTCTTGCTTCTGAGGTTTTGAGTGGATCAATAGGTACATATTTGCTTCTTCCTGCAGCAATTATTCTACTTCCTTTTATATTGGGGTTTTCCATTAATATACGCACAATTGCTGTTGCCCTTTTTACACTTAAATCCCAGTTGTCTTTTATTGCATCGCTTGGAATATAGGGTACCTCGTCAGTATGGCCCTCAACCATAATGTTAATATCCGGATTTTTACCTAATACATCAGCCAGTTTTCTTAATGCGCTAACTCCTTTGGAGTCAACAACAGTACTTCCTGATTTAAATAAAAGTTGCTCTTCCAGTGAAACATACACCTTGCCATTTCTGACATCTACGGCCAAACCTTCATCGGCAAAACCGATTAAAGCTTTGGATACTTTATCTTTAAGTACATTAACCACAGAGTCTTTTCGATTTAAAATAGTTTCTAATTCAACCAGTCGTGCATTTTTTGACTCAAGTTCTTTTTCATAAGCATTTAGTTTATTTCTTTCAGCCCTTAAGTTATCTTCTAATTTGCGTAATTCATCTTCTTTTTCAATAATTTCTGATTGGGTGCTTTGTAACTCTTTTAATAATTTTTTTGTTTCATTTATATTCCCGGAAAGTAGCTGATCTTGAGACTCCTGTAGTTGATTGTATTGTTTGTTTATTTTATCATATTTAATTTCTACCGCATGAAGCTTTGTTGTTTTTTCCAGGCTGTCTTGTTGTAGATTTTCTATTCTTTTTTGAAGCTGCTCAGTTTTTGCTTTCAGCTCTGTATTTGTAATGGTTAGATTTTTATTCTCATTTTTTAACAATTCCCGTTCTTCTTCGCATTTTTTAGCACTTTGTTGCACCTCCTCAAATTGTTTAGCAGGCACACATCCCGAGAAAATAATTAACATGATGAAAATTAAATGGTAAGATTTGAATTTTGAATGCATATCAATAATTTTGGTTATTATGGGTTAAAGATAATAAATTTGTTAGAGCAAAGATATAAAATATGTTGTATTCCGAATACGTTAATACGAAGTTAAAATTATTCATATCTTTGCAAAGAATATTTGTATGGTATGTCAAGTGAATTATTAAAAAATATCCTTTTTCCGGAAGATTTGAAAAAATTATCTATTGAAAAACTTCCGAAGTTAAGCCAGGAGCTCAGGCAATTTATTATTGATGTAGTATCCTCTAATCCTGGGCATTTTGGTGCAAGTTTGGGTGTTATTGAACTAACTATTGCTTTACATTATGTATTTAATACCCCTTATGACAGAATTGTTTGGGATGTAGGACATCAGGCTTACGGACATAAAATTCTTACAGGACGACGTGAGGTGTTTCATACCAACAGAAAATACAAAGGAATAAGTGGTTTCCCAAAACCTTCCGAAAGTGATTTCGATGCATTTGGGGTGGGACATTCATCTACATCTATATCCGCAGCTTTAGGTATGGCAAAAGCATCTCATTTAAAAAATGAGAAAGACAGGCAGGTTGTCGCGGTTATAGGTGATGGATCAATGACAGCAGGATTGGCATTTGAAGGACTAAACAATGCTGGTTCTGCAAAAGATAACATGTTGGTTATTTTAAATGATAACAACATGGCTATAGATCCTAATGTTGGTGCATTAAAAGAATATTTGCTTGATATCACAACATCTAAGACTTATAATAAATTTAAAGATGATGTTTGGAATCTTTTAGGGCACTTAAATAAATTAGGCCATAATTATAGAAAGATTGCCCAACAAATCGAGAACTCCATTAAAACATTTCTTCTCCGGCAAAGCAATCTTTTCGAATCAATGAATTTTAGGTACTTTGGCCCGGTTGATGGGCATGATGTGGTTTTCCTTACGAAAATCTTATCTGATTTAAAAGATATTCCTGGCCCCAAATTATTGCATGTAGTAACTCAAAAAGGCAAAGGCTTTAAACAAGCCGAGCAAAATCAAACCGTATGGCATGCTCCCGGTAAATTTGATAAAACAACCGGAGAAATTTTAAAAGTTAAATCAGATAAGCCTGTTGCTCCAAAATATCAGGATGTTTTTGGATATACTTTATTGGAACTGGCCAAAAAAAATGATAAAATTCTTGGAATAACACCCGCTATGCCAACAGGATCATCATTAAATATAATGATGAAAGAAATTCCTGAACGGATTTTTGATGTTGGCATTGCAGAGCAACATGCTGTTACTTTTTCAGCAGGACTAGCTACTGAAGGAATGTTGCCGTTTTGTAATATCTATTCATCGTTTATGCAACGTGCATACGACCAGGTAATCCATGATGTAGCTATTCAAAAGTTAAATGTTGTTTTCTGTCTCGACCGTGGGGGGTTAGTAGGCGAAGATGGCGCTACACATCATGGAGTATATGACCTGGCTTATATGCGCTGCATTCCTCATATGATTGTTTCTGCACCTTTAAATGAAGAAGAATTACGAAACTTAATGTATACAGCGCAATTGGAAAATTATGGGCCTTTCTCCATTCGTTACCCAAGAGGTAGAGGGGTTATGCCGGAATGGAAAACGCCATTTAAAAAAGTAAAGATTGGAAAAGGGCAACAAATTCGAAAAGGAGAAGATATTGCTATTTTATCGATCGGACATGTGGGCAATGATGTAATCGAAGCATCTAAAATATTAGCTAAAAGTTATCAAATAGATGTGGCACATTACGATATGCGTTTTGTCAAACCTATTGATGAGGAGATTTTACATTTTGTAGGTAAAAACTACAAAGCGTTAATTACAATTGAAGATGGTACTATTATTGGAGGCTTTGGAAGCGCTGTGCTTGAGTTTATGAATGATCATGGATATAATCCTGTTATTAAGCGAATGGGCGTGCCCGACAGATTTATTGAACAGGGTACTCCTCAGGAATTACATCATGAATGTGGGTTTGATGTCCAGGGAATAATTGAAGAGGTGAAAGCCCTTGCTAAACCTAACATTTTATCGAATGCAGGATAATCTTTTTTCGAAACATTGAAAATAAATTTTGTTGAAAAGAAAGTATTATCTATTTTTGCACACGCAAAGGTTCATTGTTTATTATGCCTGGATGGCGGAATTGGTAGACGCGCTGGTCTCAAACACCAGTGGACATTAGTCCGTGTCGGTTCGAGCCCGACTCCAGGTACTATTAACAGAACCCTCTTTTTAGAGGGTTTTTTTATATTTCCTAAAATAGCTGTCCTATGGATAATCCTGACACAATTCATCCTTACAAGGAAAAACAAATTGAATATGATAGGCGATACCTTGAAATGGCAAAAATATGGGCTAAAAACTCTTATTGTGTCAGACGTCAGGTAGGAGCTTTAATCGTTAAGGGCAAAATGATAATCTCTGATGGATATAATGGTACCCCTTCCGGTTTTGAAAATGTTTGCGAAGATGAAAATAATGTTACAAAACCTTATGTCTTACATGCTGAAGCCAATGCCATAACAAAAGTAGCGAAGTCAAACAATAGCTCCGAAGGAGCTACGTTATATGTTACAACATCGCCCTGTATGGAGTGTTCTAAATTAATTATCCAATCGGGGATAAAAAGAGTTGTATTTTGCGATAAATATCATAATACTGAAGGTTTGCAGTTACTGGAAAGAGCAAATATTGAAATTGTACATTTAGAATTATAAATCATTAAAAATGACTGAAAAAAAAATTAATAAAATATACTTACCCATACTGTTTGCTATTGTAATGATAGCAGGAATTGTACTTGGGAATTCATTGAGTAAAAATAACGGGAATCATTCTTCTTATGGATATCAAGGGGAAGATAAATTGCTTCGTATTATTGATTATATTGAACAGCGTTATGTTGATACGGTTTCAAAAGGGAAATTAGAAAATGCTGCTATCCCAGCAATATTAGAGGAGTTAGATCCGCATTCGGTATATATCCCGGCTGAAGATATGCAGCAAGTAAGTGAAGATTTACGTGGAAATTTTGAAGGCATTGGAGTCGTATTTAATCATCAAACCGATACAGCAATTATTATAAATGTTATATCAGGTGGACCGTCTGATAAAGCAGGAGTAATGGCTGGCGACAGAATCATTAAGGTTAATGATTCCCTTGTTGCCGGACAAAACCTTCCAAGCAACGATTTAGTAGGAATGCTGAAAGGAGAAATGGGAACTAAGGTTAAAGTTAGCCTGGAGCGAAAAGGTGTTCCTGAACTGATTGAGGTGGAAATTATTCGGGATAAAATTCCACTTTATAGTGTAGATGTTGCTTATATGGTAACCAACGAAATTGGATATATTAAAATAAACCGGTTTGCCGAAACAACGTTTAAAGAGTTTTTAAAAGGTGTTGAAAAACTAAAGAAACAAAATTTAAAGAAACTGATTATTGACTTACGGGGCAACAATGGAGGATACATGATTGCTGCTACTAATATAGTGGATCAGTTTTTAGAGGAAGGACAGTTAATTGTTTATACCGAAGGAAAAGCTAGTCCACGACAGGAAATTTATTCTACCTCACGTGGAGTGTGCAAAGATATTGAGGTAGCTGTTTTACAAGATGAATGGGCTGCGTCAGCTAGTGAAATATTGGCTGGAGCTATACAAGATAATGACCGCGGAACAATTATTGGTCGCCGATCGTTTGGGAAAGGATTGGTACAAGAGGCTTATCCTCTTTCCGATGGTTCGGTTATCAGACTTACTATTGCACGATATTATACTCCAACAGGGCGTAGTATCCAAAAGCCTTATAGTGATGATAAAATGGAATATTATAATGATATTTATAACCGATTTCAACATGGAGAGTTTGAAGCTGCGGATAGCATTCAATTTACTGATTCATTAAAATACATTACTCCAGAAGGTAAGGTAGTTTTTGGCGGAGGAGGTATAATGCCCGATATTTTTGTTCCTATTGATACTACAGGTTATTCTAAATATTATTCAGAAATTGTTCAAAAAGGTATTTTACAGGATTTTACCTTTAATTATGCGGATGAAAACCGAGAAAAACTGAATCAGGTGAACACTGCAGAGGAGATTAATAATTATTTGAATTCTGTTAAAATTTTCGATCAGTTTGTTGCTTATGCTTCACAAAACGGAGTTTCCCAAACAGTCAAAGGATTCGCTAAATCCGAGAAGGTTATTAAAACCCAGGTTAAAGCACATATTGCAAGAAATATATTGGATAACGGTGGCTATTATCCAATTATAAAAGAAATTGACAGAACACTCAATGTTGCGGTTAAATTTTTAGAGAAAAAATAATTTTTTTATTAAACCCTTTTCATTTTTAAAAGTCATAGTTGATGAATTAGGATTAAATGGTAAATTTAATTCATAATTTTGGGTTTTTAGGTTAGTTGTAGGCACTCTGGGGAGAGTGCCTCTCTTTTTTTAATCATTTTTTTAAGATGCAATAAGATTTTTAAGAAAATTTATTTCAAAGATTCTCTTCAATTAATTCTTTTTAAAACAAATACATATTCCTCTTTCAACTTTTTGAAGTTCAATATAATTTGATTTCAAATGACAATTCTGAACATTTTTTAGTATTTTGTGTTTTTTTTATTGATAAAATAATTGTACACAAATGAAGAATATTAATATATATATATTATTTTTTATGATGTTGCCAGGAACAATTATTGGGCAACAAAAAAATACTGGAGAGATTGAGGGGAGAGTTTTTAATAGCAAGAATAATGAACCTGTTCCTTTTGCAAATGTTGTAATATTCCAAACAACAATAGGTTCGGCATCAAATTTTGATGGTGAATTTTTATTTACAGGAATAAAACCGGGGTTTATTAAGATACAGGTTTCTGCTGTTGGATTTAAAACCTATATTTCAGAAGAGATAATGGTTACCAACGCAAAAAAAGTATTTTTAAATATTCCGTTGGAAGAAACCTCGATTGCGCTGGATGAAGTGGTTGTTAAACCATCACCTTTCAGGAAAACTGAAGAAAGCCCTCTATCTTTACGCCGAATAGGAATTCAGGATATTGAAAAAAGCCCGGGTTCAAATCGTGATATTTCTAAGGTTATTCAATCTTTTCCGGGAGTGGCATCTACACCTGTCCAGCGAAATGATGTGATTGTTCGCGGAGGAGGACCCAGTGAGAATTCATTTTATCTTGATGGCGTTGAAATCCCCAACATTAACCATTTTGCTACCCAGGGAGCTTCAGGAGGGCCGGTGGGTATCATTAATGTGGATTTTATTCGCGAAGTTGATTTTTATTCAGGTGCTTTCCCTGCAAACAGGGGGAATGCGTTAAGCTCAGTATTAGAGTTTAAGCAAAAAGACGGTAACAAAGAAAAATTAGAAACACAAGGTACATTGGGTGCTTCAGAAGTTGCTTTAACCTTTGACGGGCCCATTACTGAAAATACAACCTTTATTTTTTCGGCCCGAAGATCTTATCTTCAGATTTTGTTTGCTGCTTTAGAACTCCCATTTTTACCCACATACAATGATGCCCAGTTTAAGATTAAAACCCGTTTTGATGAAAAAAATGAGCTTACATTGATAGGGTTGGGGGCCATAGACCAGTTTGATTTAAATTTGGATGCCAACGATACGGAAGACCAGCGGTATATTTTAAATTTTATCCCTGTAAACGAACAGTGGAGCTACACGGTTGGTGCTGTATTTAAACATTACAGAGAAAAAAGTTATGATACCTGGGTTTTAAGCAGAAATGCACTGAATAATCGATCATATAAATATCAGGACAATAATGAGGTCGATTCGTTATTAACGTTTGATTATTTTTCCGAAGAATCGGAAACCAAATTCAGGTATGAAAATACAACGCGCAGCGATAATGGATATAAAATAAATTATGGTGCAGGATTAGAATACGCACAATACACAAATGATACCTATCGAAAACAATTTGTTGGTAACGCAACACAAACGATTAATTACAATACCCGTTTAGATTTGTGGTCGTGGTCAGTATTTGGACAAATTAGTAAAGAATATTTGGGGGAGAGGTTATCTCTTTCTTTGGGAGCAAGAACCGATGCGAATAACTATTCATCTGAAATGTCCAATTTGCTTTCGCAATTTTCACCACGCTTTTCTGCATCCTATCAATTAAAAGCTGATTTATCTATTAATTTTAATACAGGACGTTACTATCAGCGCCCGGCATATACTACATTAGGATTTAGTGATGCTACAGGTAATCTGATCAACAAAACAAATGGATTAAAATATATTTCGGTTGATCACCTGGTAGGAGGTTTTGAGTATATGCCTGATGATGAAAGTGTTATTTCATTGGAGGGATTTTATAAATATTATCGCGATTATCCTTTTTCTATTAATGACTCCATTGCTTTATCCAATAAAGGGGCTGATTATGGATCTTTCGGAGATGAAGAGGTATTATCCATTGCAGAAGGGCAGACGTATGGTATAGAATTATTGGCTCGTCATAGGAATTTGTGGGGGTTTAATGTGGTGTTTTCTTATACTTTAGTACGAAGTGAATTTAAAGAATTTAATGATAATTTAAAGCTAACATCAACCTTTATTCCTTCATCGTGGGATAATATTCATTTATTAAATTTAACGGCTACAAGAGATCTGAAAAGGAATTGGCAGGTTGGCTTTAAATGGCGTTTTATTGGTGGTTCGCCATACACTCCGTTTGATGAAAATAAGTCAAGCCTTATAACTGCATGGAATGCCCGCGGGCGTGAATATTTAGATTATACTCAATTTAATGTTTTACGTTTAGACCCATTTCATCAACTCGATATTCGAATCGATAAGCAATATTTTTTTGAAAAATGGTCGTTAATGTTTTATATTGATGTGCAAAATGTATATAATTTTAAATCGGATGAGCCTGATAAACTTATAACCCAAACCGATCAAAACGGCAATGTTTTAATCGATCCTAATGATCCAACAAGGTATGATTTGAAAAGAATTGAAAGTGACGGCTCCGGAACGGTGTTGCCCTCATTAGGAATTATTGTTCAATTTTAATAATTACAGTTATGATTAGAAATTTTATGATTATTGTTTTGATTTTATTAGCAATGGGAACTAAAGCTCAGCAAATGCAAAAGGAAAAATCTGACAAGTATATTTTTGCAACAAATCAGCAAGGAGAGGGCCCGGAATTTGAAATTCATTTTAATGAAGGCCCTGCATTTTATTACCCATTAATGGCTATATGGATTGAGGATATGGATGGGAATTATTTACAAACCCTTTATGTGGCAGAATCAATTGCCAAAGGAATTTTTAATTATGGAGAGATACGGGATAACCGATGGGTTAATGGAGCAAAACGCAGACCTGCAGCATTACCTTATTGGGGTCATAAACGAGGTATTCGGGCATCAGATGGTTTTTATTTACCCACTTCCGAAAATCCGGTTGTAGATGCTTACACTGGCGCAACACCAACCACAGATTTTATTTTAAAAACCAAAACGGATTCTTTATTACCCGCTCAGTTTAGAATTATTTTTGAAATAAATCAGTCGTGGGACTGGAATACATACTGGACAAACAACAAATACCCGGAAGATTTACATTATAAAACATCCGCACAACCGGCTTTAGTTTTTGCTACCGAAATTGATTTAAATACTGAAAAAGAAATATATGAAATGAAGCCTGTTGGACATAGCCATTATTCGGGTAAAGACGGGAATTTATATCCTGATTTAAGTACCTTAACCACAGCATTACAAATAGTTGATAAGATTGTGGTTAAACTAAAGAACTAAAATTTATAGTGCCCATTTCATAAAATATTCAGGTTCTTTGGTATTTTCTTCAATTTTTTCGGCTATGATTGTAAATCCATTCTTTTTATAAAACGCAACACTTTTATTATTCTTTTAAAAAACCTTAAGTTCAATATTATTTCGGTTTCCCTTGATAAAGTTGAGTAGAGCTGTTCCTATTCCTTTTCCTTGTAACTCTGTTTTTACAAAAAGGGCTGCAAGATAATTGTCAACCATCGAAATAAAACCTACCATTTCCTGATTTTTAATTGCCACATACGTTTCCGATTGTGGTAAATATTTTTCTGCCATTTCCTTTTTGTGTGATTTCCACAAAGAAGGAGAAATAAAATCATGCGCTTTTACTGAAGTATGTTACCAAAGCTCAACAATGGGCGGAATATCATTAAGTGTAAATTCCCGGATTTTCATTAAAATATTTAAGTATACAATTAATTTTTTTTTATAAGGGATAATGCTTTTTGTAAATCTTCGGGAGTATCAATACCTATGGAATTGAAATCGGTTTTTGATACCTTAATGGTATATCCATTTTCAATCCATCGATTTTGTTCCAGCGATTCAGCTATCTCCAGTTTTGATCTTTTAAGCTTAGTAATTGCATGCAAAACAGTGGTTTTGTATGCATACATTCCAATGTGACGATAAAAATCGAAGGATTTTAGCCAATGTTGTTTAGCCTCATTTCGAACATATGGGATTGGTGAGCGGCTAAAATAGATCGCATTCATTTGATGATCAAAAATCACCTTAGGTTTGTTGGGATTAAAAATATCCTCCGGATTAGTAATCTTTTTTATTAAAGTAGCTATTTCAGTTTCATCAGAGCTAAAACAATTTATTAATTCTTTAATCTGAGCAGGCTCAATAAAGGGTTCATCACCTTGTATATTTATCACAACATCAAAAGGAGTATTTAATTTTTTTTGGATGATCTCAATAGCTTCAGCAAGTCTGTCTGTACCACTTTCGTGATTTTTAGAAGTGATTACCCATTGCCCTCCAAACCGTTTTACTTCATTGGCAATTTTTTCATTATCTGTGGCAACAAAAACATAATCGAGTGTTTTTTTGGCCTGTTCATAAACTCTGTTTATCATGCTTTTTCCTTGAATGTCAACAAGCGGTTTTCCGGGAAATCGGCTCGATTCATATCGCGAAGGAATAATTCCAATAAATTTCATGAATATTTTAATGTTTTAAGTAAGTTTAGTACAAATGTATATATTATGACTTAATGACAGTAAATTTTGGGTAAATATTGATTAAAAATAAATAAAAACAGATATAAAATTGTAATTTTGTCATATTAAATGATAAGGTAAAATCTATATCGGAATGGATATTCAAAAAATAAAGCAACGTTTTGGTATTATTGGGAATTCGATTAACCTAAACCGGGCCATTGATATTGCGGCTCAGGTTTCACCCACCGATCTTTCGGTTTTAATATCAGGCGAAAGCGGTACTGGAAAAGAGGCTTTTCCACAAATTATTCATAATTTTAGCGCTCGAAAACACGGCAAATATATACCGGTAAATTGCGGTGCAATACCCGAAGGAACCATTGATTCGGAGCTTTTTGGGCACGAAAAAGGCTCATTTACCGGTGCAAACGATACGCGTAAAGGGTATTTTGAGGTTGCAGATAATGGGACCATTTTTTTGGATGAAGTTGCAGAATTGCCTTTAGCTACTCAGGTAAGGTTGCTTAGAGTACTTGAGAGTGGAGAATTTTTAAGAGTGGGATCTTCAAAATTGCAAAAAACAGATGTTCGGGTAATTGCCGCAACAAATATTGATCTTGTTAAAGCTATTGAAGAGAATAAGTTTAGAGAAGATCTTTATTACAGGTTAAACACTGTTCCAATTTCAATCCCGCCGTTGCGAGAGCGAGGTGATGATATCTATTTATTATTCCGGAAATTTGCAACTGATTTTGCCGAACGTTACCGTATGCCGCAAATAAGCCTTGATGATGAGGCAAAAGCAATTCTTGAAAATTACCAATGGCCTGGCAACGTGCGACAATTGAAAAACATTACCGAACAATTGTCCGTTATCGAAAAGGAAAGAATTATTTCAGCCGATGTCTTAAAAAGATATTTGCCTGATTATTATCCGAATAAATTACCTGCTCTTTATAATAAAAGCGATTTAATTGATGAAAAAACATTTGCTTCTGAAAGAGAGATTCTTTATAAAATCTTATTCGATATGAAGAACGATTTAAATAATTTGAAGAAGTTAGTCCATGATATTATTGAAAAAGGAGATCATGTGGGAGAGCTTAAGCATGCCGATCAGCTTATTCAAAATTATAACCATGAAACATCATCGATTATAAACACAATGGATCGACAAGATAAGGATTTTGGCAAAAACGATGATCCAAATATTGAAGATACCGAAGAGTTTGTTGAAGAGTCATTATCGCTGGAAGATAAAGAAATTGAGCTGATTAAAAAGGCCATTGAGAAGCATCATGGGAAACGAAAATACGCTGCACAGGAGTTGGGAATTTCCGAACGAACACTGTACCGTAAAATTAAAGAATACGATATTAAATAGTTAGATGCAAATTTGCAACAAAATGAAAAAAGTAATTTTAAGTATAGTCATTTTAATTGCCACTATTCAATCTTGTACGGTTAGCTATACACTTTCAGGAGCATCCATTGCTCCCGAAGTAAAAACGGTATCCGTGCAATATTTTACAAACAGGGCACCTTTGGCGATGGCAAATATTGGGCAATATATAACGGACGAACTAAAAGATAAGTTTAAGTCTCAAACATCTTTAACGCTGGTAAACGATGTGGGCCATTTAAATTTCGAAGGTGAAATTACTAAATATGATACCCGTCCAACGGCTATTGTAGGCGATGAAACGGCCGCGCAGAACAGGCTGTCTATTACAGCACATGTAAAATTTACCAACGAAATTGAACCTGAATACAATTTTGATTCAGACTTTTCAAGGTACGCAGATTATGATAGTAATTTAGATTTGGCTCAGGTTGAACAGGAGCTTGTGGAGGAAATTGTAGAACAGCTTATAGATGACATATTTAATAAATCGGTTGTAAACTGGTAAGTAAAAAAAATTTTTAATGAATATTTTAGATTTCTATAAAAATATAGATGGTCTAGCTGAACTTAAAAATGCTAATATTAGTTCATTGCAAGAGCTTATTAAGGAGTATCCTTATTTTCAAGCAACTCATGTGTTATTGCTATTAGCCATGAAGCTTCAAAAAAATCCTCAATTTGACAATCAGCTTACATTTTCATCTATTTATGTTCCCAACAGAGATTTATTATATGATTTATTAAATAAAGAATTTTTTGAAAAAGATAATCAACCAACTCAATCAGTTATTGACGATCTGCCTGCAGAAGTTGAAAAAGTGGAGCAGAAAGAAGCTGATATAAAACAAGAAAAGATATCCTCAATAAAAAAAGATTCACCGTCCAAAGAATCTGAAAGTAAGTTTTTAAAAAATAAAAATGTACGAAGAAAAATTAAAGATAGCGTTGAAGGGATGGGGGAAAATATTTCCGAAACGCTTTTAAGCCAAATAGAATTTTCGGAAGTTAAAGATGGAGATGAATTACAATATCCTCCAGAGATCTATTTTATTGACGATGAACGTACCGGAAAAAATAATGTGATCACTATTGATGCCTGCCCGGGAAAAATTTTTGAATCACAAAAAAATGATATTTTTCAAATCGACGAATTGGAAGAAATTTCTGAATTTGAACATAAAGCAACGGATAAAAAAACAAAAGCAACTAAAGAGGATAAATCTAAACAAAAAACAAAGGATGGAGATAAAAAAGGGAGTGACTCAAAAATTGAAAAAGTAAAAAATTTTGAATATTTTGATATCAATAATTATGCAGATAATGATATCATTGAAAACGCAGATGATAATGATTTAATTGCCAGATTTATAGCCGAAAGGCCACGAATTAAGCCAAAAGAAGTAACTGACCATCAAAAAGATATTTCTCGGGAAAGCACAAAGGAAGATGATGATCTATTAACCGAAACGTTAATAAAAGTTTACATTGCACAAGGTTATCTTGAAAAAGCAATTAAATCTTATAAAAAATTAAGTTTGAAATATCCGGAAAAAAGTACTTACTTTGCAAATCAAATAAAAAAACTAAAAGAACAATTAAATAAGTAGCGATATGTATACCTTGATTTCAGTTTTAATTCTTATTGCGAGTATATTACTAATACTAATTGTATTGGTTCAAAACTCAAAAGGGGGAGGTTTAGCATCGAATTTTTCAGGATCAAACCAGGTGATGGGAGTGAAGAAAACAGCCGATTTTTTGGAAAAAGCAACCTGGACACTTGCTGTTAGCCTTTTGGTATTTAGTGTGATAGCAAGTATGACAATTCCCAGGGGAACAACCGAAGAAAGATCAAGAATTGAACAACAAGTGAATAATGCTGTTGATCCTACACAGATGCCTCAATTCCCAACTTCTATACCCGAAGAAGATGCTCCCGGAAATGGAGAAGGAGAATAAAAAATTATTGAATAAAAAATAAAATGTCAGTCTGTCAGCCAGGCTGACATTTTTTTTACCTGTTTTATCAAACAAATGAGAGTATAATTGTCAGTAAACTAGTGATTTAATGATTTTGTTTATAGGTGTTAATTATTCCGTTGCTTCCTGAATTGGCAGTTTAAGAGATTAAACGCTATTTGGCACAAAATATGAATAGATGGTTATTGTGAAAATAAAAATATGTTAAACCCGTCTGCAATTTCGATAACTTTCGGGAGGCAGACAATTAAATAATTAAAAAGATGTCAGAATTTAAGTATAAACCATTAAAAGATCGAGTTTTGGTAGAGCCACATAAGGCTGAAGAAAAAACTGCAAGTGGAATCATTATTCCTGATTCAGCAAAAGAAAAACCTCAAAAAGGTACTGTTATCGCAGTAGGCGAAGGAAAAAAAGATGAGCCAATGTCTTTAAAGGCAGGCGAAGTGGTAATTTATGGCAAATATTCCGGAACAGAAATTAATGTGGATGGAACGGATTATTTAATTATGCGAGAAGATGATATTTTATTAAAAGAGTAATAATTTAAGTAATTAATTTAAAAAAGATAAATCATGGCAGCTAGAGAATTAAAATTTGATATTGACGCAAGAGATCAACTGAAAAAAGGGATTGATCAGTTAGCAAGTGCTGTAAAAGTTACATTAGGCCCAAAAGGTAGAAATGTAGTTATTGAGAAAAAATTTGGAGCGCCTCAAATTACAAAAGACGGTGTTACCGTTGCTAAAGAAATCGAGTTAAAAGATAAATTCGAGAATGTGGGTGCTCAAATGGTAAAAGAAGTGGCCTCAAAAACCAACGATGATGCTGGTGATGGTACTACTACAGCTACTGTTTTAGCACAATCAATTATTGAAGTTGGAATTAAAAATGTTACTGCCGGTGCTAATCCAATGGATTTGAAACGTGGTATTGACAAAGCAGTGAAAAAAGTGATTGAAAGCATTAAGAAACAATCGCACGATGTAGGTGAATCGAATGAGAAAATCGAGCAGGTCGCTACGATTTCTGCCAATAATGATTCGGCCATTGGTAAATTAATTGCCGATGCAATGCAGGCTGCAGGCCGCGAAGGTGTTATTACTGTTGAAGAAGCAAAAGGTACTGAAGACGAGCTTAAAACCGTTGAAGGGATGCAGTTCGACCGCGGATACATTTCTCCATATTTTGTAACCGATACCGAAAAAATGGAATCTGTATTGGAGCATCCGTATATTCTTCTTACCGATAAGAAGATCTCTACCATGAAAGATCTTATGCCTATTCTTGAGTCGACAGTTCAAAACGGAAAACCTTTAATGATTATCTCTGAAGATATTGAAGGTGAAGCATTGGCTACATTGGTTGTGAATAAAATCAGAGGTTCGTTAAAGGTTGCTGCGGTTAAAGCTCCCGGTTTTGGAGACCGAAGAAAAGAGATGTTAGAAGATATCGCTATATTAACCGGTGGTACTGTTATTACCGAAGATAAAGGCCTCACATTAGAAAATGCTACTCTTGATATGTTAGGTACCTGCGAAAAGATATCTATCGATAAAGAGAATACTACCATCGTTAATGGCGATGGAGCAAAAGAAAATATCGATGCTCGTGTAAACCAGATTAAAGCACACATTGAAGCTTCTACATCTGATTATGATAAAGAGAAATTACAAGAGCGTTTGGCTAAATTAGCCGGTGGTGTAGCTGTAATTTATGTTGGTGCTGCCAGCGAAGTGGAGCTGAAAGAGAAAAAAGATCGCGTAGATGACGCATTAAGCGCCACACGTGCTGCCGTTGAAGAAGGGATTATTCCTGGTGGAGGTGTTGCTTATATCCGTGCAATTAAAGAACTTGAAAATTTTAAAGGTGACAATGAAGACGAAACAACCGGAGTAACAATTGTTAAAAGAGCAATTGAAGAGCCATTGCGTCAGATTGTTGAAAATGCAGGTGTTGAAGGTTCGATTGTGGTACAAAAAGTTATGGAAGCAAAAGAAGATTATGGTTATAATGCACGCACGAACCAATTCGAAAATCTTTACGAGTCGGGTGTAATTGACCCAACTAAAGTAGCTCGTATTGCTATCGAAAATGCAGCATCTATTGCCGGCATGTTCTTAACTACCGAGTGTGTAATTACCGAAGAAGAAGAAGAAACACCACCAATGCCGGCAGGCGGAATGGGTGGAGGAATGCCCGGAATGATGTAATCAATCTTCAATCGCTGCCGGAAGGCAGAAAATCTAATATAATTTCAACCCTTTGTTGCTTTTTGAACAAAGGGTTTTTTTATTTTTTTGAAATGATTTTTGGTATTTACAAAAGCAAGATGTATGTTATGATCAAAAAAAAGATGCTATTATAACTACAAATTGAGCTTTATTCTTATTTTTGATACGGAATCAAACAATAATAAACCGTTTGGTATGTTTTTCGTAGTAAACACCATAAAAAATGAAGCCAATGAATCGTCTAAAAGTATTTTTTATCTTTCTTTTTACTTTGTTCTTTAATGTTTCATCTTTTGCAGGATGGGTTATTACTCAAAAAAGTTATGATTCTGACCAGGGTGAAGCATCAGCAATAATCGAAACAGTTTATATTGAGGATGATATAATGAAAATTGTTCAGGATGATATGATTACCATTTTTAACCTGAATGATGAAACCATTACCCTGATGAATCCTGAAAAAATGGTTTACTGGAAAGGAACCATTGCTGATTACAAAACCGATATTAAAAAAGCGTTAAAGGCGGCAATGGAAGAACAATTAAAAAAAGCTCCCGAAAAGCAAAAACCGATGATCCGAAACATGTACCAGGGAATGATGGAAAGTATTGATGATCCCTCGAAATTTGCTGGCGAAGAGCCAGAAGAATATCAGTTGAAAATTGAAAAAACCAGCGAAAAGGAGCGAATTGCCGGATATCAGGCGGTCAAATATCAGGTTAAAGTAAATCAACAATTAAAAGAAGAAGCCTGGTTATCCGAATCCAATCGTGCACATAGCGAATTTAATATTCATAAGTTTTACTCCATTTTTGGCGATTTTGTAAATCAGGCCGAAGCAGGTGCTTATTATCAAAAGGACGAAAAGTATATCGAGTTTGCTAAATTAGGATTTCCCTTAAAATCTATCAACTACTATGGTGGATACGAATCGGTTAGCCATGTAACCAACCTCGAGCGGGAAAATATAGATATCACTGCATTTCTGCCACCGGCAGATTTCCAGAAAGTTAGTTTAACCGAGGTGGGAATTGAGGAGAAGGAATAATTTTAGGATGTTTTAAATGGCACTTAATCCTAATTGCTGACTCAATGGTCCCAAATCTGCCTTGGCAGCTTTAAGGGTCGGATATTTTTTGATGGGCATGATCTCTTTCCCGTTTTTATTCAAAAGCATAATCCGATAATCCTTTTCTGATGTATCAAGTGTACGGTTGCTTCTGCTGTAGTTCCGCCACGATCGGTTTGATCGCTTAATACCCAGCTTTTTCTCTTCGTCCAAAGCAAACCATTGACCGGTAGGGATACATCCGAAAAGGTTATTGGAGAACTTGACCCGCTTTTGGTCAGCATCTACCCGTGTGCTTGAGTTGGAGAATCCGACAAAAGCCCCGATTACTATCAGGATTATGCCAAACAATGAATAGAAAAGAGTGATGCCTAATCCGGCAATAAACAGCACGATGCCTGCAGATGTCCCTGCAGGGCCAAATGAGTTGTCTAGCTTATTGTGGGTCATAGCATTTTTATGATCGAGCTATTTTTGTTCTTTTTCTACCGATTTTTCTTTTTCTACCGATTTTTCTTTTTCCAATACTTTTTCTTCGATCTCTTTTTTCTCCATTTCTTTTTCCTCTACAATCTCCTTTTCAGCCTCTTTAATCCGTGTTTCGAGCTCTTTTACTTTCTCTTCGGCTTCCTGAATCTTTTCAGTTCTTTCCTTATACTCCTCTTCGGTTATTTTTCCTTCGCTCTTTTCTTTTTCAAGATTATCTTTAGCAGAATTTATTTTCTCTTTGGCATTATTTACTTTTTGCTGGCTTTCAGAGATGGTTTCCTCCAGCTCTTGTTGTTTTTGCTCACGATTCATTTGAGCTTCCTGAGCGCGTTGCTGTCCAAATTCTTTGCCAGACATTTCGTCTTTATCTTTACCGTAAGCTTTTCCCTTATTTTCTTTTTCTTGTTGTTGTTTTTTTACTTCTTTTTTGTTTTGTTCACTCTCTTTAGCTTTTACTTTTTCTGTTTGCTTCTTTTTTTCCTGGAGCTTTTCTACTTTTTCGGTTTTGTTTTTTTTCTTTCCTTTGCTTTCCTGTGCATGGGTTACCGATATTCCGCTAATCGTAAAGAACACAAGAGAAAATACGAAGATTAAAATTTTATTTGTTTTCATCATTTTTAGGTTTAAAGGTTATTCACAAGTTCATCCAATTCTTTGGTTGATTCTTCAATACTCTTTTTGGTTTGGTCTATTTGTTCCGATAGAGAGTCTAGCTTAGTTACCTCTTTAGCTTGTTGTTCTTCTGCTTCCTGTTTTGAAGCTCCGGTACCACAACTAAGTAAAAACAGAGATGCTACCGATAATGTAAGAATGAATTTTTTCATAAAATTTGAGTTTTTAGGATTAAATTTCACCTAATGTATAAAAAATCAGGAAGAATAGCAATTGATTGAGATGGAATTCTTTTAAAACCAATGTTGCCTGGTATCCCTGAAAACGCTGAACATAAATATACTGAGTGCTTTAACTTGATTTTGTTTAAGTTATCCCTGTCTGTTTCTCAACCGGTTGTTATCTTTTAATTTCTACTCTTTTGTAGATGAAAATGGCCAGGCCAAGGCCGGCAAGGGTGGCAGCAATATCTAAAAAGTCAAATGTTCTGTAGGTCCATAGCTGCTCCAGTTCATAGAGTAATATTCCACAAGTGGTATAAATCATTTTTTCGAGGGTCCTTTTGGTTGAAACAAAGGCAATAAACAGACAGATGCCTAACGAAGACAGGAAGTTGGGAGCAGCCCCGCTCCATCCAAAATCATTGATCGGATGATGATTAACCCAGGGGCGGTAAAAGAGCTTGATGAACAGGGCGGTTATTCCTGACAATATACTGATATATAAAAATATACGCCGGTTTTTATAATTTGTTTTCATATTTTAAATGCTTTATTTATCCTTGATTCTAAAGGAATCTAAAACAAAAATAATGTATTGCCTGCTTAGGTAATATTATTATTATTCTATTATTTTAATTTCCCGACACACCCTTTTTTATTTGAACATTCATAAAAAAACTCTAGTAATAGGAGCAAGGCATCATCCAAAACCTGTGTTTTAAGCTACAGCAATTATTTTTTTACAACCTTTAGGGTTTTATGTATAAAATTCCCGTTAATTTTTATAAAATATATTCCTGGAATCACTCCTTCTAAATTAATCCGAAGGGATGATTGCTTTTTTGAATATATTTTTCTTATGTGTTGGTTGTTCACATTATAAATATCAATGGTTAAATTTTCAGTTGGTAATTCAACAATTTCTATACAATCATCTGTTGGATTGGGAAAAGCAAAAATATCTGCATTTAACATATCCTGGATTGATGTTGTAGAACATGCATCACATGAGTTGAAACAAACTGCTTTTAGTACTGTATCTTTATCCGGAACTTTTAAAAATCGGTAAACATCATCTGTTGTTATAGTACAGGAGCCTTCTTCGAGGTTTTCCCATTCATCACCATTTATAAATTTGTACTCAACCTCAGCACCAGGTTCCAAATTAAGCATTTTGTAATAAATACTGCCATCGTTTGGTAAAGGATTATTACTGATCCAGTTATTAAAAGTCCCTCTTAGAAATACGCCATCAGACGAAACAGTTTCGTTTTGTAAGTCTACCTGAAATGTTACATCTACGTATGAAGGACCTTCGTTTACGGTAATATAATCTGTTTTTGTTTTTGTATGTTCTCCTACTGAATTTTTGGCTGTAAGAGAAACAGTATAAACTCCAGGAATAGTATACTCGAATAAAGGATTTTGCTCCTGGGCGTCTTCCATACCATCGCCATCAAAATCCCAGCTCCATGCTGTTGCATCTGTGCATTCGTTGGTAAACTGAACGGTTAATGGGGCATTTCCTGTTGTTGTATCTGCCGAAAAACCGGCAATAGGTGCTTTAAGCTCATAGTTTTTAACACCAAACCATACACCCGGGTGTTCGTATGTATTTATGGTGATGGGGATTTCTCCATGCCCGTTATTCCTGAAAATCTCAAAATGATCAGCTTGTTGTCCGCTTTCATCTAACCAGATTACTTTCACAGAGTCGTTGTTGGTAGTCAGGTTTATGGTTATTGAGGTAGCTTTAACTATTCGTGGTTTACTGCCATAATCGATTACTTCATATCCATTGGTTATCATGCCGGTATTTTTCATTTCAGTAGTAAGAGTCATCAGCATTTTTTCCGATTCTTCTAAAGGCCTGTTATCTAATGACAATAATGTAAAACCTGCGGATTGATCTGCAGAGGTAAGTTCAACAGCACCAATAGTTTTATTTGTAAACTGACTCAAATCGCCTACGAATGCACATAACTCAGGGGTATTAATAGAAAAAAGTCCGGTGCTGTCCCATTCTATCTCTTGAGTATCAGCTGTAAAAGGATTGGAAGGTGTTTCTGGATAATCTTCAGGATTATAAGAGTTCCCAAGCTCAAAGCTGGTTGTTAGCTTATGTTGGTAGGCTAATTCAAAAGGATAATCATCAGGATATAGATTGTTTTCCCAGGGATTGGACTTTAAGGTTAAATTTTTTACATCATCAGTCGAAAAATCAACGGCAATAGTAGTATTGGCTGTGGAGATTAAATGGTTCCGATAGGCATAGGCAAATGTTGGTTGTAAAGCTCTATACGAAATTTGTTGGTAACTGTTGAATCCATGATTCCATTGATCCCAAACCGGAGTATATTCCAGTTGATGGACAATTAACATGCCTACATCATAAAAGGACCCGTAACCTGCGAGGAAAAAAAGTGCTTCATAAGAAAACGGGTTTGGATTTTCATAGTTATATTCACTTACGGTAAGCGGTTTTCCCGAAATACCTACTCCGGCAAATAAACCTAATATGGGATTATAGAAATCTGTTTCGGAAATCATGGAAACGGGAACTGGATTTTCGTAATGATCCCAATAACCATGATTGTCTACAAAGTCTGTATTGCGCTGGGTATATACATCAGGGATGCCAATTAAAAAATTGGATCCTGTTACAGGTATTTGAACATTTAAATCATTCTTAAGGTAGGAGTACATTTCATCATAATAGTCCTCTAAAAGATTAAGATAAAATTCAACCTGGTCAATAGACCTTTGGTCCTGAGCTGTTAGGGAGTTATAGGGTAGCAGCTCAAACTGATCTGAATTTTCATAGATTGGTTTTACTGAAATACTATCGATCCATAAATCTCCGGACACTAAACCAAGATTAAAAAATAAAAACGGATGGTCTTCGTCGGTTAAGTTGAATGAAAAGGTAGCTGAAAATTTTTCCCATTCAGAGGAGGTGGTAAAATCCTGAGAGGAAAAGGAAGTCCAGGGGTCTGTATCCAGCTGGACAGTATATCCTATGGTATGTGGAACATTAGATTTGGCCCAAAAACTTAATTCATAACAGGTATTAGAAACAAAAAACGATTCGTTATATTTTAACTGGCAATCATAGTTGTTGGCTAAAGCCTGCGTAGAATTAACATGAAAAGAGTTTGTTCCCGCATAAGCCGTTGTCGAAGATATCTCTGTTGAAAAAGTTGCCGGCCCCCAGTAACCCCAATTTGCTCCTCCCGATTCAAAACTTCCATTCTCAATATACTCTTCAATTTCCCCGTTTGGAATACCCCATACCTCTTGTATGGAATCTGTGGTTATGTATTTTTCTATTAAATAATCATTCCAGTCGTCAGTTAACATATCAAAATGATATTGTGACAAAAGTCCACCCTGTGTGGCAGGTTTAACCTGATCACTCCTTAAGGCATGTAAAAACCAACCCTCATTAACAACATCAATAAATGCCATTACAGGCTCGTTTACCAGGGCATTTTCGGTATATGGATTTACATGGCTAAGCAATTGTCCAGCATATTCTTTTTGTAAGGCAATAAGTTCAGGATCAAAGAAGTTCACAATCTTGGCAGCATCATAGGTTGAGTCTGGACTATAGACCCCGTCCTCAGCGGTATAGTGCCGGTCACATAATAAATCTATATAAGCATATATCCCGTTTTCTTTCATTAATGCGATCAGATAATCTAATCGGTCCAAAGCCTCTTCGTCAAGGGTTCTTGTTCCTGGACCTGCA
>Ga0209931_1000059_pt1 | contig 56546 bp, 57 predicted proteins | sample SalPonR1_B_D1_MG_FD_185697 | JGI IMG/M metagenome (GOLD analysis project Ga0209931, IMG submission 185697) | Salt pond soil microbial communities from South San Francisco under conditions of wetland restoration - Salt Pond MetaG R1_B_D1_MG... ...
CAAAAGCGGCTGCAAATATAAAAACTTTAAATCCTATTTTCCAAATCTTTTCTCAAAAAAATGAAAATTATTCGAAGTTTTTTTCCTTTTTTTAGAACTGTTTTTCCGAATTGGGAGTGCAAATATACATTTATGTTTTAATTAACCTACCGAATTTACGCACTAATTTCTGTAAAAATTTTAAAATGTTGGTTAATAGTAAAATAATTTTTATATAATAAGCTCAAACAACAATATAAAACAGTTATTTGAAATAAAAATTATATCTTCGCTAAGTATAAAATCATATTAACCTTTTTTATAATGAGCAATACTAAAAATCTAGTTATCATTCCTACTTATAATGAAAAAGAAAATATTGAAAAGATGATTACTTATATCTTTTCATTAAGCGTACCTTTTGAGTTATTAATTATTGATGATCATTCACCAGATGGCACTGCTGATATTATTAAAACAATACAAAAAAAATTTCCTAAAAAATTACATTTAATTGAAAGAGAAGGCAAATTAGGCTTAGGAACCGCATATATTACAGGGTTTAATTGGGCAATAAATCATAAATATGATTACATTTTTGAAATGGATGCCGATTTTTCTCATAATCCAGATGATCTAATCAGGCTTTATAAAGCATGTGCTGCAGATGGGGCTGACCTAGCTATCGGATCGAGATATATTTCTGGAGTTAACGTAGTGAACTGGCCAATGGGCAGGGTGCTTATGTCCTATTTTGCCTCGTATTATGTACGGTTAATCACAGGAATGAAAATTAGAGATACTACAGCAGGTTTTAAATGCTATAAACGAAAAGTATTAGAAACGATAAAACTTGATAAAATAAAACTGAAAGGTTATGCTTTTCAGATTGAGATGAAATTTACTGCCTGGAAACTTGGTTTTAATATTGTTGAAATTCCGATTATTTTCACTGAAAGACAGGAAGGAGCTTCTAAAATGAGTGGTGGAATATTTAACGAAGCTGTTTGGGGAGTTATTAAAATGAAAGTAAACAGTTTCTTTAGAAAATATAATAAAGAAATATAAAATTTTAGTTGCAGATGGATCTCCTTATCAAGAATATTATCATTGTAAATGAAGGGACACAACAACCTGGCAGTTTATTAATTAACCAAGGAAAAATAACTAAAATCCTTTCGCCTAAAGAAGAAAATACAATTAAAGTTAAACAAGTAATTGATGGGAAAGGAAAATATCTTTTCCCAGGAATAATTGATGACCATGTTCACTTCAGGGAGCCGGGATTAACCCAAAAGGCAGATATTTATACTGAATCGAAAGCTGCTATAGCCGGTGGCGTCACTTCATATATGGAAATGCCTAATACCATTCCTCAAGCTATAAATCAACAATTGTTAGCTGATAAATTTGATTTGGCTGCTCAAAAATCTTTAGCCAATTTTTCATTTTATCTAGGTGCCACAAACGAAAATCTTAGTGAGATAAAAAAAATCAATCCAACAGAGGTATGTGGAGTTAAAGTTTTTATGGGTTCTTCGACAGGGAATATGTTTGTTGATGATAAAGCACTAACCAAATTTTTTTCAGAATCGCCTTTATTAATAGCAACCCACTGTGAAGATGACACTACGATTAAAAACAATATTTTAAAATTTAAAAAAGAATTCGGTGAAAATGTGCCTATTCACTATCACCCAACAATAAGAAGTGAAGAAGCGTGTTATAAATCCTCATCTCTAGCCGTTGAATTAGCCCAAAAATATAACTCTCGATTACATATTTTACATCTAAGTACAGCTAAAGAACTTGATTTATTAAATCAAAGTATTCCTTCGAGAAACAAGAAAATTACGGCTGAAGTTTGTGTGCATCACTTGTGGTTTTCTGATATGGATTATCCCAAACATGGTACACGTATAAAATGGAATCCTGCAATAAAAACGTTAAAAGACAGGGATGCATTATTAGAGGGATTAAAAAATAATAAAATTGATGTTGTAGCTACCGACCATGCTCCGCATACATTAGAAGAAAAAGAAAACAGTTATTTCAAAGCAGCATCTGGTGGCCCTCTTATACAACATTCACTTGTAGCGATGTTAGAATTATACCATCAACAAAAAATTTCGCTTGAGGAAGTTGTAAACAAAATGTGCCATACTCCTGCAGATATTTTCCAAATTGATAAAAGAGGGTATATCCGCGAAGGATATTGGGCTGATTTGGTTTTGGTTGACGTACAAGATTCATGGACCGTTCAAAAAAACAATATATTATATAAATGTAAATGGTCTCCTTTTGAAGGGCAACGCTTTAACTCAAAAATTACACATACTATTGTTAATGGCAATATTGTTTTTAAGGATGATCATTTCAATGAAGAAACAAAAGGGATGAGGTTGAAATTCAACAGATCGTAATTTTTAAAATTCATATATGAAAAATTTATTATTTATTTCATTTATCTTAATCATGTTTATTGGATGTGATAAACAACCGAAAGAAACGGTTCAGTTAAAATTTGAAGGATTTGAAAACTTTGAAATCATTGCAGACACTATAATTAATGATGTTATTATAAAAAATCCGGATAATAATGAATGGACTGATTTCTGCTTAAGAAAACTGGATAAAACATCTTTAGTAAATCAAATTTTTAATGCGGTTTATTCAGGAGAACTTACTCCATACGATTTCTTCAATGATAGTATTCTAACCATTGAAGATATAAAAAAATTAGAAAAAATTTCTGAGTTTGATCGAAACAATATTGCTAAAGTACAATACGAAGAAGCCTGGTACTACAATAATCAAAATAATACCATGATAAAAAAGGTGCATTCTATTATGTTGGCCTACGAGATATACAATAACCAAGGAGAAATAAAAGGATATAAGCCTGCTTTTAAAGTATATTTTAACGACTAACCCTATGATTAAAAAAAACAAAATACTTTTTGTCGACTCAACACACCAGATTTTACCTGAAAAATTATCAAATGCAGGTTTTTATTGCGATTATAACCCAGGTATTGAGGAAAAAGAAATCAATGAAATAATTTCTGAGTATGAAGGGCTTATTATAAGAAGTAAAATTAAAATTGATAAAACAATTATTGATAAAGCTACGAATCTTAAATTTATCGGAAGAGTAGGTGCCGGATTAGAAAATATCGACACCCCATATGCCAAAAATAAGGGCATAAAATGTTTTAACTCGCCCGAAGGCAACAGAGATGCTGTGGGCGAGCATGCCTTGGGAATGCTGCTATGTTTATTTAATAATATAATAAAAGCTGACACTGAGGTTAGAAATGGACAATGGATTAGAGAAGAAAATCGCGGAACAGAAATTAAAGGAAAAACCGTTGGTATAATTGGCTATGGGAATATGGGAAGTGCTTTTGCTCAACGATTAAAAGGTTTCGGAGCTCAGGTTATTGCTTATGATAAATACAAGTTTAACTATTCTGACGAACATGTAACGGAGAAAACACTGGATGATTTATTCAATAAAACCGATATTTTAAGTTTACATGTTCCATTAACCGACGAAACCCATTTAATGGTTGATGACCAATTTATTCATCAATTTAAAAAAAATATATACCTAATAAATACAGCCCGTGGAAAAGTATTAAAAACGAAAGATTTAGTAAAAAACCTACAGTCGGGCAAAATATTAGGTGCTGCCCTGGATGTATTAGAATACGAAAAAACATCGTTCGAGAGTTTGCATTCTAATGAGGAATTACCAGATGCTTTTAGTTATCTTATAAAAAGCAATCGTGTAATTCTAACCCCTCATATTGCAGGGTGGACACACGAATCAAATGTTAAACTTTCTGAATTTTTAGCAGACAAAATTATTCAAGCCTTTGGATAATTTATTTCACCACAAAATGAGCTGTATGGCGGCTTCGCTGTTCAATAAAAACCTTTCGCCCTTTTATTACCTTATTAATGGCCTGATCAGAATAATGGCGAATGGTTAATAACTCCAGGTTATCATTATAAAGCACTTTAAAATCTTCTTTAAGATGCTCAATCAGTTTTTTTACTTTATTATTGGTATTGTCAAAACAAAATGAAAAGCTAATGGCTGAATTTTGAATTAAATTCACTTTTATTCGATGATCCGAAAGATATTTAAAAATCTTACTCAACTCATCCTCAATAACAAATGATAAATCTTTGGGAAATAAACTCACCAGCACCTGCTGTTTTTTTAATATAATAACAGGCAAATCTTCTTCATACTCTTCAAAACACTGAATTACCGTGCCGTCTCCTTTAGGATTCATAAAAGATTTTACTTTTAACGGGATATTTTTATTATGTAAAGGCTTTATTGTTTTGGGATGGATTACTTTAGCTCCAAAATAAGCCAGTTCTACGGTTTCCTGGTACGACAATTTGTTTAACTTAGAGGTTTCGGTAAAATATTGTGGATCGGCATTTAAAATCCCTTCAACATTTTTCCAAACCACCACTTCTGCAGCATCTAAAAAAAAAGCCAGCAAAGCGGCTGTATAATCAGACCCCTCACGTCCTAATGTAGTCGTTAATCCATTTTTTGTTCCACCAATAAAACCTTGTGTAATATAATAAATACCATTATGATTAAAATTAAACGTTGATTTTATCTTCTTTTCTGATAAGGTAAAATCAACGTCAGCATCACGAAATGTTGCATCGGTAACCAAAGATTTTCTTATATCAATCCATTGATTCGCAAAACCTGTTTTATTAAGATATTCACTAATAATTTTTGTAGAAAAAATCTCACCAAAAGAAATAATCTGGTCATATTTCTCATCAAATGTGCCGTATTCTTTATTTTCAACGTATTCTTGTAAATAATCGAATTCCAATTTAATGATATCAAATATTGGATGTTTTTTATCATCAAAAAGTTCATCCATGATACGATAATGATATAAAAATAAATTCTTAATTTTATCTTTACACAACACTAAATTATCGTATGATAGTTTGTGGATTTCTTCTAACGCATTAGTTGTTTTACCAAATGCAGATACAACGATAATCAATTTATCGGAAACAGATTTTACAATACGAAAAAGATTTTTTACTCCACGTGCATCCTTAACCGAAGCTCCACCAAATTTATAAACAATCATTTTTTGCGCATTTTTTATCATAAGCAAAGCTTACAAATTTAGCATTTCTTATTTTTAAAATGGTGATAAAACAAATAAACTTACTATTATGCCGTTTTTTTAAATATTTTGTTCATATTCATAAAATTAAAATTATTTTTGTAATAATAATGCTACTTATTTAATCAGGCATTTTTGGGCTTGCAAAACCAAAACCTTAGTTTTCAAATGAAAGGATACAATATAACCACACTCAACGAATTTATTATCCGCCGACAGGCAAATATCCCTTATGCAAAGGGAGAATTATCTAACTTATTACATCACTTTGGCATTGCGGCAAAAGTAGTACACAAAAAAGTTAATAAAGCTGGTTTAGTTGATGTACTTGGCGAAGCCGGAAATGTAAACATACAAGGAGAAAATCAACAAAAACTGGATGTTTTTGCTGATATGCAATTTACAGCTGCTTTAAAAGACAGTGGTGAATGTTGCGGTATTGCTTCCGAAGAAGATCAGGAAATTATTACTTTTGAAGATGAACTATCTTTAGACGGGAAATATATTGTTTGTATGGACCCACTTGATGGTTCATCAAATATTGATGTTAATGTTTCCATTGGAACAATTTTTTCAATTTATCGCCGAATCTCTCCACGTGGAGAAAAAGCTCAACTTATAGATTTCTTACAGGAAGGGAATAAACAAATTGCTGCAGGTTATATTATCTACGGCTCATCTACTATGCTTGTATACACCACCGGCATGGGAGTTAACGGCTTTACCCTAGATACCAGTATCGGTGAATTTTGCCTTTCACATCCCAATATAAAGACTCCTGAGGAAGGAAAAATATATTCGTTAAATGAAGGGAACTACAATAACTTCCCGGAGGGAGTAAAAAAATACATTAAGTATTGTCAGGAAAAAGATAAAGAAACCAAAAGGCCATATTCGGCAAGGTATATTGGATCATTGGTAGCCGATTTCCATAGAAACCTTTTAAAAGGAGGAATATTTATTTATCCTCAAACAGCAAAAGCTCCTAAGGGAAAATTAAGACTCTTATACGAATGTAATCCTATTGCTTACATTGCCGAACAGGCCGGAGGCAAAGCCACTGATGGAGAACAAAGAATATTAGACTTAAAACCAGAATCATTACACCAACGTGTTCCTTTTTATACCGGGTCAACAAAAATGGTAGATAAAGCAGAAGAATTTTTAAAAAAACACAAATAGTTCTGAATAAAATAAACTTTTTTTTGCATTAGGTAGTTGATAATACAACTGCCTTTTTACTTTATGGATAATCTTAAAATTATACAACTCAGGGAAATTTTACAATTTTATAATAAACACCCTCAGGTTAACAAAATTTTGCAAACAAGCAAAAATGGAAATTCAAATTTTTATTTAAATGGTTTGCAAGCATCGTCAAAAAGTCTTGTTGCTGCAACAATTATGAATAACAGCAACCAAGCCCATCTTTTTATTTCTCAAGACAAAGAAGATGCAGCCTATTTTCATAACGATATCTCTAATATTTTAGAATCAGAAGCAGCTTTTTTTCCTACTTCATATAAACGATCTATAATTTACGGTGAAGAAGATAGTGCTAATTTATTGCTTCGTTCGGAAGCTCTCACCCAATTGGCTGACAATAAAAAACTCATCATTACAACCTACCCCGAAGCAATTGTCGAGAAAGTCGTTAACAAAAACAACCTTATACAATCAACCCTCCATTTACGTGTTGGAGAAAAAGTAAATATTGATTTTATTGAGGAAGTGTTGCAAGAATACCATTTTCAGTATGTTGATTTTGTTTATGAACCTGGACAATACTCAATTCGTGGAAGTATAATTGACATATTTTCTTTTGCATCGGATCATCCCTTTCGAATAGATTTTTTTGGCGACGAGGTAGAGTCAATTCGCTCTTTTGACATTGAAAATCAATTGTCGAAAGAAAAATTCGAAAAAATTTCTATTATACCTAAAATTGTAAATCCTGTATCAGAGAATACAGCGCTAAAACAAACCGAGTCGTTTTTCAGTTTCTTACCTTCAAATACCACAATATGGACCGATAACCTATCATTTATTGCCGATAAAGCTTTACAGATTTATAATAAACTAACCGAAGAAAATCGCGAAGAGCTAATTATTCCATCCAATCAATTAATACAATCTATTCAAGACTCACCGCACATTGAATTTGGACAAAAAAATTATTTTAACAGCAGCGAAATAAAATTCAACATTGCTCACCAACCTGCTTTTAACAAAAATTTTAACCTGCTTGGCGAAAATATTATTTCTAACCTCGAAAAAGGTTACCAGACCTACATTCTTTCCGATAACGAAAAGCAGATTGAACGATTACAAAATATTTTTAAGGATATAAATCCTGAAATAACTTTTATCCCTGTTTTAAAAACGCTTCATGAAGGATTTATTGATCATAAGATCAAAACTTGTTTTTATACTGATCATCAAATTTTTGGCCGATACCATAAATTTAACATCAAAAACAGCTTACAAAAGAAAGAACAGCTAACCCTTCGTGAATTGACAGGGCTTCATCCTGGTGACTATGTGGTGCATATCGATCATGGTATAGGTAAGTTTGGAGGATTAGAAAAAATTGAAATCAATGGTAAAACACAGGAAGCCATAAAACTAGTTTACAAAGACAAGGATACCCTATATGTTAGTATACATGCATTACATAAAATAAGTAAATATAAAGGGAAAGATTCTGAGCCACCCAAAATATATAAATTAGGTACCGGAGCCTGGCAGAAACTTAAACAAAATACCAAAAAAAAAGTAAAAGATATTGCCAAAGAACTTATTCAGCTCTACGCAGAACGTAAAGCACAAAAAGGTTTTTCTTATGCTGCCGATACGTATATGCAAAAAGAACTGGAGTCATCTTTTATTTACGATGATACCCGCGATCAACTAACGGCAACAATAGCCGTAAAAGAGGATATGGAGTCTAAAACACCCATGGACAGGCTTGTTTGTGGTGATGTTGGGTTTGGGAAAACAGAAATTGCTGTACGTGCAGCATTTAAAGCAGTATCAGACAATAAACAGGTGGCTATTCTTGTTCCCACAACGATCCTTGCTCTTCAACATTATCAAACATTTACTGAACGATTAGCAAATTTCCCTTGTAATATTGAGTACTTAAGCCGTCTCAGATCGGCCAAAAAACAAAAAGATATTATAAAAAATCTAAGCGAAGGGAAAATTGATATTATTATTGGTACCCATCGCCTGGTAGGAAAAGAAATAAAATTTAAAGATCTGGGATTGCTTATCATCGACGAAGAACAAAAATTTGGCGTATCGGTAAAAGAAAAGTTAAAAAAATTAAAAATCAATGTTGATACACTCACATTAACGGCTACACCCATACCAAGAACCCTACAATTTTCCATGATGGGAGCTCGTGATTTGTCGATCATCAATACCCCCCCGCCTAACCGTTATCCAATCATCACAGAACTCCATACGTTCAATGAAGATATCATTAAAGAAGCTATTGATTATGAATTTCAACGGAATGGGCAGGTATTTTTTATTCATAACCGGGTACAAAATATCAACGAAGTAGAAAAATTGGTTAATAAGTTATGCCCTGATGTTAGAACCATTGTTGCACATGGACAAATGGAAGGTAAAAAGCTTGAAAAAGTAATGCTCGATTTTATTCAATATGAATATGATGTATTAATTGCTACAACAATTGTTGAATCCGGACTTGATATTCCCAATACCAATACAATGATTATTAATAATGCCCAGAATTTCGGATTAAGTGACTTACACCAACTTCGCGGACGCGTAGGGAGGTCTAACAAAAAAGCTTTCTGTTACCTGTTAGCTCCACCCCTTATTTCTGTTACCCAGGATGCCCGACGGAGATTAAAAGCGATTGAAGAATTTTCAGAATTAGGGAGTGGGTTTAATATTGCCATGCAGGATTTAGATATCAGAGGAGCCGGAAATTTATTAGGAGCCGAACAAAGTGGATTTATTACCGACATCGGATTTGAAACTTACCACAGAATTTTAAACGAAGCCATTTTGGAGTTAAAAGAAACGTCGTTTAGGGAACTTTATGAATCGGAACACCAAAAAGAAACAGAACAACAAATACAAAAACAAAAATTTATCAGCGATTGCCAAATAGATACCGATCTGGAAATTCTTTTCCCCGACACGTATATTAGCAATATCTCAGAACGAATAAGGCTTTACCGCGAATTAGATAATACCGAAACAGAAGATCAATTGTTATCTTTCGAAGCACAACTAAAAGACCGCTTTGGGGAAATTCCACCACAAACTACTGAATTAATGAATGTTGTAAAACTAAGGTGGTTAGCGATAGATTTAGGTGTTGAAAAAATTATCCTAAAAAACAACAAACTGGTTGCCTATTTTATTAGCGATCAAGATTCACTATTTTATAAATCTGCTGTATTTGCTAAAATATTAAGTTTTCTACAAAATAATCCTCAATCTATAAAAATGAAAGAGATAAATAACAAACTTACTTTAAGTATTCAAAAAATTGATAGCATACAAAAAGCGATCGATATTTTTCAACAAATTATCAATCATCAAAATTAATGAAAAAAGAATCCATTAAAATTGATAATTTATTATATATTTACGCCTGATTTTTAATAAATTATGTTCATGAACCTTACCATTGATATAGGAAATAGCAGGAACAAATTTGCTGTTTTTCGAAGAGGAAAGATTTTAGAAGTTTTCAATTTTAACACATTAAACACAAATATTATTCAGGACATTTCCCGAAAATATCCGGAAATTAAACATGTTATTCTTTCTACTGTACGAGAGTTAGAAGCCTCTTTTTTAACTTTTCTTCAGTCTGAATTTACATATTATATTGAACTAACCGAAAAAACAAAAATACCCATTGAGAACTTATATCAAACAAAAGACACTTTAGGCAAAGATCGTTTAGCCTCAGTTATTGGAGCAAACAATATTTTCCCAAATACCAACGTTCTGGTTATTGATGCGGGTACAGCTTTAACGTTTGATTTTATCAATCGACAAAATCAATATTTGGGAGGAACAATTTCGCCAGGCCTAGAAATGCGATTTAGAGCATTGCACGATTATACAAACCGGCTACCATTGCAAGAAAAAAATAATAATTATCAATTAATTGCTGATAACACAAAAGAGGCCATAATTTCGGGAGTACAATACAGTTTGATATTTGAAATTGATAGCTATATAAACACCTTTAAAACAAAATTTAACCATTTAAAAGTAATTTTAACAGGTGGGGATGCTATTTTTTTTGATAAAAAGTTAAAAAATCCCATCTTTGTAAACTTGAATTTAAATTTTATTGGATTAAACAAAATCTTAGAATACAACATAAAAGCATGATCAAAAAAACATTTTTAACCATAGGTTTAATAATTATTACCCTACTACAAATTGATGGACAAAGTCTTACTAATTCGCCATATACCCGATTTGGTATTGGAGAAATTGACCGAAGCGGCTTTAACCAAAATAAAGCGATGGGAGGAATATCTGCAGGATTACGCATGAACAATCAAATTAATTTTTTAAATCCAGCTTCTATAAGTGCCCAAGATAGTATGTCTTTTATTTTTGATGTTGGGATTAATGGAATAACCAAAGAGCTTAAGTCAAATGATAATAGTTTAACATTTAATAATTTTGCTTTCGATCATCTTGCCATCTCTTTCCCAATAAAAAAATGGTGGGTGGCAAGTGCAGGAGTAACACCTTACTCCAAAATTGGTTATAACATTAATCAAACTGATATCTACGAGTTTAATGATACCATTAATAAAAAATATAATTATTATGGAAATGGGGGGATTACCCAACTATTTTTTTCAAACTCATTTAATATTTACAAAGGCCTTTCCGTTGGCTTTAACCTAAACTATTTATTTGGTTCAACCGAACAATACAATCAGGCTTATCTAGATTTACCGGAAAGTTATTCAACGGTTATCGTTAATAAAATACAAATGAATAAAGTAACCTTTGACCTTGGCCTTCAATACTATGGAAAAATTGGCGAAAAATACTTTTATGTTGCAGGGCTTTCTTATTCAAACAAAGTGAATTTTAATGCTACCAATGATCAGTCCATATTAATGACCGAAAATTATAATCTATACGAAGTTAATGTAATTGATTATTTAGCGAATTATCGAAGTGATTATGATACCATAAACAGCTCACGTATTACAAATTACAAAGTTGATATTCCGGAAAGATACAGTATTGGATTTACAGCAGGCATCAAAGACAAATTAACATTTGGTGTTGATTATAGTTACCAAGACTGGTCAAACATAAAATCGTTAAATGTAAACGACAATTTTGCAACAGAACAAACGATACGATTTGGAATTGAATATATACCCAACAAAAGATCACTTAGAAATTATTTCAACAGAATTAATTACAGAGCAGGTTTTTACCACAATAACAGCTATTTAAAGCTAAAAGGAGAACAAATAAAAAATTATGGCATAACTTTTGGACTAGGATTACCGATAGCAAATCAGAAAACAAGTTTAAATATATCTTGTGCTTATGGTAAAAATGGAACAACAGATAATGGATTAATCGAAGAAAATTATTTTTCATTTGGTATTAATTTAACTCTATATGATTTCTGGTTTATCAAACGAAAATTTAACTAATCAAAACATAATAAAATTATGAAAACAATTGCTAAAAGGATATTAACAACATTGTTTTTAACCTTAACCATCGGGCTTTCATTTGCTCAGAAGGGTGTTGAAGACGGATCAAAATACGGACATGGTAAAGACAGTGTACGCTGTATAATGAACCTATCATTATATAGAGAATATGCAAAACAAGATAATTTTAATCTTTCAATTGACCCTTGGAAAATTGTTTATTCAGAATGTCCTAAAGCCAGCAAATATATTTATATTGACGGTATAAAGATGATTGAATACGCAATAGAAAAAGAACAAGATGAAGCAAAAAAAGAAATTCTTGTAGATAGCATGATGAGAATTTATGATAAACGAATAAAATATTATGGACAAAAAGGCTATGTTTTAGGTAGAAAAGGGACTGATTTTATTAAGCATTCAAAAAATACTTCAGAAAATATGAAAAAAGGGTATAATTGGCTTAAAGAGTCCATAGAACTTGAAAAGACAGGTAGTGGAGCAGGTCAATTAGTAACCTTTATGAATGCTTCAAAATTTTTATTTTCTGCTAATAAAATTAGTGCAGCTCAAGTAGTTGAAGATTATGGAATAATTTCTGACATAATAGATCAGATATTAAATAATGGTAAAAAAGGAAGTATAGACAGAGCAAAAGATATATGTGATAAAATTTTTGAATCGAGTGGTGCTGCAAGCTGCGAAGATTTAATTCCTTTTTATGCTAATAAATTTGAGCAAAATGCTGAAGATGTTGAATTTTTAACAAAGGCAACAGACTTATTGCGCTCAACAAAATGTACCGAATCGGATCTCTTTTACAAAATGGCAAAAAAATTAATCGAATTAGATCCCAATGCAGAATTAGCTTATGAAGTTGCTAAATTAAGTTCAAAAAAAGAAAAATTTCAAGTAGCGTCAAAATATTTCCATCAAGCAATTGAACTACAAGATGATATTATCGAAAAAGCAAAATATTATCTTGAGCTAGGAGATGTTACACGTAAAATGGGAAATTACGAAACGGCCAAAAAATATGCATTAAAATCGGCAGCATTAAATCCGGAAAGTGGATATCCATACCTATTGTTAGGTAATATTTATGCTGCAGGGAATAAAACATGTGGAGAGAAAGAATTTGAACATAAAGCGGTTTACTGGGCTGCCGTTGATCAATTTGTAAAAGCAAAACAGATAGAACCTGAATTAGCTGATGAAGCCAATAAATTTATTAAAGCCTATACCCCACACTTCCCTGATCAAGAGAATGCTTTTTTTGAAGGTTATAACAATGGTGATACATATACTGTAGGATGCTGGATCAATGAAACAACAACCGTTAGAACAACAAAATAATTTTTTAAATAATATGTTACACAAAATAATAATTCCTGCTTTGGCAGGAATTATTATCTTTTTCAATGCCTGTGAAAAAGGAGATATCGAAAAAATAAATAAATTGACAAAGCACCTTGATGCACCTTCCATGGCTGTTGAAAATACAGAAATAATCTACAGCGAAGATGCTATCATTAAAATAAAAATCACTTCGCCAGAAATAAACCGATACCTCGAAATCGAAGAACCTTATTCAGAATTTCCCAAAGGATTGCACGTACAATTTTACGACTCTACTCAAACGCCAAGCTCTTCGATTCAAGCCAACTACGCAATATTTGATGAAAAAGAAAATTTATGGACTGCTGAAAACAATGTAGTTGCTATCAACGAAGAAGAAGGAGATACACTTAATACAGAATACCTTGTGTGGGATATGAATAAGAAAAAGGTTTTTTCAGACCGGTTTGTTCGTATTGTAAATAAAGATGGAATTATCCATGGAACCGGTTTTGAATCTAACCAGGATTTATCCAATTGGAAAATCAAAAAAACATCGGGAACGATTAATATTGAAGATGAGAAATAAACTTGCCAGAAGTGTTGAGATTTTGTGGATTATAACATCAATACTTTGTTTGATTTCTGGAATACACCAAACTATTTACCAGGGTTTTTCCAAAAGTTATGTCTTTTTTATATTTTCGCTATTAGCTTTTTTAATGTTTCGAATAAAACGACATATCAAAAAAACAAATAATTCGGGAAAAACAAATGGATGATCCGTTTTTATATGGGCTGTTATTTTTTCTAACAATATTTTTTTCGGCCCTGAAAACAGCTTTTAGTGCACTAAACCAATTACAATTAGAGCTTGATAAAGGAAAAGATAACTATCATTCCAAAATATTAACTTTTATTAGTAAAAATTTTTGGGACTTCTCGCTTACAATTGTTATTTGTTATAGCATTATCTTTATTATTTTTATCTATTTTATTAATTACGAACTATCAGCTCTTCTGCAGCAACACAGTCTGCATTACACCCTAAGTTTTTGGATTAGAGTTTTACTCTTAAGCCTTGTTATAATCCCCATTATTGAAATTCTACCACAAACTTTTGGAAAAATTTTTGCCAACAAAATCATCAATTCGTTCGCTTTAATCATCTTTCTTATTTATATTTTTTCGTATCCTATAACCAAGCTACTAACAGCCATATCAACTTTATCAATTAAAATAATATTTAATGATAAGTTTAAAAAAACAAAAAAGAAAAAGTTTGGGAAAGAAGACCTCAATAAACTTGTTGGGGATAACGAAAACACTAAAACTAGCCAAGAGCAGACAAGATCAGACATTAAATTATTTAAAAATGCTCTCGAATTTTCCGATATAAAACTTCGAGAATGTATGATTCCAAGAACAGAAATTGTAGCCATTGAAATAGATGACACGTTAGATGAACTAAAAGAAAAATTTATAAATACAGGCTTATCGAAAATACTCATATACCGTGATTCCATTGATAATATTATAGGCTACATAAAAAGTAAAGATCTATTTACCTGGGATAATAATTTTAAAAAATATATTAAAAATTTACCTGTATTTCCTGAGTCAATGCAGGCCAATAAACTTTTACGCCATTTTATAAGAACAGGACAACAATTAGCTATCGTTGTGGATGAATTTGGAGGTACTTCAGGTATTATTACGATAGAAGATATTTTAGAAGAAATTTTCGGTGAAATAAAAGATGAACATGATTTCATTGAGCATTATGAAAAAAAATTAAATGATACAAATTTTATTTTTTCCGGCCGTTTAGAAATCGATTATATCAACGATAAATATGATTTAAATATCCCCGAAAATGACGAATACGAAACCTTTGCCGGTTACATTTTATATCACACCGAAAGTATTCCAAAAATAAATGATCAAATATTAATTGACGACTTTAAATTTAGCATCCTAAAAGTAACCAACACCAGGGTAGAATTAATCAAATTAGAATTAATAGAATGAATTTTATCTATATTTTTTTAATTTTCCTAAATAAAGCTAAAAGAAAATAATAAAATATTAAATTTGCGAATTAATAAAATGGCAACATACTATAAAAAAAGATTTAAATTATTATATTCGAACCTTTAAATTTTAAGACAAAAACAGAAATTCAATGGCAACTTTAGAGAAAATTAGAAATCGAGCAGGCGTATTAGTTGCAATAGTGATTGGAATGGCACTATTGGCATTTATTTTAGGAGATTTTCTGAATTCAGGCGGAGCATTATTTTCAAATTCACAATTTGAAATTGCTGAGATATCCGGAAAATCAATCTCAGTCCAAAAATACCAAAAAGAGTTAAATAATTTAATTGAAATTACCAAGTTTACATCCGGGGAAAATGCTCTTGATGAACAAACAATCCAACGTATTCAAGAACAAACCTGGCAACAAATCTTAAGACAAAATATTCTTAAAGACGAATATAAAGAATTAGGTATTGATATTAGCAGCCAAGAATTATGGGATATGGTGCAGGGAGAAAACATTCATCCTATCATTCAAAATTTATTTACCAATCCCGAAACAGGGCAGTTAAATACGATGGCCGTGATTCAATTTCTAAAAACATACGACCAGGACCCAACAGGACAACAGAAAGCTTATTGGTTATTTATCGAAGAGCAAATGGTACAGGAGAGAGAATTTTCCAAATATACCAACCTGATTAAAAAAGGATTATACGTTACAGAAAGTGAAGCTGAGGCTGAGCTAAACAAAATAAATAAAACGGTAGACTTTAATTTCATTGCTCAGAATTTTAACCAAATTCCAGACTCCTTAGTTAATATTACCGATAGTGATCTAAAGACATATTATAAAAATCATGAAAATGATTTTAAACAAACCGCATCAAGAAGCATTGAATATGTTACTTTTGATATAAAACCCTCCGAAGCTGACCGTATTGCAGCTGAAACATGGATTAATGATATTTACGAAGATTTTTCCCAAACAGAAAACGACAAAAATTTTGTTAGTTTAAATAGCGATATTTCTTTTGATGATAACTTCTATAAAAAAGATGAGCTGCCAGAACAACTTCAAGAAGAAATATTTGATGCAAAAAAGGGATATGTTTATGGCCCTTATTTTGAAGATGAAACATTTAAGTTAGCGAAATTATCGGATATAAAATATTTACCTGACTCTGTTCGTGCACGGCATATTTTATTACAACCTACACAACAGGATACAGATTACAGCCAGATATATGCACTTGCTGATAGTTTAATTAACCTATTGAAATCAGGAGCTAACTTTACCCAATTATCAGCTCAGTATTCAGCTGATAAAGCAGCTAATGAAAAAGGTGGTGATTTAGGATGGTTTAAAGCAAATGAAATGATCAAACCTTTTAGCGATAGTTGTTTTAATGCCAACGTTGGCGAATACAAAACCATTCCCACTCAATATGGTTTACATATTGCACAGGTAACAGACCGGGGAAAAGAAGTTAAAAAAGTTAACGTTGCTATATTAGGCCGTAAACTTGAACCAAGTTCGGAAACTGTTCATAATAACTATGCCGAGGCAAGTAAATTTGCAGGAAACAACCATACTTACGAAGAGTTTAACAAAGCCATTCAGGAAAACAATAAATTAACCAAAAAAATTGCCAGTAATATAAAAGAGAATGATAAAAATATCCCCGGATTAGAGAATCCGAGAGAATTTATCAAGGCTATCTATAATACAGATAAACATGAAATCATTAAACAAAACAATGATCCAATTTTTAAAATAGGCGATCGATTTATTATTGGCTTTGTTACGGATATTAAAGAAGATGGCATAGCTCCTTTTGAACAAATACGATCGCAAATACTTGTTCAGGTAAAGAAAGAGAAAAAAGCGGAACAACTTGCTGAAAAAATACGTCAGCAGATGGCTGAAACCAACAATATACAAACATTGGCTTCGAAACTTAATACTGAAGTTAAAACAGCTACCAATATTAATTTCAGATCCTACTCTGTTCCCGAAGCTGGTGTTGAGCCAAAACTTATTGCAGTTGCCACTACTCTGGAACAGGATAAATTATCAAATCCGGTTAAGGGGAATAAAGGTGTTTATGTATTCCAGGTTACATCGGTTAATATTGCCGACAATGGAAATGTTGAAATGCAACAACAACAAGGAATGATGCAATTTAGCAACCGGGCCAATTACGAAACTTTTGAAGCGTTGAAAGAAACGGCAAACATTGTAGACAAAAGAGCTAAGTTTTATTAAAATATTACTACTAAACAAAATTAAAACGGAGTGAAAAAATCACTCCGTTTTTTTATACTCTTTTTTGAGTCTTAATAATGTTCTAAACATAGGCTCGTTGATTTGATATGTTTTGCGATAATCCATAGCTTGTGCCAACAATTCCTGTGAAGGCGAGGTATTTACTGAATTTAATACATTTGCCCGCTTATAAATCTCCTTTTCAAGAATTTGGGCTAGTTTTGCTTTACCAATAGTAGGGCTCACATAAAACATAGGATGAATAACACTATCATCTTTTGAAATAACACCTTCTGCTAAAGCAATTTGATACAATTCAGTATTGGGAATAATGCGAATACCCTCTGTAATATGCACCATATCTTCATGCGATATATAGCGATCAATAAAATCAAAGGTTTCTAAAACAGTATCCGGCGTTTCGCCCGGGCCTCCTAACATAAAAAACCACATGGTGGGCATATCGTATTTACGAATAATCCGGGCACATTCAATAAGTTTATCTTTAGTAAAATTCTTACGATAAGATTTAATCATTGATTCAGAGGCAGAATCAGGTGTACAATCAATCTGGGTAAATCCTGCTTGTATCATCAAGTCAATAAGTTTCTCAGTAACCATGCCAGGATTTACCCCCATTGTACGTAATTTCAGATTCAGGTTTCTTTTTATAATTTCCTGGCAAATGTTTAAGGCCTGATTTAGAGGGATATTAAAAACAGAATCAACAAATTCAAATGAGACTCCAGGTATTCTCTTACCTACTTCTTCAATTTCATCAACAATATCTTTAACATTCCTTAATCTGTATTCTTTCCCTTCAATAGCAGGATACGCGCAATAAATACATTGGAAAGCACATCCACGTTTAGTTTGGATGGGATAACTTCCGCGCGTATTATAGGGATTATAATCAATAAATGAATCAATATTTGCTCGTGGTATGTTGAGTTTTTTATTTTTATTTTTGGAAAAGGATTGTTCTTTTTGTTTTTTAAATATCACGTTATCAAAATAAACATCTTTTCCTTCGTTTAAAGAGGCTAACAATTCAAGGAGTATATGCTCTGCTTCGCCAACAATCCCATAATCGGCTTCAAAAAAATCAAGTATTTGCTTAGGAGCAATACTAAATCCACTTCCTCCAAGAATTAACGGCCCATTAAAATTTTCTTTTACAGGATTTATAATCTCTGTTTTTATCTTTTCGAGATACCATTGGCAGCGGCGCATGGTAACATTATCAATATTCCGTAATCCAACACCAATAAAATGAGGCTTAAAATCCTTTATCAATTCAACTAACTGTTTTTCTGAACTAAATGCAGCATCAAAAACTTTAACTTCATATTTTTTATTTAATGATGAAGCAACAAGAGCCACTCCCAGCGGAGCCACAGGATAGGGTGTGATTTCTGTGTTTGAATTGATAATAAGTACTTTGTTCATGATTTAAATTGTCGGGCTTATTTATTTTCAAAAATAAAAAAAAGAGATCATCAAAAATAAAAAGATGATCTCAAAAACATTAATAAATACTCATCACTCATCTCTAAGACTATCGGCAGGATTAACTGTAGCTGCAGAATATGCTCTGTAACCAACAGTAAACATGGCCAGCAAAAATGAAATTACTGAGGCCAGGATAAAAACTTCTAAACGAAGATTTATCTTAAATGCAAAATCCTGCAACCATTTATTCATTAAATAGTATGCTACAGGCCATGCAATTAATGTAGAAATTATAATTAAAAATACAATTTCTTTGGAAAGCAAAGCAATAATTTTAGTTACCGAAGCACCCATCACTTTCCGAATACCAATTTCTTTGGTACGTTGTTCCGCCATAAAAGAAGCCAATCCTAACAGTCCTAACAAAGCAATAACAATAGCTAAAATTGAAAATAATGTAAATATAGCACCCGTTTTATTTTCATTACGATATTTCATTTCCAGATCATTACTCAAAAATGAATATACAAAAGGTTGGTTGGGAGCATATTTTTCCCATTCATTCTTTAAAAAGTTAATTGATTGAGAGATATTATCTTTATCCACACGAACCAATAAATTTCCGGCAACTCTATCGTCTAAAAGAATAACTAATGGCCTTAAATTATGATGTAACGATTCAAAATTAAAATTAGTTACCCCAATGATATTAAAATCAATGTTATTGTTATTACCCTGAACCAATGTCAGTTTTTTATTTATTGTTTTATGGCCATATCCCATAGTACTTAACACAGCACTATTAACCACAACGGCAGAAGAATCTGATGCAAAATCGCTTGAAAAATATCGGCCTTGTTCAATATTTAAACCGATGGTTTCAACAAAATCAAAATCTGCAGCACAAAACCATAATGACCGTCCTTCATCTACTCCTAACCCTTCGGGTACAAATACTGTATTCCCATAATCTTGTCCGGGTAATGTTGTAACGTAACTTGCATTTAAAATCTCTGGTTTTTTTAATATGTCTTCTTTAAAAACATTTGCACTATTTCCCAAAGACAAAGAACGTTTAATAACTACCAGGCCGTCTTTTTCAAACCCTACATCCTTTTTATTGATATAATTCAGTTGATTATAAACAACCAGGGTAGCAATAAATAAAACAATCGTAATTACAAACTGAAATACAACCAAAATATTTCTAAACAAAGAATTTTTAGCACCGGCATTGAGCGATCCTTTTAAAACTTTTATTGGCCTGAAAGAAGATAAATAAAAAGCGGGGTAACTCCCGGAAAAAAATCCGACTACAATGCCTAAAATAACTAATCCTACTAATATTTCCGGGTTAGCAAAATAATTTACAGATAATGATTTATTGGTAAACTGATTAAAATAGGGTAAAGCCAGTTCAACAAATAAAATGGCAATAACTAATGAAATAAAAGTTATTAAAACTGATTCAATAAAAAATTGAGCTATTAACTGTTTTTTCTTAGAACCTACAACCTTTCGAATACCTACCTCTTTAGAACGATTGGCAGAAGGTGCTGTGGAAAGATTCATAAAATTAATACCTGCAATCACAATTAAAAAAATAGCTATGACAGAAAAAATATAAACGGTTTTAATAGAACCATTTGACTCAATCTCATAATCGAGATTTGAATGTAAATGAATATCTTTTATGGGTGTTAGATGATAGCCCCACTTACTATCTGATTTTTCAAATTCACTAAAAGATGTTCCTAATATACTCTCAAATTCAGGGCCTACATATTTCTTAATCATTTCAGGGAATTTTGCTTCCAGGTTCTCCGGATTAAAATTTTCCTGTAACAACACATACGTGTAATTATTATTAGTAATCCACATATCAAAAGCAGGTAGAGATAACCTGCTATTAAGAAACGGTACAATAAAATCGTAATGAAAATGTGAATTGTGAGGTAAGTCTTTTACGAGATGAGTAACTTCAAATAAAGTTTGTTCATCACCAAATTCAATCATTTTTCCTAAAGGATTCTCACTGCCAAAATATTTCTTAGCAGCCGATTTGGTAATAGCAATGGTATTGGGACGATTCATAAAGTTATTCGGGTCACCATCAATAAACCCCACAGTAAAAATTCCAGCGTAGCTTGAATCAGCATACATTACACGGTCTTCAACAAAACTAAGATCTTTATACTTTAAAATAATCCCATCGTTAAAAGTTAATTTAACGGCATTTAACACTTCCGGATAATCATTTACTAAAGCTTCGCTTAAAGGAACAGAAGATAAAGCAATATTCAAATCTTGTCCTGCTACACGCCCTTTTAGGGAAATCCGGTATATCTGTTCGGCCTTTTTGTGGTGATCATCGTAACTTAACTCATCCATTACATAAAATAAAATGAGCATTGCACTGGCCAGGCCTATGGATAAACCCAAGATATTTATTGAGGCAAATCCTTTATGCTTAATTTAATTCCGAAAAGCGACTTTAAAATAATTGGTAAACATAACTGTAAATATTAATTTCTCACCACCTAATACAATACCTGTGCTAATTCAACCAACATGCTGAATTTTAAATCTATATACAAAATACAATGAATTAATTATTGTCCGATTTAGCAAATAATTGTCCGATTACGAACAAAAAAACCTGCGTAACTTAATAGCAGGTTTCTTAACATAAAAATTAAATAAAAAATATTATTGATTTAACAGCGACTTTACTTTTTCGGCAATAGCTTTCCCCTCGGCCTTTCCGGCCAATTTTTTGTTTGCTATACCCATTACTTTTCCCATATCTGCCATAGTAGAAGCCCCTACTTCATCGATAATACCTTTTATTAAGCCGGTAAGTTCTTCATCACTCATTGGTTCAGGCAAATAATTTTCGATAATCTTAGCTTCGTCCAGTTCTTTGTCTGCTAAATCGTTTCTTCCTTGTTGCTGATAAATCTCTGCCGATTCTTTACGTTGTTTTACAAGTTTTTGTAAAAGCTTCCGTTCTGCTTCATCAGATGATTCAGTGGTACCTTTTTCTGTTTTTGCCAGCAATAAAGCCGACTTAATAGCTCTCAACGCTACAAGCTTGTCCTTCTCTTTGGCAAGCATAGCTTGTTTTATATCCTGGTCAATTTGTTTTTGTAAACTCATAATACTTTATTTTTTAATCCACATTATCATGTAAGTACGAATTATTCGGCCTTAATCGTGTTGTATTTTCATCCTCATCATCTTCGAGAGAATATCTTGAAACATTAGATTCTTTAGAGGGGACAGGCTGGTCGATCTTTATTTTTTTTCGTTTATATGCCGGTTCATTCTCTATTTCATCAATATTATCTTTCATTTTCGACGATTCCATACGTCGTTCTTTCATTCTTTCGCGTGACTCCTGTAATTTTTTCTCAATTTCTGATTTTTTGGTTTCAACAGCTACTTCAGAATCATTTTCAGGTTGATGTAATACAATATATTTATCCGACTCGCGATCTTTTTTGATATCAAAATCGATGGTTCGCTGCTTAAAATCCAAGCATTCGTCAAAATCACTATTTATATCTTTAGTAATCAAAGAGGTCGAATCTTGCTTTTTCTTTGGCTTTGGCTTAGGTTTTGATTGTTCGTCGGCTAATGTTATCGTTTTTTTCGTCGTTTTTTTAGCATACAATTCAGGGATACTATTGCTTTCAAATCCGGTAGCAATAATAGTAATACTAATCTGGTCTTCCAGTTTTTCATCAAATCCGGTTCCCCAGATGATGTTTGGATTAGAACCTACCTCATTGTTTACAAAGTCAGCAATTTCACCAATCTCGTCCATCGTAATTTCATCGTTTCCAAAGGTAATATTCAGCAGGATATTTTCTGTTCCGCTAATATCATTATCGTTAAGTAATGGCGAAGTTAAGGCTTGTTGCACAGCGCTTACAGCACGGTCTTCGCCTTTGGACATTCCTGTTCCCATAAGTGCTACACCGCTATTTGTAAGTACTGTTTCCACATCGGCAAAATCAACATTAATATATCCTGGTACAGTAATAATTTCGGCAATCCCTTTAGCAGCGGTTGCTAAAACATTGTCAGCATACGAAAAGGCTTCGGAAAATTTTAAATTACCACACACTTCCCTTAACTTTTCGTTATTAATAACCAACAAGGAATCCACATGTTTTTCTATCTCGTTAATCCCTTCAATGGCCTGATTCGTTCTTCGTGTACCTTCGAAACGGAATGGGATTGTGACAATAGCTACTGTAAGTAACCCCATTTCTTTGGCTGCTTTTGCGATTACAGGGGCTGCTCCTGTACCAGTTCCCCCACCCATTCCGGCGGTAATAAATACCATCTTGGTATTTCCGCCCATTACTTCAACCACATCGTCGAGGTTTTCAATGGCTGCCTGGCGTCCTATCTCCGGTTTATTTCCGGCTCCACGTCCTTCAGTTAAAGATTCTCCTAATTGCACTTTTATTGATACAGGGCTATTCGATAATGCTTGTGCATCGGTATTGCAAACAATAAAGTTTACATCTTTAATACCCTGTTTAAACATATGGTTTACAGCATTACTCCCGCCACCACCTACTCCAATTACTTTTATAATCGAAGAACGGTCGACAGGTAAATCGAAGTTCATTAAATCTTCAGCCATACTATTTTATTTTTAAACGTTTACAAAATCTCAAATATATGTTATGTTATGAGTCATCTTAGGTTACATATAGTTTTACATCTCAACATCATCTTCGTCGAACATATCGGTAAATACTTTTTTTAATGTATTCATAATTCCTTGTTTAGGTTCTTTATTGCCTTCCCGTAGTTCTTCATCTTCTGTCTTTTCCTGTTCGGATCCCTTTATTTCTTCTTCAGCAACAAAACTCCTTTTGTTTTTTTCGATATGTTCATATCCTTTAAGTACTAATCCTACACTTGTAGCAAACATTGGATCATTTACATCTGAATTACTATCGTTTACAAGATGTTCCGAAGGATAACCTACTCTCACATCCATTCCGGTTTTAAATTTTACCAACGCCGGAAGATGTTTTAACAATGCACCACCTCCGGTAATTACTATTCCAGCACTTAAGCGGTCGAAATAACCCGAATTCTCAATTTCATAAATTACCGCATCCAGTATCTCTTCCATTCTCGATTGGATAATATAAGCCAGACTTTTAAAGGATATCTCTTTAGGTTCGCGGCCGCTGATTCCAGGAATAGAAACCACCTCTTCTTCTTTTGCCAAATCACCCAAAGCTGAGCCATACTGGATTTTCAATAATTCTGCCTGTCGTTGTAAAATAGAGCAACCTTCCTTAATATCTTTGGTAACTACATCGCCACCAAAAGGAATAACAGCAGTATGTCTTATGATATCATCGTAAAAAACAGCAATATCCGTTGTACCGCCGCCGATATCAACTAAAGCAACACCTGCTTCTTTTTCATCATCTGTTAATACCGCTTCGGAAGAAGCCAATGGCTCAAGAATTAACGAATTTAATTTTAAACCAGCTCTTGTAATACATTTGCTAATATTACGTGCTGAAGCCACTTGTCCTATTACAATATGAAAATTAGCTTCCACCCGTTTGCCTGACATGCCCACAGGATTTTTTATACCCGTCTCATTATCGACAATGTAATTTTGTGGAAGAACATGAATGATCTCTTCGCCAAAATCGATAGGAATTTTATACATATCGTTCACCAGATCATCAATATCTTTGCGGGTTATTTCATCATCATACGAATCGCGATTAATGTACCCCCGGTTTTTAATGCTTCGGATATGTTGTCCGGCAATGCCAACAAATACCTCCGAAATTTCTTTACCAATCGTAAACTGAACATCTTCTACGGTTTTCTGAATAGAATTAACGGCCTCTTCGATATTCTGCACAACTCCTCTTTTTACACCTTTAGAAAAAGTTTTGCTAATTCCTAAAATATCAATTTTCCCGTTTTCTTTTTTCTTACCGACAATGGCAACAATCTTTGTTGTCCCAATGTCAATAGCTGCTACTAAATCTGTTTTATGACTCATAACGCTTATCTTTTAGTACAAATTACCTGATTTTCAAATTCTAAATTAATTTTATCATATTTATTCCACCCGACATTATTCAATCCCTGGTGGTAAAAAGCTTCAAGATTTCTAAATTTCTTTTGATAATTATTAATGTCACCAAAAAAAATTTGGTGAGCACCCACCCGTGGAATTAATTCAAATTTCATTTCATCGTTTACATAAACCTGTTCTATCTGTGCTTTCCAAAAATTATGCTCATCAATAAATTTACAGAGCTTAAATAAATCACAAATTAACTTATTCTTTTCAATGCCTTTTCCGTTACTTTCGCAATTAATTCTATGGGTTCGATATACTTCAAAAGGTTCAACAATATTACCATTCGCAATTAAAACATGCGATGCATATTTATCTAACAAAGGCATAATAGCTCCTTCCTGGTCGATATAATAACTTTCGCCTTTCTTGTTAATGATACGTACAATGGGTTTACGCTGGGTTACTTCAACATTTATCTCTCCGTTAACATTTACAAATACTTCGGCATTCTTTACCGAATGATAGGTTAATATTTCACCTTCTAGTTTTTTTGTATTGATTGTTGTTATTGAATTTCCAACGACATTCATATCTGGTTGGCGTAGAAACTCAATAATATCGCTTTGGGTAACAAATTGATTTCGGCTACTATCCATTATGGTTACATTTATAGAATGACAAACAACCAACTTTCGCTTTTTAGTCACAAAACTCATGGACAAAGCAAGGTAGGCTACCACAAAAACCCAAATCAATATGTCTTTTAATTTCTTCATAAAAATTATTCAAACATCTTTTTAATTGGTTGTACAATCTCATCAATATCTCCAGCACCCAATGTAATCAATACTTCCGGATTTCGTTCTTTTAAAATTTCCAGCACATTATTTTTAGTACATAAAATTTTATTCGATTTTTTTATTTTATTGAATATAATCTCAGAAGTTATTTCGGGTATAGATTCTTCTCTGGCAGGATAAATATCCAACAATATAATCTCATCTAATAAATCAAGACTTTGAGCAAACTCATCGGCAAAATCGCGTGTACGCGAATACAAATGAGGCTGAAAAATGCCGGTAACTTTCTTGTCCTTAAACAGTTCTTTAACCGATAAAATCACTGCATTCAGTTCTTCCGGATGATGTGCATAATCATCAATATAAACAAAATCCTTTCGGTGAATCTGATAATCGAACCGGCGCTCTATCCCTTTAAATTTTGGTACAGCATTGTAAATTTCGTCTTGATGAGCCCCATTTAAATATGCCATAGCTATGGCTGCAACAGCATTTTCAACATTAATACGCCCCGGTAATCCAAGTTTTAAATTGCGGATTTTAATATGCTTACTAACAAAATCAAATACATATAATCCATTATCTATTCGAATATTCTCTGCTTTAAAATCAGCATTATTATTTAATGAATAGGTATAAACATGAATATCATCTCTTTTAATTTCTACATCAATTCCAGATTTTATAATTAGTATTCCATTTGGTTTAATTTGCTGAATAAACTGCTCAAAAGCTTCATTTACAAAATTTTTACTTTTATAAATATCCAAATGGTCCGCATCAATGGCTGAAATAATTGCACTTTGCGACTGCAGATGTAGAAATGAGCGATCGAACTCATCGGCTTCCACAACCATCATATCACTATCGGGATTTACGGCCAAGTTGGTATCAAAATTTTTTGACACACCTCCCAAAAATGCATTGCATCCAATTCTTGATTGCTGCATAAAATAGGAAACCATAGTTGTTATGGTCGTTTTTCCATGTGTTCCGGCAATGGCAATACAATTTTTGGAATTAGCAATAATACCCAGCACCTCAGAACGTTTTTTTATGAAAAATCCTTGGTCAATAAAATAGTTAAGCTGATGATTTAATGTTGGAATAGCAGGCGTAATGACAACCAGAGTATTATCTTTGTTTTTAAAGTGCCCGGGAATGCTTTCCACATTATCCGTAAAATTTACAGTAATCCCTTCGCTTTGAAGCTTATCGGTAATCGTACGGGACACTTTATCGTATCCTCCTACCCGTTTCCCAAGCGCATTATAATAACGGGCAATAGCGCTCATCCCTATGCCGCCAACACCTAAAAAATAGATATTATGTATCCTTCTCAGATTCACCATTATCCTAATTTTAAAACTTCTTCAGCAATCATTTTAGCAGAATCGCGTAAAGCCATTCCTTTTATATTTTTTGATAAATCATTCATTTTATCCTTATCATGAACTAAATTTAAGACCCAGTCAACCAATTCTGTTTTAGCATTACTATCTTTCACCATAATGGCTGCGTTTTTGTTTACCAGCGCCATAGCGTTTTTTGTTTGATGGTCTTCGGCTACATTGGGCGATGGCACCAATACCACCGGCTTCCCTACCAAGCTCAGCTCAGAAATAGTTCCTGCTCCGGCACGAGATATAATTACATCAGCTAAAGCATAGGCATAATCCATTCGAACAATAAAATCCAACACTTTAATATTGGGATATCCTGATTTTTCGGCAACTACCTTAGCATCCTCATAATAATATTTGCCTGTTTGCCACAACAGCTGTATATCACTTTGACCAATTTTATCCAAATTATCCATAATACTTTGGTTGATGGTGCGTGCTCCCAGGCTTCCACCAATGACTAATACCGTTTTTTTATCTTTATTCATGTTAAAATGCTCAGCGGCATCTGTTTTGCTACTCATTTGGTCGAGTAAATCCTGCCGGATAGGGTTACCGGTAAGGTTAATTTTTTCTTTTGGAAAATATTTTTCCATTCCTTCGTATGCCACACAAATTTTTTGTGCTTTTTTCGCCAGCAATTTGTTAGTAATCCCTGCATACGAATTTTGCTCCTGAATCAGGGTAGGTATTTTTTTACGGTTTGCCATATATAACACCGGACCGCTTGCATATCCACCAACCCCGACTACAACATCAGGTTTAAAATCTTTTATTATTTTTTTCGATAATCTCAAACTCTTGATTAATTTAAAAATAAAAACGATGTTTTTATAGGTTATCCTGCGTTGTAATCCGGCAACAGGTAATCCAATAATTTTATATCCTGCAGCAGGAACCTTTACCATTTCAATTTTACCCAATGCCCCCACAAATAGAATATGGCTATCAGGTTCTATCTGCTTTATCGCATTAGCAATAGAAATAGCCGGGAACACATGTCCGCCTGTTCCTCCACCACTGATAATAATATTTTTATGCTTCGTTTTCTTCACTTTCGTTTTCTGATTCGGATACTAATTCAAGGCTTTTTTCAACCCCCCGGCTAACACTTAGAATGATTCCAAACGCCACGCCGGTAAATAAAATGGACGAACCTCCCATACTCACTAATGGTAGTGTTTGTCCTGTAACAGGGAATAAATGCACTGCCACACCCATATTTATTATCGCCTGGAATGTGAGGCTTATGGTAAGCCCTATAGCTAAAAAAGCAGCAAATGTACGGTTGCTTTTCCGGACAATAACACCTGCCCTATAAAGCAAGAACAGGTATAAAATCAATATGATTACTCCACCCAGAAATCCATATTCCTCAATAATAATAGCATAAATAAAATCGGAATAGGGATGTGGCAAGAAGTTCCGCTGGGTACTATTTCCAGGTCCCTTACCAAAAAAACCACCAGTTGCAATGGCAATCTTACTTTGCTCAACCTGATAATTATCCTCGCTATCACCACTAACAAAACTTTCAATTCGGTTTTGCCATGTTCCTATGCGACCCTGGCTGCCGGTAAAAACAATGCTTGCAATAAGCAAAGTAATTATAAACACACCAATACCTGCAACTAGCATTAGATATCTCATCTTTACCCTTCCAATAAACATCAGGATAAATGAAGTGACAAATAATATTACAGCAGTAGATAGATTAGCAGGCATAATTAAGCCGCAAACTGCTACTACCGGTATAATTAGTGAAACAACAATCCCATTAATATCATCAATTTTATGTTGTCGCAAAGATAGAATACGAGCGATATACATAATTAGCGCTAACTTGGCAAAATCGGATGTTTGAATGGTCAAACCCAATCCGGGTAGTGTTAACCATCGTGTTGCCTGGTTAAGGCTGGTTCCCATTATAAGGGTTATCGCCAGTAAAAATATCGCCAGGTATAAAAAAAGCTGTGATAACCTGGAATAAAATTTATACGGGATTAAATGGGTAATATAAATTATTCCCAATCCTACCATTAATAACACAAAGTGCTTTATAATATAATATGCTGTATTTCCGCCCTGGTATTTGTATGCAAGCGTACCGGTAGAACTGTAAACCGCTAACAATGAAAACATCGAAAGCGCAAATATTACACCCCAGATTACCCGGTCGCCTTTAAAATATTTCGATAGTATCTCTGTTAATCTCATACAATTACCAGATTTTAAAAAATCAATTATTCGTTTATTACAATTCTCTTACAGCCTGTTTAAACTGATTGCCCCGGTCTTCATAATTCTCAAACAAATCAAAACTGGCGCAAGCAGGAGATAAGAGTACCGTATCACCTTTTTTTGCAAGGTAATACGCTGTTTTTACAGCTTCGGAAGCAGACCGGGTATCTATTATTGTAGATACCATGCGTCCAAACGCTTTATGTACTTTGGTATTATCAACACCCAGGCAAATAATTGCCTTTACTTTTTGACATACTAAATCTTCGAGAATCGAGTAATCATTTCCTTTATCAACTCCTCCAACAATCCAGATAATATCATCCGGTACACTTTCAAGCGCATACCAGGTGGAATTTACGTTGGTTGCTTTGGAGTCGTTGATAAATCCGATGCCATGGACTTTTAAAACAAATTCTAAACGATGTTCAACGCCCTGGAAATTACTCAGGCTTTCGCGAATAACTTCTTTTCGAATTTTTAGCACCTGTGCAGAAATACCGGCAGCCATAGAGTTATACGTATTGTGCTGCCCTTTTAAAGCTAAATTATGTATTGACATAGTAAAATGATTATTTTGATAATTGATTTTTATATTATTTTCTTCAATAAATGCTCCTTCGGTCAACTTTTCTTTAATTGAAAAAGGAATTTTTTGGGCTGCTATATGCCTCTTCTCAATTTCTTTTTGGGTGATTTCATCATCAGTACAATAGATAAAATAATCTTTTACTGTTTGATTCTGAATAATGCGAAACTTTGAATTCACATAATCCTGCATGGAATTATACCGGTCGAGATGGTCGGGTGTAATATTCATTAAAACAGCTATCTCTGCTTTAAAATCGTACATCCCGTCCAGCTGGAAACTGCTCAACTCAATTACATAGTAATCGTAATCTTTTTCAGCGACCTGCCATGCCCAGCTTTGTCCGACATTTCCAGCCATACCCACATTCAATCCGGCATTTTTCAATAGATAATAAATCAGATTGGTAGTCGTTGTTTTACCATTGCTTCCGGTAATACATATTTTATAGGCATTACAAAATCTTGAAGCATATTCGATTTCTGAGATAACAGGAATATTTTTTTCAACAGCTCGTTGGACGATTTCTACTTTTTCCGTAATTCCCGGACTTTTAATAATTTCATGGGCATTAAGAATGAGCTCCCGGCTGTGTTTCTTTTCTTCCCAGGCTATCCCATGCTTTTCAAGCAAATTTTTATATTTATCCTTAATGACTCCAAAATCAGACACAAAAACATCAGCACCATTCTTTTTTGCAAGAATGGCTGAACCAACTCCGCTTTCGCCTGCACCTAATATGACAATCCGTTCGCTCATGTTTTATTATCTGATTTTAAGTGTTACTACCGATATTACGGCTAATAAAATCCCAATAATCATAAATCGCATAACAATTTTGGGCTCCGGGTATCCTTTCATCTGATAATGATGATGCAAAGGAGACATTAAAAATATTCGTTTTCCTGTGCCAAATTTTCTTTTGGTATATTTGAAATAACTAACCTGCATAACAACCGAAAGACTTTCCATAAAAAATATCCCGCAAAGGATAGGAATAAGCAGCTCTTTACGGATAATAATCGCAAATACAGCAATAATACCACCAATAGAAAGGCTTCCGGTATCGCCCATAAATACCTGTGCCGGATAAGAGTTATACCATAAAAAGCCAATAGTAGCCCCGATAAAAGCACTCATAAACACCACTAACTCGCCTGTTAACGGGATATACATAATGTTTAAGTAATCGGCATAAATCATATTACCCGATAGATAAGCCAGAATACCCAGTGTAGTGCCAATAATAGCCGACGAGCCGGTTGCCAGTCCATCGAGCCCGTCGGTTAAGTTAGCTCCATTGGAAACCGCTGTAACAATAAGAATTACAAAAATGACAAAAACTATCCATGCTGCTTTTTGGCTATGCTTACCTAAAAATGATACCATATATTCATAATCGAATTCGTTATTTTTCACAAACGGAATGGTTGTTTTCGTGCATTTTATATCTCGAGTATATTTAACCACTTCATCATCGGTATTATCAACACCTTCAACAATTTTCTGATGGGTTACATTTTGTTTTTCAACAACTGTTTCACGAATCACCACATCATCACTTAAATAAAGAGTTAATCCCACGATAAGCCCTAATCCAATTTGTCCTAAGATTTTAAATTTCCCGGACAGGCCTTGTTTATTTCTTAGAAATGTTTTGATATAGTCATCGAGAAAACCTATGGTGCCAAGCCATATGGTAGTTACAAGCATTAAAATAACATATACATTTAATAAATCACCAAACAATAATGTAGGAATTATAATTGAAGCAAGTATGATAACACCTCCCATGGTTGGTGTACCTTTTTTCTGCATCTGTCCTTCTAATCCTAAATCGCGAATTTCTTCGCCTATCTGTTTTTTTCTTAAGAAATTAATAATTCGTTTTCCAAAAATCATGGAAATGATTAAAGAGGTAATTACGGTCATAGCCGACCGGAATGAGATATACTGGAACACCCCGGCTCCCGGGAAATCGAATTTATCTAAATATAAAAAGAGATAATAAAGCATAAACTGGTTTAGTTATATATTTCGTTAAAAGTTTGCTTAATAATTTCCCTGTCATCAAAATGATGCTTTACTCCGTTTACTTCCTGATATGTTTCATGTCCTTTGCCTGCTACCAGGATAATATCATCTTTTTTTGCCAACAGGCAGGCTGTCCGTATTGCTTCTTTCCTGTCGGTTATTGTAATTGTTTTTTTTCTGTCTTCATCTTGTAAACCCGTTTTCATATCTTCAATAATCAGGTTTGGGTTTTCAGTTCTGGGATTATCTGATGTTAAAATTACTTTACTGCTGTTTGTTACAGCAATTTTTGCCATCTGTGGCCGTTTTGTTTTATCCCGATCACCACCTGCTCCTAACACCGTAATTAAATCCTGCTCATTTTTCCGGATTTGGTTAATAGCGTTTAAAACATTTAACAAAGCATCAGGTGTATGCGCATAATCGACAATGGCCGTAATGCCATGCTGAGAACGAAACGTCTCAAATCGTCCTTCAACAGGTTTCATCTGGCTTAAGGTTGTTAAGATATCCTGTTTATTTAAACCCAACATTGACGCCGCTGCATAAACACTTAGCAAATTGTAGGCATTAAATGTGCCTACAAAGTAGGTCCAAACATCCGTATTATCAATCCTTAGTAACGAACCTTCGAAATGATTCTCAATAATTTTAGCCTTAAAGTCAGCCGCTGTTTTTATACCATATGATTTTATCCTGGAACGTGTATTTTGAACCATTACACGACCATTTTTATCGTCCGTATTAATGAGTGCAAAATTTCCCGGTTTTAGGTCATCGAAAAACTTTTTCTTTGCTTTTATGTAATCGGCAAATGTTTTATGATAATCGAGATGGTCGTGGGTGATATTGGTAAACACAGCTCCGACAAACTCCAGGCCGGTAATTCTGTGTTGGTCAACCGCATGTGAGCTTACTTCCATAAAACAATAAGCACATCCCGATTGAACCATTTCATCTAATAATTGATTAATTTGCACCGCATCGGGTGTAGTATGTGTTGCTTCAATTACTTTATCATCAATATAATTACGAACCGTAGATAATAATCCGGCTTTATGTCCAAGTTTACGAACCAAGTTATAAAGTAACGTAACGGTGGTTGTTTTTCCGTTGGTGCCGGTAACCCCAACCAATTTGATTTTTGATGAAGGATAATTATAAAATGCCGAAGCAGCCATTCCCAATGTATGGGCCGAATTTCCTACCACAACATAAGCAATTCCCTCAACTAATTTTTCCGGTAATTTTTCGCATATTATGGCAACAGCACCTTTTTCAATGGATTGATTAATATATTGATGTCCGTCAGCTTGCGTTCCTTTAACAGCAATAAAAAGGCATCCGGAAATAACTTTTCGCGAATCGAAAATAATATCCCGAACAGAAATATCCATATTTCCTGCTTTTTTAATGATTTTAACCTCTTTTAATATGTCGTTTAACGCTTTCACTCCAATCTATAATTTTATTGTATCGACATTTCAATTACAACAAGTTGTCCTTCCATTATTTTTGAACCCGGTTTTATCGATTGCTGTAATACTGTTCCTCTGCCTTGTATTTCAACTTCAAGCCCTAAATTTTCGAGAATAAAAACAGCATCTTTCACGCCCATTCCAGCTACGTTGGGCATAAACTGATGGTCGATAAAACGGTTCGACAATTTTACACACGAATCTTTTTTGGTGGTGAGTACCCAGTCAGAATCTACCTCTTGATCGTATACATGAATACCCAATTCTCTTAAAACATAATCAAGTTCATGTTTATAGCTGTGTTTTGTATAAGGCACTTTCACGTCATCGCTAATATCAGCCAGTTTTTTACCATGCATATCAAAACTTTTTGCATATACTTTATCCGCTATTTCTTTAAATACAGGCCCTGCGACCAGGTTTCCATAATAAATATTTCTAGATGGTGAGTTAACCACCACAATACAAGAGTATTTTGGATTATCAGCAGGAAAATACCCAACAAACGAAGCCTGGTAACTTAATTTCGATTTATCGGAATATCCCGATTCTATGTTGGCTATTTGTGCTGTTCCTGTTTTTCCGGCAATTATGTAATTTTTATTTTTGATATTGGTGGCTGTTCCATTTTCTACTACCCCTTCCAGCATTTTTCTAACTTTACGCAAAGTAGCTTTTGAGCATACCGAAGGATTAATAACTTTGGTATCGATTTTATTAACTACATTTCCATGATACATTAATGCCTTAACAAATTTGGGTTTTACCATTTTGCCATCATTGGCAATTGCATTATAGAAAGTCAGGATTTGTAATGGTGTTAATCTTATCTCATATCCAATTGACATCATAGGTAAAGATACACCGGACCAATATTTATCTCCTGGATATTTAATTTCAGGACTTCCCTCCCCTTTAATATCTAACCCTAACTTGTTATTTAGATTCATCCGGTAAAGCCGATTAATAAATTTTTCTTCTCTGCCCGTATAACTTTCGGTAATAATTTTAGAGACACCAACATTAGATGAAACCTCAAACACCCTTTTCACCGTAATTTTGCCGTAACCACCATATTTAGAATCGGTTAATTTTTTATCATAATACTGAATCTCCCCTTTGCCTGTATCAATGGTATCATTTAAATCAATATACCCATCTTCAAGCGCTGTGATGATTGATGCTAATTTAAATGTAGATCCAGGTTCGGTACTTTCACCAATAGCATAGTTATAGGTTTCTTTGTACTGTCCGCTGCTATTTCTTTGTAAATTAACAATTGCTTTTATTTCTCCGGTAGGAACCTCCATTAAGACTGCTGTACCGTGGTCTGCTTCGTGTTTTAAAAGTTGTTTAAGCAATGCATTTTCCGCTACATCCTGAACATTAACATCAATGGTTGTAACCACATCCATTCCGTCTTTAGGTTCCACTTCATTCCCATCATTTACAGGCATCCAAACATTTCCTTGTAAGCGCTGCATCAACCGGACTCCCTCAACACCTTTTAACTCTTTATCGTATGCGCCCTCAATGCCTACAATATTTCCACCTACACCTTTTGTGGTATAACCAATAGTTCGGGAAGCAAGATTTACATGGGGCTGTATCCGGATATTGGTTTGCAAAGCAATAAATCCGCCTTTATATCTCCCCAAACGAAATATTGGGAAAGTCTCAAGTTCTTTCAGTTGATTATAATTTACCCTTCGTTTAATCAGATGAAACCGTTCTCCATTTCTTCGTGCTGTAACCAATTCTCTTTTATATACAGATGCGGATTTATCCTTAAAAAGTTGAGATAAACGAATAGATAGAGAGTCAATATTCTTTTCAAAGGTTCGATCGTCCATTCCGGTACTCCGGGTATCCATGCGTATTTCATAATAGGGTATCGAACTGGCAAGCAATCTGCCGTCAGCAGCTAAGATATCTCCACGGTTCGACTCAACGGTAATATCCTTTAACGTAAGTTTTTGTGCTTTCTCTATCCAGGTATTTGCATCAATAAATTGTATATAAAGAATTTTGCCAACAATAAGCATGGCAAAGGCGAGCATAAATATATATACTACTCCAACTCTCCATACTATTTCTTTTTTTAATGACATAAATTCTTTCACTCTTTTATTACAATTTTTTGTGGTGGCTCAACCGATTCTTCCAGATCAAGATCCCGCTTTTTCACAAGCTTTACTACTTCTGATTGTTTACTAATAAACATCAACTCAGAAGATGTCGTGATAGCCTCTGCTCTTAACTCATTAATTTCTTTTTGTAATTCAGCATTCTTTCGCACCAATTTTTCAGCATGATACCTGTTGCCAATATATATAAATGCCAAAAAGACCAAAAAAACAATGTAGGGCAGCTGCCTTACCACAAAATCATTGGCAATAAGCGAACCGTCGAGAAAATCTTTTACTGAGCCAAACTTATGTTCTTTACGCTCTTGTTTCTCATCAATAAACTCTACATGCTTGTCATCGTCTTTTATCATAACTTTTCTGCAATTCTCAATTTAGCACTTCGGGCTCTGTTATTTTCTGCAATCTCTTTCTCGTCCGGTGTTATAACTTTCCTGTTTATGGCTTTAAAAGGCACGTCTGTTCTTCCATATAAATCTTTTTCTGCTTCGCCTTCAAACTTCCCGTGTTTAATAAAATTTTTCACCAATCGGTCTTCCAACGAATGATAAGTAATTACCACAAGCCTTCCCCCGGGTTTGATAACATCGGCTGTTTGCAACAACATTTCTTTTAAAAATTCCATTTCGCGGTTTACCTCAATTCGCAATGCCTGGAAAATTTTAGCCAGAAACTTATGTTCTGCATGTTTCGGAATAAAAGGCATCAATAAATCGGTAAACGCATTAATGGTGTTGATTTCTTTGTCAGCTCTAATGTTGACAATAGCTCTTGCCAGTTTGCGACTGTTTTTTAATTCGCCGTATTCCCAAAATATCTTAGAAAGTTCCTGCTCCGGATATTGATTAATAATATCTCTTGCCGAAACCTTGCTACTACGGTTCATTCTCATGTCCAGGTCACCATCGTACCTAAACGAGAAACCTCTTTCCGGCTGATCGAAATGATGCGATGAAACGCCTAAATCGGCTAAAATTCCTTCAACCTTTTCAATTCCATTGTATTTCAAAAAATTTTTTAAAAACCTAAAATTGTGATTAACAAAGATAAACCGGTCATCATCTATCAGATTTTGCAGCGCATCATCATCCTGGTCGAATGCAACCAGTTTTCCTTCGTTAAGTTTTTTTAATATTTCATGCGAATGGCCTCCGCCCCCAAAAGTAACATCCACATAAATCCCCTGTGGCTTGATTTGCAAACCTTCAACACTCTCGTTAAGCAATACTGGCGTATGATAACCCATATTTTAGTCATTTTCCGGATTTACGTTTCCCCCCATTATTTTTTCAGCCAAAGCCGCAAAATCTTCGTGACTTTCTTCAGCTTCCTCATACAGTTCTTTCGACCAAATTTCAATTTTGCCATACTGGCCGGCTAAAATTGCTTCTTTAGAGATTTCTGCAAGTTCAAGTAATCGTTTGGGAATCAGCAGTCGATTATTACCATCGAGTACAATCTCTGCCGAGCCCCGGTAAAAATTTCTTAAAAATTTATTATGTTCCTTATTATAAGGATTAATTTTGCTTCTGATGATTGAATTTTGCCTTTCCCATTCTTCAATAGGATACAAAACCAGGCATTGTTCGAAGATGTCTTTTTTGACCACAAAGCGATTCTGCAAAACAGTATCCATCTGCTTTTTAAGCGATGAGGGGAAAGTAACCCTGCCCTTTTCATCTACTCTGCAATTATAGTCGCCAATAAACGTTGTCATAAAATACACCTTAATTAACTTGTAAAAATATACAAAAATTTACCACAATATACCACTTTATCCCATTTTTTACCACTTTGTTGATAACTTTTCGTACGTTGTTAAAAATCAATCATCCAGAAAACCATTCTAAAAATTATTAAAATCTTTAAATACAAAGTATTAGTCGCTGTTATAAAAAATATAATCTATGCGTTAATTTTATCTATAACTTTTTAAAGAATACAATGAACTAACCAACCAAAAAATCAAATACTTTTTGTATTTTTGTTCGCAAATTAACGAATAACAAAATGGAACAAGTTGAAATATTTACAGCACAACAAAAAAAGCTGGCACGCTTTGCAAAGGCCATGTCGCATCCGGTAAGAATATATATTTTAGAGCACCTGGGAAAGCAATCGTGTTGCTACAGTGGCGATTTAACGGATATTCTTCCGATAGCCAAATCTACTTTATCGCAACATTTGAAAGAATTAAAAAACGCCGGTTTAATTCAGGGTGAAATAGAAACACCCAAAATTAAATACTGCCTGAATAATGAAAATTGGGAAGAAGCTAAAAAATTAATGTTAAAATTTTTGCGATAATCGTTTTTTTTATACTTTTGTTCGTTGTTTTACGAACTACAAACAATTAAAAATAAAATAAGATGGAAATTAAAATTTTAGGAACCGGCTGCCCCAATTGCAAAACGCTGGAAAAAGCCACAAGAAAAATTGTAGCAGAATTAAATATTGAAGCAAATATCTCTAAAGAAGAAGATATTATGAACATTATGAATTATGGCGTAATGAACACTCCGGGATTAGTTATAAACGAAAAGGTCGTTTTTTCAGGACGGGTACCTCCAACAAAAGATTTAAAAGAATTAATCACTAAAAATCAATAAACTATGAAAATTGTTAATTTTTTAACCATTGCATTGATTGCCATAAGCATGAACCTTTCGTGCACGGCACAAGCTAACAAAAATGAGAAAGAAGAAACAACAGTTAAAGCCGAAACGGTAAAAGTATTTTACTTTCATTACACTCGCCGGTGCGTAACATGCAAAGCTGTTGAAGATGTAGCAAAAAAATCTGTAAAAGAACTATATGGTGATGATGTAATATTTGATGATTTTAATTTAGATGAATCTAAAGATTTAGAAAAGGCTGAGAAATTAGGAGTTTCAGGGCAAACCTTGTTAATTGTTAGTGGCGATAAAAAGATTAACATAACCAATGAAGGTTTTATGAATGCCAAAACGAATCCGAAAAAATTGAAACAAATCATTAAAGAAAAAATAGATTCCCTACAATAATTTTTATGGAAGAATTTTTAAATAATGTAATGAGCAACAGCTCCTTACCCTTATTGTCGGCATTTGTGCTTGGACTGATGACTGCCATAAGTCCATGCCCGCTTGCCACAAACATCACAGCCATTGGATTTATCAGTAAGGATGTTGAACACCAAAAAAAGGTATTTAAAAACGGATTGGTTTATACCTTAGGTAGAGCCATATCTTATACATTACTTGCTGTTATCATTTTTATCGGTGCCGACCAGTTTAAAATATCCGGTTGGTTTCAACAGTATGGCGAAAAAATACTGGGTCCGTTATTAATTATTATCGGTCTGTTTATGCTGGATCTGATTAAAATAAAATTCCCGGGAATGAGTGGTTTAACTAAATGCTTCCAGGAAAACGGAACTAGTAACTACTGGGAGGTTTTATTACTGGGAATTGTATTTGCACTTGCTTTTTGCCCATACAGTGGTGTGCTTTATTTTGGCATGCTTATTCCGATGACCATCAGCAGTGCTTCGGGATTATATTTGCCGGTTGTATTTGCTCTGGCTACAGGAATTCCGGTGATAATTTTTGCCTGGTTACTGGCTTACACCGTTTCCGGAGTAGGCAAGCTTTATAATAGCCTGAAAATATTTGAAATATGGTTCCGCAGAGTGATTTCAGTAATTTTCATTATTATTGGAATCTATTACGTTATAATCATCTATTTCTAAAAAAATTTAAAAAAATTGTTCGTTTTTTTACGAACAAAAAATACCTTATTTTGTATAAAAAAAAAACTAAATAAAAAAATGGAAATTAAAAAAGAACTAAAAATACTGGCGTGGATTATCGTAGTTTTTGTGTTTGCCTATTTCATGCCACTTGAAAGCTCCCGGTTTACCGAAGCCATTATGGCTATGTTCGATTTGGCTAAATGGTATGCACAGGAACATGTAATTTTATGTTTGTTGCCGGCCTTTTTTATTGCCGGTGTTATTGCTGTTTTTGTGAGCCAAGGTGCCGTAATGAAATATTTTGGCGCCAAAGCAAAAAAATGGGTAGCTTATACCGTAGCATCTGTTTCGGGAACCATACTGGCCGTATGTAGTTGTACCATTTTGCCCCTGTTTTCAAGTATCCACAAACGAGGTGCAGGATTAGGCCCGGCTATTGCCTTCTTGTATTCCGGCCCGGCTATTAATATTCTGGCAATTATTTTAACGGCCCGTATTTTAGGATTTGAGATGGGTGTAGCAAGAATTATCGGAGCAGTAGTTTTTGCTGTAGTTATTGGTTCGGCTATGTCTATTATTTATAGAAAAGAAGAAAAAGCAAAAAAAGAGAAACAGTTAAATTTCCCTAAGACCGAAGAAAAGAGGCCCATGTGGCAAACCTCTCTTCACTTTTTTACATTGGTTCTTATTTTAGTATTTGCCAACTGGGGAAAACCTGCTGAAGGAGTAACGGATGGAGCATGGTATTGGATTTGGTCTAACAAATGGTACATTACTGCAGCCTTTGGTGTTTTATTAATCTACTCGCTGATTGCTATTCTTAAATTAAAATGGCAATATGTTGCGCTTGCAGCCATTGTAACCGCCATTTCGGGATTTGCAAGCTCATCACCACTAATTCCAATGGTAGTTGGTATTGCAGGGCTAAGTATTATTACATTAACCGATAAGCGTGACCCTGATAACAAGGAGTGGACACTTTCTACCTGGGATTTTACCAAACAAATTATGCCTTTACTGGCCATTGGTGTATTGATTGCAGGATTCCTGCTGGGATCTACTCATGATGAAACGGCTATGGCAGGGATTATTCCTAATGAATGGGTAGCTAATTTAGTGGGTGGAAACTCGGTATTTTCAAACTTTTTTGCATCCATCGTAGGAGCATTCATGTACTTTGCCACATTAACCGAAGTGCCCATTTTACAGGGTCTAATTTCAGCCGGAATGGGAAAAGGACCGGCACTGGCATTATTGCTGGCAGGCCCTTCGCTATCGTTACCTAATATGCTAGTAATTCGTGGTGTGATTGGAACGAAAAAAACGCTGGTATATGTTGCTTTGGTTGTAGTAATGGCAACTATTTCAGGATTAATTTATGGAGGATTATTTTAAAATAATAAAAAAGAAAACCAATGAAATTTATAAAAGAGCATCCAGAATTACAGGAATTTCATATTGAAGGCGTTAAACACATCGCGCCCGCTGATGCGTTTGAATTAATTAATAACCGTCAGGCGGTTTTAATTGATGTGCGCGATCCGGATGAAATTGAATATGAACAAATACCATTGGATACCATTCTGTATTATCCAATGTCGACCATTGTCGATAAACTCAATTACATTTCAAAGGAACAGCAAATTATGCTTATTTGCCCGGGCGGAATTAGAAGCACCAAAGTTGCTAATTTACTAAACAGGAAGGGTTATCCAAATGTCGCAAATGTAGATGGTGGATTCTCAGCCTGGAGAAAACAGGGTTTACCCTTTGAAAACAAAATTGTAATGACCGGAGGGTGCGGATGCGGATGTAATTCAGCATCCACAGATAATTTCGGCAGTTCGTGTTGTTGAGAAAAATAATTTTATGTAAAACTTATTAAATCATAGCGTTATGTTAGATATTAAAATTTTAGGCACAGGATGCCCCAACTGTATTAAACTGGAGAATTTATGCCAGGAAGTGGTAAAAGAAAAAAATCTGGAAGCCAATATTGAGAAAGTAACCGATATGAATAAATTTATGGATTATGGTGTGATGCTTACACCTGGCCTTGTTGTTAACGGAAAAATTTTATCGCAGGGTAAAATTCCGGTTAAAAACACGTTAGAAAGCTGGTTGGAAAAGGAAGCAGAGAAGTAACATTTTTTCCTTACAAACCTTATTTTATCCCAAAAAATAGAAATTAACAACCTGGCAAAAGTGCTAAATTTTTCTTTGGGTTGTCATGTAATACATATCTTTGTTAATATTCATTTTCAGGAATTCAAAACTATACCATAAGCATATAATTTAAATGAAACTTTTAATCGTTTTTGTTTTAATTGCACTGATTATTTCTTTCATTGCCGACAAGCAAAAAACATGGCAGGGCATCAAAAAAGGGCTAAAAATATTTTTAAATCTCTTGCCTGCTATTATTTCGGTACTTATTCTTGTAAGCATAGCCTTATTTTTTCTTCCCGAAGGATTAATTATCGAGTATTTAGGCGAAGAATCAGGAATTACAGGCTACATTTTTGCTGCCATAGCAGGTTTTATAGCTTTAATTCCGGGTATTGTAGCTTACCCAATGGCTGGCATGCTAGTTAAATCCGGCGTTGGCTATTCTGTGATTGCTGTTTTTATGACTACCCTAATGATGGTTGGTTTTTTTACATTACCCATTGAAATCAAATTTTTTTGGCCGCAAAGTAAGCTTACTTCGAAATTTTTTCTTTTTTTTAGCTGCCTTGCTTATCGGATTATTCATTAGTTTATTTTATAGCGTATGAAATCATTTATTCAAAAAAATAAAATAAACCTGTTTGTTATTGCAGCATTTACAATTTTTGTTGCACTGTCTTTTATAATAAATTATCAACCGGGCAAATTAATTTTCCATAAACAATTTTTTACATTTTTTAAAGAAATGATAATTTTCCTTCCGGTGATGTTTATTCTGATTGGCCTGGGTGATGTGTGGATTAACCGTGATAAGGTAGAAAAGCATATAGGCAAAGGCTCGGGGATAAAAGGGATTATCCTGGTAATTTCCCTTTCCATGGCGCAGGTTGGCCCGTTATATGGAGCATTTCCTGTTACTTATCTTTTATGGAAAAAAGGAGCCAGTATACGTAATATTTTCATTTACATAGGTGCTTTTTGTACCCTTAAAATCCCAATGCTTACCTTCGAAATTGGTTTCCTTGGATGGAAATTTTCTCTATTACGAACAGCAGCTTCTATCCCGGCAATCATAATAATTGGAATTTTGATGGAAAAAATTATTGGCAAAAAAAATTTTAAAATTAAACAACCCTGAAAAAGTGGTGAATGTGGCATTAAAATTGTTCTCAAATCTTAAAATTATATCCTAAATTTGTTGGATAAAATTTTATTTTAAAGTTAAAATTAAAAACCGAATAAAATGATAAAAAGAATTGTTTTTGCCGCTCTGATATCAGCAATTATTTGCCATTTAAATCATAAAACTTTTGCTCAGCCTGGCAACGGCCCTAAATTTGAATATATAGCCGAAGATAATCGTATGGTACTGGATACGATTTACCTGGACTGGATTGAAGATGTTCAACTGGATGTCGAATTTGTAAACAATGGCGATAAACCACTCATTATACAAAATGTTACCGGGTGTTGTGGCACACAAATTCCTGACTGGACCAAAAAACCGATTTTACCGGGAGAAAAAGGAACCATAACCGTTGAATTCAGGTTACCCCCACGCCCCCACAAAATAAGCCGTACCGTAAGAGCCATAACCAATGATCCTGATGGTGCAAAAACATTACATATTGTAGGAGTTGTTGCCGAGCCTAAAGAAGAAGGAACCATACAATTGAATAAAAAAGAATCGTAAATATGCCCAAAACGGACATAAAACTATTATGCCCGCCCAAAAAATGCGGTAAATGCAGGCGTATGATTAACCGGTTAGAAGCAATCTTAAAAGAAAAAGGGATTGAAGCGGAAATTCAAATCATTAATGATACCGACGAATTACTCCAGTATCCTACTTGGGTATTGCCTACGCTACTTATTAACAACAAGGTAGTTGCCAGGGGGTATTTGCCATCTAAAGAAACCATTGAAAAGTTTTTGGTAGAATAAATTAATCGTAGAATTAAAAAATATTGAATGATGTTAAGTAAAATAGTTTGGATTACGTTTTTATTTATCTTTCTTTGGGGTCAATGCCTACATGCCCAAACTGTTGTAAACATCACATCAAAAGATGCAAAACCACTACTTGAGAATACTACAGGCGAAAACCTTGTAATCATTGACAGCCTCGATAGCAGGATGTTTGCAGAAGAATATATTAAAGATGCTATCAACATTAATGCTTTCGATGAGAAAGCACCTTTATTGCTGGCACAACATTTACATAAAGACTCTTTGCTGGTTTATTGCACAAATTGTAACAGAACCAACAGAATAAATAAGCTGTTAAAGGCATCGGGATATCAAGGAACGATAATTAATATGACCGATGGAATTACAGGCTGGAAAAATAATCATTACGAAATCTACCAGCCGGCAGAGGATGTAGCTTCAACGCAACCAGAAAAAAAAGACGAAAAAACAGACCAACTAAAACCCATTGTGCAGGTATTTGGAACCGCTGCTTATGATATTGAACAAGAACGTTACGGATACAGCTTCGGCCGTGCCCATCTGGGATTTCAATACCAGTTTAATGAGGCATGGAGCGCCAAAATGATAATTGACCGGGGAAGGCCAACCACCATAGATGGCATAGAAGTTACTGATTCGGCCGGAAACACACTAAATGTGGATTATACAACAAAAGAAGGCAGTTATTACACCATGTGGTTAAAATTTGCCAGCCTGAAATGGCAGGTCAATAACAAATTATCGGTTGTAGGCGGTGCTTTATTGCAAAATCACTACATCACGCAAGAGCGTTTTTGGGGACTTCGATATGTTGCACAAACCTTTCAGGATATGTACTGGCATATTCCAAGTACCGACTTAGGTTTTCGTGTAAATTATAAACTAAACGATGTGTTTAATCTCGATGCCGCCCTAACAAATGGCGAAGGGCCAAGAGTAAAACAAGATGCATTGGGGAAAATAAAATACGCTGCCGGCTTGGACATCAGTCCGGATAATAAGTTCCAATCGCGCATCTATTATCATAACAAAACAACAGGAATAGATAGTTTATCTACCGAACAAATGTTTTCCGTTTTTGCAGGCTGTAAATTCAGTGAACAATTTCGTGTTGGTGGTGAATTCAACTATATGAATCATCTGAACAATGATAGCGGTACAGATAGCTATGGATTTTCAGTATTTTCTGCATATCACATAACAGAAAGTATGCAACTATTTGTTCGTTACGACCGTTTGCTTTACGAATCGGAGAATCTTTTACCAACCAACCTTGCCAACGGGAATACCATTATCGGAGGGCTATCCTATGCTCCTGTAAAAGGAATAAATCTTTCCATGAATTACCAAAGTTGGATACCGGATGCTGAGAACAATTCCCAGCAGAACAATATTCTGTTAAGCATGGAGTATACGTTTTAATATATACAATGCAGTAAAAACAATAAAAAAAAATCTTCAGTTACTACCTAAATTCCGCAAGAATACAGCGATTTTCATTTTTTTTCTTGCGGATTTTGGGTCCTGCCTTTTCTGGGTGAAATAAATGCAGAGCAACCACTTTAGACAATTATTTCTATTTTACAATAGTGTTTAGGTATTTAAATTACTATTTTGCAATAGTGTTTAGGTAATATGCGCTTGCAAAGCTAGATGTTTTTCTTTAATTTTGACAAAAACAACAAGAAAATGTACAGAAATTTCGAAGCGTATTTATTGAGCTGGAAAAACAGCAACAACAGAAAACCACTGATAATAAGAGGTGCAAGACAGGTTGGCAAAACCTATACAGTAGAAAAATTTGCCGGAGAACACTTTAAGCATATACTAAAAATTAATCTGGAACAGGAGAAAAAGCTACACAACCTTTTCGAACAACCTAAACCTCAACACATAATCAACGAACTTTCCGCCTTATTCAATATCCCGTTTATCGATGGAGAAACCTTGCTATTTATTGATGAAATTCAATTTTCAACCTCCGCCATTGCTACACTCAGGTATTTTTACGAAGAAAGACCCGGGTTACATGTCATTGCAGCCGGGTCGCTGCTTGACCACACACTAAACGAGATGAAATATTCAATGCCGGTTGGCAGAGTAGAATTTGCCTACATGTACCCCATGAGTTTTACAGAGTTTTTGACTGAAACTGGTGAAAAAGGCGTTGCAGAATATATAAAAAATTACCAAACACACGAAAAAGTAAGTAATACGATGCACCAGCATATTTCAGAACTATTGCGTACCTATTTCTTTATTGGCGGCATGCCTGAAGCAGTAGAATATTATATCGAAAACAGGGAATTGTCCGGAGTAGAAAAAATCCATGCCAACCTGATTACATCTATTGAATATGACTTTTCCAAATACGGAACACGGAAACAACAAGAAATTTTGGCTGATGTGTTAAAATACACTGCTACGCACATCGGACAAAAAATTAAATATGTACAGGTGAACAGGAACGCTCATTCATCATTGTTAAAAGATGCTTTGCTGAAGTTAGAAAAGAGCCGGATAATCCATTTGATACGTCATACGAAATCCGCAGAAGTTCCGCTGACACAAAAGGAATCAATGGATATTTTTAAACCGGTATTTATGGATATTGGTCTGGTAAACCATATTGCACGCATTCAATTAATGGACATAACCAACCTTGCAACTGCATTTGAAGGTGCCCTGGCTGAACAATTTGTAATGCAAGAACTTATTGCAAACGGCCAGCCCTATCGGGAACAAAAACTAAATTATTGGATTAGGGAGGCCAAAAACGCCAATGCCGAAATTGATTGTTTAATCCAAATTGAAAATCAGGTATATCCCATAGAAATAAAAGCCGGGAAAAGGGGTACATTAAAATCTTTGCATGTTTTCCTTGCAGAGAAAAACAAAACCACCGGCATACGCCTAAATATGGATTTACCATCAGTGGGCAAAAATTTAACAGCAAAGGTCAATTTGCTTGAAAAAGAGGAGCTTACCTATAATTTATACTCATTACCCTTGTATTTTACGGGGCAATTACACCGAATGAGTTTTAATAAATAGTATTGACGATCGTTTTAGCGAAAACAACCATAAACACTATTTGATGCTTTTAGCATGGATTTCAAATTCTAACCTACCCTGCTTGCTATGAATACAGCGATTTTCATCGTTTTTCTTGCGGTTTTTGGATTAGGACTAAGGGTTTGTTGTGAAATAAGTTGACCAAATCAGGCGAAGTTAGTGCGCGAAAGAACAAGCCTGAATGAGCAAGTTGTTTAATACCAAACCCTAAAAGCCTCTAAAGATTTTTTTAAATAAATCGGAAAAAACTTGTTTAACTCTATTCTATTTGGCAATTTTGCCAAATAACAAATTAGATGATGAATGAAAAAATTGACAGATAGTTATCAAAAAGAAGCCGAAATATTCAAAGCCTTATCGCACCCAACACGCTTGTTTATTCTTGACAAGATTAGGCATGAATCATTTTCGGTTTCTGAACTGGCAGATATGGCACAGGTAGATATCTCAACCATGTCAAAACATCTTGATTTGCTAAAAAGATATCAGATTGTTATTGGCGAAAAAATCAAAAACAATGTGTATTACAAACTGAATATTGGATGCTTATTTACCTTTTTAGATTGTGCAAAAAAGTTAACCAGTTGCCCTTCGGAGTGCACTGAAACTACTTGCCAATGTTTGGATTGTTTACCAAAATAATGTAATCATCGATTTTAAAATTTTAAAAGAAAGGAGTATTTATTATGTATGAATTAGGAAAAGTAATTGAAAATATGGATTTTACTTATTTTGCTACCGGGCAGCATAAGATTGAACCAGATGTATTCTTAAAAAATAAAGAAGCTGTTTTTTTAGATGTAAGAGCGAAGGAAGAGATGGATACCATCCAATTCCATTTAAAACTTCATTTGCCGGTTCTTGAAATTCCGCTGCACGACCTTCCCAAAAGAATAAATGAAATACCCAAAGATAAGTTAATAGGAGTTTTTTGCTCTTCGGGTGTGCGCTGTGTAATTGCTTTTGCGTATCTGAAAAGCAAAGGATATGAGCAGGTAAAAATCCTTGAAGGCGGATATAATAATTTGGTAGCAAACTTATTACCAGGAAAAATACACAAACATATTAACCCTTAGCACATGCATATTATTTTGTTTTGTATTCTCATTTTTGCCATTGCAGCAATCATGACCATGACAGGCCGTGGTGGAGGTAATTTTTATGTTCTGGCCCTTGCCTTAGCAGGGATAGGAATGCACGAAGCTGCTACAACAGGACAGTTTATTCTGGTTGTTTCATCGCTAACGGCAACCCTGTTTTTTGCCAAAAAAAGAGTAACCGACTGGAAACTCATTCTAATTATTGGCACTATGACGGTAATATCGGCATTTTTAGGAGGTTTCTTTTCGGATGTTTTTCAGGGAAAAGCCCTTAAAATAATTTTTGCTGTTTTTATCACCATTGCATCTTTTCTAATGCTAAAGCCGGTAAAAGAAAAAAGGGAAACAGGAAAATGGCATCAGGTAAACTTACACTCAGGGGCTCATGTATATCGTTTAAACCTGTTTGTAATTATTCCGATTGTTCTAATTACCGGTTTTATTTCGGGAATGGTAGGTATTAGCGGAGGTTCATTCCTGGTGCCTTTAATGGTTCTGGTTATTGGTGTACCCATGCACATTGCTGTTGGAACATCAACAGCTTTGGTGATGTTTACTGCATTGGCCGGTTTTCTGGGGCATTTATCCACCGGTCACTTCGATGCGACATTAGCCATCCCGCTTGCTTTAAGCGGAGCTGTAGGCGCATTCGTCGGAACACGGTTAACAATTGGTATTAATCCCAAAAAACTGAAAATTATTTTTGCCACCACATCCTTTATTGCTGCAATTATTATGGTTGTTAAAGTTTTCTATTAATAAACTATTTTTTATTACTTTGGAGGCTGTCCAAAAAGGTCAGCCTTTTTCATGCAACCATTTTTGTCAATCCTTGCTCAAAGAGTAATTTGAGATTCGAAATTTGATTTTCAATCCGGATTTACAATATTTCAAAGAACAAGATTTTAATCAATTGATAATGTTCGATTTATAACGAAACACTAATGATGATAAATAAATTCATAACCATATTTATATTTCTACTTTCTATTTCCACTCCGCTATTTGCTCAAAGAGACAGCAGTAAAATTAATTTTGAATTTGAGCTGCGTGAGCGTTTTGAATCGTGGAACGGAATGAATAAAAAAAACTATGGCGATGACAGTCCGGATGCTATTGGTTCGCTTAATGATAAAATACTCTTCCAACGAGTAATTGCCGGATTCGTTTTGCATCCAACTCCCAACCAGGATTTTTCTGCTCATATTCAGGATTCGCGAGCCTTTGGCTGGTCGCTGAGAAACTCAGAATATCCGGATATATTTAAGATAAAAGAAAAAAATACCGATTCGCCATGGTATATCATGAATCCAAACGAAGAATTTTTTGAAATTCATGATTTATACATCGAACGCCGCAACGTATTGAATACGTTTACTGTTAAAGCAGGGCGACAAAAAATATTTTATGGCGACAAACGAATTTTTGGCCCCGGAGAATGGGGCAATACAGGCCGATGGACATGGGATGCAATTAAAGTTTCGTATAAATTTTCCAACAACTCCATCGATGTTTTTGGCGGAGGTACAAAAATCCATAATCCCGAAAAAATATCTATTCCGTTCACACAAACCGAATTTTGGGGCGGAGGATTTTATGCACACTTTCATTTTAAAGAATACATTAACATTGAACCCTTTTATGCAATAAAAAAACCGGGCTCGGCAGATTATATAAATACGCTCCGGTTTACCAGAAACTGGGCCGGCATGCGAATTTACAAAAATAATTTCTTCCATCTAATGTACGATGTTACTGTTAGTAAAGAATTTGGTAACGAAAACGGAAAGTCAATTGATGCATATGGAGTCGTTGCTCAAATAGGCTACCAACTTGAATTTTTTCCTTCAAAACCAATAATAGCCATAAGAGAAAGCTATGCTTCGGGAGGGAAAAATACCGGCACAGAAATTAAAACTTATGAACCTGCATATGGTTCAAGAGATTCCTATTACGGGCGAATGAATATTACATCATGGTCGAATCTGAACGACAGGGAGATTATATTAACCCTGTTTCCGATAAAAAAAATAAAAGTTGAATGTAGTTATCACTGGTTTTACATCCCTTCTCCTGAAGATGTTAAATTGCTTGGAACCATTCAATTGCAAGAAGGAAAAAATCATTTGGGCAATGAATTTAATATGTTTGCAAAGTACCGTTTTAAGCAGCAATTTGAGGCTGTGGGTGCTTTCGGCTATTTTTGGGCAGGCGATATTCAGCCAATTAATAATGAAATGGCTAAAGATGCTATATGGTTTACATTTCAATTGCATTGGAAATTTAATGGATAAAGATTAAATTTATCATCAACAAACTTAAAACACATATCAAACCACTAAAAATAAATAACTTATGAAATTGAAACAACAAAAAAACGGCGAATGGCATTGGTTCACCGGAGGAATCATTGTCTCTTTGCTAGCCATGGCTACCTATGTGGTTTTTCAGGCGCTAAGCTACAAAAGTTACCCTTTCGGGATAACTGCAAGTTTTGGAAGTATTACCACACTGTTTAAATATCCTTTTACGGCTTTGGCTGAAAATCCTATTATTCAGAAATATTCGAACAGTCCGGCAGCGTTGATATCAACAACCATGATATTTAGTGTGGCTTTAGGAGGTTTTGTTGCCGCGAAACTGAACAAAAATTATGCGCCGGAATTGATTCCGTCGGTATGGAAAAAATACCACGGCCCAAGTGTATTAAAAAGATTTATTATTGTTTTGTTTGGTGGATTTTTGCTCGGCCTGGGCGCAGTTCTTGCCAGCGGTTGTACAACCGGCAATATTTTACAGGGATGGGCACATCTTTCCTTAGGCAGTTTGGTAGCCGGAGCTTCGTTCTTTATTACAGGAATCATTGTAGCTAAAATTCTTTATCCAAAAACAGGAGGGCAACAATCATGATACTAAAAATAATTATCGGAATTATCGTAGGTTTTATATTTGGTTACACCTTACAACGGACAGGAATAACAAAATATCCACGTGTAATGGGCATGCTGCTGTTAAAAGATTTTAAAATTTTGAAATTTATGCTCACCGCTGTCACTTTTTCAATGATTGGCTTTTATACGCTCGATAGTATGGGTATTATTGAACTTAATCCAAAACCACTGGATTGGGGCAAACTGGTTGGCGGACTTATTTTTGGTGCAGGAATGGGACTGCTGGGCTATTGTCCCGGAACTATGCTATCCCGAATTGGTGAAGGAAAAAAAGATGCCTGGGTTGGATTGTTTGGAACAGTGCTGGGAATTTTGTTTTTTGCTGTAAACGTAAAATTCTTTAAAACACACTTTACTTCCAAATCAATAAGTGGCGATATATCGGAAGCCTTAGGCATCAATCAATGGATTATTGTTCCCATTGCTGCAATACTATTTATTGCTATTATTTACCTGGCCAATAAAAAGGTGGATGACTTTAAACATAATTTTTAAAACAGCTCAGCAAAGAACTATTGTTTCATAATGAAGATTAACATAATAAAATACTAAATAGAAGGCGCGTTGGAATCCCTTTAGGGACACAAGGGCAGCGGGAAGGCAGAAAAAACAAACCCACCGCACAGCCACTGGCTCCTAAAGGGAAATCAGCACCCAGTTTTTGAAAAGCTTAAAATTATAAACAGATGAAACCTTCATGCTTAAGGATAAAAAATTAAACTGGCACAAACTCAAAAGGACATGAATAAAAAATTACTTGTTAGAAAGCTATTGCATGAAGGTTCGCTGGAGAGATTTGTGGGAGGCTTAAGCGGGAGACACCGGCAACAAAAAAGATTATTGAAATTTGAAGTTGTAAATAGCAGAAAAACAATTGTTTAACTAAAATATATTCTCGTGAACATAAAAAACTTTATACTATACTTCATTCTTTTTTTTATTGCTACCAGTGCAATGGCTCAAAAAGTAAGCCTGGAAGATTATCTGTTAACTTACGACTATGAGTCGCGCAAAGAAATGAAAATTAACAGCGAACAACTTATTGAACTTTTAAAAACGGGTAAAGCCCAATTAATCGATATTCGATTCAAAGAAGAGTACCAGGCATGGCACATGCCTTTTGCCATAAGTATTCCTTTGCCTGATTTGCCCAATAATCTCGACAAGATTGACAATAGCAAAATTGTTGTAACCGCCTGTCCGCATAAAGACCGGGCAATAATTGCCATGACCTATCTGAAAACCCAGGGCTACGAAGTAAAATATTTAACCGATGGATTACTGGGCCTTGCCGGCTATTTAAGAGGCGATAATGCGCATGATTTCATAAATCAGTAAATTAAAGGGCAAAATCAGCCCAAAGAAATCATTAATGGAAAAAATAAAATTGTCCTTGAAAATAAAAAAGATATTAAACCTGATAGCGGTTTTGTTAAGCGTGTTGTTTTTTGTTGCCTTATTTATTTTTAAGGATAAATTAACCAACACCGCATCGGATATGGTAAAGATGCAGGCAGGTGCGGAAACCGTTCAAACGGTTACTGCCTATATTGATTCGGCGTACAATTATAAAAATAATGCGCAAACATATCAGTTAACCTTCCTGGAGTTTGGCTCAAGCGGATGCTCAGCCTGCAAACGAATGGAAAAGGTAATGGAAGATATTCAGGGGCAATATTCCGAAAAAGTAAATGTGGTATTTTATAATATTACATTTCCCGAAAACCGCAAATTGATGAATTACTATGGAGTCTCCATTATTCCGACACAAATATTGCTGGATAACGAAGGAGAAGAATTTTTCAGGCATACAAGGTATATTTCTACAACGAAACTTATAAAAAAAATCCATGAAAATTAATTACTTTTACAGGATAAAGTGTTTTAATTATGACGGAGAAGGAAAGAAAAGAAATCGTAGATGTTATTCTTAATCAGATAGAAAAATCTGAAAAAAAAATAGAAGAATTAAAAGAATTTACCCAGCCTATATCGCCCGACAATGCTATTGGAAGGGTTTCGCGAATGGATGCCATCAACAATAAAAGCATATACGATGCAAGCATGAACAACACCCGCCAACGATTAGAGCAACTTAAGCAGGTACTAAAACTTACCGATGATGCCGATTTTGGCATTTGTACTAAATGCAGGCAGAGTATCCCGATAGAACGATTAAAAATAAGGCCGGAAATCAGGCTTTGCGCAAGTTGCTTGAAAAGGTAAGCAGGTTGTTTACTAAGCAAGAGAAATTAAAAACGTCAGTCGACGGCAGCAAGAGGCCGTTATGGAACACAGATTCAATACATTGAATACACCGATCGTACCGATTATCGCAGATTTTATGCTATTAACCTTTTCCAAAGTTTGGAACTTTGGAAAAGTTCTAGTATTAATAATCAACATCAATTTGGGTTGCATAGCTTTCATATGATGATATGCCTTAAAATTAGCAATATCGTCAAATAAATTTAAAACATCTACTTTATTTACTAACGTTGCCTTTGTAATGCAAATAGCGTTATAAGATGTATAACGCCATTCATTAACTTCGTTAGTAAACCCATGGTAAACAGGATTCAAATGAATATAAACGATTAATTGTTTTAAATATATTTCTGTTGTGATTCTTTTCCGTTTGAAATTTTTATAAAATAAACTTCCTTTCCGCCCATTAACTTTGTTAAACAACTGTGTATATGAACTAAAAAAGTTCGAAAACTGTTTGCTTATAAATTTATTCCTATAAAACTTTTCCAAAGTTTGAAACTTTGGAAAAGTTCTTTCTATTTCATCTTCTTCTTTAATTCTAACTAAGAAATGAAAGTGATTTGGCATTAAACAATAGGCATATGCTTCTGCAATGGGAATTACATGTTTTTCAAATTTTTTTAGAAAAAAGCGATAATTATCATCATTTCTAAAAAGATTGTCTGAACCATTAGCGTGGTTATAAATATGATAATAATACCCTGATTCTAGTATTTCCATTAGTTGATTTTAAAATGAAAATACAATTTTTCATTGATTTTTTCAAATTCTATTAACCTTTTCCAAAGTACCAAACTTTGGAAAAGATCTTTCTCTTTCTAAGTTAATCCGTTTTCTGCAAAATAATTATCCTGTTATTAATTAATTGCTTTATCTCCAATCCAAATTTTTCTGCAATAAAACGAAGGGTATCATTATGGTAAAAAACAACATGGGTATCATCGTTGGTGTAATGCCATAGATGAAACCTTTCCAAACCTTTCCAAAGTTGGGTCATCATGATTAAATAACCGCTTTCTTTCAGGTGCGAGGTGATGGTTTTTATTTCTTTTGCAGGATGATAGAAGTGCTCGAAAGATTCAGTGGCAAAAATAGCATCATACTTTTTATCCGGTAATTCAGGAAAGAATAAAGGGTCGTAGTCGTCACAGTGCAACCCCTTTCTTTTAACCAAAATGCTTAACGTGGGTTCCTGACCACAGCCAAAATCAAGGCATTCCATTCCCGTTTGCAAATAATCCATGGCGGGCTCAATCGCCTGGTTCAAAAATTTTACATATCCGGGATATTGTATTCCGTTATTATGATAGCGATATCGGTCTTTTTCTTCTTCAGTTGTCAGGAAATTTTCCGGCAGTAAAAAAATTAATTGACAAACAGGACAATAGCAATAATCTTTTTTATCAATTCCTTTAACCGTTTCAAAAGGCTCTTTAGAATAACATAAGGGACAGCAAACCATAATCTAGCTCACGTTTAATACACGGCTAAGATATAACAATTCTCCCTATCTCATCAATAAATAACAAACGATTCTTAACCCAAATTTAACATAAACAGATTTGAAATTCTTCATTTATGTCGTATGTTTGCGACATAAAACAATGTAAAAAATGACCTATAAAAAATCATCCCTTTTTGAAGAAGACCTGCAGCGTATTGCAGAGCTGTCGAGAGTTATGAGTCATCCTGCACGGCTGGCTATTTTGCGTTATCTGGCCCAATGTAAAACATGTATATCGGGCGATATAAGCAATGAAATACCTTTAAGCCGCACCACCGTTTCACAACATTTGCAGGAACTCAAAAAAGTAGGCTTAATCAAAGGCCAGATTGACGGATTAAAAGTAAACTACTGCTTATGTGAAGACTGTATTAAAAATTTAAAAAATTTAATCACCGATTTTTTCGAAGAAATATCCAAAGGAGCTGATATTAACTGTAAACTATAGATAAATTATGTTAAAAATATTAATTCTCTGTACAGGAAATTCATGCCGCAGCCAGATGGCACACGGTTTTTTACAGTCGTTTGACAAAAATCTTTACATCCGTTCGGCCGGCACCGAAGCATCCGGAAAGCTGAACGAAAAAGCAGTTGCTGTGATGAAAGAAATTGGCATCGATATCAGTCATCACACTTCCGATTCGGTAGACTTATATCTCGACCAGGAATGGGATTATGTAATAACCGTTTGTGGTGGTGCCAACGAAGCCTGCCCGGCATTTATGGGAAAAGTAAAGCATCGATTACACATGGGTTTCGAAGACCCGTCGGAAGCTACGGGAACAGATGAGTACATCTGGAACGAATTTCGTAAAACCCGCGATGGAATCAAAGATGCCTTTTATAAACTGTATGTGGAAGAAATAAAACCAAAACGATGAGTAAAGATTTAAAAGCTATAGTTAAAGAGAAATACAGTAAGATAGCCAATCAGCCAAAAACACAAAACGAAACTTCTTGTTGTGGAAGGACAGGCTGTTGCGATTCGGTTGATTATACCATATTCAGCGATGATTATTCAAATCTTGAAGGATATAATTCCGATGCAGATTTGGGTTTAGGCTGTGGAATTCCAACCGAATTTACACATCTTAAACCCGGAGATTCTGTCCTTGATCTAGGCTCGGGTGCTGGTAACGATTGTTTTGTTGCTCGGGCAATCGTTGGCGAATCAGGCAAAGTTACCGGATTGGATTTTACCGAAGCAATGATTGAAAAAGCTCGTAAAAATAATGAAAAGCTGGGGTATCGAAATGTTGAATTTGTTAAGGGCGATATAGAAGAAATGCCATTGCACGATAATTCATTTGATGTGATAATATCAAACTGTGTTCTGAATTTAGTACCCGATAAAGAAAAAGCATTTAAGGAAATTTACCGTGTGTTAAAACCCGGTGGGCATTTCTGTGTTTCGGATGTTGTTATTTCGGGCGACTTACCCGAAAAAATTAAGGAAGATGCCGAAATGTACGCAGGTTGTGTTTCGGGATCCATCCAAAAAGATGATTATATGCAAATCATTAAAGAACAGAATTTTAAAGAAATAGAAATAAAAAAGGAAAAGGAAAAGGAAATTGATATTCCAAACACCATTATGTTAAATTATATTTCTTTAGATGAACTAAGGAAGTTTAAAAAAGATCAAACAGGAATTTTTAGTATAACAGTAAAAGCAAAAAAGTAATTGATAAAAACCTAAAGCGATGGATAAAAAATATAATGAAGTAACAATTTCCGAAAAGCCTAAAAAGAGCATTGGATTTTTCGAAAAATACCTGACCCTCTGGGTGGCGCTGGGTATCCTTGCCGGCATTGGCCTTGGCTGGTTCTTTGGCGATTCAATCGAAGTTATCAGCAGCCTTGAGTTTGCCAAAGTAAATATTCCTGTAGCTGTACTGATTTGGTTAATGATTTATCCTATGATGCTCCAGGTTGATTTTACCAGTATTAAAAAAATTGGAAAAAAACCCCGCGGAGTGGTATGGACGTTGATTATTAACTGGGCAATAAAGCCCTTTTCCATGGCC
>Ga0209931_1000064_pt1 | contig 54316 bp, 54 predicted proteins | sample SalPonR1_B_D1_MG_FD_185697 | JGI IMG/M metagenome (GOLD analysis project Ga0209931, IMG submission 185697) | Salt pond soil microbial communities from South San Francisco under conditions of wetland restoration - Salt Pond MetaG R1_B_D1_MG... ...
AACTTCAAACTTTCCGAACAACTTCCAACTGGAAAATCTAACCAATTGAAAACGAAGGGAAAAAACCATGCCTGATGGTGTAGTGGCGGACCGAGGAGGATTCGAACCCCCGACCCCCTGATTCGTAGTCAGGTACTCTATCCAGCTGAGCTATCGGTCCACGGCGTGGGAGATAGACCCGGCGCGGGAGTGATGCAAGTGCAAAATCCGGGAATCTTCCTGTCGGCGGTCACTGCCCGGTGATCAGCTCGCCCATCGGCAGACAGATGCGGAACCGGCTGCCGGTCTCATCGCTGTCGAGCAGGGTCAGCGTGCCGCCGTGGCCGCGCACCAGTTCTTCTGCAATCGCGAGCCCCAGCCCCGATCCCCCCTTTCGCGCGCCGCCATGGAAGGGCTGGAACAGGTGTTCCCTGGCCTTGGGCGGCAGGCCCGGCCCGGTGTCGATCACGTCGATATACCAGACATCGTCCTCGGCATGGGCCGCGATGTTGATCTCGCCGGGGTCGCCGGTTCCGACAATCGCCTGCCGCGCATTGCGCACGAGGTTCGACAGCACCCGGTGCATCTGCTCCGGATCGGCGCGCACCCTCAGGTTGCCGGGCACGTCCTCGCTCAGGCTCAGGTCGAAATCGCCGATGGCCAGCCGTTCGCTGTCCAGCACGTCCGACACCAGCTCCCCGAGGTTCACCAGCGTCAGCGCCGGCGCCGGCTCCTCCGCGCGGCCGAACGCCAGCGTGCTTTCGCAAAGCGACACCGCCCGCTTGATCGAATTGACCAGCTTGGGGGCCATCCGTTTCACCGCCGGGTCCTCGCTCATCTCGATCCGGTCGGTGAAAAGCTGCGCCGAGGTCAGGATATTGCGCAGATCGTGGCTCACCCGCGCCACGGCGCCGCCCAGTTGGGCCAGACGTTCTTTCTGCCTGAGCGCCTGGGTCAACTGTGTCTCCAGGCTTTGCAGCGCCTCCTCCGCCTCGCGCAGCTCGGTGACGCTGGCCGATGGCTGGATGATCCGCCGCGTGTCTTCGGGCGCTTCGGCATAGCTCTGCATATGCCCCACAACCCCCTTGATCGGCTTGACCAGAAGCACCCGCACCGCGAGGAACAAGAGCCCCGCCGTGACAACCGAGATCACCGCTGACAACAGCAGAATACGCACGCCGTAATCGATCATCGCGGCGCGCAACCCGGTTGTCTCCAGGGTGATCTCGATCAGCTCCCCGCCATCGCGGAACGGGTTGCCGATCACCCGGATCACCTCCGGCCCGGGCGCGGCCAGGCGCAGCATGGAGTCCCGGATCAGCGTCCACGCGCTCGCCTCGCGCAGGTCGAAGGTGGCGTCCACTTCCGCCGGCATCGGCGAGGACAGCACCAGCTGCCGCAGTTCATTGCGCCGCAGCACGACGTTGAACACGCCGGCATTGAGCAATAGCTCTTCTTCCAGTTCGGGATCGATCATGTCATCCGCCAACAGGGCGAGCGACGCGATTTGCGCCCGCTCCAGCCGGTTGAGCAGGAAATCCTCCCGGTAGCGCGCGACCGAGGGCACGAAGATCAGGATTTCCGCCAGCATGACAAAGACGGTTGTCAGGATCAGGAATCGACCGGACAGGGTGTTGATCATGCAGGCACCCGCGCCACCGCACGCGCCGACATCATGTCAGGGCAACCATTTCTGAACAAACCCAACAACTTTCTTCACCATGTCGCTTTCGAACAACCGAGGCGAGAAATACGCCCCCGCCGCCCGCTTGTTAAGCTCCCCGATGGTCGGATACGGCGCAACCATATTGGCGACCTCGCTCATCTTCATCTTGTTGGCGATCACCAATGCCCAGAGATTGATCAACTCGCCCGCCTGCTCCCCGGCGATCGACACGCCGACAGCGCGCCCGCGCACCACCATAACCTTGATCAGACCGCGCGTCTTGCGTTCGGCAATGGCGCGGTCATTGTGATGAAAGGGAAACCGCACAATTTCGGTTTTGTTCCCATGCAGTTTGCGCGCCTCGGCCTCGGTCAGTCCGACCTGCGCCAGCTCGGGCTGCGTATAGGTCACCCAGGGTATGTGCCGCGTGCTGGCCTTTGACGGCAAACCAAACAGGATCGACCGGATCACGACGCTTGCATGATACCCCGCCACATGGGTGAATTGCAGCCCCCCGGCCACGTCGCCAATCGCATGGACGCGGCGGTTGCTGGTGCGCAGCCGGTCATCCACCTCGATCCCCGAACGCGTTGTCCGCACCCCGGCGGCCTCCAGGTCCAGCGCGTCTGTATTGGCCCGCCGCCCCACGGCGACCAGCAAATGCGACCCCGAAAAGACCCGGCCATCCTCCACCTCGATCTCGATCGCGCCATCCGTCCCGCGCACCGCGCCGGCCTTGGCGCCCTCGACGATCTCAAGACCCTCTTCGCGCAACGCATCAAGCACGATATCCGCCATTTCGGGATCGTCCTTGCCCAGCGCACGGTCGCCCTCGATCACGGTCACTTTCGATCCCAGCCGCAAATGCGCCTGCGCCATTTCCATGCCGATCGGACCGCCCCCGATGATCAACAGGTGGTCGGGGCGGTCGCGCAGGTCCCAAAGCGTCTCGTTGGTCAGATAGGGCACATCCGCCAACCCCGGGATCGGCGGCACGACAGGCGATGATCCGGTGGCCAGAACGATCCGCCGCGCCTCGATCCGATAGGCTCCGGCCTCGACCACCCTGTCCGACACGAAGCGCCCGTAGTCCCGGATCACCCGCACGCCCAACCCCTCGAACCTCTCCTGGCTGTCCATCGGTTCGATCTGCGCGATCACCTCCGCCACGTGGTCCTTGGCCGCCGCGTAATCCACATCCGGCGCAACCCCGGCAATGCCATAGCAGTCGGCATGGCGCATCGAATGCGCCACCTTGCCCGACGCGATCAGCGCCTTCGACGGCACACAGCCGTAATTGAGGCAATCTCCCCCCATTTCATGTGCTTCGAGCAGGACAACGCTGGCCCCCATCTGCACAGCACCCGCCGCAACCGAAAGCCCGCCCGAGCCTGCGCCGATCACCAGAACATCCGTCTTGATCGTGTCCATGGTCCTACAGCCCTTTCTTGCCGCGCACGGCTTTCAACAGGATCGGCAGCGCCGCCAACAGGCACAGACCCAGGATCGGCAACAGGATATGCGGCGCGAAAATGATCCCCAGATCGGGCGTTTCGCCCCGGGCGAAAACTTCACCCAGCCCGGCGCCGACCGACGTATAGACGATGGCACCCGGAATGATGCCCAGAAAGGTCGACACGAAAAAGCGGTACAGCGGCACATTCACCAGCGCAGGTACGATATTGGCCGCGAAGAACGGCACGGCCGGGACAAGCCGAATCAGGAAAAGCATGGACCACTGGTTCTTGTCGATCCCGTCCTTGATCCTGCGGACCATGCCCTCGCCTGCCCCCATCTTCGCGGCCAGCCGATCCCCGAGACCAAGGCGCGCTGCAAGGAAAATCAGTGTCGCGCCAAGGGTTGCCGACAATACATTGAACAACACCCCCGGAAACAGGCCGAACAGGAAGCCACCGGTCAAAGTCCCGATGGTTGCGCCGGGCAGGGAAAACCCGACAATCGCCACATAGGCCAACATGAAAAGGCCCGCGGTCAGCAGGTAATTGTTGTCTCGAAACGCCTCCAGCGCTTCGCGATTGGCCGCCAGGGTTTGGAAACTCAGCGTATCGCGCAGCGTGAACGCCCCGATCAGCGCGACCGCGCCAATCGTCACCAGGGGCGCATGGCGCTTCCAGGCCGGTTTGTCTTGGATATCCGTCATATCTGCCATGTCCTATCGGCCCAAGCAGGCCACCTCCGATTTCATTGCACTGCCTGGGGCAGAACATGACGCTTGCGGCACGCGGGCAACACCCGCATCACGACCGCTTGATCACGCACGCCGGGCTGCGTGAGGATTTGCACCCTCCGCGCCCGGCCTGCGCCCGGACTGAAACATTCCGGCGCGCTCAGCGGCCCGAATATTGCAGATCATGTCACCGGCACACGTCGCCGTGCACGATATTTCACTCCGGACCCGCGATAAACACCCGGCCTGTCCGGGATTCGCGCCCGCAAGCGCATGACGGTTGCCGCGCATCTTGCACGCGCAACGCGCCCGGAAATTCTCCCCGATTGGCTTTGACAGCGTTTGACAAGCCATCGCCACCTGCCTATAGCACGGGCTTCGAATAACGCCGGTGGCATCGACTGCGCACCGGACCGACAAGACGGAGTAGGACGCGATGAAACGCACCTTTCAACCTTCGAACCTGGTACGCAAGCGGCGTCACGGGTTCCGTTCGCGCATGGCCACCAAGGCCGGTCGCAAGATCCTGAATGCGCGCCGCGCCCGTGGCCGGAAGTCGCTGAGCGCGTAAGCGTCCGGCGTCCCAAGACAAATATCGACATGACACCGCCGAAGTCCTCCTTGCATCCAGGGGGAAACGCATCTTCGGCGGTTTCTGTGTGCGCGCCCGTTACTGTTCTGCGCCGCCGCGCCGATTTCCTGCGCGCCGCACGCGCCCTGCGTCGCGGCACCAACGGAATGCTGGTGCAGGCCCGCGATCGCGGTGACGATGACCCCACGATTCGCGTCGGCTATACCTGTTCGCGCAAGATCGGCAACGCCGTGGCCCGTAACCGCGCCAAGCGGCGCCTGCGCGCCGTGGTCGCCGAGGCGCTTCTGCCCGGTGCCCGGCCCGGCTGGGATTATGTGCTGGTCGGACGGCCCGGGGTGACGCTCGACCGGCCCTTTGCCGATCTCACGGGCGACCTGCGCTACGCGCTGCGCAAACTCCACGCCGCCTCATGACTCCGCTCGCTTGGTGCCTCGCCCTTCCCATCCGTGGCTATCGCCTCGTGTTCAGCCCTTGGGTCGGCCATAATTGCCGCTACCATCCGACCTGCTCGGCCTACGCGCTCGAGGCGTTGCACAAACATGGCGGCCTCAAGGGCGGATGGCTCACCTTGCGCCGCATCGGCCGCTGCCAGCCCTGGGGCGGCTCGGGCGTGGATAATGTTCCCGACTGACCCCGGCTGATATTGGTCCAAGTGGTTAATGCTTGGTAAATATGTCCCTGCAAGACATTGGAATCATTGATGCAGCCGCCGTCCCACGCGTGGGACGCCTCAAACCCCGAGGCAATATCGCATCACCGCCTTCTGGGCATGAAGGCGATTCTCCGCCTCGTCAAAGATTACCGATTGCGGCCCGTCCATGACCTCGGACGTGACCTCTTCGCCCCGGTGCGCCGGCAGGCAATGCATGAACAAGGCATCCCGGTTGGCATGGCGCATCAGGGCGTCATTGACCTGGTACGGCCGCAGCATGTTGTGCCGCCGCTCCTTGGCCGACTGGGCGTCATGCATCGAAACCCAGGTGTCCGCAACAACCAGATCAGCCCCCTCCACCGCCTTCACAGGGTCCCGCTCGATCGTCACCGAAACACCGGCATTCCGGGCCAGCCCGACGAATTCCATCTCCGGGTCCAGCTGCACTGGCCCCGTGAAGGTGAAATCGAACCCGAACTGCCCCGCAGCATGCAGGAACGACGAACAAACGTTGTTCCCGTCCCCGCACCAGACCACTTTTTTCCCCGTGATCGGCCCGCGATGCTCTTCATAGGTCATCACATCCGCCATGATCTGGCAGGGATGGGTCCGATCGGTGAGCCCGTTGATAACCGGAACCGAGGCATGCTCGGCCATTTCCTCCAGCACCGCCTCGTCAAAGGTCCGGATCATGATCAGGTCGACATAGCGGCTCATCACACGCGCCGTGTCCGCGATCGTCTCGCCATGCCCCAGCTGCATGTCCGAGCCCGAGAGCACCATGGTCTGCCCGCCCATCTGGCGCACACCGACATCGAACGACACCCGCGTCCGCGTCGACGGTTTCTCGAAGATCAGCGCCACCATGCGCCCGGCCAGCGGCAATTCATCATCCGGCGCCCCCTTGGGCCGCCCGGTGCGGGTTTTCTTCATCGCGATGGCCTGATCTATGACCCGCCGCAACGCCTGCGCGTCTGTTTTGTGAATATCCAGAAAATGCTTCATGCCTGCGTCCTCAGCCCATCGCCTCGCGAACCACGTCCGCTGCGAAATCCAGCCGGTTCACGGCCTCCGAAATCTCGTCTTCACTGATGTTGAGCGGCGGCAGCAGCCTGACCACGTGATCCGCCGCCGGCACCGTGATGACGCCACACTCATAGCCCGCCTTGACGACGTCAGCCGGCGCCACCTTGCATTTCAGCCCGATCATCAAACCGGCCCCCCGGACCTCTTCGAAGAGGTCGGGATGCGAGGAAACAAGCCCCTCCAGCTTCTGACGCAGGAACCCCGCGCGTGCATTCACGGTGTCCAGGAAAGCCGGGTCACTGACGATATCCATCACCGCGCAGCCGACCGCGCATGCCAGGGGATTGCCGCCATAGGTCGACCCATGCGTGCCCGCCGTCATGCCCGACGCCGCCTCCTCGGTGGCCAGAACGGCCCCCAGGGGAAAGCCGCCGCCGATACCCTTGGCGACCATCATGATGTCCGGCGCCACACCGGCCCATTCATGCGCAAAAAGCCGCCCCGTCCGGGCCACACCGCATTGCACCTCGTCGAGGACAAGCAGAATGCCCTTTTCGTCGCAAAGCGCGCGCAGCCCTTTCAAGCATTGGTCAGGCAAGGGTCGTATCCCGCCCTCACCCTGCACGGGTTCAATCAGGATCGCGCCGACAGTGTCGTCGAGCGCGGCATGAAGCGCATCATGGTCGCCCCAGCCGACATGCGTGAATCCGGGAAGGATCGGCCCGAACCCTTTGGTCATTTTCTCCGCGCCGGCGGCCGCAATCCCGGCCGAGGACCGGCCGTGAAACGACCCCTCGAAGGCCAGGATCGTCGTCTTCTCGGGCTGACCCTTGTCGTGCCAATACTTGCGCACCATCTTTACTGCCAATTCGCAGGACTCGGTGCCCGAATTGGTAAAGAACACCGTATCGGCAAAGCTCGTCGCGACCAGCTTGTCCGCCAAAGCCTGCTGCTGCGGGATCTCGTAAAGGTTCGACACATGCCAAAGCCTGTGCGCCTGGTCCGTCAGCGCCTGCACCAGCTGCGGATGCGCATGGCCCAACGCATTCACGGCAATGCCGGCCCCCATATCAAGAAATCGGCGCCCGTCCGCCTCGATCAACCAGGAACCTTCACCCTTCACGAAGTGAAGCGGCGCGCGGGAATAGGTCGGCAGGACAGAGGGGATCATGGGAAACCTCGTTTCAAGAAGCCCAAGCCGTGCCAAGCGGCGCGGGCCAAGTCAACGGAAAGAGTGATGAATTCGGACAAAAGGTGACGGATTGCCCACAGCGCGCGGGCGACAGACGAAGATCAGGTTGCTCGTCGGATATGCGTCAACAGTGTCATAAACGCTATTTACTGCCCATCGTTGCACAAAGACAATCCCGGATCTTCTTCTCTTTCGAAATATGCCGGGGTTTGGGGCAGAGCCCCAAGCAGATTTTTTCAAAAATCTGCTTGCCGCGATGCGCGACGCGCAGCGCAAATCCTGTCAGTTGCGGAACGGGTCATCCGGGTAACCGACACCAACCAAGTAGAGCCCCTGCGGCGGGCAAACCGGACCACAGGCCGCGCGGTCCCGCGCCTCGAGCGCGAGCTGCACATCCTCCGGCATCCACGCTCCGGCGCCGACCCGGTCCAGCGTACCCACGAAACTGCGCACCTGGTTGTGCAGAAAGGACCGCGCGCGCAGATGGAACCGAAACTCGACGCCCCAGTCGGTCTCCAGCCGCGAGATCTCGAGCGCGTCCAGGGTTTTCACCGGCGATGCCGCCTGGCACATGGTCGAGCGGAAGGTGGTAAAGTCGTGCAGGCCGACCAGATGTTGCGCTGCCTCCTGCATTGGCTGCAGCGACAAGGGATGCCGCACCTGCCAGACCTGTCCGGCCTCAACCGTCATGGGTGCACGACGCGACACAAGACGAAAAAGATAGCGTCGCTCCGTCGCCGAAAAGCGGGCGTGCCAATCCGGCAGAACCTCCGCCGCGTCGACAATGGCAACGGGATGGGGTTTGAGGTGATGATTCAGCGCTTCGGACAATCGAAACGCAGACCAGTCTTTTTCCAGATCGCAATGGCATACCTGGGCCCGTGCATGCACGCCCGCATCTGTGCGACCGGCAGCCGCGATCCTGTGGTCCCCGGGTTCCAACCGGGCAAGGGCCGCCTCGATCGCACCCTGTACGGACGGCTGGTCGGCCTGCCGTTGCCAACCGGCAAAGGGCGCGCCATCATATTCGACTTTCAGGGCGTATCTTGGCATGCTGTCGGCTTAGCCCGAGGCAATCCGTCACACAATCCCCCGGCGTTGCACTGGTATGTCGCGCCTTGGACCTTTATCTCTGGCCGCAAGACAAAAGAACGAGGCCCAGACGTGGTGATCTCCACATTCGCCGACACCCTGACCCGGAGCATCGAGAATGTCAGCGACACCGTGTCGGGCACGTTCTTCGCGCCGGTGATCCGACTGGGCGTGACCGGACTGGCCCGGTCGGGCAAGACGGTGTTTATCACCTCGCTGGTGGCGAACATGATGGACCGGGGGCGGATGCCCGGCCTTTTGGCGCAAAGCGAAGGGCGCATCCTGTCCGCTTATCTGCAACCGCAGCCCGACGACACTCTGCCGCGATTTGACTACGAATCGCATCTGGGTGACCTCACCGCGCGCAGTCCGGAATGGCCCGACAGCACACGCGCGATCAGCGAATTGCGCCTGTCACTCAAGGTGCGCCCCTCGGGGCTGCTGTCCGGGCTTCAGGGGCCGCGGACCATACATCTGGACATCGTGGATTATCCCGGTGAGTGGTTGCTTGACCTGGGTCTGCTGGAGAAAAGCTACAGCGCGTGGTCTGAAGAAACCCTTAAGCGAATCGCGACACGGGACGCCGCGCAGGACTACCTGGCGCAGGCCACGGCGGAGGACGCGGCAGCCAGGCTGGATGAACCCCGCGCGCAAAGCCTTGCGGCAGGTTTCACCACTTACCTGACCGCCGCGCGGCGGGACGGTTTTTCCGATTGCACGCCGGGGCGGTTCCTGCTGCCCGGCGATCTGGCAGGCAGCCCGGTGCTTACCTTCGCGCCGCTGCCGTCCGCCCCGAACCCGCCGCGCAAATCGCTCTGGCACGAGATGGAGCGACGCTATGAGGCGTACAAGGCACAGGTCGTCAAACCGTTCTTCCGCGATCACTTTGCCAAGATCGACCGACAGGTCGTTCTGGTCGATGCGCTGGGTGCGATTCATGCCGGACCGCAAGCGGTCGAGGACATGCGCCAGGCGATGTCCGACACTCTCGGGGCCTTCCGCCCCGGTCAGAATGCCTTTCTGAGTCAGCTTCTGCTGGGCAAGCGGGTCGAGAAAATCCTCTTTGCCGCAACCAAGGCGGACCATCTGCACCACACCCAGCATGCCCGGCTGACCGCGATCATGGAGGCGCTGACCCGCGATGCCCGCGACCGCGCGCAATTCGCCGGGGCCAGGACAAGCGCCATGTCAATCGCCAGCCTGCGCGCCACGGTCGAGGAAATGCGCGCCCATGACGGCGCGGAGTTGCCGTGCGTGCGGGGCGCCCTGCTCGACACAGGCAAGCAGGCGGCGTTCTACCCGGGTGAATTGCCCGAGGACCCGGCACAGCTTCTGGGCCCTGCCCGCAACGGGGCAGAGGCGTGGCTGGAGCAGGATTACAAGGTGATGCGATTCGCACCCGCGACGCTGAGCCTCAGACCGGGCATGGGGCCGCCGCATATCCGGCTCGACCGGGCGGCACAGTTCCTGATCGGAGACCGGCTGTGACCGTGCTGCGCCCGGCGACACCGCTCGATGCGGGCGATGTTGGCGCAATCCTGTCGGCCTGGATCGACGAAACGCCATGGATGCCACGCATCCACACCCGTGCCGAGGATATCTCCTTTGCCGGGATGATGGTCGAGCGCGGCTGGGTCACTGTCGCCGAAGAACAGACCATGACAGGGTTCATGGCCCGCGAGGGCGCGATCATTCATGCACTTTACGTTGCCCCGGACGCGCGGGGACAGGGTGTCGGATCTTGCCTGCTGACAAAGGCGCAGCACAGCGCGGACCACCTGTCGCTCTGGACTTTCCAGGAAAACACCCGCGCGCAAACGTTCTATGAACGGCACGGCTTTGCCGAGACCATGCGCACCGAAGGCGACCGCAATGACGAAGGTCTGCCCGACATTCTTTACCAGTGGCGGAGGACGCCGGAATGACCAAGGCCAAAGGCCCCGTCCTGTTCGATCTGGACGAGGACACATCGCCCCAGACACCGGCGGACGCGCCGCCAGTGCCCGATCTTCTGGAACTCGCACCGCAAGGTCAGGCGATGGCCACCGCTGCCGCGCTTGCCGCGCGGCCTGTCTCGCGGCTGGCACGCTGGTTCTGGACATTGCTGGCCCTGCTGATCACCACCGTCGCCTCGATTGCCGCATGGCATTTCGTGACCGATCTGGTGACGCGCAACATCTATCTGGGTTCTGCCGTGGCGGCGCTGTTCGGGCTGTTCGGGCTGGTCGTGTGTCTGATCGCGATCAAGGAGCTTTCGGCCTTTGCCCGGCTCGGAAAGATCGACCGCATTCAACACGCCGCCGGCGATGCGCTGGCCAGAGAGGACCTGTCAGCGGCCCGCGACGTGGTCGGCGATCTGACCGCGCTATATGCCAAACGGGAGGACACCAAGTGGGGCCGCGACCGTCTCGAGGAGCAGCAGGCGGATATGTTCGATGCCGCAGCGCTCCTCCACCTTGCCAGCCATGAAGTGTTGACGCCGCTGGATGCCGCCGCCCAGCGCGAGGTCGAGGCCGCCGCACGGCAGGTTGCGACGGTCACGGCTCTGGTGCCGCTGGCGCTGGCGGATGTGGTCGCAGCGCTGGGATCGAACATCCGCATGATCCGGCGCATTGCCGAGATCTATGGCGGGCGCTCGGGCACGCTGGGAAGTTGGCGGCTCACCCGCGCCGTGCTGTCACATCTTGTCGCCACGGGCGCGGTGGCGGTGGGCGATGACATGCTGGAACCGATCCTTGGCGGCAGCATCATAGGCAAGCTGTCGCGCCGGTTCGGCGAAGGGCTGGTCAACGGTGCCCTGACCGCCCGCGTCGGCGTCGCCGCGATCGAGGTGTGCCGCCCCGTGCCCTTTGCCGAAGCCGACCGCCCATCTGTCAGGCGCATTGTCAAATCTGCCCTGACCGGTCTCGTGTCGCGGTAGCGCCTGCCCGGTCTTCGTGACATACAGCCGCGTGACCAATTCCTTTCGATCCAGAACAAGGCAGGGCGTATCGCGCCGCAACAACAGTCTGACATGCAAAAAAATCCTTACGACCACGGCCATTCCCAAACCGAAATCGAAGCGCGGATAGACGCCCCGGCGGGGCGCGGCTATGTCCGGGATATCATTTATGGCGGCATTGATGGATCGGTCACCACCTTTGCCATCGTCGCCGGCGTTGCAGGTGCGGGGCTGTCACCCTGGGTCATCATCGCACTGGGCGTCGCCAACGTGCTGGCCGATGGGTTCTCGATGGCGGCAGGCAATTACTCCGGCACCAAGGCCGAGCTTGACGACTCAAGACGGCTGCGCAAGATCGAGGAGCGGCACATCCTCTTTCATCCCGAGGGCGAAAAGCGCGAACTGCGCGAGATCCTGCGGCGCAAGGGCCTGTCCGGCGAGGCCCTGGAGGGCGCCGTCGAACAAATCACGCAAAATCATGACCAATGGATCCAGATAATGCTCGAAGGCGAATACGGGCTCGCCTCGGTCGAGCCGCACCCGCTGAAGGCAGCCTGGGCCACCTTCGCGGCCTTCCTCGGGGCGGGCATGATTCCCTTGCTGCCCTTCCTGTTCGGGCTGGACAATGCCTTTGCGATCTCGACCGGCGCGACACTGGTGACCTTCTTTGCCATCGGCGCGTATAAATCCAGGTGGTCGCTGGCCTCGTGGTGGCGGTCCGGGCTCGAAACCCTCTTGATCGGCGGAATAGCTGCGGCCATCGCCTATTTCGTCGGCACATTGTTCGACATGTGATCCGTCTGGACGTCTGCCCCCGTCGCTTCTATAAGACGCCGCATGACGGACCGCTTCGCGATCATCATTCGAATTACATGCCCGGCGCTCTAAGCTGCGAGTCGCCGGGACAAGGCGTATGGACTGCCGCGCCGATCCTCTCACACACTCTGATCCGAATACCCGAGGACGCCCCAAATGTGCGCCGAAACACCTGATTACAAACCCACTCTGAACCTGCCGAAAACCGATTTCCCGATGCGCGCCGGCCTGCCCAAGCGCGAGCCCGAATGGCTGGAAAAATGGGAAAAGATCGGCATCTACAACCGCCTGCGCGAAAAAGCCGCGAACGGGGCCGCCGAGCGCAGGCCCTTCACGCTGCATGACGGCCCCCCCTACGCCAACGGCCACCTGCATATCGGCCACGCGCTCAACAAGATTCTCAAGGACATGGTGGTCCGTTCCCAGCAGATGATGGGCCGGGACGCGCGCTACATCCCCGGCTGGGATTGCCACGGCCTGCCGATCGAATGGAAGATCGAGGAAAAGTACCGCGCTAAGGGGCTCGACAAGGACAAGGTCGATGTCGTCGAATTCCGCCAGGAATGCCGCGACTTCGCCGATGGCTGGATTGATGTGCAGCGCACCGAATTCAAACGCCTGGGTGTCACCGGCACATGGGAAAAGCCCTACCTGACCATGGATTACCGGGCCGAGCGCATCATCGCGGAAGAGTTCCAGAAATTCCTGATGAACGGCACGCTCTATCAGGGGTCCAAACCGGTCATGTGGTCGCCCGTGGAAAAAACGGCGCTGGCCGAGGCCGAGGTCGAGTATCACGACAAGGATAGTTTCACCGTCTGGGTCAAGTTCCGCGTCAGTGATTTCGATCTGCCCGACATGGACCGCGCGGATGAAGAGGAAAGTGCCGAGGCGCGCGAGTCGGTGCTGAGCGCGTTTGATGCGGCGCGGTCCAAGTTCATGGGCGCCTATGTGGTCATCTGGACAACCACTCCCTGGACCATCCCGTCCAACAAGGCCGTGGTCTATGGCGAAGATTTTTCCTATGGACTGTACGAGGTCACGGGCCGGCCCGAGGAATGCTGGGCGCGGATCGGCGAGCGGTATATCCTTGCCGACAAGCTGGCCGCGGACGTGATGTCCCGCGCTCGGCTGGACGAGACCATGTATCGCCGCATCTCGGACGTGACGCCGCACCAGCTTGCCGCGATGCGCCTGTCGCACCCCTTGGCCGGGGCCGACGGGGCAGATGGCGAATGGGACGACCCCCGCGATTTCCGGGCCGCGGATTTCGTCACCGACGAGGAAGGTACCGGCTTCGTGCATTGCGCCCCGTCCCACGGGATGGAGGAATACGAGCTTTACCGCAACCTGGGGATGCTCGAGCAGGTCATCACCTACAACGTCCTCGATGACGGGTCTTTCCGCGCGGATCTGCCATTCTTCGGCGGCACTCGCATCCTGAAGCCGAATGGCAAGGAAGGCGATGCCAACAAGACCATCATCGACAAGCTGATCGAGGTCGGCGGCCTTCTGGCACGCGGCAAGATCAAGCACAGCTACCCGCATTCCTGGCGCTCCAAGGCGCCGGTGATCTACCGCAATACGCCACAATGGTTCGCGGCCATCGACCGTGCCGTTGGCGACGGTCAGGACACCTATGGCACCACCATCCGCGAACGGGCGCTGACAAGCATCGACCAACTGGTCAAATGGACCCCCAAGACCGGGCGCAACCGGCTTTATTCGATGATCGAAGCACGGCCTGACTGGGTCCTGTCGCGCCAACGCGCCTGGGGGGTGCCGCTGACCTGTTTCGTCAAGAAAGGCGCCCTGCCGACCGATGACGATTACCTGTTGCGGGATGCAGCGGTGAACGCCCGCGTGCTGGAGGCGTTCGAGGCCGAAGGCGCGGATGCGTGGTACAAGCCCGGCGCGAAGGAGCGCTTTCTGGGCAACAACTACGACCCGAGCGAATGGGAGCAGGTATTCGACATCCTCGACGTGTGGTTCGATTCCGGCTCCACCCACGCCTTTGTCCTACGCGACCGCGAAGACGGGTCCGAGGACGGTCTTGCTGACCTGTACCTTGAAGGCACAGACCAGCACCGCGGCTGGTTCCACTCCTCGATGCTCCAATCCTGCGGCACGCAGGGCCGCGCGCCCTATCGCGGCGTGCTGACGCACGGCTTCACGCTCGACGAGAAGGGCAACAAGATGTCCAAGTCGCTGGGCAACACGGTCGCGCCCGAGGACGTGACCAAGCAATACGGCGCCGACATCCTGCGGCTCTGGGTGGCACAGGCCGATTACACCGCCGACCTGCGCATCGGGCCGGAGATCCTCAAGGGGGTCGCCGACAGCTACCGCCGGCTGCGCAACACGATGCGGTTCATGCTGGGCGCGCTGTCGCATTTCGAAGACTCCGACCGCGTTGAACCCGCCGATATGCCGGAGCTGGAACGTTACATCCTGCACCGGGTGGCCGATCTCGATGAGGTCGTGCGCACAGGCTATGACGCCTATGACTTTCAGGGCGTGTTCCAGCAGTTGTTCAACTTCTGCACGGTGGAGCTGTCGGCCTTCTATTTCGACGTGCGCAAGGACGTGCTTTATTGCGATGGCGACACTGCGCGCCGCCGTGCCGCGCGCACGGTCATGGACATCCTATTCCACCGGCTGACCACCTGGCTTGCCCCGGTGCTGGTGTTCACGATGGAAGATGTCTGGCTCGACCGCTTCCCCGGCGAAGACAGCTCGATCCATCTTCAGGACATTCCCGAAACGCCGGCCGCGTGGAAGGATGACGCGCTGGCCGCGAAATGGTCCAACGTGCGCCGCGCCCGCCGCGCCGTGACCGCCGCGCTGGAGGTGCAGCGGACCGAAAAGGTGATCGGCGCGTCGCTCGAAGCGGCGCCTGTCGTGCATATCGACGATGCCGGGATGCTGGAGGCGCTGAAATCGGTGAATTTCGACGACCTGTGCATCACCTCTGCGATCAGCCTGACCGGCGATCCGGCCCCGGCCGAAGCGTTCCGACTGCCCGAAGTGGCGGGCGTTGGCGTGGTGTTTGAAAAGGCCGAAGGCGCGAAATGCCAGCGCTGCTGGAAGATCCTGCCGGATGTCGGCACGCATCAGCATCCGGGCACCTGCCAGCGGTGCAATGACGCCCTCGGATAAGGCCATCGCGGATGGTCTGCTTGACCTCGCGCACCAGCGCGGGGTCGGGAAAACCTTCTGCCCATCAGAGGCGGCGCGGCGGCTGTCCGACGACTAACGCCCGCAGATGCCCGAGGTACGACGCGTGGCCGCAACGCTGGATCTGGTGGCAACGCAAAAGGGTCAGACTGTTGATCCTGTCACCGCGAAGGGACCGATCCGGTTGGCGCACGAACCAGCAAGGCCGGTCAGGACCTGAACCTGAAACCCGGTCAACGTCGCGCCAGACTTTGCAAGCTCTTCCAAAACGCCACTGCATCACGGTGTTCGCCGCCCTCAATCCCTTCGCGGGTCGCGGGGATAGGTGCCGAGAATGTTCAGGACGTCGGTGAAGTAGTCCAGCTCGTCCAGTGCGCGCGCCACGGCTGGATCGTCGGGGTGGCCTTCGATATCGGCATAGAACTGGGTCGCGGTGAAGGACCCGTCGACCATGTAGGATTCGAGCTTGGTCATGTTGACGCCATTCGTGGCAAAACCACCCATGGCCTTGTAAAGCGCGGCAGGGATGTTGCGAACCTGGAAGACAAAAGTGGTCATCATTCCGTGCTCGCCGCGGCGGCTCTGGTCGCCATCGCGGCCCATCAATAGGAAGCGCGTGGTGTTACTGTCAGTGTCCTCGATATGGCGGGCAAGAACGTCCAACCCGTAAATATCGCCGGCAAGCTCGCTCGCCAAGGCTGCGGCGTGGGCGTCGCCGCGTTCTGCGACTTCTCTTGCCGCGCGGGCGTTGTCGGCATTCACCCGGCCCCGGATTTCGTGCTTGGCGAGGAACGTGGCGCATTGCGGCAAAAGCACGACGTGTGAATGCGCCTCGGTCACATCCTCCAGACGCGCCCCCGGCACACCAAGAAGGTTGATATGAACGCGCACGAACGCCTCGTCCACGATCTTCAGGCCGCTTTCGGGCAACAGGCGGTGGATATCGGCGACCCGGCCATAGATGGTGTTTTCAACCGGCAGCATCGCCAGTTCGGCGGTGCCGGTCTGCACGGCGGCGATAACGTCCTCGAAGGTGCGGCACGGCAGCGCCTCCATATCGGGGCGGGCATCGCGGCAGGCTTCGTGTGAATAGGCCCCCGGTTCCCCCTGGAATGCGATGGCTTTGGTCATGCGGTCTCCGAAATTCTGGCGCGGCGGGCGTTTGGTCGCGGCTTCTACACCTTGCTTTGCGCAAGGGGAAGCAATAGATACCCGCGCGATACGGACGAAACTTTAGCTGACAGGTACGCACATAATGTTGGATACAATGACCTTTACGAAGATTGTCGGCAGCTTTTGTGGCGCGCTTCTGGTCTTTCTTCTGGGCAAATGGGCAGCGGAAACCCTGTACCATGTCGGCGGCAGCCATGGGGAAGAGGTTGCGGCTTACGTGATCGACACCGGTGATGAAGACGAAGCGGCAAGCGAAGAAGAAGTCGAAGAGGTCGATTTCGAAACGCTGCTCGCCTCTGCGGATGTCGGCAGTGGCGAACGCGTCTTCGGCAAGTGCCGCGCCTGTCACAAGCTCGAACAGGGCGAAAACGCGGCTGGACCCTACCTTTACGATGTCGTTGGCCGGACTATCGGCGCGGCTGACGGATTCAACTACTCCGGCGCCCTCTCCGAAGTGGCGGAAGTCTGGTCTCCCGAGAACCTGAACGGCTTTCTCGAGGATCCGCGCGGCTGGGCGCCGGGCACATCAATGGGCTTTGCAGGGCTGAACGACCCCGAGGATCGCGCGAACCTGATCGCATATCTCGACACGATCGGCGACTGATCCCCCTGATATTCGGTGTTTCCAGAACCGCTTCCCTGCCGGGGCGGCGGTTTTCTTTTTCACAATCGCGTTTTTAACCTCGGCTTTGGGTCCTGGCCGTGTATTCCGACCTTGAATATGGCCGAGATCGGTCTTTAGCTTACATCAAGACTATGATGCAAAGGCGGAGACGAAGGGGTTCTACGTATGACGCACCAAGAGATCGCCATGACGGCGTCGCGAGGCACGCTGTTTCGCACAAAAACGGTTGGTGGACTGATGGCGCTGACACTGGCCTTCGCTGCCAGCAACGTCCGAGCCGAAAGTCATGAAGAGGTCATCGAGGCGCATGGATATTCCTACTTTGGAAATCTCGATTATCCTGCGGATTACGAACACCTGGACTACGTCAACCCTGATGCCCCCAAAGGGGGCGAAATCGCCCTCGGAGCGTCTGGCACGTTCGATAGCCTGAACCCCTACTCCCGCAAGGGCCGCGCCGGGGCGTTGACCACGCTACAATACGACAGTTTGATCGAAGCAAGCACCGACTCCGTCGGTCAGTATTACGGCGTCGTCGCACATGGGCTCGAATATCCAGAAAGCCGTGACTGGGTGATCTTTCACATGCGGCCCGAGGCGACATTCTGGGACGGAACGCCCGTGACGGCCGAGGATGTGGTCTACAGCCACACGCTCTTTATTGATCAGGGCCTGCCGTCCTACGCGCAGGCCGTGGGCCGGATGGTGACCGGAGCCGAGGCGCTGGATGATCACACGGTAAAATTCACGTTCAATCCTGAACTGTCCAAACGCAGCCGGATCGAAACCGTGGGCAACACGCCGATCTTTTCCAAGTCCTGGTTCGAGGCCGATGAAGACCGAAGGCTGGACGAGCCGCGCCTTGAGGTGGCAGTCGGGTCGGGACCGTACAGGCTGGACAGCTACGACATCAACCGCCGGATCGTCTACAAGCTGCGCGACGATTACTGGGGCAAGGATTTGCCATTCAACAAGGGTCGGCACAACTACGGGACAGTGCGGGTAGAATACTTTTCCGACCAGACAGCGTCCTTCGAGGCATTCAAGGCGGGCGAATACACCATCCGAATCGAAAGCGATCCCAAGCTCTGGGCCAGTTCCTATGATTTTCCCAAGATCGAAAGCGGCGCGATCACGAAATACGAATTGCCGGACGGGTCGCCGCCCAACCCCACGGGCTTTGTCTTCAACCTTGCCAAGCCGCAATTCGCTGACCGCCGCGTGCGCGAGGCCGTGGCTTTGGCATTCAACTTCGAATGGACGAACGAGTCGCTGCTGTTCGGCCTTTACGAGCCGCGCAGTTCCTTTGTCCAGGACACACCGATCGAAGCCAAGGATGTTCCGACAGGGGAAGAGCGCGCCTTCCTGCAATCGCTGGGTGACGTGGTGCCGCCAGAGCTTATGTCCGACCCGGTGCGGACCTTTCACGAATCCAACGGAAGCCGGCTGACTGACCGGGGCAATATGCGGACCGCGTCGCGCCTGCTGGAAGACGCTGGATGGACGGTTGGCGACCAGGGCATTCGCCGCAATTCAGACGGTACGCCGCTCGAGATCACGATGCTGTATCCGACCAACATCCAGGATTCCGTGGATGCGATGCACGAGACCTACGCCCGGAATCTTGAGCAGCTTGGAATTGCGGTGAACCTGCAGAAAGTGGATCCGTCGCAATATACCAACCGGCGCCGCGAGCGCGATTACGACATGATGTATACCACCCGCTATGGTGCATTTCTTTCCACCGGTGGCGGGTTGACCCAGATGTATGGCTCCGAGGAGGCCGAATTCAGCCTGTTCAACCCCGCTGGCCTGACCAGCCCTTTGGTGGATGCGATCATCGACGCATCGTTCGAAATGCAAACGCAGGAAGAGACCGACACGGCGCTGATGGCGCTGGACCGGGCGCTGCGGCATGAGTTCTTCATCGTACCAACAGGCTATATCGCCGATCACTGGGTTGCGGCCTACGATATGTACGAGTTCCCCGAGGATCTGCCGCCCTACGATCTGGGGTATCTCGACCTTTGGTGGGTGAACGAGGACAAGGCCGAGGCATTGAGAGCAAGCGGCGCGCTCAACTGATATGGGCGCATACATCCTCAGACGCGTGCTGCTGATCATCCCCACGTTGCTGGGGATCATGATCGTCAATTTTGCGCTCACCCAGTTCGTACCGGGTGGCCCGATCGAGCAGTATATTGCCCAGTTCGAAGGCGAAGGCGACGTGTTCGAAGGCTTTGCCGGATCCGGGGATGCCGGGGCGGCTGCCGCGGACGACAGCGATGACTATGCGGGCAGCCGGGGATTGCCCCCGGAATTCCTTGAACAGTTGGAAGTCGATTTCGGCTTTGCACGGATCGTCTGCGAAGACGGCTTTACCGGACAACCCGACATCGAGAACCCGGCCTGCAACAAGGAGATGATCGGCGTTGTCGAACGCTTTGGCATGATGATGTGGAACTACCTGCGGCTCGATTTCGGCGACAGCTATTTCCGGTCCATCGGGGTCATGGAGCTGGTGCTGGAAAAGATGCCTGTGTCCATCTCTCTCGGTCTGTGGTCCACGGTCATCGCCTACCTGGTGTCAATCCCGCTCGGCATCCGCAAGGCCGTCAAGGACGGGTCGGGGTTCGACACATGGACGTCGGCGGCGATCATCGTGGCCTATGCGATCCCCGGCTTCCTCTTTGCCATCCTGCTGCTCGTGTTGTTCGCGGGCGGATCGTATTACCAGATCTTTCCACTGCGCGGTCTGACCTCTGACAATTTCGAGGACCTCTCGCTGCTGGGCAAGGTCGGGGATTACTTCTGGCATATCACGCTACCGGTGCTGGCCTCGACCATTTCGGCTTTTGCGACGCTTACGCTTCTGACCAAGAACAGCTTTCTGGACGAGATCAAGAAACAATACGTGATCACCGCGCGGGCCAAGGGTCTGGCCGAGCGCAAGGTGCTTTACGGCCACGTGTTCCGCAACGCGATGCTCATCGTGATCGCCGGGTTTCCGGCGGTCTTCATCGGCGTGTTCTTTTCCGGATCACTGATCATCGAAACGATCTTTTCGCTCGACGGTCTGGGAAGGCTGGGGTTCGAAGCGGCGGTCGCCCGTGACTATCCGGTGATCTTCGGCACGCTGTTCGTCTTCGGCTTGATCGGACTTTTGGTCGGCATCCTGTCGGACCTGATGTATGTGCTGGTCGATCCACGCATCGACTTTGAAAAACGGGAGGGCTGAAACCATGGCGGCCAATCCCGAACCCGAAGACCGCGATATCGTGACCGAGCCCAGCCCGGCGGTGCCTGTTGCCCCGGTGCGTAGCCGCTTCACGCTGTCGCCGCTGAACCAGCGCCGCTGGAACAATTTCAAGCGGAACCGCCGCGCCTTCTGGTCGCTCATAATTTTTTGCGTGCTCTTCGGTCTGTCGCTGATGGCCGAATTCATCGCCAACGACAAACCGATCCTGGTGCAGTATCGCGGTGATTTTTATACCCCGGTCTTCACTTTCTACGCCGAGACGGATTTCGGCGGCGATTTCCGGACCGAAGCCGCATATCGTGATCCGGAAGTACAATGCCTTATCCGCACCGGCGGGTTGGACTCGTGCTTCGACGACCCCGAGGGCCTGATCCAGCAGGTCGATGACGGGTTGGTTCTGGACGGCGATTTCTACAAGGGGTGGGCGTTGTGGCCACCGATCCCCTATGACTACCAGACACCCGTGGACCGCCCCGGCGCGGCGCCCCTGCCCCCGAACGAGCAAAACTGGCTGGGCACCGACGACACCAAACGCGATGTCATGGCACGGGTCATCTATGGCTTCCGCCTGTCGATCCTCTTCACCCTGATCGTAACGACACTGGCAAGCGTTGTGGGCATCGTGGCAGGAGCGTTGCAGGGATATTTCGGCGGCTGGCTCGACCTGATTTTCCAACGGGTCATCGAGATCTGGACCTCGACGCCCTCTCTTTACATCATCATCATCCTGTTCGCGATCCTGGGGCGCAGTTTCTGGCTCCTTGTATTTCTCACAGTGCTGTTCGGATGGACCGCTCTGGTGGGCGTCGTCCGGGCCGAATTCCTGCGCGCGCGCAATCTTGAATATGTGCGCGCAGCCAAGGCTCTGGGCGTGTCCAACACGACGATCATGTTCCGCCACATGCTGCCCAACGCGATGGTGGCCACTTTGACAATGCTGCCCTTCATTGTCACCGGCACGATCAGCACCTTGGCGGGGCTGGATTTCCTCGGGTTCGGCCTGCCATCCTCGGCTCCCTCGCTGGGCGAGTTGACCTTGCAGGCGAAACAGAACCTTCAGGCACCGTGGCTTGGCTTTACCGCGTTTTTCGTTTTCGCGTTGATGCTGTCGCTGCTGGTGTTCATCTTCGAAGGCGTGCGCGACGCGTTCGATCCCAGAAAGACATTCACATGAGCAATATTCTCGAGGTGAACAACCTGCGCGTTGGGTTCCGGCAGGATGGACAGGTGCTGCAGGCTGTGCACGGCGTGTCCTTCAACATCGCGCGGGGCGAGACGGTTGCGCTGGTTGGCGAATCGGGCTCCGGCAAATCCGTCACCGCCTTGTCGACTGTCTCCCTTCTGGGTGACTCCGCGATCGTTGAAGGGTCAGTGCACTATAATGGCGAGGAAATGGTCGGCGCGGGCGACGGGCAACTGCGTCGTATCCGCGGCAATGACATCAGTTTCATCTTCCAGGAACCGATGACCTCACTCAATCCGCTTCACACTCTGGAAAAGCAGTTGTCGGAGTCGCTTGCTTTGCACCAGGGCGTGACGGGAGACGGCGCACGCGCCCGCATCCTGGAGCTTTTGCACAAAGTGGGTATCCGCGATCCGGAGAGCCGCCTGAACGCCTATCCGCACCAATTGTCGGGAGGGCAGCGCCAACGGGTCATGATCGCGATGGCTCTGGCCAACGGGCCGGAGCTGCTCATCGCGGACGAGCCGACAACCGCGCTCGACGTCACGATCCAGGCCCAGATCCTGCAACTTCTCGCCGATCTGAAATCCGCCGAGGACATGAGCCTTCTGTTCATCACCCACGACCTTGGAATCGTGCGCAAGATCGCGGATCAGGTCTGCGTGATGAAGGATGGCGAGATTGTCGAAACCGGCCCCACCGACAGGATTTTTAGCGATCCGCAGCATCCTTACACGCAGATGCTGCTCAGCGCGGAATCCACCGGATCGCCCATTCCCGTCAAGGAAGACGCCGAAGAGATCGCACGGACCGACAACCTCAAGATCTGGTTCCCGATCCAGAAAGGGTTCCTGAAGCGCACGGTCGGCTATGTGAAGGCCGTCAATGATGCGACCATCGCGGTGCGCGCTGGCGAAACGGTGGGGATCGTCGGGGAATCCGGATCCGGCAAAACCACTCTGGCGCTGGCAATCATGCGGCTGATCCAGTCGGAAGGCGGGATCACCTTTCGGGGCGAGAACGTGCGCGACTGGACCACGCGGCGCTTGCGCAAGTTGCGCCGCGAGATGCAGATCGTGTTCCAGGATCCCTATGGATCGCTCAGCCCGCGCATGACGTGCGAGCAGATCATCGCAGAAGGTCTCGGGGTTCACGGCTCCCCCGATGGGCGGTCACACAAGGAACTGGTGACAGACGTGATGCTCGAAGTGGGTCTCGATCCGGCCACGATGCACCGCTACCCGCACGAATTTTCCGGCGGCCAGCGGCAGCGCATCGCGATCGCACGCGCAATGGTCCTGCGGCCCAAACTGGTTGTTCTTGACGAGCCGACATCGGCGCTCGACATGACGGTGCAGGTGCAGATCGTCGACCTGCTGCGCGACTTGCAACAGAAATACGACTTGGCTTACCTGTTCATCAGTCACGATCTGAAGGTAATTCGGGCCATGTCGCACAAGGTGATCGTCATGCGCGCCGGAGATGTGGTGGAATATGGCGCCGCCGAAGATATATTTACCGACCCGCAAACAGACTACACCAAGACTCTGATGGCCGCCGCCTTCGATCTGGCCAGTTAGAATATGTCGGGCAAAATCGGCAAGCGATTTTACCCTCGACGGACACAGGCTTCAAATCGTGAGAGAGGGCCGCGTGAATGCGGAGGCCACGCGACACACTCTGGCGTCTGGCCCTAGATTGCCGAACTGTGACCCGCCGATGACAGCTCGTAGGCATCAAAGCTGCGGGCGATGATCCGGGTGAGCGGACGCGCCTCTTGCGGGACGAACAGGCCAGCATCATCAACAACCAAGAGATTCTCCAACTCCTTGTTCGTGTGGTTCAGGATCGCGCGCAATTCGGTTTCCGTGATGTCGTAATCGCGAACCAGTTCGGCGATGTCGACGCGGAAATCGCACATCAGCATTTCGATCATCCGTCCGCGCAGTTTGTCCTGCGGCGTGAACCCATGCCCGCGCACTGTCGAAAACCCACCGGCGCGAATGGCCTTTGTATAGGCCGACGTGGCGGGTGCGTTCTGTGCATACCCTTGTGGGAATTTCGAGATCGAAGATGCGCCAAGCCCGATCAGCACGTCCGACGTGTCGTCGGTGTAGCCCTGGAAATTGCGACGCAATGTGCCCTTGCGCGCGGCAATGGACAGACCGTCCTCGGGGGTCGCGAAGTGATCGATGCCGATCTCGTCGTAATTGTCCCAGACAAACAGCTTGCGCGCCGTTTCAAACAGCTTGAGCCGTTCATCCGGGCGCGGCAGCGCGTCGGACGGGATCATTTGCTGGCGCTTGGCCATCCAAGGCACATGCGCATAGCCGTAAAGCGCCACGCGGTCGGGCGAGAGCGACAGCAGCTTTTGCACCGAATCGACAATCTTGCTGCGCGTCTGGTCCGGCAGGCCATAAAGGATATCAGCGTTGAGGCTCTGGATGCCACGCGCGCGGATCATGTCGACCGCACGTTTGGTCGTTTCGAAACTCTGCTCACGGCCAATGGTTTTCTGGATATCCGGATCAAAATCCTGAATTCCGATCGACGCGCGGTTCATCCCGGCCTCGAACAGCGTATCAAGGCGGGCAGCGTCAATCTCGTTAGGGTCGATCTCGACCGAGAATTCGTAGCCATCGGCGAAATCTGCCACCTCGCGCGTCGCGGCGGACAGATCGCGCATATGGTCCGGCGACAGCAATGTCGGCGTGCCCCCCCCCCAATGCAGCCGCGACAATCGCACGCCGCGCGGCAGGTGCCGCTTGAGAAGCGACAGCTCGTCCTTGAGCGTTTCGATATATGCCGTGACCGGTTCGCCACTTGCCGTGCCCTGGGTGCGGCAGGCGCAAAACCAGCACAGACGCCGACAAAACGGTACATGCAGATAAAGCGAAATCTCGGAGTTTTCCGGGATCGCTTCGATCCAGTTGGAAAAATCCACCGGCCTTACATCATTCTTGAAATGCGGTGAGGTCGGGTAGCTCGTATACCGAGGTACCTTCGCGTCGAATAGTCCCAGCCGGGAAAGTTGTGTTCTGCTAACCATCTGCTTAGTCTAATCTGCGTGAAGCGCGTGCAGCTTTGATACAGATCAAGAACGAATATATGCTGAAACAAGACAACCTCTCCGTCACCCAGGACTGTCATGATTGTCCGATCCGTCACAGGGCCGTGTGTGCGCGGTGCGAATCGGATGAATTGGGTCTTCTGGAAGACATCAAATACTACCGGCGCTTCGAAGCAGGCCAAACGGTGATCTGGTCGGGCGACAGGATGGATTTCGTCGGTTCGGTTGTTTCGGGCATCGCGACGCTCACACAAACGATGGAAGACGGCCGGACACAGATGGTCGGCCTCTTGCTGCCCAGCGATTTCGTGGGGCGTCCCGGACGCGGCACCGCAGCCTACGACGTGGTCGCGACCACGGATATGGTGATGTGCTGTTTCCGCAAGGCCCCGTTCGAAGACATGATGAACCGCACCCCGCATATTGCGCAGCGCTTGTTGGAAATGACGCTCGATGAACTGGACGCGGCGCGCGAATGGATGCTTGTGCTTGGCCGCAAAACGGCGCGCGAGAAGATTGCGTCGCTGCTCTCGATCATCGCACGCCGAGACGCGACGCTGAACCTTGGTGCGCTCGACGGGCCAGTGTCGTTTGATCTGCCGCTCACTCGGGAAGCGATGGCCGATTACCTTGGCCTGACACTCGAAACGGTCTCGCGGCAAGTGTCAGCGCTCAAGAAAGACCAGGTCATCACGCTCGAAGGCAAGCGCCACGTCACCGTGCCGGACATGAGCCGGCTTCTCGAAGAGGCAGGCGACGATACGGATGGTGGGATGCTCGTCTGACGCTAGCTACTGGCTCATCGCCGCAACATAGCCGACACCGGCTGCCACGATCAGGCCAACGATCACGGCAAAAGCAATCTTCCATCCCGACCACGGACGTTCTCCCTGCACGGCGCCGGTGCGCCCGTTCACGACAAAGCGATACGTTTGACCCCGGTACTTGTAGGCAGCCAGCCAGACGGGCAACAAGATGTGCTTGAACGTCACGTCCGAGACTTGCGTGTCGATATCGTGAATTCGCTGGCGATCTCCACCGATATCGAATTTAACGTCGCGGGCGATCACGCGGTCCATATGGGTGCGCGCCTCGGCGTATCCGTCCCGAAGCTCGACGCCATAGGCTTCAGCTCGGAAACCAGCCAGAAATTCGGGGTGATACGGCTCCAGTGCCGCCAAATCCCAAGGCTCCAGCGCGTCGGTATATCTCTTCGGCAATGAAGTAGAGGCCAGCACAAGCACATCGTCGAAAAACCGTGCCACCCGACCCGACGCGGGCCGCCAGCGCACCTTGGCCACGCGCACGGTCTTGGATTTGCCATTCCGCTGCACGTGCCGTGTTTCATAGTAGATCGTACCGCGCTGCCCCCGATACGACGACTGGGTGTCGGCATCGAACGTCCAGTACGGCACATATATGCCAGTCATCTTGCGCCCGTTGCGCGCGTAGTCCTGCAACCCGTTCGGGGCAAACCACAGCCCGCCCAACCACTCGGTCATCGCGGCACGCGCGGTGTCCTCGTCCAGCGCGAAAGGCAAGAGGCCCTTTGGCTTGATATGGCGGTTGCGCCCGGTGTCGGCAACGACGGGCGTGGCGCAAAACGGACATTCCGCCGCGTGCACACCCGGGTCGAATTCCACCTGCGCGGCGCAGTTCGGGCATTTCGAGACGCGGGTTTCTTCCATCTCCTGCGATGGCAGCCGGTCCGCGATCCCGGCTTCGAACGCGATTTCGCGGATGTTGCCGCTGGCCCAGGGGCCAGGGTCCGCGATCTCGCCGGTATTGCCGCAATGATCACACAGCAGCACGCCGCTTTGCGGATCGAACCGGAAATCCGCGCCGCACTGATCGCAGGGAAAGCGATGTTCTTCTACGGGTGCCGTGAGCGTATCCTCGGACAAGAGGTCTGTCCCCTGCTTCTTCTCTTTTCAAATATGCAATCAGACCAACCGGCGCTTACGCGCTCGGAGGGGGTGGCGGCATGACAGTAAACAATTGCGCCAGCTCCATGACGTCTTCGGCCTTTTTCCAGCCATCCTGCCCCGGAGTCCAGACATAGCTGTCTCGGATCAGATTGCCTTCACGCGCCATCCGACCCATCGCGGCCTTGGAATACGGCCCCTTGGTCTCACCATTCTCGGCGACGTGCCAGACATGCTCGACCGGCGGGGGCGGAGGTGGCATCTGCTGCGACGCGCGGGCGGCGTCCTGCGCCTGCGGCGCCGCGCCCCAAGGGCCCGTCTTGGCTGCGGCGGCTTGGCCGATTTGCATTCCGAGCCCGGCCCCGAGACCCGCCTGAATGGCTGCGGCACCGCCGCCATCCTTGCCCAGCGCCTCGGCTGCCTGGAACTGCACGTATTCGGTCAGGTTGCCGATCACTCCCATCGACGATCGCTTATCGAGAACATCTTCCACGGCCGGAGGCAGCGAGATATTCTCGATATAAAGTTCGGGCAGCTCCAGGCCATATTCCGCAAGGGTGGGCGCGATTTCCTTGGCCAGCAACTGCCCCAGTTCACGCGTATTCGCGGCCATGTCGAGAACCGGAATACCGGACCGTGCAATGGTGCGCGAAAATTCCTGCACGATGATGTTGCGGATCTGATAACTGATCTCGTCCATCGTGAATTCACCGTCGGTTCCGACAATCTCGACCAGGAATTTGGCCGCGTCTGTGACGCGCACGGAATAGGTGCCGAAGGACCGCAGCCGCACCGGGCCGAACTCGGGATCGCGGCAGATGATTGGATTCTTGGTGCCCCATTTCAGATCCTGGAACCGGGTGGTGTTGACGTAATAGACCTCGGATTTGAACGGCGACCGGAAACCGTGATCCCAATGCTGGAGGCTGGTCAGGATCGGCATATTGTTGGTCTCAAGCATGTAGAGTCCGGGGGTGAAAACATCCGCCAATTGCCCTTCGTGCACGAAAACGGCCGCCTGCCCCTCCCGCACGGTGAGCTTGGCACCGTACTTGATCTCGTGGCCTTCGCGTTCGAAACGCCAGACCATCGTGTCGCGTGTGTTGTCCGTCCATTCGATGACATCGATGAACTGGCCGCTCAGGAAATCGAAAATGGGCATTTGGGGTCTCCGTTACGTCATCTTGGTCCGCCGCCCTTCAACTCGCGGGACAGCATCCGGACGATGGGGCGCACCTGATCAGCATTCATGCCGGGGGTCACGCGGGGACCATAAAGAATTTTCAGCAGCATTTCATCATGCGTCGTCAGAAGCGCGAATTCGTCGTCATCGTTGAAGATCGAGGGCCGCGCATTCGGGGCATCATTTGCAAGTCCAAGGCCCTGCGCCAGTTCTTCGTGATAGCAGGCACGGCGGGTCAGGTCTGGATGTTCGCTGCGAACAAGCGCGACAGCCTGCCGGTAGGCGCTCGCGCTGTTGTTCTCGGCGAACGCCACGACAAGGCAATGAATGGCGCGTGGGAGGTTGAGAAAAATCGCACGGGTCGACGCCTCCATGCCAGGCGCGATTCGGTCCAGCACGCTGCGCAGTTGGTCCTTGTCGTCCTGCCCCATCACCAGGACGTGGAAATTGACCTGATCCGACACAAGGCTGATCGGGTGCCCGGAGACACGCCTCAATCTACGGGTGTAGCTTTCCAGTGTCCTGCGGTCCTGCGCCTGATCGCCTTCTGACATGCTATCGCCAAAGATGACACCGACGCGCACGGGAACGCGCCATTTCTTGATTTCGCCCAAGGCCCCGCTTGACGGTTGCAGCCCCGCGCCGCGGGCATATTCCTCGGCGAGCGCGATCTGTTCGAAATTGCGGCTGAGCATCTCGTCGGTATAGGGCGTGTCCGTGCCCCCACCATCGACGCGCAACAGCCCTTGCGCCAGTAAATCCTGCTCCACGCGCGCATAATAACGGCGCAGCTCGATCGACGCATCGGATGGGCGAGCAGGTTCGCGCTCGGGCGCTGGCGGGTCGGGGCGCACCTGCGGTTTGGCCGCAGCCGCGGGCGAGTCCGTCGCGATGGGATCGCAGGCTGACAGCATGGCAACCGCGGCGCAGGACCACAGGATATGAGACCAGCGCCGCGACATTGGCTTACTGGTCCGGCATCGACGTGGCCGACGTGTCGCCAACCCCGTCCTTGCGGGCTTTGGCCGCGGCCAGCGTATCACGCAGCTCGCCTTCCATCTTCTTAAGCTCCTGCTCGGCTTCGGCGCGCTTGGCTTTGCCTTCATCGGCGATTTGCAGGCTTTCCTGAATGGTCCCGATCAGATCCGCATTGGCCTGTTTCACCGCGTCGATATCGAAGACGCCGCGCTCCATTTCCCCGCGGATCATCTTGTTGCTCTCGCGCAGGTTCTTGGCGTTCGAAGTCAGCAATTCGTTTGTCAGGTCATTGGCCTCACGGACTGCGCCGGCCGCCTCGGCAGAGCGCTGAATGGTCACCGCCTGTGCCAGCTGGGTTTCCCAAAGCGGCACCGTGTTGACCAGCGTCGAGTTGATCTTGGTAACCAGCGACTTGTCGTTTTCCTGAACAAGCCGGATCGACGGGAGCGATTGCATCGTCACCTGGCGCGTCAGCTTCAGGTCGTGCACGCGCCGTTCCAGATCGTCACGCGCGGCCCGCAGATCGCGCAATTCCTGTGCCTTCATCACCTGGTCATCGTCGGCGGCGGCCTGAACCTCGGCCTCCTTGGCGGGTATGTCGGTATTGTCCAACTCTCCGATTTTTTCTTCGCCCGCGGCGATGTAAAGCGCCAGTTCATCGTAGAATTGCAGCGTCTTTTCATACAACAGGTCAAGCGATTTGATGTCCTTGAGCAGCGTATGTTCGTGACTGAGCAGGTCATCGGTGATCCGATCGATCTGGCCCTGCACTTTCTCGAATTTCGCCGTGAACTTTGCAAAAGGCGTCGCGCGACCCAGCAGCTTTTCCCACCAGCTGCGTTCGCGGCGCACGTCCAATTCGGAGACCGAAAAGCCCCGGATCGTGCTTACAATTCCCCGAAGACTGTCCCCGGCGGGCCCCACATCCTTGTTGCGCACATCCGCCAGCATGGATTGCGAGATTTCCTGCAATTCGGCCTGCGCATTCGAACCGAACGACACGATGGACTGGGTGTCCATTATGTCAATCTCGGCCATGCGTGACTGAATTTCCTCGCTCAGGGCCGGATCCGCCTGTGCCAAGGGCACGACGGCATCGGCAGGTTTGGGCTCGGGCAAAAGAACGGCGTTCACCTCTTCGACAAGGGCAAGCGAATCCTGGGCTTTGGCACGGACTGTTTCGGACATGTATCGTTCCTCTAAAACTCGTTTTTCCACGTTATTCCATTTCGCGGTCAATATGCACGCCTTCGCGGTGCAATCGGTCGCGCAAAACCTCGATTTCGACGGTCAGGTCGGATCGGTCATCCAGCAGCATCTTGCGCGTTCGCGCAGTAAAATTCTGCTCCAGATCGTTCAGCAATTCGGCGTATTCGCTGCGCGCCTGCGCATCTCCGGTCCGGGCGTAGACCTCGGCAAACTTGACGGTCGCATCGCGCGCGCCCATCAGGTAAACACCCAGATACTTTCGCGCGCCGGTCAGATCCCGTGGGTCTTCCTCGACAGTGCGGAACAGCTCTCGGGCCGTGGTCTGAAACGCCTCGACACGGGCAATCATCCTGCGATCGCCTGATCGCGCAACCGCATCACGCATCTCGGAAAGATAGACCTCGGCCTTGTCGACGACCCGCGACACGCGATCCTGTTGGAGGGTATCAATGCCTTCCATGCCCTTGTCACGCATCGGGTCAATGCCGAACGCACCAATGTGCAACACGGTGGCTGACGCCCCGTAGATGATCGGCGCAATCAGGCCCGGCTCTTTGGAAAATGCAGCAATGCCGACCCCGGCTCCGGCCAGAACGGCTGCGGCGATCTTGCGCGGAAACGCCGGGCGGCGCGCCACCTTCCGCGCGTCGTACTTTGCCTCTGCCGTCAACCCGCCGCGCAGGAGCCATGCGCCCAAAAGCAACACCCCCGCCCCGACAAGGCCAAGCCCCATGCCGATGGCACCCTGACCGATAGATGTGAAGCCAAGAACCACGGGCGGAAGGAACAGCAGGTTTGACCGGGCGCCGACCGGATCGACCTTTGCGCCCTTGAATCCTTTGCGTGGCGGCAATTCGGATTTTTCAGACGCACCATCGGGGCTGTATTTTCCGCCAAACCGCTGCGCCACGCCTACAGACCTCCCAGCCAGCCGCTGGTCACACCGAGCAGCACGGCAAGAAGAAAGGCGTAACTGACCCGCTGCAGGCCGACACTCGACATGAAATACCCCTTTCTCAAGTCTTGCGCAGAACTTAAGGGATGTGAGGTGGGCTTACTAGGGGGAACACGTCCAGCTTCTGCTCAGACCTTGAGATTGCGGTGCTTCCGATCAAACAACAGGTTTGTCTGAAGCTCAAAATTGTCGCGGCCATCGGCGATGCCACTCCGTCGGGCGCGCGCTTCGAAGGAGTCGACCATGATCTGAATCTTGTTGTCGAATTTTCTTCGCTGAAGCGCAGTGATCTGGCCGTCAGGTGAATTCAGCAAAGCGGCAAATTCGGCCTCCATCTTTGCCAGAAGTTTCGACACCGAAGGCGCAATCCTTTTCAGGGTCGGTGTGCCGAAATCAATCGTGCTGAGCAGACCCATAACCGTGTCAGATGCAATGCGGGTTCGCGCATACAGCTCGTCATCCGCGACCTGTTCAAGGTCGGCAAGCAAAGCCTCGAACCGGGTGTCGAAGTCGTCATATAGCGCCTGGCTGACAATACGCAGGCGCGCTTCCGGGGTGTCCATGCCCTTGTCGCGCATCGGATCAAGACCGAAAGAGACAAGGCACAGGATAAAGGTCGAAAACCCGATTACCATGGAGATCATCGGGACCGCGATCTTCGTTGAGGCCAAAAGCCCGATCACCAGCGCAATGAGGCAGTTCCCGATCAACTTGAATGGAATCTTCGGCCGCGGGGCCACTTCGGCCATGCTATAGGCCAGATGTTGCTTTTGACCGACCGACAGGAACACCAACCCGACCGCGAACAAAAGGATGATCAGCAAAGCTGACGCAAACCCGGCGACGGTGCCATCCAGCAACCACAGGATCAGCGGGCAGGTTGCCAGAACCATGAAGCCCACGGGCACCTCTTCCACCGGGGATCGCTTGCCCAGCGCCGCGCTCTTATCATAATCGACAAAGTCGCTCATCGCCGTGTTTATCATAGCAACCCCAAACCGAAAATGGTGAGCCACAGCACCACGAACGCCGCCCAGGACGCTGTTGCGCCTTGCGCACGAATACGGTGCATCGCACCCCGCACTGCCTTGGAGGTGTCATCGGCGACCGTTCCAAGATTCGACAGAACCAGAAGCACAGATGTCACGAGGACCGCGGAAGTTACGAAAGTAATCAACATGCGAGCAAGGTCGCCGCAAATCCGGGCAGAAAATGGGCACTCGGGGGGTAAGATAAGGGAGTCTTTTCAACCCTGTCGTGACTTGGTTAACGCCGGACCTGCCTCCGCTTTCTGGTCCTGGCGGGAGCGGCCTTTGGGTCTTCGGCCATTTCGAGTCCCAATTGGTCCCGTACGACCTTGCGGCGCAGCTCTTCCACCGCGCCCGGTTTGAGATCCGCCAGTTGGAACGGGCCATAGGACAGGCGAATCAGCCGGTTCACCGTCAATCCAATGTCGGCCAAGGCCCGCCGCACTTCGCGATTCTTGCCTTCACGCAGCCCGATCGTCAGCCAAGCGTTCGCGCCCTGCTGTCGGTCGAGCGTGACGGTCATCGGCTGAAAGCGCTCTCCATCGACAACAAGACCCTTGCGAAGCGGCTCGAGGATGTCTTCCCTGACGTGGCCCTTGACCCGCACGCGATACTTGCGAAGCCAGCCAGTCGAGGGCAGTTCCAGCTTGCGCTTCACACCCCCATCATTGGTCAGCAGCAGCAGGCCTTCGGAATTCAGATCGAGCCGCCCGACGCTCATCACGCGGGGCATATCCTCGGGCAGCTTGTCATAGATGGTCGGGCGGCCCTGCTCGTCCTTGGTCGTCGTCACCAGGCCAACCGGCTTGTGATAGAGCCAGAGCCGCGGCGCGTCGGGTGCGCCCACGGGTTTGCCATCGACCACGACCTTGTCGCTTGTCGTGACATTCAGGGCCGGGCTGTCGATCTTCTTGCCGTTCACCGACACCCGGCCGCGCGCGATCATCTGCTCGGCCTCGCGGCGGCTGGCAAGACCTGCGCGGGCAATGACTTTGGCAATCCGGTCACCAGGTGGCGTGTTCTGTGTCATGTCGCGTGGCTTAGTCGAATTCAAACCCTTGGGAAAGCGGATTGCGCGGTTTATGAGGGGCCATGCAGTTCCGGTCCAACATGTCTGTCGCCCTCGAAGAAGCCCGCGAGGCCGCCGCGCGGGGGGAGGTGCCTGTCGGGGCTGTCGTGGTGGCTCCGGATGGCACGCGTGTGACGGCCGCTGGCAACCGGACGCGGGAGTTGAACGACCCGACCGCGCATGCCGAGATGTTGGCGCTGCGCGATGCCTGTGCCCTGCTGGGCGTGGAGCGGCTGACCGGGCACGATCTTTACGTCACTCTGGAGCCTTGCCCGATGTGCGCCGGGGCGATTTCGAACGCCCGGATCCGGCGGCTATACTTCGGCGCGGACGATCCGAAATCCGGCGGTGTCGCGCACGGCGCGCGGGTGTTTTCGCACCCGCAATGCCATCACACCCCGGAGGTCTATGACGGGCTTGGCGCGGCGGAGGCGGAAGCCTTGCTGAGAGCGTTTTTCGCGGACCGGCGGCGGGCGGGACCATGACGCGGGTGATCCTGTTCAACAAGCCGGCCGATGTGCTGTCCCAGTTCACCGACAAGGGCACCGAAGGCTCGGCGCGGCGGACGCTGTCGGAGTTCATCGACGTGCCGGGTGTTTATCCGGCCGGGCGGCTGGACCGGGACAGCGAGGGGTTGCTCGTCCTGACCGATAACGGGCGCTTGCAGGCGAAGATCAGCAACCCGAAATTCCGGTCCCCCAAGACCTACCTGGCGCAGGTCGAGGGGGTGCCGTCAGAGGACCGGATCGACCAGCTTCGGCGCGGCATCACGTTGAAGGACGGGCCCACGCGGGAGGCAGAGGTGGAGGTGATCGCGGCGCCGGATTTGTGGCCGCGGGTGCCTCCGGTCCGGGTCCGCAAGACGGTGCCGGACGCGTGGCTGAGGCTGACGATCAGGGAAGGGAAGAACCGGCAGGTGCGGCGGATGACGGCCCATGTGGGGCTGCCCTGCCTGCGGCTGGTTCGATGGTCCGTGGGGGAATGGAGCCTTGACGGGATCGCACCGGGAACCTGGCGGGACGCCTGACAGAGATCGGCGTCCCACGCATGGGACGATACTTGGATAAATGAAATCAATGGGTTATGGCGACAGATTTACCATTTGTTAGGGAATAGCACGCGCAGCGGCAGTCCTGTGGCCCCGTCCCGACCTTTCCCGAAGGCTGGTTCGAAACGGTCTGAACCCAGCGCGGCCCCCTTCAGAGGCGTCGGAGGGTCCGAGCTTCGGCCTGTTGTTGGCTTGCAGCCCGCGCGGCTGCCATGTGGCGGCGGGCATGGCCCGCAAAATTGCGATGCCCGCCGCCGGTCAGGTATTGAGGGTACCTGTCTGCGCTTTGTTCATTTGAAGCGGGAGGTTGCCCTGTTGAACGCGTCGGACATGCTGTCCCAAGCCTTGTCGAAGCCCGACTTCATGTCGTCCCATGCGCTGTCGCTGGCCGCGCGCATCTCCTTGAGCTTTACCTCGGCTTCATCACGCTGCTTGCGCGCCTCGTCGAGTTGCTTCTGATACTCGACCTTCGAATCGGCCTGTGCCTCCTCGACCTTCGCCTTCATCTTGTCGATCTCGGCATTCCACTGGTCGATCTGCGCCTTGGCTTTTTCGATATATGCGTTCTTGTCGGTCATGTCTGGTCCTTTCATGGGTTGTGACTGTTGTCGGTTTCAGGCTCCGGACCCCCGCGTTTTGGTGCGACCCGGGCCGATACAGGCCTGACTGGCTGCGCCAAACTTGCAGCACGGCGGCTCAAGCGGGTTACGCTTCGCCGCCGGCACTTTCTCCGCTCATGTAGATCGACATGAAGGACGGCTCGCCCATCCGCTTCAGTGTCGCGAGCTGGCGGTCGAGCCACTCCCAGTGGCCCTCCTCGTCCAGCACGATGGTTTCGAACAAAGAGCGGGTTCCGATATCGTTCGCGTCGGCGGCGTCTTGCGCCGCCTTGCTGTAGAAGTCGATCGCGCCCTTTTCCTCGGACTTGTCGGCCTCGAAGAGGCTTTCAAGGGTCTTTGCCATCTTGGGGGTCTTTGTCGCGCTCAACTCGGGCGTGCCGCCCAGGAACATGATGCGGTCGATGAATTGGCCGGCATGGCCAAGCTCTTCGTGCATCTCTTCGCGCATGCGGCTGGCCAGCTTGTCCAGTCCCCAATCCTCGAGTGTGTGGGCATGCAGCAGGTACTGATTGACGGCGGTCAGCTCCATCGCCAATGCGGTTTGCAGGTTCTCTATACTCTTGCTCTTGTCTGTCATGCGTGTCCTCGTTTGATTCCGCGGATCAATCAAAGGTATGCATGTTTCAGACGGTTTAAACCTTTGGCGCCAAAATCGCGCGGCGTTGACCACCGGAGCCTCCGGTCGCCTTCTTTGCCGGTTCTGTCACTTCGGCACATGAGATTTCGGCCGTCACGCGCTTTTGCAGGCCGCGCTCATCGCCTGGGCGCCGGCCGCTCGTTCACTGGACCGTACAGTGATTCTGCCGTTCGGGGGCGTTTTTTTCGGCGAACGGGCGCTGCCACGCAACCGCGTCAGGTGAATTCACTCTGCGCGCAGGCGGTGATCACACCCATTTCGCCAAGGGCGGCAGGCTCATCAACACGGCATTGGCATCATGCCCGGTTTCCAGCCCGAACTTGGTGCCCCGGTCATAGACGAGGTTGTATTCGGCATAGAGGCCGCGATGGACCAGCTGGGTGTCCTTGTCCGCATCGGTCCACTGCTGCACGCGGCGTTTTTCGACCAAGGGGAGAAAGGCCGGCAGGAACGCGCGGCCAATATCCTGTGTCATGGCGAAATCCGTGTCCCAGTCACCGGTGTTGTGATCGTCCATGAAGATGCCGCCGACACCGCGTGCGCGGCCCCGGTGGGGGATATAGAAATAGTCATCGGCCCACGCCTTGAGCCTTGGGTATTGGTCGGCCCCATGCGGGTCGAGATGCTGTTTCTGGGTGGCGTGGAAATGCGCGGTGTCCTCGGGGTATTCGATGCAGGGGTTCAGATCGGAGCCGCCGCCGAACCACCAGGCATGCGGGGTCCAGAACATGCGTGTGTTCATATGGACCGCCGGGCAATGCGGGTTCTGCATATGCGCGACCAGGCTGATGCCCGACGCCCAGAAGCGCGGATCGTCTTTCATGCCGGGAATGCCCTTGCGCGCGGCCATGGCGTGTTGCGCGCGGTCGCCCAGCGTGCCGTAGACGGTGGAGACATTGACACCGACCTTTTCGAACACGCGCCCGCCGCGCATGACGCTCATCAATCCGCCACCGGCATCCGACCCATCGTCGGATTTGCGCTGGGTTTCGGTCACGTCGAAGCGCCCCGGTGCGGCGTCGTTCAGCGGGCCGCTATCGTGGCTGTCTTCGAGCCCTTCGAAGGCGGTCACGATCTGATCGCGCAACGTGCGGAACCATGCTGCGGCGCGGTCTTTTTCGTGGGTAAAATTCGAAGCGGGCGTGTCCGTCATGTCGATGTCCTCTGATTGTGACGCAACACTACAGCGCAGACGCGAAATCACAAGCCAGTGCAAGGGTTTGGAGCGCCCTGCGCCCTGTCGGTCAATGCGCCGGGGCGTCGACCGCATCGACCAGCGTGCGCCCGCCGTCGATTGTCATGATCTGGCCGGTGATGAAACCGGCCCCTTCGCTGGACAGGAATTGCACCGCCTGCGCCAGTTCGGACGGGCTGGCAATGCGGGAGAGCGGGGTGTTTTCCTCGATCTCTTCGCGGAAGCCGTCGTTTTCCCTGAGCGATTGTTTCAGGCTGGCGGACATGACGGAGCCGAGGGAGACGGAATTCACGCGGATGCGGTATTCGGCCAGAGACACGGCGAGCGAGCGGGTGAGCTGGTCCAGCGCCGCCATGGAGACGGAAAAGCCGAGCAGTTCGGGCTGGGTCCGGCGCGCCGCGATGGAGGACAGGTTTATGATCGCGCCGGCCTGTCCCTCTTCCTTGCCCTCGGCCTGTTTGATCATGCGGTTGGCAACCATCTGCGACAGGCGAAACGTATTCGTCACGTTTTGCTGCATGAGCGATTCGAGCGTCATGTCGTCCAGATCGAGCGGGTTCGAAGGCAGGACCTGACGGCTTGCATTGACGAGGATATCGACACGGTCGAAGGCGTCGATGGTGGCAGAGAGCAGGTTGGCCAGCGTCAGCCGTTCGCGCAGATCCCCGGCATAATACCGGATGTTGCCGTCCTCCTCGGGGAGGGCGCCGCATTCATGCGCGAGGCGTGCCTCGTCCATGTCGGCAAACATGACGTTCGCCCCACGGTCGACGAAATGCCGCGCGATGGCCAGGCCGACGCCATTGGCGGCACCGGTCACGATGGCGGTCTTGCCTTCGATTGAAAATGACATCGGCGTTTGTCCTTTTAGCGGCGTCTTGTGCGCGCGGGCGTATCGGGCGTCCGGGGCTGGTCGGCTTGCAGGATTTTGAATCGCGGGTCGTCGCCGCGGTCTTGCACCGTGCCAAAGCTGTTCGCCAGTGTCGTCTCATAGGGCAAATGCCGATTCGCGACCATGAAAAGCGTGCCCTTGGGTCTGAGAAGCCGCGCCGCCGCACGGATGAAGGCCTGGCCCAGCGCGGTGTCGGGGGTGCGGCTGGTGTGGAAGGGCGGGTTCATCACCACCCAGTCGAGCGTGCCGCGCGGGCCCCATGACGTTGCATCTGCCCAATGGAAGGTCACGCGCGGGTCGGTGACATTGTGTTCGGCGCAGGCAAGGGCGCGGTGGTCCGCCTCGACGAGGTCGATCCCGGTCACACCGGGGATTTCGAGCAGATGTCTTGTCAGAAACCCCCAGCCGCCGCCAAGATCGGCGCCCTGTCCCTTGAGCGATTTGGGCAGGCCGTCCAGCAGCGCGACGGACCCCGGATCGGGGCCATCGGCCGAGAACACGCCGGGTTGAGTGATCCACCCGTCCGCCACAGGAGCCGGGGCCGGCAGCGCGCAATCGGCGAACGCCGTGCCGGCGTGGAACCAGAACAGCTTGCCATGCGCCTTTGCCAGCTGCCCTTCGAGCGTGACGCGGGATCTGGCAAATTTCAGCATCGCGTCGATGCCATCGGTTTTGGCCCCGTCGACCAGCACCAGACCACCGGGGGCCGCCTGTTCCGCCTGCGCGATCAGCCCGCGGGCCAATTCGCGACTGCGCGGCAGGGTGACGTGGACGATATCGGCAGGTCCGGTCGCGTGCGTTGTCGTCTCAAGGCCCATTGCTGCGAAATGATCGAAGGCCGGTTTGACGTTGTGCTGCACCGTCACGTCACAGCCGTGCAACAGTCCGGGATCCGAATCGATACCGGGTTCCATCAGAACGACCCGGCTCTGGTCGGGCAGGTCGAACGCGCCTGTCTGGAGGCCGTGGGCAAATCTTGCGAGGGTCATGGGACGGCCGGACCTCCGGCTATTCCTTTTCCATGGTGCATTGCAGCGGATGCTGGTGGCGGCGGGCGAAATCCATCACCTGCCCAACCTTGGTTTCCGCGATCTCGTGGCTGAAAACACCAACGACGGCGACGCCTTTCTTGTGCACGGTCAGCATGATTTCAAAGGCCTCTGCATGGGTCATGCCGAAAAACCGTTCCAGCACATGCACGACGAATTCCATCGGGGTATAGTCATCGTTCAGCAGCAGCACCTTGTAGAGCGGCGGGCGTTTCGTCTTCGTCCGCGTTTCGATGACGACATTCGTATCGTCATCCTCGTTCGACGGAGGCCCCGCGAGGGGGCGGACGGACGTGATCGGGAGCGACAAATGTGTCATGCGTGCGCAAGAGCCTTGGGTTCTGTACATGTCTTGGAGCATATAACCTGTCCTGGCTTGGAGAAAAGAGGCGCGAGACCACGATATGGCCCGAAATTTACAAACCATCGGTTTCGATGCCGATGACACGCTTTGGCACAACGAGCGGTTTTTCAAACTGACGCAGGCGCGATTCGAAGAGCTTTTGTCGGATTATACAGATGCCGCCATACTGCATGACCGGCTTCTGGAGGCCGAGCGGCGCAATATCGGGCAATACGGGTTCGGGGTCAAAGGCTTTGTCCTGTCGATGATCGAAACAGCGATAGACGTGACCGACGGGGCCGTGCCGGGGCATGTGATCCGCAAGTTGCTGGATGCCGGCCAGGACATGCTGGCCCATCCAATCGAGCTTTTGCCACATGCCATGGACACGGTGGAGGCGCTGGCCCAGGACTATCGGATCGTGCTGATCACCAAGGGCGATCTGCTGCACCAGGAACGCAAGCTCGCTCAATCCGGGATGGGAGAGGTGTTCGATGACGTTGCCATCGTTTCGGAAAAGACGCCCGACACCTATGCATCCGTCTTCGGCGCGCACCCCGGAGGACCGGGCCGGGCGATGATGGTGGGCAATTCGATGCGATCTGACGTGGTCCCGGCAGTGACGGCAGGAAGCTGGGGTGTGTTTGTGCCGCACGGGATCGAGTGGGACCTGGAAAAGGCCGACCCGCCGCAAAGCCCCAGGTACCGGACCATCGAAACCCTGGGCGATTTGCCGCCGCTGATCGCGGAAATCGGCTGAACGCCCCCCCCGCATTGCTGCGCCTGGTTAGGGAAAATGGCCCAGGTAGTAAGCGAACGCCCCGGGCGCGCAACATGTTGCGGAGGTTGCCATGAAATCAGGCTAAAAACGTATAAAAATAAGCGCTTTATCGCTCACCTCTCATGTGCTACTTTTGTCATTAATAAAAAAGCCGACCGGAAAAATTCGGCGGCGTGAGGCAGATAAAGGCGGATATCGTGACAGGACGGCGTAAAGTGCCGGGCCGGGTAGGCCTGTACGTGATCACTGCAATTTGGCTGGCCGTGCTTTTACCATTCAGCGCAATGGCCGCGCCGTATGCGGGAATGGTCATGGATGCCCGAAATGGCGAGGTGCTCCATTCGGAAAACGCCGACACACGGCTGCATCCGGCCTCTCTTACGAAAATGATGACGCTGTATGTCGTGTTCGAAGCGGTTCAGAACGGCGAAATCACCATGGACACCAAGGTTCGCATCTCTCGCAACGCGGCATCCGAACCGCCGTCGAAATTGGGCCTGCGTGCGGGATCGACGATCCAGCTGCGCTACCTGGTGCGCGCGGCTGCGGTCAAGTCGGCCAATGATTCCGCAACGGCGCTTGCCGAGGCGATCTCGGGATCCGAAGCCGCATTTGCACGGCGGATGAACCGGACGGCGAAAGCGCTGGGGATGACGCGCACCACGTTCAAGAACGCGCATGGCCTGACCGAAAGCGGGCATCTGTCGACCGCGCGGGACATGACGATCCTCGGGCGGCATGTTCTTTATGACTACCCGCAGTATTACAACCTGTTCTCGCGTCGAAGCACACATGCGGGGCTCAAGACCGTGGCGCACACCAACCGCAGGTTTCTCAACAGCTACCAAGGGGCGGACGGAATCAAGACCGGGTACACACGCGCCGCCGGTTTCAACCTCACCGCCTCGGCCGAACGCGGCAGCGAACGCATCATCGTGACGGTGTTCGGCGGCAATTCGACCAGAACACGCAACGCACAGGTGGCAAAGCTGATGGATCTGGGGTTCCGCAAGGCGCCAAGCCGGATGGCCCTGCGCAAACCGAGCAAGCCACCCTATCTGGGGCCGGATGCGTCGGGGGCGGATGAGGTGATCATTGCCAGCAGCCAGACCCCCTCGACGAGCACGCGGGCAAAGTCCATTCGGGTCGTTGCCGCCGCCGTGAAATCGAGCCTGCGGCCCCAGGCGAGACCTGTTGCCGAACCCGCCCTGCCGGACATGTTGGTCGCCGAATTGCAGGACGACATTCAATCCGTCCTGGCCGAGGTGCAGACCGAGGACGTGCAGGAGGTTGCCGCCACAGCCGCCAAGCTGGCGCTGGCGGGCGCGCCGGTCGAAACCGCCCAGGCCGCCGAGATCAGCGCGGCCAAGACCGCGCCAAGCGCATCGCCCAAGCCGGTTGTGCGACCCAGGACCTTGGTGCTGGCCTCGGCCAGCAACGACAGCAACACGTCGGATGCGCCCGCGACAGACCGCAAAGCCGAGGTCGTGACACGTATTTCCACGTCTGGCGGACGGCATTGGGGGATCAATGTCGGACGCTATCCCAGCCGGTTCGCAGCCGAAAAGGCACTGCTCAAGACCGCCTTGGCCGAAATGTCGACGCTGGACGGATCGTTGCGCAAGGTGGTGAACGGCGCGCGTGGGTATGATGCGAATTTCATGGGGCTGACGCGGGAGGCCGCGGATCTTGCGTGCCGCAGGCTTCAGGCGCGGCAAGTTACGTGCTTCATGATCGGGCCAAGCTGAGGCCCGATGCCGGGTGTCAGGGTTTTGGGTGGTCGTCGTAATCGTCCGACAATATGCGCTGCGCCGCACCTTCGGGGTCTTCGTATTGGCGCGACTTGACGGTAAACACGAACGCCGCAAGCCCGATCCCGCCAAGGATCAGCGATACTGGAATCAGGTAGGCAAGCACGTTCATCGACAGCTCCGCTCGGTCATTTCAGTCGCAAGGCATTCAACGATACCGTAATCGAAGAGGTCGACATCGCCAAGGCCGCGATGAGGGGCGAGCAAAGGCCAGCCACCGCAAGCGGCACGGCGATGATATTGTACCATGTTGCAATCCGAAAATTCTGGCGGATGCGCCTGATCGCGGTGCGGGAGGTGTCGAGCGCGTCCGAGATCGGATCAAGCGACTGTCCCAGCAGGACCACGTCGGAGGCGACGCGCGCCGCGTCCAGCGCGGTCGCGGGGGAAATCGACGCGTGGGCGCCCGCCAGTGCGGCGGTATCATTGAGCCCGTCGCCCACCATCAGTACGCGATGTCCCTGATATGTCAGGTCGGCCACCTTGGCCGCCTTGTCCTCAGGCAGGGCCTCGGCGATCCATTTGGCAATGCCGAGACGGGTGGCAAAGGCCTCGACCGCTTGCGTGGTATCGCCGGACATCAGGATCACATCGTAGCCGTTTTCCTGAAGCCGCGTCACAAGCGCCTCGGCCCCGTCGCGGATCTGGTCGGCAAAGCGGAACGGCTCGGCCACGGTGTCGCCGACGCGCAGCCACGCGCAGGTGTCGGGGCTTTGGCCGCCGCCGACCCAGCTTGCGCGGCCAAGCTGAACGGTCTGGCCCTGCCAGGTGGCCTGGGTGCCGTGGCCGGGAAGTTCGGTGATGTTGCCCAGCTTGGCAGGAGCGATCCCCGCCGTCCGGATGGCGCGGGCCAGCGATTGCGACAGCGGATGCGACGAGCCGTCGGCCAATGCCAGCGCGATGCCCAGTTCGCGGCGCGCGTGGTCGTTCAGATTGACGACCTGCGGCGCCCCGGCGGTCAGTGTCCCGGTCTTGTCGAACACCACGGTGTCGACCTGTGCCATGCGTTCGAGCGCCGTCGATTCCTTGATGAGCAACCCTTTGCGGAACAGACGGCCCGAGGCCGCGGTGGTCACCGCCGGCACGGCCAGCCCAAGGGCGCAGGGACATGTGATGATCAGCACTGCCGCCGCGATGTTGAGCGCGGTGCGCAGGTCGAGCGTGTAGACAAACCACCCCGCAAAGGCGAGCGCGGACAGGATATGAACCCCCGGCGCATAGAGTTTCGCCGCCTTGTCGGCGAGCGACGTGTAGCGCGAGCGCCCCGATTCCGCGACCGCCACCAGGTCCGCCATGCGGTGCAGCGAAGTATCGCGCCCCACCGCACTCGCGCGGATGGTGAGAGGCCCGGTCAGGTTTACCTCGCCGGCGCTGACGGTGGCACCGGGACCCGCGTAGATGGGCCGCGTTTCGCCGGTGAGCAGCGACCGGTCAAGCTCGGACTGGCCGTCGACGATGTCTCCGTCAACCGGCATGCGCCCACCGGGCCGCACGCGGATCAGGTCGCCAATGGCCAATTCGGATGCGGGCACCTGTTCTTCCGCGGCGCCATCGCTTGTATCGGTCACGCGCGACACGCGCGGCACTTCGAGCGCGGCCAGTTCCTCGGCCGCAGAGCGCGCGGCGGCGCGGGTGCGGTGATCCAGGTAGCGCCCCGCCAGAAGAAAGAAGGTCAGCGTGATCGCCGCGTCGAAATAGGCATGTTCGCCCGACAGCGACGTTTCCCATAGCGACGTGCCCAGGGCCAGCAATATGGCCAGCGAGATCGGCACATCCATGTTGAGCCGCCCGGCCCGGAGCGCGGTCCAGGCGTGTTTGAAGAAGGGCTGCGCAGAGAACGCGATCGTCGGCAGCGCGATCGCGGCCGAGATCCAGTGGAACATGTCGCGTGTCGGACCCTCTGCGCCCGACCAGACGGCCACCGACAGGAGCATCACGTTCATCGCGGCGAAGCCGGCGACCGCCAGCCGCATCAACAGGTCGCGCCCCGCCTTGTCTGTTTCGGTGGCCCGCAGGGCGGTGCTGTCCAGCTCGTGTGCCTCGAACCCGGCGTTTTCGAGAACCTTGATCAGGTCCTGCGCCGTGGTGCCGGGGGCCGCATCGATCTGGGCGCGTTTCAGGGTGAGGTTGACGCGCGCGCCCCTGACACCGTCGGTTGCGCCAAGCAGACCTTCGACCCCGGAGATACAGGCCGCGCAGTGGATCGATGGCAGCGACAGCACGATGTTCACGTCACTTGGCTGGGCCGCATCCGCGAGCGCTTCGGCCGCCGGGGCAGCAGAGCAGGCAGGACAGGCCGAAGCGGCGGGGCGCATCGCGACAGTCATGGATCAGCTTTCGACGTGCAGGACAACACGCTGTTCGAAGGGCACACCCGCCAGAGAGGTGGCCTTCATGCGGATGTTCCAATTGCCCGGCTCAAGCGATTCGCGCGCGACATAGGCCGTGCCGTCGAAGGCAAATTCCGGTGTGCGGTCGTCTTGCACATGCGTGGCGCGGCCGAGCACCGCGTCGAGGCTTCCGGCCTGCACTGCCTGGCCGTCCTTGTCGGTGATCTTGAGGATCAGCAGGCCCCCCTTTGCATCGGCGCGCACACTCCAGCCCAGCGCTTCCTGGTCGGCCCGGCGGTCGTCAAAGCTTTGCGAGGCAACGTAGGAGTTTTTCACCTCCAGCCCCGGAAAGGTCGACACGGCGTTATATGCGAGTGTCAGGTTGACCGAGATGATGACGGCAAAGCAGCCGCCAAAGATGGCCAGAGCATGCCAGCCGGTGAATTTGCGGTCCTTTGACATCAGTTGCTCCTTCCGTTGAAAATGGTGTCTGTGTAGGCGCGGTCGCCGCTGGTCAGGTCCTCGACCCAGAACCGAACCTCGGACCGTTCATCCTCGGCCGGGTCCGACCCGGGAGCCGCAACAACATAGACACGTTGCAGAAAGGTTTCGTTGGCCGGCACATTGACGGTTTCATATGGCGTGCCTTCAAGCTGGATCCGCAGGGCCGGATGGCCTTTCACGGACATGCGGAAGGGACGGTCTTCGCCATGCTTGTTCAAGAGCCGCACATCGTAGGTGTTGCGGATCGAGCCGTCCGACAGCGTGACGTAGGTCGGGTTGCGCACCGGTGCGACAGACATTTCGATCTCGGGCCGGATGAACAGGGCAAAGACCAGCCCCACGCCGACCAGCGCCCAAAGCCCGGTATACATCATCGTGCGCGGGCGGAAGATATGCGACCATGCGCTGCGCGGTTTTTCCCCTGCGCGTTCGCGCGGCTCGTCGGACAGCGCGATATAGTCGATCAACCCACGCGGCTTGCCGATCTTTTCCATGATCTCGTCGCAGGCGTCGATGCACAGGGCGCAGGTGATGCACTCCATCTGTTGCCCGTCGCGGATATCGATGCCGGCCGGGCAGACGTTCACGCAGGCCATGCAGTCGATGCAGTCGCCCAGCTGTTCGGCGCCTTCGGATTTGCGGTGCTTGCCGCGCGGCTCACCGCGCCATTCCCGGTAGGCGACGGTCAGCGTGTCCTCGTCCATCATCGCCGCCTGGATGCGGGGCCATGGACAGGCGTAATTGCAGATCTGTTCGCGGGCAAAACCACCGAAGAAGAAGGTCGTCGCGGTCAGGATCAGCATGGTGGTATAGGCCACCGGATGCGCCTGCCCCGTCACCAGGTCCCGCAGAAGCGTTGGCGCGTCGGCGAAGTAGAAGATCCACGCCCCGCCGGTGGCCAGCCCGATGAAGAACCACGTCACCCATTTGACCAAGCGCAACCGCGCCTTGCGGAAATCCATCTTCTCCTGCCGGTGCAGGCGCAGGCGCGCATTGCGGTCGCCCTCGATCCAGCGTTCAACCAGGATGAACAGGTCGGTCCAGACAGTCTGCGGGCAGGCATAGCCGCACCAGACCCGCCCCAGAGCCGAGGTGAAAAGGAACAGGCCCAGCCCCGCCATGATCAGCAGGCCCGCGATGAAGTAGAATTCATGCGGCCAGATCTCGATCCAGAAAAAGAAGAAGCGACGGTTCGCCAGGTCGATCAGCACCGCCTGATCGGGCAGTTGCGGGCCGCGGTCCCAGCGAATCCATGGCGTGACATAGTAAATCCCGAGCGTGACGATCATCACGATCCATTTGAAATTGCGGAAATTACCTTTCACGCGCTTTGGGAAGATCGGCTCGCGTGCTGCATAGAGATTTGGCGGCTGTGTGTTTTCTGCTTGAGACACGGCGGATGGCTCCCGAAGACTAGTGGCTTGAATGTGTTTTTTCAGTCGGCACGCTTCAAGACTTTGACTTGCATCAAATACTGTATCTTTAATTCAGGTTTTTGCCGCTTCCTTGCGAATCCAGCGGACAAAGGCGCGCAGCGGCGGGCGCAGGACACCCGGACGCGTGAGCATATGGTAGCCTGCATCGGGGCGGTCGCGAAAGAGAATCACAAGCCGCTGTGCCGCGACATCTTCGGCCACGGCAACCCATGTTGTGACCGCGATCCCCTGCCCGCGCCGCGCCGCATCAAGCATCAGGTTGCCCGGCAGTTCAGTGCGCGATTTGACCCGCCGCCCGGCAAGCCCCTGTGCCGCCAGCCAAGAGGAGCTTTCGGTTGTGCCAAGCTCTTCGAGCCAGGGGTACTCCAGCAGCGCCTCGGGCGTGCCGGGCGCTGACCCGCGCATGAGATCGGGCGCGGCGACAGCGACCAGCGGCGCGGACATCAGCCTTTCCCGGTCAAACCCGGGCCATGGGCCTTCGCCGAAACGCACCGCCACGTCGATCCCGCCGGGGCTCGGGTCGGTCAGGGCCGGGTTGGGGGTCAGGATCATGTCGATGCCGGGATGGTCCGAATGGAACCCGGCCAGCCGAGGCATGAGCCAGGCGGAGGCGAATGTGGGCGTGCAGGCGATGTTGAGCGGGCGGTCGGACTGCGCCTGCGTGATCTGGGCGACACCGCTGCTAATCAGGCCGAACCCATCCTGCAACGCGCGGGCCAGCTCGCGGCCCTCCTCTGTCAGTTCCAGTGCACGGTTGCTGCGATCGAAAAGCGGGGTGCCGAGATGCGCTTCGAGGCTGCGCAATTGTTGCGAGATGGCGGCATGACTGACGTTGAGCGCCGCGCCGGCATCGGTCACCGAGCCGCGTTCGACAAAGGCACAAAAGGCGCGCAGGGCGGACATCTGCGGCAGGTGCGACCAATCAATCATGTAACCCAAACTTACATATCGAATTTATCCCTGAGTCGCATTTTCGGGCCAGACTGGCAAGTATGGTTGCAGGAAACAACAACCCGATGGAGGCCATCATGTTCACGACACTTGCACAAACCTTCTTTCGCGCCAGCGGCGTGGCGGCACCCCGGTATCGGACCGACCTGCCCCGGTCATGGCGTCGCGACGATGTGCGCGCCGCAACGGATCACAAACGTTGGGAGGATTGGAAATGATTTCCCCGGACCTGAAGGTGCCACCGTATCTGTGGCAGATCTGGCTGCACACAGAGCGCGGTCAGCGGTCATCGCGGCACGACCGAAACCGGCGGTCCGCCGGATAAAAGCGCCGATGCTTCGAAACGCGCGAACAGAAAGAAGCATCGGCGCGGCCCCTTTCGGCCCGCGGGCCGAAAGGTGTCTTGTGCGGGATTACTCCGCCGGGGCTTCGCCGCCACCCAGTGCGTGCACATAGGTCGCAACGGCGCGAATCTCGGCCTCGCTCAGCCGTTCGGTCCATGGCGGCATCACGCCAAAGCGCGAATAGGTCACGGTTTCCACCAGCGTGTCGTAATCCCCGCCATAGAGCCAGATCGCATCCGTCAGGTTCGGGGCGCCTTGCCAGCGATCACCGGTGCCGTCTTCCATGTGGCAGGCGGCGCAATTGTCCATGAAGAGTGTTTCACCGGCATCGGCCATGGACGCGTCCTGCGGTTCACCGGACAGGGACATCACGTAGTTGACCACCTGTGCGATTTCCTGCTCTTCGAACAGCTCGCCATAGGCGGGCATCTGCGACCAGCGCGCATCCATGTCTTCCTCGTTGCGGATGCCATGGGCGATGGTGTGGTGGATCGCCTCGATGTCGCCGCCCCAGAGCCAATCGTCGTCCAGCAGGTTGGGATAGCCCTTGGCGCCGGCAGCACCGGACCCGTGGCACTGGGCGCACCACGTGCGGAATACCGCCCCTCCTGCGTTCTGCGCGTATTGGTTGAGATCCGGGTCTTGCGAGATCTCGGTCAGCTCGACCGAGGCAAGCTGCATGTTGATGTCCGAATTGGCATCTTCGAACCGGGTGATCTCGTCTGCGACTTCGGCGCGGGTGGAATACCCAAGCAGCCCCGGCGTCGCCGCCTTGATCCCCGGCCATGCCGGATAGGCAATGGTATACAGCACCGCCCAGACAATCGTGGCGTAAAAGGTCCACAACCACCAGCGCGGCAAGGGCTTGTTGTATTCCTTGATCCCGTCCCACTCGTGACCGGTGGTTTCGTAGTCAAGGTCATCGTCTTGTTTCTTGCTCATTTCCTCGACTCCTTGGGTTCGGCCGGTTTGTCTTCGTGCCGGAACGGGATGTTGGCGCTGTCATTATGCGTCTTGTTGCTGCCGGGGCGGATGACCCAGAGGATCACCCCGACAAAGAACAGGAACAGGGCGAGCAGCATCCAGCTGTCGGCAAATTCACGCAGAAAGGAATAGGTCTCCATCGGTTCGCTCCTTAACGGCTCGCGTCGGGAGTGAAGGTCGAGAAATCGACCAAGGTGCCCAACATTTGAAGATACGCGATCAAGGCGTCTGCTTCCGAAACGCCTGGCCGGCCGTCGAAGTTTCTCACGATCACCCCTTCGCCATAACGTTCGAGCAAACCGTCGAAGTCACTGTCGGGATCGGCCTGTGCCCGGAAATCGAGCTGTGCTGTTTCGATCATCTCGTCGGTATAGGGGACACCGACAAAGGCATTTGTCGACAGCAGATCGCCGATGTGTTCCCCGTCGATGAGCGTTGCTTCAAGGTGACCGTATTTCGGCATCACCGATTCCGGCACCACCGATTGCGGGTCGCGCAGGTGATCGACGTGCCAGTCATCCGAGTAACGGCCACCGACGCGGGCAAGGTCAGGCCCGGTCCGCTTGGACCCCCACTGGAACGGGTGATCGTACATCGATTCCGCCGCAAGGCTGTAATGGCCATACCGTTCGACCTCGTCCCGCATGGGACGGATCATCTGGCTGTGGCAGACATAGCAGCCTTCGCGCACATATACGTCCCGCCCGGTCAGTTCGAGCGGCGTGTAGGGGCGCATCCCGTCCACCTCTTCGATCGTGTTTTCGAGGTAGAAGAGCGGTACGATCTGCACCAGCCCCCCGATGGTCACGACAAGGAAGCTGAAGACCAGCAAAAGCGTCGCGTTGGTTTCGATTATCTTGTGCTTGTCAAGAATACCCATTGTCCAAGCCTCCTTATTCGGCCGCGACGGCTGCGGACCCGGCCGCGGCGTCTTTCGCCGGGCTACGCTTCACAGTCATCCAAAGGTTGTAGCACATGATCAGCGCGCCGGTGAGGTACATGACACCACCCAGACCACGGACCACATACATCGGGAACTTGGCGCTCACGGTGTCGGCAAAGGAGTTCACGAGGAACCCGTTTTCATCGACCTCACGCCACATCAGGCCTTCCATGATCCCCGTGACCCACATCGAGGCCGCGTAGAGAATGATGCCGATGGTGGCGAGCCAGAAGTGCCAGCTGACCATGCTCAGGCTATAGAGCCGCTCGCGGTTCCACAGTTTCGGCACAAGGAAGTAGAGCGCGCCGAAGGTGATCATGCCGTTCCAGCCAAGCGCGCCGGAGTGCACGTGACCGATGGTCCAGTCGGTGTAATGCGACAACGAGTTGACCGCGCGGATCGACATCATCGGCCCTTCGAAGGTGGACATGCCGTAGAACCCCAGGGAGATCACCATCATCCGGATCACCGGGTCGGTGCGCAGCTTGTCCCAGGCGCCCGAAAGCGTCATCAGGCCGTTGATCATGCCGCCCCAGCTGGGCATCCAGAGCACGATCGAGAATACCATGCCCAGCGTCGAGGCCCAGTCGGGCAGAGCCGTGTAGTGCAGGTGGTGCGGACCGGCCCAGATATACAGGAAGATCAGCGCCCAGAAGTGGATGATCGACAGCTTGTAGCTGAAGACCGGGCGTTCCGCCTGTTTCGGCACGAAATAATACATCATGCCAAGGAACCCGGCGGTCAGGAAGAAGCCCACGGCATTGTGGCCATACCACCATTGCACCATCGCGTCCTGCACGCCTGCGAAGACCTGAACCGACTTCGATCCCCAGATCGAGACCGGGATGCTCAGGTTGTTGAACAGGTGCAGCATCGCCACCGTAACGATGAACGAAAGGAAGAACCAGTTGGCCACGTAGATATGCGGCTCTTTGCGCTTTATGATCGTGCCGAGGAAAACCGCCAGATAGGCCACCCAGACGATGGTGAGCCAGATATCAACATACCATTCCGGTTCGGCGTATTCCTTGGACTGGGTCGACCCCAGCAGGTAACCCGTCGCGGCGAGCACGATGAACAGGTTGTAGCCCCAGAACACGAACCATCCAAGATTACCGCCCCAAAGCCGCGCCGCGCTCGTGCGCTGCACCACGTAGAAGGATGTTGCGATCAAGGCGTTGCCGCCAAACGCAAAGATCACCGCAGAGGTGTGCAGCGGGCGCAGGCGTCCGAAGTTCGCATACCCTTGCGCCCAATCGAAGTTGAGCCCCGGAAACGCCAGTTGGAACGCGATGAATGTCCCGGCGAGGAACCCGACGACAGCCCAGAAGGCGGTTGCGATCACGCCGTAGCGGATCACGCCGTCCATGTAACTCGTTTCCAGCGTCGCCGCCGGCACCGGCTCATCGGTATTGCGCAACGTCCAGAGAAAAAGCCCGGCAGAGACCGCCATGATGATGATGGCGTGAACCTGATAGGCCAAATCGCGCGCGTAGCTCGCAGCGATCATCGCAAAGAGCGTGATCAAACCAAGCGCGATCAGCTTGATATAGTTCAACATTTTTCGTTCCTTCGTCAGTCCCACACGATTCGGCTGCCGCGAGGGCGGTTTTCAGACTGGGTTCTTAATGGGGAAAGTGGCGAAACCTATCCTTGATCTGCATCAATAGAAATTGACGGTTTTCTTGATGGGCATCAAGGCGCTGCGGTTCAGATTGCCGGAGGGTGGCGGCAAGACCATTTCAATCGAGGAGCCACCCATGTCTTTCAAAACGCTTCTGGCTGTTGTTACCGACCAAGCCCATTTGAGCGATACCGTTGCACAGGGCGTGTCGATCGCCCGGGCGCTTGATGCGCATCTGGATGTTGTATGCATTGGTGTCGATCGCACGCAGACGGGATATTACTACGCCGGCATGAACGCGGAGGTGTTGCAGCAGACCCTGCAGCAGGCACAGCAGGATGCCAGCGGTCTGGCCCAGGAGGCAAAGCGTCAACTGGGCAAATCGGACGTGCGCTGGGGCGTGAACGAGACGGTGTGCCAATTGGCCGATATTGCGCGATTTGTCGCGTCCTATGCCCGGTTTGCCGATTTGACGATTGTCCCCCGCCCCTATGGCGACGATCGCGGTGTCGAGCTTGAACCGGCGGTTGAAGGCGCCATGTTCGAGGGGCAGGCCCCGGTGATCGTTCTGCCCGAGGCAGGCCCGGACCTGGCGTTGCCGCAGCGCGTGGCCATTGGCTGGAACGAAAGCGCCGAAGCGCTGAACGCGGTGCGCAGCGCCCTGCCCCTTCTCGTTCAGGCGCAAACTGCGCATATCGTGGTGATCGATCCGCCCAAGCATGGGCCGAACCGTTCGGATCCCGGTGGGCAATTGTCGCAATACCTGGCACGCCACGGGGTGAAGGTGGAGATCGACGTGTTGTCGAAAACCATGCCGCGCGTGTCCGACGTGATGCGGCGGCATGTCACGGACATCGATGCCGACATGATCGTGATGGGCGCTTACGGCCATTCCCGCTTTCGCGAGGCGATTCTTGGCGGCGCCACGCGCAACATGCTGGAAACCTGCGAAGTGCCGGTCTTCATGGCGCATTGAGGTCACGCAGTCTCCGGTTCACCCGGTGAGCAGGCGCAGTCCCTGGGTCACGTCGGAGCGCACGGCAAGACGGAGGCCGGGTTCATCCCCGGCCTTCAGAGCCGATATGATCAACCGGTGGTATTGCGGCGCCTCGGTCCGGCGCAGCCGGCCGTAAAGGGCGCGCATCGTCGGACCCAGCTGCAACCAGACGGTTTCTGCCATCGCCAGCATCGCAGGAGCCTGCGCGCGCAGGTAGAGCGTGCGGTGAAAGTCGAGGTTCGTGCGGATATAGCCCACCGCATCACGGTTCGAGACCACGTCCGAGATGGACCCGTTGATCGTTTGCAAGCGGTCGATCAGCGCGAGATGCGCGCGCGGCAGGGCGCGGCTGGCCAGCTCCACTTCGATCAGGGAGCGCAGCGAGGCGAGTTCTTCGATCCGGTCGTTGGACAGCTCCGGCGTGGACACGCGCCCCGACGCGGACATCGACAGTGCGCCTTCCGCGACAAGGCGCTGAATGGCTTCGCGCGCAGGGGTCATGGAGACATCGAATTCCTTGCCGATGCCCCGGAGCGTGAGTTGTTGTCCTGGCGAAATCTGACCGAACATGATGCGGTTGCGCAGTCCGCGATAGACGCGGTCATGCGCGGATACGGTGGGTTCGGAGGGACGGGTCAGGATGCTCATGCCGGACTGTGATCACAGGCGCAGCGGTGGTCAAGCCTCAAAGCGGAAGCGATGCAGGTTCGGCCCTTCCTGCCGCAACCATTTCCGTTCGGCATCATGCGGGCCGTAGAGATCGCGCACAACCTGCCAGAACGCGGGCGAATGGTTCATTTCCTGGAGATGCGCGACTTCATGCGCCGCGACATAGTCAAGCACGGCCGGCGGGGCGAGGATCAGCCGCCACGAATACATCAGCGCCCCTGCGGACGAACATGACCCCCATCGCGACCGTGTGTCCCGCAGCGTGATGCGCTGGTAGCGGCGCCCGATGCGGCCGGCGTAGCGGTCCGAAGCGCGGGTCAGCTCCGCGCGCGCCTGCTCCTTGAGCCATGCCTGAAGTTGCGCGCGTCCCTTTTCAGCCGGTTGCGGCAGCGCGATCACGTTGCCGTCGACCTGCAACCGCTTGCCCGTGCCGTCACGCAGAAAAAACCGCTGTCCGGCCACATCAAGGCTCTGACCCGGCCCAACCGAGGAGGCGGTTGCCTGCTTTGACAGATGCGTGCTGATCCAGCCCTGCTTTTCTGCGGCAAAGGCCAGCGCCTCTTGCTCGGACACGCCGCGCGGCACGGTCAGGGTGACGCCGCCGTCGATCCGCGAGATCCGCAGCGTCATGCGCCGCGCACGCGCATTTTTTCGCAGGTTTATTGTGATTCCGGGGTTGCCGGGAAGAGTTCTGACGCCCATTTGATGCTCGACATGATCCGCGACGCAAAGCCTTTGACACCGGTTCGGTGATATGGCACTTGGCGCGGATTGTCGATATGACCACGCAATTGAAGGGGATGACCCATGCCCAAAGAAGAATGGGGCGTCAAACGCCTTTGCCCAACCACGGGCAAGCGTTTCTATGACCTGAACAACGACCCGATCATCAGCCCCTATACAGGCGAAGTGGTGGAAGTGGCGACCGGCAAGACCCGCATGATTGCGGCGGACGCCGAGGACCGCCAGACCAAGACCACCGCCGAAAGCTCGGAAAAATCCGAGGCGTTGGAAGAGGATGATGTCGAAGTCGAACTGGCCGATGACGTTCTGGAAGACGATGACGACGACAATGTTTCGCTTGACGAGATTGCCGATGTCGCCAACGAGGATAACGATTAATTTTCCGGCGCCGGGGCGGAATCACGCTTGATCCTGCCCCCGCCATTGCTTAATGCAATGTTCACAATCGGGGCCTTAGCTCAGCTGGGAGAGCGCTTGCATGGCATGCAAGAGGTCAGGGGTTCGATCCCCCTAGGCTCCACCAATTTTCCTTTTTTACGCTGAACCTTGGCAGCTTCTTTGAAAAGAGGGGCTGATCTTTGGCGTTTTGCTGACCGGATTTCGGCACGCGCCGCAGAGGCGGTACGAGAGCAGGTCCGGACCCTTGGGCCATGTCGGCCGCGCCGATCGCTGCCAGAGTTGCCAGGATCTGTTCGGTGCCTCGTCAGTACCTGTGCCGCGCTGTCAGGTTCTTGGTCTGCAAAGCTATTGCCCGGGACCTGCGCGCTCCGTGCCGGGGGCGGCATCGCCGTTTGCCTCGATGTCGGCGATATAGCCCTGCATTTCGGCAATCTCGTTGCGCTGCGCCTCGATGATCGCTTCTGCCAAGGCTTGAACCCGCGGGTCAGACAGGTTGGCACGTTCGCTCGTCAGAACAGCAATGGAGTGATGCGGGATCATGGCCTTCATCCAGGCGACATCGCCCACCGTGGCCTGCGAACGGACAAGCCCGACACCCAGGCCAAGCGCGATCAGGCCGCCTGCAAAGATCGCGATGTTCGCCCTGCGGTTGGAATACATGCCCAGCATGAACGACAGCATGATGATCGCCATCGCGCCACCCATGTAGAGCGCCATCCACATGCGGGTCTGGGAAAAAAAGACATGATCCAGCACGTAGGTGTTCAGATACATCAACCCGAACATGACGATCGTCGAGGTGGCGATCATGGCAAGAAAGCGCAGGTAGTTGCCGGACCCGTGGTTGCTGCTGTGTTGCCTTGACGACGTTTGCGGGTTTGGTGACGCCTGATCTGCCATGGTCGTTTCCCATTTTCCTGTTGCCGAGTGGACAACACGGAAAAGGTGGGACCCGTTCCAAAAGAAACATGATCCGCGCGTTGCGCGCGCTGTGGTCAAGCCCGTGCCAGCGGCGGCAACGGACTTACCTGACGCGC